>Ga0326728_10007658_pt1 | contig 27494 bp, 25 predicted proteins | sample MB3enrmetagenome_FD_207602 | JGI IMG/M metagenome (GOLD analysis project Ga0326728, IMG submission 207602) | Lab enriched peat soil microbial communities from McLean, Ithaca, NY, United States - MB31MN | ecosystem: Environmental > Terrestrial > Soil > Wetlands > Peat | place: USA: New York...
TCGCATCCGCCGACTCCAGCATGACCCATTGCCAGATGGCGGGAGCATTCACAAAGCCCAGGACGCGATTGGCAAAGGTGCAGGCATTGCGGAGCTGTTCCCGGCCAGGCAGCCGCGGAGAAAAAGCCAGGTAGCCAATCCGTTCGCCGGCTAGCCCCTGCGACTTCGACCAGGAGTTGCAGATGACCGTGTTGCCGATGCAGGCCGCCACCTCGGGCTGCCGCTTGCCATCGTAGACCAGCGATTTGTAAGGTTCGTCGCTGATGACGGCTACCGGGTGCGCCGCGCGGGCCAGCACGGCATCCAGATCGCGCAGCGCCTGCTCCGGATAAATCCGCCCGGTGGGGTTATTGGGGGTATTGAGCATGATGGCCCGGGTGCGGGGCGTGATGGCGGCCGCAATCCGCTCCGGATCGGGCAAGAACGCCGCATCCGTCTCCACCGGCACCATGCGCCCGCCGTGATTGGTGATGTAAAACTCATACTCGGGGAAGAAGGGCATCAGGACCATGACTTCATCGCCCGGGTCGAGCAGCGATTTCAGAAATACGTTGCAAGCGCCGGCGGAGCCCGAGGTCATGAAAACGTCCTCGGCCAGGAACGGCAAGCCGGTTTCCCGGCTCAGCTTGGCGGCGAGGGCCTGGCGCGCTGCCGGATAGCCCGCGTTGGGCATGTAGCCATGCGACATGGGCCGGGGATGGGCGACCACCCGCCGCAGCGCCTCCAGTACCGCTTCCGGCGGTTCCACATCGGGGTTGCCCAGGGTGAAGTCGAAGACGTTCTCCTCGCCCCGCTTCCGCTTGAGCCGGGCTCCCTCTTCAAACATGCGGCGAATCCAGGAGGAACGTCCCAGTCCATCGGCTACGGCTTTCGCTATCGTGATGTTCACTTACGGTTCCTGTAGTTCCTCGCGGGCGACCAGGTTGACCCCGGCCCCCTGCAATCGTTCGATGGCGGCATCCATGTCGGTAAACTGAAACACCAGGATGCCCTTATCGCTGTGACCAAAAGGAAAGGCGTACATGTATTCGATATTGAGCGCGGTCTGGTCCACTGCGGCCAACAGTTCCGAGAGGCCGTGCGGGCCATCCGGCACCTCAATGGCCAGCACTTCGGTGGGCTTAACCACGAACCCGGCCTCCTCCAGCAGTTTGACCGCGCTGCGCCACTCGGCAACGATCAACCGCAGCACGCCAAACCGCTGGGTTTCGGCCAGGGAAACCGCCCGAATGTGCACCCCGGCATCGGCCAGCCGGCGGCAGGGTGCGATGACATAGCCCGGTTTGTTTTCCGCGAAAACCGACAGTTGCGTGATCTTCATAATTTCGTCCGCCTGTCAATCACTCGCTTGGCTTTGCCTTCACTCCGGGGAATGGTACTGGGCGCCACCAGGGTCACCTGGACGCGCGTCTGCAGCACCTGCCGCATCTCGTCCGAGAGTTTCTTCTGCAGGACTTCCATGGCAGCCACTTTGTCGCTGAAAATTTTGCTGGTCACTTCCACCTGCACTTCCATCTGGTCCAGGCCATGCTCGTTGGTGAGCACGATCTGGTAATGGGGTTGCGTTCCGTCGAACTGGAGCAGGACCGACTCGACTTGCGAGGGATACACGTTGACCCCGCGAATAATGAGCATGTCGTCGCTGCGCCGCTCCACTCGCCGCATCCGCGCCAGGGTACGGCCGCACCGGCAAGTCCCGGTCATCAGGGAGGTGATATCGCGGGTGCGGTAACGGATGAGCGGCATTGCCTGCTTGTTGAGCGTGGTGATGACCAGCTCGCCCTCTTCGTCCTCGCCGAGTACCTGTTCGGTATCCGGGTCGATGATCTCCGCCAGGAAATGGTCTTCAAAAATGTGCGAACCATCCTGATACGGACATTCCACGGAAACTCCAGGACCGATGATCTCGGAGAGGCCGTATAGGTCATAGGCCTTGATGCCGGCGGCCTGCTCAATGTGCTGGCGCATGGATTCGGTCCAGGGTTCGGCGCCGAAAAAGCCGATGCGCAGCGGCAATTCGCGCAGGTCCACCCCCAGTTCCTTGGCCCGGTCGACGATGTGCAGAAAATACGTGGGCGTACTGAAGACCACCGTAGGCCCGAAATCGCGCATGATCATGATCTGGCGCTCGGTGTTGCCCCCGGACGCCGGAATTACCGTCATCCCCAGCCGTTCGGCACCGTAATGGTAACCCAGTCCGCCGGTAAACAGGCCGTAGTTGAAGGCGTTCTGCACGATATCGCCTTCCTGCACCCCGCAGGCGGAGAGAGCGCGCGCCATAACGGAGGTCCAGATCTCCAGATCTTCCTGCGTATAGGCCACGACGATGGGCTTGCCGGTGGTGCCGCTGGAGGCATGCAGGCGCACTACCTCGCGCATGGAACTGGCAAACAGACCGAACGGGTAGGTATCCCGCAGGTCGTTCTTGACCGTAAAGGGCAACCGCGCGACATCGTTGAGGGAACGGATGTTCTCCGGGAGCAGGCCGCGTTCGTTCATGCGGGAACGAAGCAGCGGCACCCGGTCCCAGACGCGTTGCACTACCGCGCGCAGGCGATTGAGTTGCACTTGTTGCAACTCGGCCCGCGGCATATAGTCCAGCGCACATTCCGGCCGAAAGCGATGGCCGGCCTCTTGTTTCCCTGTAGTCATGCGTACCGTCCCATCCAAAGGCTTACGATCCGCTTCGAGCACAACTTGGCAGATGGAGCCAATCTTAATGTCTCACCACATCGGTTGTGAAGCTCACGTTTATGATGGCACTCTAATCCCTTCAGCGGAAGACGCCAAAACGCCGTCGGCCGTCAGCCGCGTTGGGGGTGGCCCATTCAAGGCCGGCGTTGGCTTGAGTGGGGCGGGGTGGCCCATTCAAGCCCGGTCTTGGTCTCGCTACAACCGCCTCACATCCGGTGGACTTTGCGTCCTCCGCCCGGCAAAATTATGAGGTTCTTAGCACTAGCCGGATCCAACAGAATCACTGATGTATCTGGGAGGACGGAATGCTCACCCATGCCGAACTACTGCAACTGAAGCGTTGGAACACGCCTACCATCTACAACGGCTGGGAACAGATTACCAAACACGACCCCGCTCACGACGCCATCAACCTCGAAGAAGTCCGCGACTTTATGCCGCAGATGGGGCCGATGATCGGATATGCCGTTACCCTGGTCATTGAACCGGGGAATCCCGTACACAAGCAAAACACCAGCGCCCGCGGCCAGTATCTGCAATATGTCGCTTCGGCGCCGTCCCCGAAAATCGTCGTCGTGCAAGACCTCGACAAGCCCAACGTGTTCGGTTCCTTCTGGGGCGAAGTGCAGTCCAACACCCATCGCGCGCTTGGCTGTGTGGGCACCATCACCGATGGAGCGATCCGCGATGTCGACGAGATGACCAATGCGGGATTAAAAGGCTTAGCCCGCAGGTTGAGCGTCGGCCACGCGCACGTCAGGCCGGTGCGCTGGAACTGCGAGGTCGAGGTGTTTGGCCGCAAAATCTTCCCCGGGCAACTGATCCACGCCGACAAGCACGGGTTTCTCGCGATCCCGCCGGAAGATGAGGCACGCTTGCTGGACGCCGTGCTCTTTATGGATGCCAACGAATGTAACACCACCATCGTTGCGGCTCGGGGTTCAGGCGGGTTACCCACGGACGAGCTGCTGCAGAGACTTGAGCGGGCCAGAGCCGATTTCCAGGCTGCGGTTCGGAAGAAATTCAGTTGAGAATAAAACCTGCCATTCTGCGGCTAATCGGATATGCTTGGAGAAAGGTCCCGGGGGAACATCCGGCGTGCTTCTTTTTTGAATCCTTTTGTCCATCCAGCAGCTCTCTTACCAATTAGGGCGTACATTCAATGCACAGGACTATTACTGCTGAAGAACTTGAAAGGAACCGTCAAACCGTAGCCTAGTTCCGACTGGTGGATGTGCGGTCAACCTCGGAATATGCCTCCGGTCATCTGCCGGGGGCAGTGAACATCCCGCTAGAGCAAATAGAAGCAAGATTGGCAGACCTTGATTCCGGCCGGCCCCTGGTACTGATTTGCAAAAGTGGGAAGCGGGCTACTATGGCAGCCGATCTATTGAAACCCCACCGAAGTGGCTTGAACGTACTGGATGGTGGGACGGCAGCCTGGGTTAGTGCGGGGTTTCCGGTAGTCAGGAGCAGCAAAGTGCGTTGGGCATTGGAGCGGCAGGTGCGTTTGGTGGCAGGAATCATTGCCCTCACCGGAGCCGTGCTGGCGCTGACGGTGAGTACTAGCTGGGCGTGCCTCTCCGGACTGGCCGGTCTGGGCCTGACGATGGCAGGGTTGACGGATTTCTGCCCGATGGCGACCCTGCTGGCGCGAATGCCCTGGAACCGGCCCGTTAAGCCCCGTACCGACATCGCAGCTGGCGGACAAGCGTGCGGGTTGTAAACGAATTGCCCCCATGTCTGGAGTCCCCGGCGAGGAATGCTTGGCGCCCCGTCGGAGCTTGCTTGGGCGGGGATTTTGGGAGCGATACCTTCGCCGCCGCGCAGTCTGCGCCGCACAGATGCGTAGGCGCGCTATCTGAATTTGTCCCAAAGCCCTCCGCCTTATTTGGATGACTCGTGAATCTCGGAGACTTTGTGCGCGATGGCGTCTCCCATCTCCCGCGTGGAACTGGCGCCGCCCATGTCCGGCGTCCTGACCTTCCCTTCAGCGCAAACCCCTTCAATCGCCAGCATCATCAGCTTGGCGGCTTGCTGTTCGCCCAAATGCTCGAGCATCATTTGACCGGCCCACACGGTCGCGATAGGATTAGCGATTCCCTTGCCGGCAATATCTGGCGCCGAACCGTGGATGGGTTCAAACATCGAGGGATATTCTTTCCCGGGGTTGATATTCCCGCCCGGGGCAAAACCCAGGCCACCTTGTAGGCCGGCCCCCAAGTCGGTCAGAATGTCGCCGAACAGGTTGGAGGCCACGACGACGTCGAACTGTTCCGGCTTCAGCACCATGAACATAGCCATGGCGTCAACCAGCACTTTTCTGGTCTGCACCTTGGGGTACTCTTTGGCCAGGCCGCCGAATACTTCGTCCCAGAACACCATGGAATGCTTCAAGGCGTTGGACTTAGTGACGTTCGCCAGCCGGCCCGTTCTCTTGCCGGCCTGCTCGAAAGCGTAACGCATAACCCGCTCAGTGCCGAACCTGGTGAAAATATTGGTCTGCAGCACCGTCTCCCGCAACGTCTGGGCCATGAATGTCCCGCCGATATTGCCGTACTCCCCCTCGGTATTCTCCCGGATGAAAAGCATATCGACGTCGCCTGCGCCTTTGTTTCTCAGCGGACACTCGATACCGGGCAAAAGCTTAATCGGGCGCAGATTGACATATTGATTGAAGTTCTGCCTGATCGGGAAGATTACTTGGCCCACCCCGAGGTGATCCAGCACATCCGGATGGCCGATCGCCCCAAGATAAATCGCGTCGTATTTTTTAAGAATATCCAGCCCGTCATCCGGCATGCATCGGCCATGCTTCAAATAAAATTCCGCTCCCCAGGGAAACTCGTCGGTCACAAGTTTGAATGTTTCGACCACCCGGCTCACTTCCTGAAGCACCTTTACACCTTCAGGCACTACCTCCTTGCCCACGCAATCCCCTGGCAATAAGGCAATCTTGTACGTCTTCTTCCTGATTCCCTCTTTCATAAATGTCGATAACCTTTCAGGCTTACGAAGTGAACCTGCTTTCTTCTTCGCACAAATAATGTCTCAGCCGGCGTTTCCCGGCTATCTGGGGGCAGGAGTCTCATGAGGATCCCGGCCGCCCCAGTAGCCGGCCAGCAGTGGGCCGGTGAAATTGTGCCATAGGGTGAAGATCGCGCCGGGGATGGCGGCGATGGGGCCGAGATGCGCAACCGCCAAGGCGACGGCCAAGCCCGAGTTCTCCATTCCGATTTCGAAGGTTATGGCCTTGCTCTTGGCCAGGTTCATCCCCAGGCCGCGGGCCGCGCCGTAACCCAGCCCTAGCCCGAGAACATTGTGCAGGGCCACGGCCAAAAAGGCGATCAGCGCCACGGTGGCCAGCTTGGCTGCGCTCAAGGCGACGATGATCGAGATGATGGCAACGATCGCCGCCACCGAGATCAGCACGCCCAATTTGACGATTACCTTGATGGCCTCGCCGACCGCCATGTTGATGATGACGCCAATGGCAATCGGGGCCAGTACGATTTTGAGAATATCGTACAGCAGCGCGACGGCGTTGATCGGGATCAGCGTGCCGGCCAGCAACAGGAAGATGAAGGGCGTGACGACCGGAGCCAGCACCGTGTTGATCGTAGACACCGTCACCGACAATGCCGTGTCACCCTTCGAGAGGAAAGTCATCACATTGGACGACGTAGCACTGGGGCAGCATCCCACCAGGATCAGTCCGGCCGCCAGCGGCGGCGACAAGCCCAGCAGCTTGGCGACGCAGAAGGCAACGCCCGGCATGATCAGGTAACGCAAGACCACCCCGGCGATGACGTCCTTGGGACGCTTGAAAACGAGCCTGAAGTCGTTCAGGTTCATCGTCAGACCCATGCCCAGCATGACGAATCCGAGCAGCCACGGGATCGCAGGCGCATAAGGCTTGAAGGGCGCCGGCACTAGATAGGCGACGGCCGCGAAGAAAAACACCCACAGCACAAACCGCTTGGTGATGAATTTGACGACTTTGTCCAGGCTTTCCATTGCTCTCCCTGGTTCAGCTCGATCCTGTGAAGAGGGAAAATTACTTGCACCAATGCGCAGCGGCGAAAAGCTTACGAGCGTCACTTGCCGCTGTCTAGTGGCTATCTGGTAAACGCACATCGCACGCTGCGTGCGATCGTAGCGGTCGAAAACGTGGCCGGCGCGTCTCTGGTAGGGGAATGGTTCGTCCGGCGCCGCTCGGGAGTTTATCTTTCCCAATCAGCGCCCGCGACGGCCTCATCAACCTGGAGAATCGGCTGGATGTTGGTAAAGTTGGGAACGTCTCCCATGATTGCCGCTGAATCCCTGGTTCCCGAGGTGGGAACCCGTCTGTTTTAGCCATTTCAGTGCGTACGGGAACGCGGCTCTGGTGGGGCCAGACGGAAAGCATACAACCAGAGTACGGTGAGGGAAAGCGGAATTGCTGATTTCCCCCGAAATAGCTGAAATTACCGGGTTTTGCTCAAATTCGCGGTACACCGTCCCCCATCAGAAATGAGCACCCTGAACGTCAAGCCGTCCGACAAGCTCGTCAAGGGCTATTACGCGGCGCTCTGCCAGTACAGCCAGCTCCGTCTGAACCACGAAGGCACGGTCCGCAGCGCATTCCAGGCGGTCCTGGCCTTTCCGCATTCCAGGCAAGCCGCTCGGGAGCGGCTGACTTTCTCCTATACTATGCTTCAATGGTTTTAAGGTTGAGGATGGAGCCAAGGTCTAATTTGTGCAGTTCACTGATGAAGGTCTTAAGCGCAAAGAGTGCGCGGCCCGCGTCACTGTCTGAATTCAGCGGCATAGCGTCGCGCTCTTTGAATCCCTTAACGGTGTCGCTCAGCCTTTCAAGTTCATCGAGTGCTGCTTGCAGTTTCGAGTTTGTCATTGTGCATCCTTGCTGGTCGCGGAAACCAGACACCCGCCTGCATTCGTCCGTGCCGGCGCTTTTCTGGACTCCCTGCACCGGCGCCGGCGTTGAACCGGGCGCCCGCACTTAAAGTATCAACTGCGGCTTCCGGCCGTCTGATCAATAGCGCTCACCGAGTATGTAGCGTTGCGGCATATAAATCCCCCCTAACCGGGACGGTCAATTCTGACCAGTTTTCCCATTGTCAACGCAGGATACTGACGGTGAGAAGCGAAGTCCGGACAATTGGCCGGTCACAGAAATTGGAAAGCGGGCAGAGATGAAAACGAACAACTCTCTTGCAGCATTGATCTTCGTCGTGATTCTTGGCATTGGCGGAGGATTGGCATTTGCCGTGTATAGAGTTACGGCTAACAGCCTGGAAAGCGGTGGGATCGGAGTCATTGCCTTGGTTATCGCCCTCGTGCTTTCCCTGGCAATCAAGGTGGCGGACCAGTGGGAAAGGGTAGTGATATTGCGGTTAGGCAAGTTCCGTTCCATCGAGGGACCGGGATTGTTTTTCATTATCCCGGTCATCGACGTAGTAGCTTACTGGATTGACACCCGCGTGATCACCGCTTCTTTCAAGGCAGAAAAGACGCTTACCAAAGATACGGTGCCGGTGGATGTGGATGCGGTGCTGTTTTGGAAGGTGTTGGACCCCAAGAAGGCGGCCCTGGACGTAGCCGACTATCGAACTGCTATCAATTGGGCTTCCCAAACGGCTCTGCGTGATGTCATCGGCAAGACCATGCTCTGCGACATGCTGGAAGGCCGGGAAAAGATCAGTATGGAGTTGCAGAAGATCATTGATGAGCGCACCGAGCCCTGGGGCATTAATGTCAATTCGGTGGAGATCAAGGACGTGCTGATTCCCACGGCGTTGGAGGATGCGATGTCGATGCAAGCCCAGGCGGAGAGAGAACGTCAGGCCCGCGTAATCCTGGGCGATTCGGAACGTCAGGTGGCGGAGAAGTTTGGCGAAGCGGCCAAAACCTATGCCAACGATCCAGTAGCTTTGCATCTGAGGGCCATGAACATGCTGTATGAAGGCTTAAAGCAAAACTCCACGATTGTCATTGTCCCCAGCTCCGCCCTCGAAACCATGCAACTGGGTGGTCTTGCCGGGATGACGGCGCTGACCATGGGACTGGGACAGGGCCGCGCGATCAAGGAGAAGGAAAGCGAACCCATACCCGACAATGGAACGAGAAAGGCGGCTTAGACTATTCAGTCTCCCTTTCCCACGCTAATCGGCCTGGCTGGCGACAGCAATCATGCTCGCGCGAGTATCGGTTTCTTCGTGCTGTGAAGGTCGTAGCCATGCCCGATCGAGACGCACTCTGATAAACAGCGCTCTACTCCGATGCACACCTGTGCAAACCCTTCGGTGGTTACTTTGCTAGCAGCTTGCGGATCGATAGCAATTCGTGCCGACGTTTCTCCGTGGTCTTGGGATATGCCATTTTCAGTTCATTGAATGCATCAAGGACAATCTGGGAAACAATTAACCGGGCATTCTCCTTATCGTCGGCGGGGACAACGTACCAGGGCGCGTGATGGGTGCTGGTCGCGTTTAAACAAGCTTCATAAGCCTCCATATAATGCTTCCAGTATTTCCGCTCGTGAATATCCGCAAGGCTGAATTTCCAGTTCTTGTCCGGCTCATCAATGCGCTCGAGGAATCGCTTTCGCTGCTCTTCCTGCGAAAGATGGAGAAATACTTTGATGGTCCGCGTTCCATTGCGATAAAGGTGACGCTCCAGATCCACGATGGAGCGATACCGCTCTTCCCAGACGGTTTTCTCGTCACGTAACTCTTCCGGAAGCCCCTGGCTGCGGAGAATCTCCGGATGCACCCGAACGACCAACACTTCCTCGTAATAGGAACGATTGAATATGCCGATCCGTCCGCGTTCGGGAAGCCGGCGCGTCGTACGCCAGAGAAAATCATGTTCCAGCTCCTCGGCGCTCGGCTGTTTGAAACTGAAAACCTGGCAGCCTTGCGGATTGATCCCGGACATGACGTGCCGGATGGCGCCGTCTTTGCCGGCGCCGTCCATCCCCTGAAAAATCAGCAGCAGCGCATAGCGGTTGGAGGCGTAGTGAAGGCGCTGCAGCGAGCTCAACTCCGCTACGTGTTCTTCCAGAAGTTTTTGATACTGGTTTTTCGACTTGCAAAAAGGCTTCACCATTGTCGGCCACTTGCTGAGTTCGATGTTCTTCCCGGTCGGCACACGGAAATCCTTTGAGCTGATTTTCATCTTTCTCCCATCGGTGTCACGAGTTGTGCGGGTTGCACTTAGCGCTCCCAGGGTTCACGAGGACATTCACGAAGCCTTGCGCTGCCCCGCTTGCTCGTTCAGAGTCTCGCGCTCCGCCTCAAGCCAGTCTTGATCTGCCTGGCTTTCGCCCCGGACGCGCTGCTGGTAGAGCTCATAAGCCCGGGCCGCGATCTGCGGAGTTAGATCGAGCGGCTTCGCGGCCAACAATGGCGCTTTCGTGGGGTCGAAAATCCGATACGCGACCAGCTTCACGCGGTCATTCACGAGGAACCAGGCCAGAGCATAGCCCCAAACGAACGCTGCCCAGCCCCAGCCGAGGGGCGTCATAAACAGCCCATAAACCGCAATCAACGTCGCCACGATTTGCGTGCCCAACACCGCTGCCCACAGAATACGCGCCAGGCGTATGGACCAGAACGGGCCGCGCGTGCGCGTCAGGAAAATTGTCAGATGTCCGGCCACCGACAGCTTCAAATACATCAGCGTCTGGATGTGCGCCCGGTCGAGATGAAAAACGCGCTCCCCGAGATAGAACAAGCCGAAGGCAGAGACGACCCCGATAACCCCCAGCACCGTGGAGATTCCCAGTACCAGGCGCATGTTCCAGGCCTCAGGCTTGTCCTTGTAATGAACGTTGTCATACGCAATGGACAGGATCGCGCCGTCGTTGAGCAACGCCAGCATCACGATCATCACTGCGGTCACCGGATAGAAGTTAAATACCAAAATCGACAACGTCATGAACAACAGCACGCGCAACGTTTCGGCAATGCGGTAGATCGCATAGCTATTCATCCGCTGGAAGATCTTCCGGCTCTCCTTGATCGCGTCAATAATCACCGACAGGCCGGACGTCATCAGCACGATGGCTGCCGCTGCACGCGCCGCATCGGTCGCGCCTGAAACGGCAATGCCGCAGTCTGCTTTCTTCAGTGCGGGGGCATCGTTCACCCCATCACCGGTCATACCGACGATGTGGCCACACCGCTGCAGGACATCCACAATGTGGAACTTATGTTCGGGGAATACCTGGGCGAAACCGTCGGCTTTTTCAATAGACTCCGCCGACTGCGCCGTCTCGTGATGCTTGGTGTCGCCCAATCCGCTGGCATCCAGGATGTTCGTGCCCAGTCCCAGTTGTCGGGCAGTTTCTCGAGCGATGGCTATTTGATCGCCCGTAACCATCTTGACGTTCACGCCCATCTGCCGGGCGCTCGCAATGGTTGCTTTGGCCTGTTCGCGCGGCGGATCGAACAATGGCAATACGCCAACAAACTGCCAGTTGCCTTCCTGATCTGCCCGAGCTACGCCTAAGGAACGGAAGCCGCGGGCCGCAAATTCATTGACGGCTTTCTCGACGGCGGGCTTTACTTCACCGGCATTGGCCGACATCTCCAGAATCACCTGAGGCGCTCCCTTGGCCACCTTGAACTGCTTTCCGTCCGCAGCTTTGACCGTGGCTTCGGTGCGCTTATGCACCGGGTCGAAGGGCTGGAAATGGACTACCTGATAGCCCTTCAAGGCTTGATCGCTCTTCAGGCCGCCGATCACGGCCAAGTCGATGGTGTCCTTGTCTTCCGCACGCGAAGCCAGGGCGGCGCAGAGAATGACTTGGTCGGCAGGGATACCGTTGACGCTGAACGGATCGCCCAGTGTCAGCTTATTCTGGGTCAGGGTGCCGGTTTTGTCAGAGCACAGCACGTCCACGCCCGCTAATTCCTCGATAGCCGACAACCGGGTCACAATCGCTTCTCTTTTCGCCAGAAGACGGGCGCCGACGGCCATGGTCACGGACAGCACCGTGGGCATGGCCACGGGGATCGCGGCCACCAGAAGCACCAAGGCGAACTCCAACGTGGTGAGGATCGGGTCGTGGCGGAAGAGCGCGACAGCCAATATCAAAACGACCAGGGCCACTGCGAGGATGATCAGGTAATCGCCAATCTTCAGCACTGCACGTTGGAAATGGCTGACGGTGTGTGCCTCCTGCACCAGTTGCGCGGTCTTGCCGAAGTAAGTGTTCGCGCCGGTGGCGTACACCATCGCGTCGATTTCGCCTTGGCGGATAATCGACCCCGAAAACACCGCCTCGCCGGATTTGCGCGCGACGGGCAACGATTCGCCGGTCAACGCGGACTGATCCACCTCCACCGGGTCGCCCGCCAGCAAGCGCGCATCTGCCGGCACAATATCACCCAGGCGCACTCGAATGACGTCGCCTGGCACTAACTCTCGCGCCGCCGGGGTGAGCCACTTCCCATCACGTTTCACTTTGGCCATGATCGCCAGCTTGGCCTTCAGGGCAGCGATGGCGTTGCCCGCTTGGTGTTCCTCCCAGAATCCGACCACGGCGTTGGAAACAAGCAAAAGAAGGATGATGAAAAAATCCGCCCAGTGCCGGACCATGCCCGACAGAATCACTGCGCCCTCAATCATCCAGGGGATGGGACCCCAAAAATAGGTGAGGAATTTCAGCAACGGATTGGTTTTCTTTTCTCCGATCTCGTTAGGCCCATATTGGGTCAGCCGCTTCTGCGCCTCGGCTTGACTGAGGCCGTCCGGCGACGACCCCAACTTTGTCTGCAGTTCCGGCATGGGAAGGGACTTCAGATCGTCCTTCGAATTGAGCTTCGATTGCGGCTTCGATTCGGAAACCTGGGGCTGGTCGGCTTTGGGTTTCATAATGCGTATCCTTCCTAATTCTTGTTACCTCCATCATGATCGAGATCCACTGCCCGCGACGCGGATTGGCAGGCGGTTTCCTCGGGACGAGTGCCGGGGAAAAGTGGACGATGGAGCAGGGCCATCTGCATTTTCCCGGCGTGATTGGGAATGGCGAGGGGGAAAGCGCTGGCATCTTTGTTGTCCACATGGACGAAATCGATGCCGCGATACGGAGCAAAGGTCGCGAGTCCCAGGCGCCGCCAGCGCAAGAGGTCCTCCGATAGGGCCAGGGCAATCCGCGGGCCTTGGGACGAAAATGCCGTATAAGTCATCAGGTAGCGCTGGAGTGGCGCCACGAACGCGATACGCGGATCCTCACAGCCGCCGCCGTCGGGCAGCAGCAGCTCATAATCGGCTTCTGGCTCGAGCGCAATGCCGAGCCGCTCGACGCCTGCCGGATCGCCAGCCCCATTGAACCGCACTCGTGCAATGCCGATGCGCGAGTAATTCCCCCGCGCAACCAGCCGTGGGAAGAGGTAGAGCGCACCCTTAGGACCACGAACCGCAGCCGGATTCAGGACACCTTCGATCTCCTGAGGATTACCCGGCTCCGGCTCCATCACCAGCCCCATGCGCTGCAACCTAAGTCCACTCATCAAATCCCCTCACCAGATCACGCCGGTTGATTGCCATCTAAACAAGCGATGATTGCTTTGGTAACCGGTTTGGTCTCACTGGGGCCTCGAACGGAGATAGAAACAACCCCGGCTTCTTCGGCCGGATAGTCATTCCCTCCCACGAACAAGGCATCACCTATGAAAATCATCTCTTTCAATGAAATGCCCAGAAGGTCTCTTAGTTTTCTGATTCCGTAGGCTTTGTCGATGCCAGGCTTGGTAACGTCAATGGAGGTCGCGCCGCCCATGCGGACAGAGAACTCGGGAATCAAAGGGTCAAGGATCGCTTTGATCTTCTTCCGCTTAGTGTAATCGGGGTCCCATTTGTTCTTTTCTTCCAAGGGGGCCTGCTGACCTAATGCGGAAAATGTTATCTGGCTTCCCCGGTCTTCGATTACCTCTCCCCAAACCTTTTTAGACTCGAAGCCCGCTATCCCAACCGCCTTTCTTAGAGAAGTGATTATTTTCTCCTTTTCATTCGCGGTGAAATCTTCTTCATAGAGCTGTTTCCAATTCCCTGTGTATTGGAAGAACTTTGTTCCACAGGTAGGAAGGATGGAAAGATTTACCAGGCGTTGGTCATGGGGAAGATTGGAGAGCAGTTGTTTTTCAAACTGGGGCCAATCACCCCCGGAAATGATGGCTACTTTGACGACACCGAGAAGGTCATGCAGCAGTGCCGACATTTCGGCATCAAGCGACGATTTACTTTCGGCAAGGGTACCGTCCAGATCGAAAACAATCAGTTTTTTCATTACTCTCAATCCTATCCCCATTGATCCTGGGCAGCAGGGGCAGCGTTGTTACTGCTTCGGTTCCATCCATTTCCAGTTACGAATCTCCGGCAAGTCTTCGCCGTATTGATCGATGTATTGCTGGTGCTCGATCAGCTTGTCCTTGAGCTGCTGCTTCAGGTAGACGCCCTTGTCGCCGGTCTGCGGCAGGCGGTCAATGGTGTCCATCACGAGGTGGAAGCGATCCAGGTCGTTCAGCACGGTCATGTCGAAGGGCGTGGTAATGGTGCCCTCTTCCTTGTAGCCGCGGACGTGGATATTGTCGTGGTTAGTGCGGCGGTAGGTCAGCCGGTGGATTAACCACGGGTAGGCATGGAATGCGAAGATGACCGGTTTGTCCTTGGTGAAGAGCTCGTCGAAATCCGTGTCGCTCAAGCCGTGCGGGTGTTCGGTTTGCGGCTGCAGCCTCATGAGGTCGACGACGTTGACCACCCGGATTTTCAGGCCGGGCAGATGCTCGCGCATAATGGAGACGGCGGCGAGCGTCTCCAGCGTGGGCACGTCGCCACAGCAGGCCATGACCACGTCAGGGGCAACGCCCTGGTCGTTGCTAGCCCACTGCCAGATGCCGATGCCCTCGGTGCAGTGTTTGACGGCGGCGTCCATCGTCAGCCACTGCGGCGCCGGGTGTTTGCCCGCGATCACTACGTTGACGTAATGGCGGCTGCGCAGGCAGTGGTCCATCACCGACAGCAGGCAGTTTGCATCCGGCGGAAGATAAACCCGCACGACCTCGGCCTTCTTGTTCACGACGTGGTCGATGAAACCGGGGTCTTGGTGGGTGAAGCCGTTGTGATCCTGACGCCAGACATGCGAGGCCAGCAGATAGTTTAATGAGGCGATCTTGCGCCGCCACGGCAGGTGCGCTGTGACCTTCAGCCACTTGGCGTGCTGGTTGAACATCGAATCGACGATGTGGATAAACGCCTCGTAGCAGTTGAAGAGTCCATGCCGCCCGGTGAGCAGATAGCCCTCCAACCAGCCCTCGCACTGGTGCTCGCTGAGCATTTCCATCACCCGCCCAGTGGGCGCGAGAAATTCGTCGTTCGGGACGGTCGCGGCGTCCCACTGGCGCTGGGTCACTTCAAAGAGGGCTTCTAAACCGTTGGAGAGCGTTTCGTCAGGGCCGAAGACCCGGAAATTCCGTTGCTCACGGTTGAGCTTCTCCACATCGCGCAGGAAACGCCCGAGCACATGGGTATCGCCGATGCCGCCCGCCCCCGGCGAGGGCACCTCGACCGCATAGTCGCGAAAATCCGGCATCCGCAGGTCGCGGAGCAGCATGCCGCCGTTGGCGTGGGGGTTCGCACCCATGCGCCGTTCGCCCTTGGGCGCAAGCTCGGCCAGTTCCGGTTTCAGGCGGCCCTGCTCATCGAAGAGTTCTTCCGGCCGGTAGCTCTTCAGCCAATCTTCCAACAGCTTGAGATGTTCAGGATGGGTAGCCGGATCGGAGAGGGGTACCTGGTGCGCACGGAAGGTGCCTTCAACCTCCAGGCCATCGACCATCTTCGGCCCCGTCCAGCCTTTGGGGGACCTCAGGACGATCATTGGCCAGCGCGGCCGAGCGGGGTCGTTCGTATTCCGGGCATGGTTTTGGATTTGCCGAATGCGCCTAATGGCCTTTTCCAAAGTACTGGCCATGAGTTGATGCATCGTTTCCGGCTCATCGCCTTCCACCAAGTAGGGTGTCCAGCCGCAACCTCGTAGAAATTGCTCCAATTCCTTATGCTCGATACGGGCTAAGACGGTTGGGTTGCTGATTTTGTAGCCGTTGAGATGGAGGATCGGCAGCACCGCGCCGTCCGTCACCGGATTGAGGAACTTGTTAGAATGCCACGCCGTTGCCAGTGGTCCGGTTTCCGCCTCGCCATCGCCCACAACGCAGGCAACGATGAGATTGGGATTGTCGAACACCGCCCCGAACGAATGGCTGAGCGAATAGCCCAGCTCGCCGCCCTCGTGGATCGAGCCCGGACACTCCGGCGACGCATGGCTGGGAATACCTCCAGGAAAGGAAAACTGAACAAAGAGCTTCCGCAGCCCGGCTTCATCCTGGCTGATGTTGGGATAGATCTCGCTGTAAGTGCCCTCGAGGTAAGTGTTGCCCACGACGGCCGGACCGCCGTGCCCGGGGCCGGAGACGTAAATCATGTCGAGGTCGTATTTTTTGATGACCCGGTTCAGATGCACATAAATGAAGTTTTGCCCGGGGGTCGTGCCCCAGTGTCCCAGCAGCATGTGTTTCACATCTGCGAGCGTCAGCGGCCGCTTCAACAGCGGATTGTCGTAAAGATAAATTTGGCCAACCGACAGATAGTTGGCAGCGCGCCAGTAGGCATCCATCTTGTGGAGCAGTTCCGAGGAAAGAGTCTTTGTCTCCATGTTCAATGCTTCCTTTTTTCAGCCAAGGCCGAGAACCCGGCAAACCGTTTTGGCGATCATCAGTTCTTCGTCCGTGCGAATGACGCGGACCGCAACCCGGCTAGCCGCCGCGGAAATCACGCCGTCATTCGCCGCATTTCGCTTTTCTTCAAGTTCGATTCCGAGGAATCCCAGCCCGTCGCAAATCCGGGCGCGGACCGGGGGCGCATTCTCTCCGATGCCCCCCGCGAACACCAGTGTGTCCACTCCGCCCAGCGCCGCCGCGAATGCGCCGATCCATTTCTTAACCTGATAGCAAAACAGCGCGATCGCTTCCGCCGCCCGCCCGTCCAGCTTCTCGTGCTGCAGCAAATCGCGCATGTCGGAACTGGTCTCCGACACGCCGAGCAATCCAGAGTGGAAATTGACCATCTCGTTGAATTGCTTCGCGCTCATTTTCTCAGTGCGCGCCAGATACCAAAGCAGTCCGGGATCGAGATCGCCGGAGCGGGTGCTCATCGGCACCCCGGCAGTCGGAGTGAAACTCATGCTGGTGTCCATGGATTTGCCGTCACGCACCGCCGCCAGACTCGCGCCATTGCCGAGGTGGGCGAGGATGACTCGGCCTTGTGCCGCTTCCGATCCGGCCAGGCGGGCCAGTTCTCCCATGAGAAACGCATACGACAACCCGTGAAACCCGTACCGCCGCACCCCCTGCGCTTCGTAGCGGCGCGGGATCGGCAGCAACCGGGCTACGCGCGGCAGGTCGTGGTGAAAAGCCGTGTCGAAACACGCCACTTGGGGCAGGGCGGGAAATCGGCGATGAAACGCCGCGGTCAACTGGATCTCCTCCGGCAGATGCTCAGGGTCGAACGGACTGAGCTGGCGCAGCTCCTCAACCATTGCCGCAGTGATTCGCTGCGGCTGGCTGTACTTCGGTCCGCCATGCACCACGCGATGCCCCACCGCGGTCAGTGCATCACGCCCGCTGTGCTCCTCGATCCAATCCATCAGGGCGCCTACCGCCACCGTGTGATCCGGCGCCGTCACTAACCGCGAAAAGTTGTCCGCCTGGTTTACGCCTTTCACCCGCAAGGTGGCCTCCGGCAGTCCAATCCGCTCAATCCCGCCCTCCAGAATCCGTTGGAGCGAGTCACCGGCCTCGAACAGCGCGAACTTGATGCTCGCCGAACCGCCATTGATCGTCAGGATGCGCGGGTTAGCTGGCTTCATGGAGGCCTCCTTCGTCATTTTGCAATCCGAACGAAGCCAATTTTGCGCACGTGGACTGGTAATCCGTGTGGAGAATGCTTCGAATCCCCAAACCTTCCGCGATCTGGACGAACATCGGGGTGTTTTCGATATAGACTACCTGTTGGGCCGGCGCCTGGACGATGTCAAGCGCAAGCCGAAAGATTTCCGCATCGGGTTTGCGAAGGTGGACGAAGCAGGAGGAAATAAAGGAATCCACGAACCCGTCCAGCTTAAACTTGCGAATCCGATACGCATTCAGTTCGCGCCCCTCGTTGCTGACCACAGCAATCTTCAGCCCGTGCCGGACCTTGAGCTGAGCGACCAGCCCGATCATCTCGGGATAAGGCTTCGATTGCGCGAACATGAAGCGCCGAAACTGAGCCCGGGTAAACGGCCGCTTCTGGTAGAAGACCACCCGACTCAAATATTCTTCCAGCGTGAGTTTTCCCTCCTCGTAGGTGTTGCAGGTCAGGCGGTGCCGATCCTCCATCTCGGCCAACTCCAATTTGAAGGTCGTCGCCGCCCGTTTGCGGGCATGATGATCCCACCCGTTGGTGAGCAAGACACCGCCGATATCCAGAAACACGCAGGTGATTGCAGTGGCTTTCTTCATCGTCTTTTCTTCCGTCGATCGGATCATCGCTGCCACAGGATGCGGGCGTCTTCCAGCGGGATCGCAACCCCGTCGCAGTGCGGTAGCACCCGCGGCGTATAGTCCGCTGGCGGGCAGGCCGCCGGCACCGCCGCGCGGTAAACGTAGCCGCCCGGCGCGCCGGCCAGTTGGCGAACGCGTTTCATTTCCTGCCGCACGGGAGCACTGTCCATGCCGCCGTTGGCGTAAAGCTCTACCCGTACCGCGTTGGGGTCGAGGTCATGGAGACAGACCTGAACCTCAAATACATGCTGCTCGCCACGAGTCTCAACCTTCACTTCGCCAAAGTGTACCGTGGCCCATTTCTGTTCCAGACTGTGCTGCCAAGCGACCATTTGCCTGCCGATTGCGCCTTGCTTGGCAACGCGCAAATGGTAGGCAGTAGCAGCCGGGAGGTAGTGTTGCTCAGTGTATTCGCGCACCGTGCGGTGGGCGGAGAAGCGCGGCGCCAACTGCGCCATGCTTTCCCGCATTCGCTTGACCCAGGCGGTGGGAATGCCGTTCTTGTCTCGGGCATAAAACTCCGGGATCACCTCCCGCTCGAGCAGGTCGTAGAGCGCGTCGGCTTCGACCGCGTCCCAAGCGGGATCGTCGCCATGCTCCTGGCCGTCCCCCAACGCCCACCCTACTTCAGGGGTGTAGGCTTCCGCCCACCAGCCGTCCAACTCCGAGAGATTGATGCCTCCATTGACGAGCACCTTCATGCCGCTCGTTCCGCTCGCCTCCCAGGGGCGCCGTGGCGTGTTGATCCAGACGTCCACCCCCTGCACCAGGTGCTCGGTCAGAAGCATGTCGTAGTCGCTCAGGAAGACGATGTGGGGCCGGACCTCCGACTGGCGGATGAAGTTTATCCATTCGTGGATCAAGGCTTGTCCCGCCCGGTCCTCCGGATGGGCCTTGCCGGCGATAATGAGTTGCACCGGACGCTCAGGATTAGCCAAGAGGCGCAGCAAACGCGCCGGATTGTGCAGCAGCAGGTTCGGTCTCTTGTAGGTCGCGAAGCGGCGCGCAAAGCCCAATGTCAACGCATTGGGATCAAATAGATGTTTCGCCCGGTCAACTGCATCGCCGGATGCTCCTCTGGCGGTCAGTTGCCGGGACAATCGGTCGCGGGCGTATTCAATAAGAGACTTGCTGGCGGCAGTACGAAATTGCCAGAGTTTGGTGTCGGGAACCCGGCGAATGTTCTGTTCCAGGGTCTCCGTGGTCCCCAGCCAGGGGTTCTTTCCACAGCTTTCCGTCCAAAGATCGTCGGCAGGGGCCGAGTCCCAGGTGGGCATGTGGACTCCGTTGGTTACATGCCCGATCGGGATTTCCTCTTCCGGCCAGCGCGGAAACAGAGGCAGAAAGAGGCGCCGGCTCACCTTCCCATGCAAGCGGCTCACCCCATTCGCCGCCCCGCTTCCGCGGATCGCCAAATACGCCATGTTGAAAGGCTCCGACGAGTCGGCCGGGTTCTGGCGGCCAAGGGCCAGCAACTGGTGAAGTGCAATGCCGAGCTTCTTTTCGGCATACCCCCCAAGGTATTGCTCGATGAGGGCTGGAGCGAAACGATCAAAGCCGGCAGCCACCGCCGTATGAGTGGTGAAAAGGTTTCCCGCTCGAGTGACTGCCAGTGCGACTTCAAAGGACTGCCCGGTCTCTTCCATGAAGTTACGGGCACGTTCCAGGACGGCGAACGCCGCGTGTCCTTCATTCAGGTGACAGACCTCCGGTTGGATCCCGAGTGCGCGGAGCAGCCGCCATCCGCCGATCCCGAGCAGCAGTTCCTGCTTGAGGCGCAGCTCCGGCCCGCCGCCATACAGCTCGCTGGTAATCCCCCGATGAGCGGGGAAGTTCGCCGCGTCATTGCTGTCCAGCAGATAAAGCTTCACCCTGCCGACCTGGACCTGCCAGGCGCGCAGCCAGACGGAGTATCCGGGCAACGCGATCTCCAACCGCAACCACTCCCCGTTCGGTTGGCGCAACGGCGCGATTGGCAACTGTCCGGGATCGTTATATGGGAAGAGGGCCTGTTGCTCTCCATTTCGGTCGATCACCTGGCGGAAATAGCCTTGCTGGTAGAGCAGTCCTACGCCGGCGATCGGCACACCCAGATTGCTGGCAGCTTTGAGTTGGTCACCGGCCACATTGCCAAGCCCGCCCGAGTAGATAGGCAGAGCTTCGCTCAACATGAATTCCATGCTGAAATATGCGGCGCAGGTCAGCCGAGCTCCCGAATGAGTCCGCTGAAACCACCCGGGCGCTTTCGCCGCCTGCCGACTGGCTTCAACCAGACTGTCTACATTTTTCCGGAAAAGGGGATCGGCCAACACCCGCTCGATCTGGTCGCGCGAGACCGTTTGCAGGACGACCCAAGGGTTATGCGTGATCTCCCACAGTTCGGGATCAAGCTGCCGCCACACTTCGTCGGTGGCATGATTCCATGACCAGTGCATATCCAAGGCGAGTTCCGCCAGGGAGTCGAAGCCCTCGATTTCCGTGGGTAGAAGGTTGTAGATCGGGTGGCTGACGCGGGCTCGGTTGCTCATGACTTCTCCCTCGGATCTGCCGCCAAAGCAGCGCTGACAATCGTCTGGGCATCCCTCCAGGATGCGGCGCAGATGATCCGCTCCCCGGAAGCTCTCTGCATAGATCTTGTAAGATGTTCTCCGTCCCTGTTCGCGGCGCGCCCGTCACCATCCGCTTTCGGCTATTACCTTCAACCTGCCAATAGACGGCCGTTGCCTTTTTCGTCACGATGGGTCGCCTGACGGCCATGGGAATCTCCCACTCGGGAACAGCAGGGTCGAACCTCGCCGAGTGCTCCGGGGATTTACCGCTACACAAAAGCCTACCGAGGAGGGTTGAGGCGGTATGTCCAAAATTGCTCATCTGCCGACAAACGCAACCGCTCACATTCCCAGAGTGGGAAGTGCAGAACAAAGTTTCGCGAAGGACAGATGCGGTCAATTCGGCTCGACGCGCAAAGCCGTGCGGACGGCCGCAGACGCCGTTCCATTTCATAACAGCCGGCTCGACTGTGCGAGCAATATTGAACAGACACTCATCTCCGTACTTGATAGGTTCGGAGACGTTGGGCACCGCGAGAGCGACTCACAGGCGGATTGATCGTATTCAGTCGCAGGTGATTTGAACTTTCCATTGTTCCATCACTTCATGGGCGAAACGCAGCGCACTGGGAGTCCAAGGCATGTCAGTTGCACACCTTCCGAATATAGATTATCCAATCCCTCCACCATCTTCCGCTGAGGATGTCTTGCCCTCGACCGGCCTCACGAGCGATGAAGCCCGCCATCGGCTCGAGAAGTTCGGCCCAAACGCGGTGCCCGACACGGCTCTGCATCCCTTACGCAGGGCGCTGACCAAGTTCTGGGCACCGGTTCCATGGATGCTCGAGGCTGCGATCGTGCTCGAGGTTGCCCTCGGCAAGTACGTCGAGGCTGCGATCATCGCGGCTCTCCTGGCCTTCAATGCTGCTCTTGGGTTCTTCCAGGAAGGGCGCGCTCAGGCGACTCTGGCCGCGCTGAAGTCGCGGCTCGCGCTGAATGCGTCGGTCCGTCGCGACAATGCTTGGGCGACTGTGCCGGCTGTCGGACTCGTGCCTGGCGACATGGTGAAGCTATCGCTTGGCGCCGTAGTTGCCGCCGACGTGCGTCTGACCGAAGGCGAGATCCTGCTCGACCAGTCCATGCTCACCGGCGAATCAATACCCATCGAAGCTGGGCCAGGCCTGCAAACCTATGCAGGAGCGCTGGTACGGCGCGGTGAGGCGGTTGCGGAGGTCACGGCGACTGGAGCGCACACAAAGTTTGGACGTGCCGCGGAGCTGGTTCGCACCGCGCACGTCGAAAGTTCCCAGCAGAAGGCTGTTCTGCGCGTGGTGCGCAATCTCGCCATATTCAATGGCGTCATCATCGTGATACTGGTAGGGTATGCCCACGCTCTCGAGATGCCGGGTAGCGAGATCATTCCCCTGGTGCTCACGGCGGTTCTGGCATCGATCCCAGTGGCCCTGCCCGCTACCTTTACCCTTGCGGCGGCGCTCGGCGCGCGGGCTCTGGCACATCTAGGCGTCCTTCCAACCCGGCTCTCCGCCGTGGATGAAGCGGCAAGCATCGAGGTCCTGTGCGCGGATAAGACGGGCACGTTGACGCGCAACGAACTGAAGGTGACCGCGGTACGCCCTATGTCCGGTTTTGACGAATCCCACGTTCTGGGAATGGCCGCCCTCGCCAGCTCGGACGGCGGGCAGGATCCCGTAGACGCGGCCATTCGCTCGGCCGCCTCGCGGGCCGTCGCCACCGATCTACCGAAACTGAGTAAGTTTGTGCCTTTCGATTCCGCCACCAAGATGTCCGAGGCCACGGCTGTGGATGCGAGCGGCGCCACGGTACGTGCCGTGAAGGGAGCCTTTGCCGCAGTCATGGGCCTCACGCAACCGTCGCCCGATGTGTCCACGACAGCGGACCAGCTGGAGGCACAGGGCTTCCGGGTGCTGGCCGTCGCGGTGGGTCCGCCGACGGCGGTGAAGCTCGCGGGAATCATCGCGCTTAGCGATCCACCTCGAACGGATTCGGCGGCGCTCATTGCGGAGTTGCACACGTTAGGCGTTCGCACCGTGATGGTGACGGGCGATGCCCCGGCGACGGCTGCGATCGTAGCTCGCGCGGTAGGTCTGGATGGAGCTGTCTGTCCCCCCGGACCAATTCCCGACGGTGTACGCCCCGAGGATTTCGCTGTCTTCGCCGGCGTCCTCCCGGAGGAAAAGTACAACCTCGTCAAGGCGTTCCAGAAGAGCGGCCACACGGTTGGTATGTGTGGCGACGGCGCCAACGACGCGCCGGCGCTGCGCCAGGCACAGATGGGAATCGCGGTGTCTACTGCGACCGATGTTGCCAAGTCAGCGGCCGGCATCGTTCTGACCAAACCAGGACTCGGCGGTATTGTCGCTTCGGTAAAAGAAGGGCGCGTGACCTTCCAGCGCATCCTGACTTACGCCCTGAACTCGGTTAACAAGAAAATCGTTCAGGTGCTCTTCCTGGCAGTGGGTCTGGTTATGACCGGACACGCGATCCTGACTCCAATGTTGATGGTTATCATAATGCTGACCGGTGACCTCCTCGGCATGTCCTTGACGACGGACAACGTGCAGCCGTCCCCGATGCCCAACGCTTGGCGAATCGGCGCGTTGACGATCGCGGGTGTCTTCACGGGAATTTCCGAGCTGGTCTTTTGCACCGCCGTGCTGGCCATTGCCAAATTCCGTCTGGGTTTTGGAATCGAAACGCTAAGAACTCTGGCCTTCGTGGTCATAGTGTTCGGCAATCAAGCAACGACCTACACAAATCGTGGACGCCCGCGCATGTGGTCCTCTCGTCCAAGTCTGTGGCTCATCGCGTCTTCTGTAGTTGATTTGCTGATCGCCACAACGCTGGCGACTTGCGGAATCGCCATGGCTCCTCTGCCTATATTGGTTGTGGGAGAAACACTCGTGACGGCAGCGGTCTTCGCGTTTATCTTGGACTTTGCCAAAGTCCCCGTGTTCACTCGCCTCAGGATCGCATAGAGAAAGGATGCGGTCGACCCTCACTGTTCACTTTTGACCAGTCTTTGCCTTCCTGCACTTCGACAATGACACCGGCTAACGAGCACTTAGCGTAGCGCCGGTCCCGGAACTTGGGGTCATGCTAAGAAAACATTTGAGGACGTCCGCGATTGCGGGGCCGGTCCAGAACAGGTAAGTTCCTTCTTGTGACTCACGGCACCGCAAACGAGGTGGCCAGGGCGAAGGACATCATTGACACGACTAATCCTACGGAAGCAAACATCAATTCGAAACTTTCGGAAGCGAAAGCAGCATAGTCGTAGCCCATGTCCGGCGTTACGATGACACCGGGTATGGTTTTCTTGCCGCGTAAACTGTCGTTGGCAACGGAGCCCGGCCGTTCTCTTTTGTAGGCAACGGTTCACTCGCGCAGAGCAGATATCAGTCTGCCAAACACCGGGGAAGAACATCGCACAACAACGCCTCGGCTGGCTACGCGGGGGCAAATGAAGCAAAAGCCGGCCCGCTAGGGCCGGCTTTATGTGTGGTTACCGAAGCGTGGTTGCACTTCGGTTACCGAGGCTGGAGGAGTGCGGCGGGTTACATTCGCAGCTCACCGATCGTGGTTCCGATCACTTCGCCAGATACTGCCAACTCGATCCGCCGATTCTGCTGACGGTCTTCGGCGGTGCTACAGGCTCGTCCCGTCATCCTTTCCCGATGTGAATTCGGGAGAGGGAGTGAAGCAGCCCAACGGCATTCAGTAGCCACAAAACGGTTGCAATGACCACAACGCCATTCAGAATTGACTTGATGGATGCCTGCATGGGAATAAAGCGATTCACCAGCCACAGGAGAACACCCACCACGACCAGAACTTCCACTAATTGCACTAAAGGCATAATGTGTGACCTTCTTGTTTCTCGGGCTAACTCCTTGTATCCCCTGGGAAGTTGCCCTAATTTCAATGTGCGAGGGCCTTTGTCGAGTCTTGTTCCGCCAGGGATGTTTTCCCGTTGCCGTGAAAGGATCCCCGGTACATGGCCCCATTTACAACACTCAAAGACAAATAATGACAGGCGTGGGCTTTCGCGTCCGAGCAAGATAGCTCACCTGCAGAGATAAATATTGTGGCCTGTACCGTAACCGGATCACATTGCCGCAACGTCGGCTTGTCTAACCCCGTTCAGCGGCGCAGCGGCATCGCTAGCAACATTCGGCTGGAGGGAGGAGCGCATCACCGCCCAGGAATACTCAAATTCTTTTCCACACCCGAAGCAGACCTGGTATGTCCGTTGCTTGATGGTGAACACACGGCTCATTCGGCTATGATGGCACCCGAAGACAAACTGGAAGATCCACCACAAACGTTTCATAGGTGCACCCTGCTTACACTGGTGTGTGTCCAACATTACATGAGGAACTGTGCCATGCGGAACCGCTGGCTGGTTGCGGAGCGGGAGTTCAGCCCCGCCCCGTTTCCCTTGCACCTTGTTAGAGCCCGATGGTGACTGCGATCCCGATGCCAGGGTGCATGCGGTCGTATACGTAGTACCCATCGTTGGTGTAATCAAGATATACGTCGTCAGTTGAGTACCATGCCGGAGACCAAGTTTCCGGCCACGGATCAACGAAGGTAACCCAATAGCCGTCGTACTGGAAGCGCGGATACCCGCCTACGAAGACCATCGGCAGGCCGTTGATGCGGAAGAAGTGGTTGCTCCCGAAGTAGAGCTTGAAGCGGTCTTCAGGAATCCGGTAGCCGTTATAACCGCCGCGCTGACCCCAGGTGCGGTGGTCGTTATTCCACGAAGTGGCGCGAGACTGGGCGAAACCGCTCCGCACCTGTCCTGGGTGTTGCGGCACGCCGCTAGGGTGGACGCCCCCATGGGTAGGAGCGTTGGGCTGGACGCCGCCGTGATAGACCCCGCCGTATTTCGGTTGCGATTTCTGTGGCGGCTTTCTCTGCGGTTGCGCAGGTTTATTAGCCTGCTGCTGGTGCTGTTGCTGTGCCGGTTGCGATTTGCCGTGCTCCTCACCCTGTTGCTCGTGCTCTGCGTAGACAGGGGTAATGGTTCCGAGAAGCAGGAACAGAATTGCTGTGCTGATAAAGCCAGCTCGTTTCATTTATCTGTGCTCCTTTTTGAGCGAGGCGCCCGTTGGCGCTCAGTCCTTGTGCATAATGCCAGTCAGGTGCAGTTGTGAAGCCTGTCCCCCAAACCGCTTGGTTTGGCCAGTTCCTGGTAGGGGTTTGTCACATCCTTCGCGTTCGTGGCATCGCGGCCAGCAGAGTTCTCTCCAACCGAACCGCCGGCCTATTCCTTTGGGCGACAGGGATTTGTACCAATGTGCCTGGCCCGGACTAGCTCTCCAGAGTGAAATGACCAACCATGTGCAATGGCGATTGCTTCACACCAAGCGCCGGCGTCCGGTCGCCAAGTTGTAGATCAGCATCACCAGTGCGACAACCAACAGCAGGTGGATCAGGCCGCCGCCCACGTGCAGGCTAAATCCAAGTAGCCACAAAACCACAACGATTACGAAAACTGTCCAAAGCATATTCGCCTTCTCTCTGCATCGTGAACACCCGAGACCTGACATGCTTCTCGGGTGCTCGCGCGCATTCCAAGTCCAGCTACTACTTTGCAGCTATGGCCTGCGCCTTCGCGTCCCGGACTGCGTTCAGGAACGCTTGGGCTGAGGCTGGCACTGCTACCTTACCCAGCAGTGCGGCCCGGGTCGTGACCTTACGCCCGTAGATGGCCTGCATGGAATCGTCGTCGCGACGAATCGAAGCACCGGTCAACGTGAGGCCGGCAAAGGCGCCCTTGGCGCGAGAGTAGGTCAGAATTTCGGTATCCAGCTTCCAATCGGTATCGGCTGAAGCATGACGTCCGACTGGTCCAGCGGCCGCCGAGGCATCCGCTCCCAGTTGGAACTTGCTCGCCAGCAACTGCTGCATGCCTTTTTCATTCTGGATGATCATGACCAGATCCACGCCTTCGAGACCGATCTGCAATCCCCAGCTGCCGCCCGTGATAGCGAAGAACGCGGGCGCGCTCCACCCATTGGCGGTTCGGCAGGTGGCGACGCCTCTGCCATTCTCAGCCCCGAAGACAAAGCCACCCTTGATCATGTGTGGTACCACGGCCACGCACCTTGCGTGTTCCAGCACCTCTTCCGGAATGCCCTTATCCGGCGTAGCCATGATCTCGTGCAGCACTGTGCCTGCCTTATCCAGTCGATCCATCGACGCTTCGCGCTTCGACTCCGCCCAGCCCAGGCTGGTAAAAGTCAGCAACGCAACGAACAACATGAGTTTCTTCACAGTTTCCACCTCTTCTTCTTCTACCCCTGCGTCGCTTTCGTGGTTCGGCCGCATTCGGAGCGCGCGAGGTACTTCTTACGTTAGCGGGCTGGAGTGAAGCCGTCTGAGCAATAAAGCTCTACGGACCGGCAGCGATTGAGCTGCGCATGCGAAAAAGCTGCCCGGCGTGATCGGTTGGTTGGTGCGTATGCGCCGTTGGGCAGATGCGAACCACCAGGGTTGGGGAACCAGCGTTTCAGTGAAGGAAATGGCGGGACAGGACTATTGCACAAAACGTGGCGAAGCCAAGGAGGATAAAACCGAGGATGGCGTTGACGAAGCG
>Ga0326728_10007660_pt1 | contig 27490 bp, 25 predicted proteins | sample MB3enrmetagenome_FD_207602 | JGI IMG/M metagenome (GOLD analysis project Ga0326728, IMG submission 207602) | Lab enriched peat soil microbial communities from McLean, Ithaca, NY, United States - MB31MN | ecosystem: Environmental > Terrestrial > Soil > Wetlands > Peat | place: USA: New York...
CTTGCTGCGTCCTCTATCGCCTGTACGGACATGGAACTGCGGCCGACCCGCCATGCAGGACGAGGCGGGGTAGGTGCGGTCATGGGCTCCAAAGGCGTCAAGGTGATCGTGCTCGATGATACGGGAACGCCCATGCGCCAGCCCAAGAACCCCGACAAATTCAAAATGGCCAACAAGGAATTCGCGGATGGTCTCAAAAAACATAGCGTTACCGGCCAGGGTCTTCCTTCCTATGGGACCAATGTCCTCACCAATATCCTCAACGAGGCAGGCGGTTACCCCACGTATAATTTCAAGGAAGGCAGATTTGCGGGTGCTTCAAAGATAAGCGGTGAAACGGAAGCAGCCTTGGAAACCGAACGGGGGGGGCTTGCGACCCACGGCTGCCATCGGGGGTGCGTTATCCGCTGCTCCGGTACCTATCACGATAAAGACGGCCATTATCTGACCAAGCAGCCCGAGTATGAAACGGTGTGGGCGCACGGCGGTCATTGCGGCATCGATGATATGGACAAGATCGCCATGATGGATTTCCTCGAAGACAACATCGGCCTGGATACCATTGAGACCGGTGTCACCATCGGCGTTGCAATGGAAGCCGGCCTTTTGAAATTCGGCGATGCAGACGCAGCCATCAACCTGGTTAAGGAAATCGGCCAAGGGACGCCGCTGGGAAGGATCATAGGGAGCGGTGCGGCGGTGACAGGCAAGATATTCGGTGTTGAGCGGGTCCCGGTCGTAAAGGGCCAGGCCATGCCTGCATATGACCCGCGAGCGGTCGAGGGAATAGGGGTTACCTATGCCACAACCACCATGGGGGCTGATCACACGGCAGGGTATGCAGTGGCCACCAACATCCTCAAGGTGGGCGGGTTTGTCGATCCTCTGAAACCCGAGGGCCAGGTCGATCTCTCCCGTAACCTCCAGATTGCAACCGCATTTATCGACTCGACAGGCATGTGCCTGTTCATCGCCTTTGCCATCCTGGACCAGCCCGAAACCTTCCAGGCCTACCTCGATCTCATGAATTCCTGCTTAGGGCTTAATTTTACCGCCGATAACGTGGCGGAGTATGGGAAAAAGGTTTTGAGCATGGAAAGGGATTTCAACAAGAGGGCCGGTTTTACCAGCCAGCAGGACCGCCTGCCCGGTTATTTCAAGACCCAGCCCATCGCGCCCCACAACGTGACCTTCAAGGTAAAGGACGAGGATCTCGACAAGGTCTATAACTGGTAGAAGCCTTGATAACCTGCACGGAAGAGCCGTTGAAGACTCTTCCGTGCAGGTGTATACAAGTATTCAATGCCCATCACGGTAAAACTCTTTGCCAGTCTGCGTAAAGGCCGGTTTGACGAAGATACCCGGGTCTATGCCTCCGGAATAACCGGCAGGCGTATCGTTCATGATATCGGCATACCGGAAAAGGAGATAAGGCTTGTCTTTGTGAACGGCAGGCATGCCTCCTTGGAAGATCCGCTTGCAGACGGTGATACCCTGGCCCTCTTCCCACCCATCGGGGGAGGGTGAACAAGATCAACAGAATTCAATTCACCATTTCACTAAAGATATATCAGGATTATTCAGGTGAGTCGATCAATGCCTGGCTTGGAATTCGGACGAATATCGCTGCCTCTTTAGGACTCAGCCCTGACGGATATATGGATCAATGCATACGGTAATAAGATCTTTCCTTTGAGCAACACGTCTTTGACAAGCGGCTTCCCATTGAAAAAAATCCCCTTGCATCCTTTCCAGAAACTTTCCGTCTGTCTGGAGAAGTATTCTGCAAGATCCGGAGATGGTATAAAGATCCCTTTTTTAAGAAAGTAGGGCCCCAGGTCTTTCATGAGGAGATTGAAGAGTTTTATAAAGACAGATCCTTGCTTAAGAATACCCTGCTCTCCTGTTTCCTGATAGGTAATGGAATTCCTCAGAGAAGAGTAGACCCCGCCCCGCCTCATGGCGGCCCCTACCAGCCCCGGCATGGCCGCTGAAAGGGCCAGATGAGATCCATCCTTGATGATTGCCGAATCGAGATCATCAACAGGACTTCCATCAAGAAAGATCGTCTGTATCCTTTCAGCGATATATTCAGGACGTAATCCGATACCCTCGATGAGGAACCTTTTCATGGAGCACCCCACCTGAGTCTTCAGGAGAAAACCTTGCTGTAAGATGATGGACAGGGTGATTAACTGGTTTTCATCCATGATGAGGTTCAAGTCCGCCTCTCCATGACCATCTACTATCGGTTGCTTGTAACAGCCCATCTTAATGCCACCGCCTTATTGTTTTAAGGGGTCACAAATCTATATAGGTATGGTAACAGAAACCGGAGGTGATGCCATTAAATAAAGATTTAAAAAAAGATGATGAGTTTATATTGAATCACCAGGAAGCTGAGAGTATAATAACAGGTGACTTCTTCGGAGGCCTAAAGGCGGCACATCTTAGGAACCCTCAGTAGACTCCCGGTGAAGATCAAGAGGTCAACACAAAAAATTGGAGGTCACATGAATATCTTTGTAGGGAATCTGTCACGCGATGTTACCAATGAGGATCTGCAACAGGCGTTTCAGGCGTTCGGTGAGGTAACATCCGCCAATGTGATTCGCGATAAGTTCAGCGGTGATTCACGAGGCTTCGGTTTTGTGGAAATGCCTGCCAAGGCCGCTGCCCAGGCTGCTATCGCCGGATTGAACGGCAAAGAATTGAAGGGACGGGCAATCAATGTCAATGAAGCCCGTCCGCGTGCCGACAATCGCGGTGGCGGCGGCGGTGACAGAGGCAGAAGGCCTGGCGGTGGCGGTGGTGGAGGCGGCGGCAGACGTCGCTTCTAACTCTTCTGAAGGATTGGTAATGCGGTAAGAAGCCGATCACGACGCAGTATTACGGCGCCGGAGAAGATTAATCATGTATTGAAAACATAGGGCGACCTGCAGGGTCGCCCTATAAACTGAGCACCGCCATGGGTGTTCCCTGTCAATAATACTCTTACACAAACGGCCCCTTGCCCTGGCATGCCGGGCAGGTCTCTCCGAGATCCGTCCGGTAAGCCTCGCCGCAGGAATGGCACAATGCGATCCCGGAACGTTTTTTATGGGGAGAGGTTATGTAAGAGGTCTTAACCGTGACCTTTGTGGTACTGTAGATGCATGTACCCGCCCTGTGGAACTCATCGAGGATCTGCTGCCGGTCCTGGTCTTTCTTCGGCTTCTCCTTCAGGAACCAGGCTTTAATGGCAGGCCAGGCCTTTAGTTTTTTTGCATCGAGATACACCCGGATGCCTTCACCTGTGTACTTGTTGTAGAAGGTGAGTGCATAGCGGCTGGTATCAACAATCTTGAGCCAGCGATTCCCGATGGTGCACTGGGTAAGGAGCTGCACGGCATCAGGCAGGCAGTGCCAGCTCTCACAGATAACGTCGAAGAACTCTCCCTCAGGCAGGTTGGCTTTGGCAATATCCACCATGATTCCTCCTGCCACGATCCCGGGAGCAATGCTGCCGTGGAAGGCCTTCACCTTCTCGATGAACTCATCAAAGCTGTATGGGCCTATGTTCATGTTGTTTTTCCTTTCATGTTATGGGACCCCTCACCCTGGCCCTCTCCCCATGGGATGGGGAGAGGGGAATGTGTCTCAATTGATTTCCCTCGCCCATCAAGGCTGTCGCATATGTCATTCTCTGTCATTCCCGCGAAAGCGGGAATCCAGTATTTCTCAGGGTCCCTGGGTCCCCGCTCTTACTGGGACTACAAAAAAAACCTTTTTCGATAGACTACTCCAGGGGAGGGGTTCTGTTCGTCATACCGCCTCCACCCGGCATCTCACATACCGGTGCAGAGGAGTGCCTGCGAACTTGTCCCGGTAGGTGTTCTTGGTGAGTCGGTTCACATTCGCTCCGTATGCCTTGCCATCGTGTACCAGGCCGAACCCGTGGGGGATGATCACCTGGCCCTTGCGGGTGGCAGGCGTCACCTCCAGTTCGATCTCGGCCCGGCTGGCCTCGGTCATGATACGTACCCTCTGCCCATCGGTCAGGCTCAAGGTTGCTGCATCGTCAGGGTGCATGGCCAGCGTGCAAGCCCTCTTGCCCTGGTTCCATGCAGGGTCGCGCATGAGGGTGTTGGCGTTCATGCTCGTGTGCCGGCCCGCCTGGAGGATGAGCGGGTAGGCAGGGTCGGGCCGGAGCGAATCCTCTTCGGACCCAGGTTCGATGTCTTTGACCCATCCCTCCATCTCGGGGATGTGGATCTGGATGCGGCCGTCGTCGGTGGCCAGCATGGCAAAATTATCGTCCGTATCGGCCTTTCCGATGATGACCCCTTCCGGGTGGTCGAGTATGGACTGGAAGACCTCCTCTCCCAGGGTAATGCCCGGGGTGAACCCTGCGCGCGCGGCCGCCTTGCGGAAGCTCTTCGGGGCGGCCTGGAGCAGGCCCCAGAGCGCTGCAAGATTCGGCGAGCCCAAGGTTCTGCCCAGGGTCTCGGCAAGGATGTAGGGCATATCCCCAAGGGCTGCCGGGTTCTCCTGAACGAACTTCATGAGCTCCATGCCGAAGGTCATGCGGTCCTTCGACGCTGCATCGGCCAGAGATTGCGGGATTGCAGGGATAATGCCGAGGGCATCTGCGAGCCGGACCAGGATCTCGCTCAAATGGAGTGGTTCTCCCACAGGCTCCACAACAGGCCGCCTCATCTGGAAGTAGATCTCGGGGAAGGTCCAGGTGAAAAAGGTGCCGTCCCATGATTCATAGCCCGACATTGCGGGCAGCACATAGTGTGAGAGCATCGCTGTCTCGGTCATGGCCATCTCGCAGGTAACCAGCAGATCGAGTTTTTTAAAGGCCTCTTCGTAGGCAGTGGTGTCCGCATAGGAGCGCAGCGGATTCGACTGGCAGCAGAGCACGGCCCGGGTCCTCTCCGGATTCTCGCCCATGATCTCTTCGGGAAGCACATTCGGCGGGAACACCCCCATGAGCGCCGGGAAGCCGGTCGTTACGGTGCGCCAGGTCTTTGGGTTGCGCTCGTCCGTATGCGCCCCCAAAGGCATGAGGTGGCCCGGGATCACGTTGCCGCCGGGCACACAAAACCTGCCGCAGATGGTGCTCAAGATGAGGTAGAGATAGGTGGCTGCAGTGCTGTGGCGGTTCATGTAAACCCCGAGGTCGGGATGCATGCACCATTTCCTGGTGGCCAGCAGCCTACAGACCTCGCGGATCCGGTCATAGTCGAGTTCGCAGACCTCGATGGCCTTTTTTGCATTGAACCCCTTGAACCACGGCTCGATCTCTGCAAAGCCGCTCACATGCTGATCGATGTATTCTTTATTGCACCAGCCTTCCTGGATGATTATGGATATCATTGCACGGGCGAGCAGGGCGTCCGTGCCGGGCCGGATAGCCAGGTGGATGTCGGCGATCTCCGCAGTCTCGGAGCGCCTCGGGTCGATGACAACGAGCAGCTTGTCCGGGTCTTTGGAGAATTCTTTCAGAACGAGCGGTGCCCTGGGCATCTGGTGGCTCTGCATCCCGTTCCATCCGATGGCGAGCAGCATGTCGGATCTGTGCTCATCGGGTATGCCGAAGAGGTACTGCCTGCCGGTGAGTCGACCGCTGGCCCAGAAGATGCCGGTGAGTTCCTGGGCAAGCGGGCTGTAGTGATAGCGTGAACCCAACGCCCGCATGAGCCTTACCCCGAAGGCTGCATCGAAATGGCAGCCCTGGCCGCCTCCGCCCATGTAGGCATAGGATTTGGGGCCGTATGTCCCGACAATCTCCTTGAGCCTGGAGGCGATCTCGCTGATGGCCTGGTCCCATGGGATGCGCTCGAACCTGTCGCCCACCTTCTTGAGCGGATGGGTCAGCCTGTCTTTGTGATGCTGATGAAAGGCGATGTTGGCCCCCTTGCGGCAGGCATAGCCTTTGGAGCGGGGGTTGTCCTTGTCGCCCTTTACCTTGGTGATCCGGTTGTCCTCCACGAATACTTCCAGGCCGCAGTTCTGTGCACAGAGCACACAACCCGTCTTTTTCCATTCGCCCATTTTATTCCCTCCCTAAAGTTCCTTTTTTAAGATGCGCTCAAAGACCATTTGCTTAAAAACCGTCAAAGGCTCGCTGTCTTTCACAAGCTTCATATGCATGATGGCGCCTTCCCAGCTGTTGAGGATGAACTGGGCGGTCCGTGCCGGATCGATGTCCACGGAGATATCCCCTCTCTCTTGCGCCTCAGCAAGGCATTGCTGCAAAAGGGCTTTCATGTTTGAGTAGATAGTATTGATTTTTTTCCTGAAGGCATCGCTCAAGTCGCTCATCTCCTGCATAAGGTTTCCGATGGGGCATCCGCAGCGCAGCCTCATCTTCTCGAAGAGATCCTGGTAGGCATCCATAAAGTTGGAAAGCCTTTCTAAGGGAGGTTTGCTTGTGTCGCCAAGATATGTTTCACCCATGCCGGCAATAAATTCCCAGTAGTGATCAACGATGGCGAGACCGAAGTCATCCTTGTTCTTGAAGTAGAAGTAGAACGATCCCTTGGGGACCCCGGCCGAGCGAAGGATGTCGGACAGGCCCGTATTGTTGTATCCCTTTGCATGCACCAGGCGGGCGCCGTGTTTGATAATGGAAAGCTTGGTGGTATCCTTTGCCATGGATCTAACCTCTGAGGATTCAGTTAATAGACCGGTCGTCTAGTAGTTGTCAAGCTTGGGCTTATCGGGCATTGTCGTGAACACCGATGATTTCTTTCACCCGCTTTGTGTTAATCCGCAGAGTCTATTTCACCAAAGAGTTTGTATCTGAATGCGAAGTGTAGGGAACAATCGCGATCGTTCCCTATTTGTGCAATCTAAGACTTCCCCCTGCCCCTATTATCGGTTAATATAAGAGAGTTAATAGAAGAAGAAACGGCCGCGACCGCCCGCTCCCTATTGTCGGTTGAGCGGCCCATGTATGCCATGAAAAAATCACGAGGGGGTGAATCCTCATATGGGAGTGCACCATCTTGCAGGCAAGCCGGCGCCATCTGAGATGCTTGTGAATGTACAGGCGCTCAATGATGCCTACTATTCGTTTCATCCTGCCCCGAGGGTTCCCGGCCACCGGGTGTCATTCGGTACTTCGGGGCACCGGGGCTCGTCCCTTTCCTGCAGTTTTAACGAGGACCACATCCTTGCCATTACCCAGGCCATCTGCGACTATAAGAAAGAGCTCACCATCGACGGGCCGCTTTTCCTGGGCAAGGATACCCACGCACTCTCCGAGCCGGCCTTCCGGACGGCACTGGAGGTTCTTGCAGCAAATGCCGTAACAGTCATGATCGCCGAGGGTGGCGGGTTCACCCCTACGCCGGTGATATCACATGCCATTCTTGATTATAATAGAGGCAGGAAAAGCTCTTTTGCAGACGGCATCGTGGTCACCCCGTCCCACAACCCGCCCGAAGACGGGGGTTTTAAGTACAACCCACCCGAGGGAGGACCTGCGGACACGAATATCACCGCATGGATTGCCCGGAGGGCCAATGAGCTGCTCGAAGGCCATAATGCCCAAGTGAGGCGCATACCCTTTGAGCGGGCCGTCAAGGCACCCACCACGACCCCATATGATTACATCGGCCCGTATGTGGAAGGGCTCTCCCGTATCATCAACATGGATGCCGTATCTTCGGCCGGGCTCAAACTTGGCGCAGACGCACTGGGCGGCTCGGGCTTCGCCTTCTGGCCTCACATAGCTGGGCGTTACGGGCTTGATATCGAGCTTATGCACGGCAAGGCCGACCCGACCTTCGGCTTCATGACCGTGGACCACGACGGCAAGATCAGGATGGACTGCTCTTCGCCCTATGCCATGGCAGGCCTCATCGGTCTGAGAAAAAATTTCGACCTCGCCTTCGGGAACGACCCTGACTTTGACCGGCACGGTATTGTTACAAAAACAGGCGGGCTCATGAATCCGAACCACTACCTCTCGGTTGCCATTGAATACCTTTTTACAACCAGGGAGAAATGGAGGAAGGATGCCTCTGTGGGCAAGACCCTGGTGAGCAGCTCCATGATAGACCGCGTGGCTCATCAATTGGGCAGATCGCTCGTTGAGATGCCTGTGGGGTTCAAATGGTTCGTCAAGGGTCTTATAGACGGATCTTTAGGCTTTGGCGGGGAGGAGAGCGCCGGTGCATCGTTTCTGCGCATGGACGGCACGGTATGGACAACGGACAAGGACGGTATCATCATGGACCTTCTTGCCGCCGAGATGATGGCAATACGGGGGAAGGACCCCCACGAGCTCTATAAGGACCTTGAGACCAGGTTCGGCGTTTTTGTCTATGAGCGTATCGATGTCCAGGCGACCCAGGCGCAGAAGGATGTACTGGGAAGGCTTTCTCGCGGCATCATCACCCAGAAGGATCTTGCAGGCGACCCGATTGTCGAGATCCTGAACGAAGCCCCTGCCAACCGTTCTCCCATCGGCGGGATCAAGGTGGCCACCAAAGGCGGGTGGTTTGCGGCACGTCCCTCGGGCACCGAGGATGTATATAAGATCTACGCGGAGAGCTTCAAGGGGCAGGAGCACCTGAAGCAGCTTCAGGAAGGAGCACGCAACCTCATCTCCCAGGTTTTTGCCCATGCAGGGATCTGAGGTTTTAAGTATGATCATTCACCGGGACATTAAGCTTCGTCGATCTCATCCGTAAGGTATGAAGGATAAAAAAAGGATAGTGAGACAACTTACCCAGAATCAGATTTCGCCTGGACATATCCCCATGAGCAGAATGTTCATGGACCTCGGGAAATACCTCATCCTGGTCATCCTGGTCGTTCTCCTCATAGTCAAGGGGACCACCACGCTCGGTTATAACTGGCAATGGTACCGGGTCCCCAGGTATCTCTTCACAAAAACAGATGCCGGCCTTAGTGCGGGGCCTCTTCTGAAGGGGCTCATGGTAACGTTTCGCATAACAGGAGTGAGCCTGGTGATGGCATTTGCCATCGGGCTTGTAACGGTTTTGATGAGGCTTTCCGGCTCGTTCTCCGCCAGGGCCCTTGCAAGGGCATATCTGGAGCTGATCAGAAATACCCCGCTGCTCATCCAGCTATTCCTGCTTTACTTTGTCATCTCACCCATCGTGGGTATCGGGGCCTTCACATCTGCGGTACTCGCCCTGAGTCTTTTTGAGGGTGCCTATATCTCCGAGATCTTCCGGTCAGGGATCGAGTCCATAGCCAAGGGACAGTGGGAAGCGGGCTTAAGCTCGGGGCTGACCGTTTTTGAGGCGTACCGCTTCGTTATCCTGCCGCAGGCGGTCCGCCGGATCCTTCCACCCCTGACAAGCCAGGCCGTGTCTCTTATCAAAGATTCGGCCCTTGTGAGCACGATCGCGATCTATGACTTGACCATGCAGGGCCAGGCCATCGTGGCAGAGACATTTCTGGTCTTTGAGATATGGTTCACCGTGGCGGCAATTTATCTGGTCATCACCATGAGCCTCTCGACAATTGCACATGAGATGGAAAAGAGAATGACAGCGGTGCGGTCATGAAAGAGGAGATGTTGAATGCACCTAAAGACAGTTGGTTTGAAAAAGGATCGGTAAGCTGAGAGGAAAGAAGATGCGCATCACATCAAAAGAATTTCCAACATGATGAAGCGGCAGGTAATGAAAAAAGGAGGGATTATTCGTATGAAAAAGAAGAGAGTTTCAATCACGGCAGCTCTCGTGCTTGTCATCATTTTGTGCGCAGGGCTGTTGATTGCGGCCAAGAGCGTCAGGGAAGATCTTTCGAGCCAGAGCACCATCGAGCAGGTGCTCCAAAGGGGCGTGCTCAGGGTAGGGATGTCCACCTTTGTGCCTTGGGCCATGAAGGATAAACAAGGCAACCTTGTCGGCTTCGAAATCGATGTGGCCAAAAGGCTGGCACAGGATATGGGCGTCAAGGTGGAGTTCGTGCCTACCAAATGGTCGGGAATCCTTCCGGCTCTGCTCACGGGCAAGTTTGACATCATCATAGGCGGCATGGGTATAACGCCCGAACGGAATCTCAAGGTGAATTTTTCCCAGCCGTATGATTATACAGGCATGTCCATTGTAGCCAGCAAGAAACTCGCCAAGGGGTTTAAGACGTTATCGGACTTCAACAAACCCTCCGTGACGATCGCTGCCAGGATCGGGACTACGGCGGCGGCAGCGGCCAAGAAATTTGTGCCGAATGCCAACTTAAGGCTCTTCGATGACGAATCCCAGGCCGTACAGGAGCTGCTGAACGGACGCGTCCATGCCCTGATTGCATCGGCCCCCCTGCCTGCTTTCCAGGCCCTTGAATACCCGGACAAACTCTTCCTGCCGCTGAAGGAAAATTTCACCCGTGAGCCCATCGGGTTTGCCATTATCAAGGGTGATGTAGATACCCTGAACTTCCTGAATAACTGGATCACCGTTGTGGAGGCCGAAGGATGGCTCAAGGAGCGCAAGCATTATTGGTTTGAGACCAAGGAATGGAAGAATTCCATTGAATAGAAGAATGTAAACCCTTTTTCCGGTGCCGGCACAATATTCGTCCTGCTTAAAAAAGTCGGCACCGGTATTACAGTGGATGAGGCGATCGTGGAGAAGAGGCTCAGGCTCACTCTTGTGGATGCAGTAGTTCTCGGCGTGCTTGCGGCCGTCTCCTTCTGGGTCGTCCACAAGATCAGGGTGGATCTGCGGTATAACTGGCACTGGGAAATCATACCCCAGTATCTCTTCCGCTTTGATACGGGCAAGGGCAGGTGGGTTCCCAATCTCCTGATGCAGGGTTTCCTGACGACCATCAAGCTCAGCATATGGTCCACCCTGCTTGCTACGATCATCGGGGTTGTCATGGCCCTGTTCAGGGTCAGCAAGAGGCTCTTCCGGCGTATGGTCGGCAGGACATATGTAGAGCTCATCCGGAACATGCCGCCTCTGGTCCTGGTGTTCATCGTGTATTATTTTGTCAGCGACCAGATCTTGAACGCATTCGGGGTCAACACACTGCTCCAATCCCTCAGGCCGGGGGCGCAGGAATTCCTGGCAGGCTGCTGTGCCCCGATTTCGCAACTGCCCGTGTTTGTCTCTGCCGTTGCCATGCTGGCGCTTTATGAAGGCGCATACATCACCGAGATCGTGCGTGCGGGCATAACATCAATCGAGCGGGGCCAGTGGGAGGCATCGAGCGCACTGGGATTTACCAAGTGGCAGCAGATGCGGCATATCATCTTCCCGCAGGCAACGATAAGAATCCTGCCGCCGCTGGCCGGCCAGCTGATCTCCACCATCAAGGACTCTGCCATTGTCTCTGTGATATCCATCCAGGATCTGACCTTCCAGGGCATGGAGATCATGTCGTCCACCTATCGCACATTCGAGATCTGGATCACCATCACGGCCATGTACTTCATCCTTACCTTTACCTGCTCCCTGGCGGTCAGGAGGCTTGAGACGGCCATGCAGAGGAAATGATGGGGATGGATGTCCGGCGCCGGGCTTTAGGTTTTCTGATTCTCATGATTATCTTAAGGATTATGGCGTTTAAGTATTTTAACCGCATATTGCCGAGCACTCAATATACGGATATACTGCAATTGTGCTTCGAATAACGAGATAGATGAAGCACAAGTGCAGTATAGTAATTGGGTGTAATATAAAATGGACCTCCGCGATTTAGTACGCAATCATCCTGAAGCAATTGTCGGTCATACGCCGCTTGGCATTTCTCTGAACTTGAAAAAGGAACTACGACGTTTTGCAAATGATCCAATGTCTGATTTGCTTAATCTCATTGATAGCTCTAAGATATCATTTATTATTGGAGACATAGAGCGATATCTCCAGGCTTATTCAAGGTATGCTCTAAGTCTTGAAAGAGCATTAATTCATTGTTCAGTTTCTAGAAGCCACGATCAAGAGCTTAGATATCATCCGCATAATAAGGAATACTCTGCTCGGCAAAAGAAGCTCGCATTAAAATGGAGTCAAACTTCTCGCTTTCTTGAATTGGATTATCAAAACTTAATCATTCATGCATGCATACTTCTTGATCGTACGATAACACTTTCTCGTCGGTTTCTAACAGGCAACCAATTACCCAGCTTCACATCATTTTCAAAGCATAAAGGTTACTTGGCAAAAAGCCCAAGTTCCCTTGATATTATCCACAGTGGATATGTTAAAGAAATCACGAGTACTACTGGTTGGTTTGAAATTCCCCTAAAAGTACTAAGAGACAAGTTTCTTATGCACTCAGCAGAGAAATACCTCTCATTCTTTGGTTGGAACGGAACAAATGAATATGATCTAGAAATGCTTACAATAATTCCAGCATCGCATGATCAGGAGAAGTTGCTTGAGAAAGTTAAAGTTATTTCATTTAGTCCTCGGAGATTAGCAAGAGACATTGAATCTTTTTTAACTTGGTTTTCAGACTATGGCATAAAATGCTTAAAAGCTCACCCAACCAGTGAATCCAGCGTCCGCGGCGGGTGGCAAGGTTAGTAAGCGGTGTTTCTTGGGTGGCACGGGCGAAGCCCGCAGGGCTTGCCCGTGGGACATGGTACTGAGCACCATCATCCACTCATCATTCTCCAGTATGTGGTCAAAGAGAATGCGCCATGCATTTCAATCTGCCGGGACACGCCCATGAACTGACATTTTCATGTTATCGGAGAAAACCACTGTTATCGTCTGAGACGACGATCACGTGGTTGCTCCAGGCAATAGAGGCAGACAGACATAAGAGAGGCTTCCACGTGTATGCATTCGTCATCATGCCCGAGCATGTGCATATCATCATCCATCCCCATGAATCTGCGAGTGAGATCTCGTGGTTTTTGAAGAGCATGAAGCAGCCGGTTGCCAGAAAGGTAAGCAGGTGGCTTTCAGGGCATGACCCTCAAATGTATGACAGGCTTTGCATCAAGAGAAAAGACGGCAGGCGGGAATTCCGATTCTGGCAGGCAGGAGGGGGTTATGACAGAAATATTGAGAATCCCGAGACGTTGATTCAGATGATCGATTACATACACCAGAATCCTGTGAGGAGAGGACTGGTCGAGCAGGCGGCTGACTGGAAGTGGTCGAGCGCCTCGTGGTATGATCATGGGGAAGGTATGCTCAGGATGGATGAGTCTTCCCTGGTAGAAATGTCCCACGGGCAAGCCCTGCGGGCTTCGCCCGTGCCACCCGGCCGCTGATCCGCACGTTCGGTGTCACATGTTCATATTGCAGAATTTGTCGTATTAACGTAATTCAATTATATGAGTCAAATCGAGAAGCTGATACTGAATGTCTAAGTGGTACATCTGATACGAACATAGCGTTTAAAGATCTATGCCGGTTGCTTATTTATCTCGGTTTTGACGTAAGAACAAAAGGTAGTCACCATATTTTTAGAAAAGCTGGTGTTGAAGAGAAGATTAATCTGCAAAAAGATGGCAACAAAGCAAAGCCTTATCAAGTAAAACAAGTCCGAGCCGTTATTCTTACGTATAAGCTTGGTGGAGTGAAATAATGGATAGATATGAGATTATCATATATTGGAACGACGAGGATCAGGCATATGTTGCAGAAGTCCCGGAACTCCCAGGCTGCTCTGCTCATGGAAATACCTATGAGTCTGCATTATCAAATGCCAAGCAAGCAGTAGCACTCTGGATTGAAACAGCAAAAGAATTCAATGATCCTATCCCTGCCCCTAAAGGCCGTCGTCTCGCCTACGCATAGCACAAAGAAAACGCCGGACCAGCAAATCCAGACGGGCGGGTGGCAAGGTTAGTAAGCAGTGTTTCTTGGGTGGCACGGGCCACAGAAACTCTTTTTTTCCTTGACCGAATAAGAGTATTTTTGTTATTAATTAAAGCTTAGAAATCATGATTCGATATTATTAAGCTATATAAACCCGCCGGGGATGCGATGCTCAATCCATCGGAAGAGCGCAAGGCCGAGACAAGGGAGATGATCTTCCAGGCCGCCCGCAAGGTGTTCAGCGAAAAAGGCTATCACAAGACTCAGATCGCGGACATCGTCAGGGAGGCAGGCATATCAACGGGCAGTGTCTATGCACACTTCAAGGACAAGCGCGATCTTTTCGAACAAATAATTCGAGAGACCAATGAGGTTCTGAGGGCCAGGCTCAAGGAACTCAGCCAGACAAAAAGACCCGGTGATGTCCGCGAGCGTGTTCAACAGTGGATGCCGGCTTACGCCGCCTTCTTCGACTATGTGGAGGAAAATCCGGAGCAGATCCTCCTGATCGTGCGCGGTGGTTTCGGGGTGGATGAAGAAAACGATACGATCACCTGGGAGTTCTTCAATGCCTTTGCCTCGGATATAGCAGAAGACTTCCGGAAGTGGGAGGAACTCGGCTTCATAAAAGGGGTAAATGCAGCACTCATGGGTCATATCATCATAGGCATGTGCCTTCATGTGGCTCTCAGTTATCTCATGGAACACCAGTTTACCCGGAACGAGGCCATCAATAACCTCCTGGCGCTGACCTACGCCATGGTCTCCATGTACCTGACCGACAAGGGGAGGGCTGAACTCGGCAATATGAGCATGCCTGTGCTTTTAGGATGACACGCTTCCATAGATATCATGAGCAGTACCTGTAAAGGTTAAAGGCTTTAAAGTTTTTATAAACGGGCCGCATGCCCGCTTTTTAGGGAAATAGTCAAAGAAGAGGAGGCTTTCATGCTGTCCAGCGCAGAAGTATCTGCCCGGTTGTCGGCGTTTCCGAGGTTTGAGGACATGTATCTCGGGCTGCCCTATGCCCCGCGTATGCCCGCACACATGGTCAAACAGACGAAAGAGGTCGTTGCCGTTGCCCGGAAGTTCAACGAGGAGGTGGCAAGACCGTTGGCCCTTGAGCTTGACCGGAAGACCCACGAGGACCCCGATTACATGCCGTGGGGTCTGGTGGAGACCGCCAATAAATGGGGCTTCTATACCATGTGGATACCAAAGATGTTCGGCGGCAAGGGCTATAATCTCCCGTCCATGTCCTCCTTTTCAGAGGAGGTGGGCTCTGTCTGTCTCGGCATCATGAATGTGATCGGGGTACACTACCTCGGCGTGGCCGGGGTGATCTCCTCTGCCAATACCCGCCTTGCGAAACGGATACTGGGCGAGGTTGTCCTGGGGGAGAAGACCGGCAAGCCGTGCCTCCTGGCCCTTGCCACCACCGAGCCCGGAGCAGGCACAGATGTCGAGGAGGTTGAACTGGTGGACAAGGGCAAGGTCACCTGCCATGCAAGGCGGGTAAAGGGAGGGTATATCGTCAACGGCACCAAGGTGTTCATCTCCATGGGGCATCTGTCCACCTGGACCGTGCTCTATGCATACTCCGACCTCAGGAGGCCGTCGGAGACCACGGTCGGCCTGATGGTGAAGACAGGCACCAAGGGCTTCTCCTTCGGCACCCACGAGAACAAAATGGGCCAGCGGGCCTGCCCGGCCAGTGTGCTCGTCTTCGAGGACTGCTTCATCCCGGATGATCAGGTGCTCTTCGATGAACACCTGGTAAGGAAGTTCTCGAAGAGGCCCTTAAAGGACATCGGGCAGCTCTACATCGACTACGTGGTGTCCGCCACCAGGCCCGGTGTCTGCGCCTTCGGGGTGGGTGCTGCACGCGGAGCCTTCGAGGCGGCCCTGAAGTATGCCTCCACCACAAAGGTGGGCGGCAGGCTGCTCGTCAACAACGAGTGGGTGCAGTGCATGCTTGCCGAGATGTACAAGAACGTGGCCCTGGGCAGGCTCGCCTATATGGAGGCCAACAATGCCAACAGCCATCGCGGCATGTACAGGCTCCTCCAACTCAAGCCGCTCTATTACTACTTCCGCCTCATGCCGCAGGCCTACTTTGACAAGGTTCTCGCCCCCACCCTTGATAAGGAATTCTCCACGAAGTTCATGGGCAAGGTATCCTTTGACTGGGCGAAGCCGCAAGACCAGCGGTGCTGCTCGGGTTGGGCATCTCTCGCGAAGTTCGCTGGCACGGACATCGGGGTTAAGAACTGCCGGATGGCCATCGAGCTCATGGGTGCCGCCGGTCTCAGGCACGATGCAGGTGCGGAGAAGATGTTGCGGGACATCAAGCTCTTGCAGATCTATGAGGGCACCAATCAACTCAACCGGATCAATGCCTTCAAATGCCTCATCGCCCCCTCGGTCCCCCAGGCCAAGGTCTTTGAAGAATGAGCCTATAAGGAGGCCTCCATGCTGACTTCGTACAAGAGCGAACTGAAACCTTTCGAGGAACTGGCACAATCCTTTGCTCTTAAGGAGCTTGCGGGAAAGATTGAAGAGCACGACCGTTATCCATTCGGGGAATTCTTCTTAGACGTGCTGGACAAGGCATACGAGGTAGGGTTCCTCGGCGTCACACTCCCCGAGGGACTGGGCGGCATAGGGGGCGGTATCGATACGCTCTGCGTCATACTCGACGGCATCTGCCGGGTGGACGCATCGCTGGGGGGCATCATCTTCACCAATACCCTGGCCCAGGAGATCATGCTCGTTGCCGGCGCCAATGCACTTGCCGAAAAGATCTTTCCCAAGGCATCGTCCGCTAGGGATTTTCTGGTTGCCTGCCCCTCCTTTTCCAACCCGGCCCAGGAGGACAATCTCCCGGAGGCCGTACGGTCGGGCAAGGGCTATAGCGTTTCCGGAACCATCGATTTCCTGGTCCTGGGCGGTCTGGCAAGCCGGGCCGTCATCCCTGCGCGCACCGAGAAAGGCGCACCCTTTTCCTTCTTCCTCATTGACCTGGACCAGGAGGGCATCGACAAGAGTGGGCCCGTATTCTGCCTGGGCCTGCACGCATGCCCGGCCGTGGATGTCACCATCAAGAACGCCAAGGCGCGCCTCATCGGCAAGGAAGGTGAGGGCGGTATCTATTTCCAGAAGGTATCCCGCACCCTGCATGCAGCGGCTGCTGCCATGAACGCAGGCATTATGAGGGGCTCGTTCAACGAGGCCTTTGCCTATGCAAAAGAGCGTTTCCAGGGCGGCTGCGAGATCATCAATTGGAGCGAGGTGAGCATGATCCTTGCAAACATGCTCGTCAAGGCCGATGTCGCCGATCTCTGCGTCGCCCAGGCATGCCGGTCCCTCGATCAGGGCTCCGGTCAGTTCGACAGACACGGCATCGCCGCCGCCCTGCACATCCATGAGCTTGCCTGCGACGTCGTCACCGACGGCATCCAGGTTCTGGGCGGCAACGGCTACATGAAGGACTACGGCCAGGAAAAGCGCTACCGCGATGCCCACCAAGTCCAGTCCCTGCTCGGTGTCGCTCCCATGAAGAAGATCGCAATGATACGGGAGCTCGCGGGACTGAACGATACGTGCGACGAGGTGTGAGGCAAACGCAAGCGGTGTTTTAAGCGAGAATGGATGGAACCATTGATGTGATCAATACCTTAAAGGAGGTAAGGCTCACCATGAAGAACCTTGTAGGCAAGAATGCAGCCGTTACAGGGGCTGCTTCGGGAATCGGCAGGATGCTTGCCGTCAACCTGGCGAACGAGGGCTGCAACTTGGCCATCGCGGATATCGACGAGGCCGGCCTCATGGAGACGGCCTCACTCATTGGGGCTCGGGTAAAGGTCTCGACCCATATCGTGGATGTGTCGAAACGTGAACAGGTCTTCCGCTTCGCCGAAGAGGCTGCCCTTCATCACGGGGGTGTGGATATCATCATCAACAATGCCGGTGTTGCCCTCGGCGATTTCCTGGAGACCGTACCCTTAGAAGACTTCGAGTGGCTCATGGGCATTAATTTCTGGGGGGTCGTATACGGAACCATGGCCTTCCTTCCGTACTTAAGGGAGAGGCCGGAAGGTCATGTGGTTAACATCTCCAGCATCAACGGGATTATGCCGAACCCCAATAACGGCCCCTACTGCGCTGCCAAGTTCGCGGTCAAGGGATATACGGAAACCCTTGCCCAGGAGATGCACGGAACAAACATCCGCGTGAGCTGCGTGCACCCCGGGGGGATCAAGACCAATATTGCACGCAACACCCGGTTTAACCGTGCCATGTACTCACTGACCCGAGAGAAAGCCATATCCCTCTATGAGAATGAGCTGTTCAGGACAACGGCTGAGGAGGCTGCACGGGTCATCATTTCCGGGATCAAACGCAACAAGAGACGCATCTTAATAGGAATGGACGCCAAGGCCCTTGACCTTATCACCAGATTTTTCCCGGTTACCGCAGTGACCCTTAGTACCCTTTTCAGTAGATTCATTGTGCGTTCTTATGCACGCAAGGAGCTCAAAGGAGAGGAGTCCTAAAGGGATTACATCCATACATTTGATGAGCAGTAGCCACACTACAACCAAACATATGAGGAGGTTCTATGAATAAAGGAGATTTCTTCAAAGGAGTTATACAATGGGAAATGATGATGAAGGACTCGTCTCTCGAGGGCAAGCTCCCTGTCTTCTACTATGACAACACGGCCATGACGGCCATCTACACCGCCTCCACCGCCATGATTCGCCGTCTGCTCCCCCTTCCGGACATGTATCCGGTCGAGGTCTGGAAAGGCAGGTCAATGGTGGCCTTTACGGCTTTTGAGTACCGCAGAACAGATATAGACCCTTACAATGAATTCTCCATCTCCTTCCCCATCACCTTCCGCAAGAGGGGCATCCCAGGCCTGACCGTCCTTAGCATGATGGCCAGGAGGTATTTCACGGCATATGTGTGGCAGCTCCCGGTTACCACCGAGCGTGCCCGCAAGGGCGGGGTGGACATGTACGGGTACCCCAAGTTCCTTGCCGACATTGTCTTTTCCCATGAAGGAAACATGCTTGTCTGCACACTCTCTGAAGGGGGAAAGAACATACTCACCCTCAAGGGAAAGAAGCTCAGGACTTCCGAGGAAAAGGTAAACCGTTTCAAGACGTATTCAATAAAAGACGGCGTCCCTCTGGCTGCGAACGTATATATGAATCCGATAGCGTTCGGCAAATCCATGAGCCCGAAGGCGGCACGGCTTACCCTGGGCACCCATGATATTGCCGGGCGACTTCGCGAGATGGAGCTCAGCGAAAAGCCGCTCTTCTTCCAATACATGCCTCTGACGGAGGCCATCCTGTATGGGCCGAGAAACCTCATGGATGACTAAGGGGAAACCTCTTAAAATATCTTTTTTGAGATTATCGAAACGTAAGGATCGGCCAGCTTCTATCCGAAGCCGCTTTTCTGAGCAGTTTCGTAGGCTCTACGGCAAAGGCATGGCCTACGAGCTCCAGTAAAGGGATATCTGCCTGGTGGTTACCGTAGGCATAGGATTCACTGAGGTCTATACCAAGCTCATCCGCAAGTTTCACTGCAAGTTTTCTCTTGTGTCTGTCCGTACAGATTGGGCCTACGGTTCTGCCTGTGAGAGTCCCGTCGGGTCTCATCTCCAAGTCGGTACAGATGAGGTGGTCGAATCGCAGGTCTTTGACTACCGGCTTGAGAAGGTACCTGAGACCTGCGGAAATGAGAACGAGGATGTGCCCCTTGTCTTTGTGCTCCATGGCACGTGACACGATATTCGGGGCAAGGTGAGGCCTGATGACCTCTTCATAGTATTCTTGAGAACCTGACTCAAACTGTGCAAACGGCTTGTCGCGATAAAAGCTGATAAGAACCCTTGCCATGAAATCATCCGAGACGAGATGCCTTTGATAGAAAAAATTGAACGCCATGACCTTAAGGATGTAGGCAAAAGAAATCAGCCGGTGCTCCCACAGGTAGCGGATCCCGAGGCTTGGACTGTCCACGTCGATGAGGGTTTTATCGAAGTCGAAAAAAGCACCTATGGTACGTGTATCCATGACTTCCTCCCTCCCGTTCTTATCATAGGATAATCAAGAACAAGACCTGACACAAGGGACGATCCCTTTGCCTTTCTCATTTTATCTCGCAACTGATAACTAAATATGAAATAATTGCACATAGGTGATTACATCAAAAAAATATTAAGGATGGTACTGGATTCCGAAATTAATACGCGCTAACATCATAATAGTTATGCAAGTGGAATTATAGTATCATGAATGCATGTACTAAAAAGATAAATGAGGAGGGATAGTTAATGAAAAATATCATTGTTTTTTTTGTCATGCTGATCGCCTTTTCTCTACTCTCTGCCCCATGTTTTGCTGAAGAAAAGATTTACAAGATTGAAGTCCTCCAGGTGGCAAAGATTGATGCCTTCCAGATCTCATACAATGCATTCCTTGACACTTTGAAGAATGAAGGCTTTGTCCAAGGCAAGAATCTCAAAGTCAACCGCGTCATCATCGACTACAACGTTGAGGGCGGCGGTTTTCTGGACAAGATGGGTGTTCTTTTTAAGATCAAATCCGAGGCATCCCGTATTGCCTCTGCAAAGCCCGATCTTGCCGTCACCATCGGTACACCCGCAACCAAGTATGCCCGGGACAAGATCACCTCTGCAGGTATCCCCCTTGTCTTCATAGCCGTGGCGATCCCCCAGGCTGCGGGGTGTCCTTCTCTTACCAATGGAGGCCCCGGTGTTACCGGCGCTACGCTCTATTTTGATATGAAGAGCGCTTTGAAGATAGTCAAGGCTGCATTCCCCAACATCAAGACCATCGGCATGGTGAGCAGTGAGGATGAAAACGGCATAGCCCATGTTCAGGATGCCAAGAAAAATGCCCCTGGCTTTGGCATGACCGTCATATCAAAACAAGTGAGCAAAAAGGATAGTATAAAACCAGCCATAAAAGCACTCAAAGACCAGGGTGCTGAGGCTTATGCAATCCCTCTCGATACCTACTATGGTATCAAGAATTACCAGAACGTTAATGACCTTGATGAATTCTGCAGGGCGAACAAGATCCCGATCATCAGCTTTGTGTTTCAGCACACCAAAGGGGCTGTGCTCTCAGTAGGCACTGACTTTGATACGGTGGGTGAACTTGGGGGGCAAAATGCCCTGAAAGTCCTTAAAGAAGGCAAAAAGCCCGAAACACTGCCAATCCTCAAGCAGGAGGACCTCAAGATCATGGTGGATACCGAACGGATGAAAGCCTTAGATATCCAGATCCCCATGGAGATCCTCCAGATCGCAAAACCTGCCAAGTAAATGAACGATTAAGAGAATATGGGGTAAGGAAGAAGCTCCCCGCATCCGTGCATGGGGAGCTTCTCCTTGTTTGTCCAGTCGAACTGAACTCAAGATAAGTCCTGCCCATTGAATCCGCAGCATAAGACCCTACAGAAGAAGAGTGATTAAGCATTTGTGCCATTATGTTTTTCATACTGCAGGTTATGGTGTGTCAAGGGACGGGTGAAGGTCATGAAAACGAGAGCTGAGGATGCGTTGAAATTTATCAGCGATAAGGCACCCGGACATGCCCAGGCAATAACTCTCGCCGCAGGACAGACTAAAGATGCGGAGCTCCTGGATGCTTATTCCAAGGCCGTTATCTCAGTTGTTGAAAAAGTGAGCCCTTCGGTTGTCAGCATCCATAGCGGCAATCATCAGCAGCATAAGGATGACCCTGAGCAATCGGCTGCAGGTTCCGGTGTAATCTTTACCCCGGATGGCTACATCCTCACCAATGACCATGTAGTGCATGGCGCAAAACAGCTCCGTGTAACGTTTACCGATGGGAGCACCTTTGCGGCCTCCACTATAGGCACAGACCCTGCCACCGACCTGGCGGTTATCGGGGCCAATGCATCCTCGCTTGAATACTCTGAGCTTGGTGATTCGGGCCAGCTCAAACCCGGGCAGCTGGTGATTGCCATAGGCAACCCCTTCGGATTCCAGTCCACGGTCTCAACCGGAGTGGTAAGCGCACTCGGCAGGGCTCTCAGGAGCAGAGACGGCAGGCTCATCGAGAACATCATCCAGCACACAGCCCCCCTGAACCCGGGAAATTCCGGCGGGCCTTTGGTGGATTCAGCGGGTAATGTGATGGGCATCAATACGGCTATCATCTTCATGGCCCAGGGAATCGGGTTTGCCGTGCCGGCAAACATGGCCAGGTGGGTTGTTTCACAACTGCTCACCCACGGCAGGGTACGAAGAGGCTTCCTGGGTATCTCAGGAAGGCAGCGGCCCCTGAATCGCAGGCTCATGAGGTATCATAACCTTAAGAGCAACTTTGCAATCGAGGTTCTCTCGGTAGAAAGAGGCTCTCCGGCGGCAAAGGCAGGCATCCACATGGGCGATTTTATCGTTGCTGTGGGCGAAACCGGGGTCTCAAGCGTGGACGACCTCCATCGGTTCCTCTCGGAATGGCCCATTGGTGAAGAGATTATTCTTACCGTCATTCGCCGGGTCGAACGTATTGAGATCCGCGTGGTACCTGTTGAGGATGTTCATGGGAGATAAATAAAGAGGTCTTAAAAAACGTCGAAAGTGCACTTTGTAACGGGTGTGAAATCTTCTTAACGTAAACAGGAAGATCTTTTAAGGAATGCAGGCGGTTTTTATACCGCTGCCTCATGCCTGCCAGTAGATGGCGTCGGTATCGCCCAGGGATTTTTTAATGTATTCCCTCCTTGCCTTGTCTGTCGAGCTGTAAAGTTCTTGCGGAAAAAGCGCGACATGCCGGTTGCATCTCGGATTCGGGCATTTGCCTTTGTACTGAGAGCCCCGAGCGATATTGAGTTGAACAAAGAACTTAGACCTGCACCGGTCATGTCCGAAAAGTGCTACCCTGGTTGATTCTTTCATGCGGGTTCTCCTGTCCTTCGAAACTGCCTCTGGATTCATAATAAGCCTTTCTCGAGACTTGTCAATATGACTTGATATGAAATTACATGAGATATCGAATGATTAGCTGTGTTGACTGTCTGCGGAACAGCTCTGTGACATCATCATGATTTTTAGGGATTAGCCTGTGCAGGAACATAATCGATTCACAGAAGGTCACGAATTTAATTTCTGATTAATAATCATAGCGTATTCGTCCGAAAAGAACAGCGGGGGTAGTATGAAAAACGTAAAATCCTCATACAATGTGCTGGGTGGTTTTACCAGAGGTGCATCGCGGGTTTTCCTCATCCTCCGGACGAGAAAGATTTATGGATACAACTCGGTCATCGAGAGGATCTTCAGATACCTTTTCACCAGGAAGAGAAGACCCATAACGGTTCGAAGAAACAAGGCAATGCATACTGATACATTCATGAGAGGATAGCATCGGACCTGTTCCGAATGGAGGGGGCATGCAGATGAGTACGAGAAAGAATATAGGCTGGATGCGCGATCTTGCGTTTCACTATGAGGCCATGAGGTCGGCGCACCCTGATGATAAGCTCATGATCGTCTTCGATATCGACGGCACTATCGTTGATATACGATATATGATTCTGTCTGTGTTCAGGGCATACGACCGTGAGCACGCCACACAGTATTTCACCAACATTCATAGTGATGACATCGCCACACCCTCATATGACCTTTCAGCGATTCTGCGGGATTTTGCCATCCCTGCTGTTGCGCGGGGTGATATAGCTGGTTGGTGCAGTGCCAATTTCTGGTCAAAGGCTGCAATCTTAGATTCCCACAAATCCTTCCATGGTGTTTTGGATGTCATCAGGTGGTTCCAGTTACAGCCCAATACATCTGTAGGTCTGAACACCTCCCGGTCCGAGATGCTCCGCAGTGACACTTTACGGGTATTAAACACGCTGGGTGAAGAATATCATGTTAAGTTCGATGATAAGCTACTCTTTATGAACCGGGGCGTTCATGTCCCCCAGGGGAAAAAAGACGGAATCAGACATTTCAAGGATATGGGCTTCCGTATCGTGGCTGTCATAGATGATGAGCTTGAGAATCTCGAATCCATAGAACAACTTGATCCTCTTGGCGAGATGCTCCTGCTCCATGCCGAGATCATCCTCGGTTCATCCGCTGTACGAAAAGGCCGTTCTGCCCTGAGGAGAAACTTCTTTGACCTGACCGAGCTCATCAGTAAACAGCGACTTCCCCTGCATATCGAATTTGTCTGGCACGGGGTAGACGACGAGTCCATTCTGAGGCAGTTTCTTGTCTCGTCGGTCCAGTGGGCAGAGCTCCATGTACGCAAGCATATAGACACTGAAGACCTGATTCTCCGGAGAAAACCCTATATCGAGATGCCTCCGGAGAAGGGAGAGAACCCCGCAAGGCTTGATGATTTTCTCTATATCCTGTGTGATGCCGGCAGGGGAGTGAAGCTCGACCTCAAAGACCCAGGATTGACAAGCAGGGTGATCGGGCTGCTTAAGGCATCAGGATTCACTGATGAGAGGATCTGGTTCACTATCAACATAGAAGAGATGCGACGTGGAGGATTGCAGCTCATCCTGGATGCATTCCCCAAGGCCATCAAACAGTGCCCGGTGGATAGCCTTTCCCAGATGATGAAAGAAACTCCTCTGGAGGCAAAAAAATATCTCGGCATGTTCCTCCATTGGGGGATCGACCGATTCTCAGTAAACTGGAACACAACTGGGAGCAGAAGGATGATCACCCAGCTGCAGAACTGGGGATATGATGTGAATATCTACAACGTACCCGACCTCGAGGCCTTCCTCCAGGCTGCGCTCTTGCTGCCTAAGTCCATCACATCATTTTTCAATTTCCCCAAGTGGTTTTATACAGGCAGGAGCGATGAGATGGAGCAACCCCTCCGGGTGTCCTCGCACCGATTGTCTCTATGAGAGCCGGTATTTTTTCATCCGATAGTCAAGGATGAGGGCACCTCATCGCCGATAAAATTGAAACCCGGATGTTCTTCCCCTGCTGGTGACGGGATGCAGATAGTGGTATGATGACATGAACGGGAAGGACCGGAGCAGTCTCCATGGGTAAGAAGGAATTTGAGGTCGTGGTGGTGGGCAGGGCATGCCTGGACCATCTGTGTGTGGTTGATCAATACCCGAAAGAAGATGCCAAGGTGCCCATGACCATGAGGCTCGTGGAGGGCGGAGGCCAAGGAGCTACTGCCGCCTGCTGCGTGGCGCGGCTCGGGGGAAGGGCGGCCTATGTTGGATGTCTGGGCGATGATGAGGAGGGCCTGTTCTGCCTCAAGGGGCTCAACGATTTCGGCGTGGACACCTCCCATGTGAATGTCATTGCCGGGGGACGCACACCCTATGCATATGTCCTCATCACCGGCTCAAGCGGCAGAAGGACCATTGTCTATGAGCCCGGTACGCTCCCGGCCATCGAGCTGAGTCATGTCCTGTCCGATCTTCTGTCGCATGCAGGGGTGATCCTGCTCGGGCCCCAGGCCACGAACCTGGCAGGGCCCCTGATGAACATGAAAGGTCTGCCGCCCGTGGTCTACGACTGCGAACGAAACCGGCCGGGTCTTGAGGACATGATGGGCTTGGCTGATTATTTTGTACCTCATTATGGCTTTCTTGATTCAATGGGGCTTTCCGTAAGCAAGTCATCAAAACATAAGAGGATAATTTCTCTGGCAGGCATGGTTAAAGGCCGCCTCATCGTGACGGACGGCGAGCACGGCTCTTATTACCTTAATGGAGAGAGTCTGGTTCAAGTGCATCCTCCCAAGGTCCGGGTCAGAGACACTACCGGTGCGGGTGACAACTTCCATGGTGCGTTTGCCTTGGCCGTCAGCAGGGGGTATGACCTTCACCAGGCAGTGCGCTTTGCCGTCACCGTGGCAAGCATCTCCTGCAGGGATTATGGGGGCAGGGCGGGAATCCCGGATTACGAAGAGGCTCTTGAGGTGATGAAGACCGTGAAATAATGGGTTTTAGGTTTTAAGTTTTAGGCATCGTAATCGGGTGAGTTCCAGACAGACGTGGGCGATGCCATCGTGACATACGAGAAGTATTGGGAGATGCTGAAGACGCAGTGAGGCAAAGTTATCGAACGCGTCTCCATAGGTCCCAGTGCGGATGTGATCGGCTTTGAGATACCGGAGAATACCTGGCATTCCTGGGTCCCTATGGCTGATGGGTCGGTATTTTTTGAGACGAAGCAAGGTCCATATGATGCTCGATCATCAGAGTTTGCTGCATGGTCGCCTGAAGAAGGCACACCAAATGTGAATGAATTCCTCGCAAGATTAAGGAATGCAAAGGTGGGTACCCTATTCACATGATAAAGGCTTCTCCTCGGATATTGGGTGCGGCGGTCGATTAATTGTTGAGTAAATTATTGAGAAAAGCTAATCTGCTCTTATAGGTAATGAAAGAATTCTGCAATTTAACACGAAAGCAGGCCCCATTCTCACTTGAGGGGATATGGATCAGGAGATAACCAGTGGAAGATGATCTATTCCCGGGACGTAAGACCATCAAGGTCCGCGCGCTGTGTCTCGGAGAGCGCATAGACCTCAGGACCCTGGAGATGGGCCGCAGGATGGCAGTGGCGCCTCTCGTCCTCGCCGTGGGGGAGCATGGCTATGCAGCGCTTTTCCGTTACGGGGTAGTAGTCCTTTTCGGGCTCGACCCTGTCGAGGAGGTAGCCTTTGCCGAACAGATCAAACCCTTTGTGGGCGAACCATATGATAAGCCCCAGACAGAAGACTTGGAGGTCAGGTCTGACCAGCAGCGTGAGGGAATCTATGAGAACGGCGTCCTTCACGTGAGGCTCTTCAGCGTAGACTATATCCAGGTTGTTGCCGACGCGCTCGCAAAATCCGTAGTGCTCGAGCACTACGAGGCAGGGGTAGCCGCTGCCTTCGATCTCATAGAGCCCCTTGCGGTTGACCTCAATAAAGGACGCGGCACCCGCCAGAGCAGTGACCTCCTGCGATACATCGGCAGCACGCTTCTCATCCAGCAGCGTATGGTTGGCCGCGTGGAGGTGGCGGAGAAGCCCGATCTCCTCTGGGATCAACCCGACCTGGAGCGTCTCTACGTCAGGCTTCAGAACGAATATGAGCTCAAGGAGCGGCACCTGGCCCTGGAGCGCAAGCTGAGCCTCATCGCCCAGACCGCGCAGACCCTCCTAGACATTCTCAGGAACGAACGGTCGCATCGCGTGGAGTGGTACATCGTCATCCTCATCATTCTGGAGATATTGCTTACACTCTATCAGATGATTTTCCGATAACCATGTGGTTCAAAGGGGGAATCATTCTCTTCTTTACCTCTTTTCCTCTGTCCTTTACTTGACATTTTGCCGATCAAGGGATCAGATATGGACAAGGTGAAAGAGAGCGACAAGTTCCAGCTCTGGAGGGTCCTTACGGCGATCCTGGTGGTGAGTGTATTTGCCGGGATAGCCATGCAGCTTGCCGCCATCATGTCTTTCAATTCCACGTCTGCCTCGTTTCATCCGGGTTCAGCTATAAAAAATGCCGTCGTTTCTATTTTCTCGGGTGGTGGTCCCAAGGGCGTTGCAGGCTATAGGGCGCGGGTTTCCGAACATGACGGCAAATTGGAGCTTGACAGGGAATTGATCTCGCAGCTGCGCGGCCGGTACGGTAAGGACCTCAGCAGCCCCAAGGTTCAGGTCCAGGCCATTGAAG
>Ga0326728_10007662_pt1 | contig 27487 bp, 19 predicted proteins | sample MB3enrmetagenome_FD_207602 | JGI IMG/M metagenome (GOLD analysis project Ga0326728, IMG submission 207602) | Lab enriched peat soil microbial communities from McLean, Ithaca, NY, United States - MB31MN | ecosystem: Environmental > Terrestrial > Soil > Wetlands > Peat | place: USA: New York...
ACCGCGGATGAATACGAGGCCTACATTCAGCAGGAAAAGGCCCATTGATGCGCTACTTGCCGAACTCCCCGGCCGACCGGCAAGCCATGCTCGAGGCCACAGGGCACACTCACATCGATGAACTCTTCTCCCAAATCCACGCGGATCTGAGGTTCAAGGGCAGGCTTGACCTGCCGGGGCCGCTCTCCGAAAGTGAAATCCTGGAATTCTTCCGGCAAGCCGCGGCGGAAAGCAGCCGCGAGTACGTTTCCCTGCTGGGGGCGGGCGCCTATTCGCACTACTGCCCGGTGGTGGTTGACGCCCTGCTTTCGCGCGGCGAGTTTTTTACCGCCTACACTCCTTACCAGGCGGAGATCGCCCAGGGCACCCTGCAAGCCATGTTCGAATTTCAAACCCTGATGACGCAGTTGACCGGGCAGGAGGTGAGCAACGCCTCGCTCTACGACGGCTCGACCGCCACCACCGAAGCGGTGCTGATGGCCCTGCGCGTCACCCGGCGCAGCCACGTGGCAGTGGCGCGAACGCTGCACCCGGAATATCGCCAGATCCTTTCCACTTACGTCCGTCACCAGGACGTGGAACTGGCGGAAGTCCCCTACGCAGCGTCGGGACAAATCGACATCGCCCGTCTTGAATCCACCGTGAACGCCCAGACCGCCGCCGTGGTGATTCAATCGCCCAACTTCTTCGGCGCGGTGGAGCGCATCCCGGAAATTGCCGCCATCGCCCACGGGCAGGGCGCGCTGCTGATCGTCGCCATTACCGAGGCGCTCTCCCTGGCGGTGGTCAAGCCTCCCAGTCAAGCCGACATCGTGTGCGGCGAAGCGCAATCGTTCGGAGTGCCGGTGGCCTATGGCGGACCCTATGTGGGCTTTCTAACCACCAAGGAAAAATTCCTGCGCCAGATGCCGGGCCGCCTGGTGGGCCAGACTGTTGACACGGAAGGCCGCCGCGGCTTTGTGCTGACGCTGGCGACGCGCGAGCAGCACATCCGGCGCGAGAAGGCCACATCCAACATCTGCACGAATCAATCGCTGTGCGCCCTCGCCGCCACCATTTACCTGAGCCTGCTGGGGAAAAAGGGACTGCGCCAACTGGCGGAGCAGAATCTGGCCAAGGCTCACTACGCTGCCGGGAAACTGCGGGGAATTCCCGGTGTCGCCATGCCCTTCTCCAGCCCTTCGTTCAATGAGTTTGTGGTGAAGGTTCCCGGTGACGCCGGGCACCTGCTGGAAAATCTGCGCCGCGAGAAAATTATCGGTGGACTGCCTCTGGGGGATTTTTATCCGGAACTGGCCAACCACCTTTTGCTCTGCTTTACGGAACTGGTGAGCCGGCCGGCCATTGACCGCCTGGTGGACGTGTGCCACCAGTTCGCCGTCCAGCCTGCCATTCAAGATTTTTCGCCACAGCGTCGCTGAGTCAAGGAGGTGTCAGGTGCCAGCAAAACCCTGACACCTGATACCTGACACCTGCTCTTGGCCTCAGCGGTGAATGGAACCTATGCCCATGGAAAATCGCATTCGCGAAGCTCGACCGCACATGACCCGCAACGAAGCACTGATCTTTGAGCGGACTTCGCCGGGCAAAGTCGGCGTGGAGTTCGCGCCCCTGGACGTCCCGGCAGTCTCGCCCGCCGAAGTGCTGGGTCATGACCTGGCGCGTGACGAGGTCGAGGGCTTTCCGGAAGTTTCGGAGTTGGACGTCATCCGCCACTTTACGCGGCTTTCCACCTGGAACTACAGCGTGGACGAGGGGCTCTATCCTCTCGGTTCGTGCACGATGAAGTACAACGCCCGCATCAATGAAGTAGTGGCGCGACTTGCGGGCCTCGCGATGGAGCATCCCTATGCGCCGCAGGATCTGGCCCAGGGTTGCTTGCGAATTCTGCACGAAACCGCCCGCTGCCTCCAGGAAATAACCGGCATGGATGCCGTTTCCCTTCAACCCTCGGCGGGGGCGCAGGGGGAACTGACCGGCATCCTGATGATTCACGCGTTGCTTGCCGAGCGCGGCGATCCCCGCAAGTACATCCTGATTCCCGACTCCGCGCATGGGACCAACCCGGCAAGCGTGGCCATTTCCGGCTACGAGGTGCGCCACCTCAAATCCAATGAGCAGGGTTGCGTCGATATATTCAACCTCGCGCAAGCCATGGATGCCGACGTGGCAGGGTTGATGCTGACCAATCCCAATACCCTGGGGATTTTCGAAACCGAAATCGGCAGGATTGCGAATATCGTCCACGCCCGGGGCGGCCTGGTATACATGGACGGCGCCAACATGAATGCCCTCGTGGGAGTGACGCGGCCCGGCGATTTTGGCGTTGACGTCATGCACCTGAACCTGCACAAGACTTTTTCCACTCCCCACGGCGGGGGCGGCCCGGGTTCGGGTCCGGTGGCCGTAAAGAAAATCCTGGAACCGTACCTTCCCTCCCCCGTAGTGGCAAAGTCGCCGGAAGGGAAATTCCAGCTTGACTACGACCGCCCGCGAAGCATCGGCCGGGTGCGCGCCTTTCTGGGAAATTTCGGGATGGCGGTTCGCGCCCTCGCTTACATGCTGGCCAACGGACCGGAAGGGCTGCGGCAGACGACGGAAGATGCGGTTCTGAACGCCAATTACCTTCGCACCCAGTTGCGCGATGCCTATGACCTTCCCTACGACCAGGCCTGCATGCACGAGTCCGTTTTCTCGGACCGGCGACAGGCGGAAAAAGGCGTCCATACTATGGATATCGCCAAGCGCCTGATCGACTATGGATTCCACCCGTATACGACGGCGTTCCCGCTCATCGTGCCCGGCGCGCTGATGATTGAACCCACCGAGAGCGCCGGCAAACGCGAGTTGGACGCCTTCATAGACGCCCTCCAGTCCATCGCCGCCGAGATCGAGGAAGATCCCCAATTCGTATTGAAAGCCCCCTACACCACGCGCGTTTCCCGCCTCGACGAAGTTGGCGCCGCCCGCAAGCCCATCCTGCGCTGGAAGCCTTAAGGCACGGTAGGGCGCTCCAGTGGCCTAACAAGGCAGGGGTCATTATGGAAGGCGAGTCTCGCCAGGGCAGACCATCCTTCTGAAATTCCTGGGATATCCGCGGTTGGCTTTCTATTCACTCTTAGGGGTGGGCATCGCCTTGCGAATCGATTCCACAATAATTTTGGCGTCGGAAGATTTGAGCGATGCCGCAGTAAAATGAAAGGTCTTTCCAGAAGAGACTTTGATTTCGAATCCGCCCATGGGAGCGGTTTTGACCTCTTCGATTTCGCTCAACGATATATTGATGAGCGTCTTGTTATCCTCTTCATAACTGACGGTTCCGGACGATAATATCAGTGTTCCCTTGATCTTGCCGCGAGCATGAAAAAGCTCCGTGGGATTTCCAAGATTATGGTAAGCATCAAAGCGCTGTGTGACCGGGGCAACGGGGGCGGTCGGCGATCCTGGCTTGGGCGTCGTCGTAGTCAGCGTGGCGCCCTTCGCGGTAATCTCAAAAGCGGCCTCCGCCTCGTTTTCGTCCGGGTTGATCACAAACAAGCTCGCGGTGCCAACAGAGGCATCGCCGGCCACCCTGATGCGCACGATCAACTGGGTGCTGGAAGTAAAAGCGACGCTCAGTGCCCGGACTCCGGAATTGGCAAAGCTCACCTTTGCGCCTTCGACAAAATTCTTGCCGGTAATGGTCAAATCTTCATCGGAGCCCTGGTCCGCGCGAGGCGGAATAACCTTGGTCACTTCCGGCTCTGAGGATATGACGGGTGTGGCAGGTTTGACTTCCTGCGCGGGCGGTGCGGGGGCAGCAGGGGGCGAAGGGGCGGTTTCCGGTGAAGCGGGTGGAGCAGGACTGGCAGGAGGGGCAGGCGCCGGGGGCGTCTGAGGTGCGGCGGGAATAGCAGGCGAAGCGGGCGCCGCGGGTGGTGCAGGACTGGCAGGTGCGGCAGGCGCCGGGGGCGTCTGAGGTGCGGCGGGAGTAGTAGGCGAAGCGGGCGCCGCGGGTGGCGCAGGGCTGGCAGGTGCGGCCGGCGCCGGGGGCGGTGCGGGGGCGGCAGGTTTTGGCGATTCAGTGCTTTGTGGCGCCGCGGCCAGCGTGGAAACGGATGCCGCAACGCAAATCAACAGCGCGCCAAGCGTCAGCCGGCTCGCCCGCCAAATCCTTGCCGAGGAAAAATTGCCACGCCTCATGGCAGACCATCCTGTCAATCGGGGATATGCAGGCCCAATCGGTCGAATCTTAAACTTCCAGATTGCCGGAAGTCAAGGCAGGTGGGTAGTGGGTCAATTTGATGGAGAGGCATTGGAACCTGCCCCGAGCTTATTGGGACACCGCCCTCGGGTGAGTGGGCGGGCGGGCAAACTCGTCGCCATACCATCAAATGAACTGCTAGATTTCCCTTTAAGCGCGCATGGGCGCTGTAGGGGAGGATGAAAATCGCCGCTAACTCCTTATATGTCATATACTAATCCGGAAAACTTGATATCTCCTTTATTTTCATCAACTCATCCAGAGCACTTTTTTTGCCCCTTTGTTTTCAATAACTCATCCAGAGCAACCTTCATTTTTAATATTTTTCTGTGGAATGCTTTGGAGGGCGCGTTTGTCGGTGTGGGAGGCTTTCCTGGGTGCCGCGTTGCGCCGGACTTCCATCGCGTTTATAGCCTATAGTTATCGGCTCGACTTGTCAAGAGACAATTTGGCCCACTACCGGCAGGTGGGTGGTGTCCCAGTTTGAATTTGTAGCGGCGGGTTTATCCCGCCAAATGGCGGCGTAAAGCCGCCTCTACGTCAAACTGAGACACTAACACACTTTGGCCCGCTACCGGCAGGTGGGTGGCGTCCGAGTTTGAATTTGTAGCGGGGAGTTTGCCTTTGACTTATCCAAATTGCGAGTCACCCAGCGAGCGCGGGTGGGGACACCCACGCTACAAGCCTCCTCAGCGCGAAGCGCGCCGGAATTTTTTACTTGCCGCCGCGCAGGGCCAGGTCAACAGCCTGGAAGTAGGCGTCCTCGGAGGGGAGCCCAATCATCAATCTCCCATTGATGAACACGGTGGGGGTTCGATCCACATTGATGCGCTTGGCTTCCGCCATGTCGCGTTGGATGCGGGGCAGGGAAGATTTGGCGTCGATGCAACCAGCCAACTGGACGCGGTCGACTCCCGCCTGCTCACCATAGGCCAGCAAGGTTTCCCGCAGGTTGGCAATGTTGATCATCTGCTGATTCTTGAAAATGGCGGATCGCAAGGGCACGTAGGAGGCAGGATTAATTTCAAAAGCGCACTGGTCGGCAATCGCCGCGGTCATTGACCAGTCATGCATGGGCAGCGGATACTCCTTGAAAACCACGCGCACCTTGTTGCCGTAACGAGGCAACAGCGTATTCTCGAGGAAATCGTGCATGCGGGCGCAGGTGGGGCACTGGAGGTCGGCAAACTCGACGATGGTGACGGGGGCGGTTGCCGGTCCCTGGCTGGGTTCGTCCTGGAGAGAAATGGTGCGCAGCGCCTGAACCCGGGGATCGACCGTCATATTGTACAACTCGCTCACGATCAGGTGCTTGCCATCCTGGCTGAGGAGCACCTTGACGTCCTGCTTGGGATTCTTGCCATCATCGATGGTAACTGTTCCCTGTTTGAAGGCAGGGGAAGGCGAGGGCTTGAACACTCCCGCTGAAATCTTCCGATCGGCGGGAATCTTGAAAACTTCCTGAATGCGTTGCGCAATCTCCGCCGGAGAATCCGACTGGAGTTCGATAACGCTGGGGTTCACCATCACCAGAAAGCGCCCGTCCCTGGAAACCAGCAGGAGTTGGGTGCGTTGGGTCTTGCCATCGTCAACCGTCACCGTCGTTTGACTGAAACCCGTAGCCACCGGCGTAGGAACCAGCGGGCTGAGGGAAAGCTTGACGGTATCGGGCACGCCGAAGCGCTCCCGGATGTAGGTCACGATCTTGTCGCTGATTCTGTTGCCTTGCGGGGCGGCCGGGGCCGCGGAAATCCTGGGCTTGGGCGGTACCGTGGAGGAAACCTGGGCGCAGGCACCCACGACATTGAAGAACATCGGAAGGAAAATTACCGCCACGAACCCAACTTTATAGTTTTTTGCGCTCAAGTGACCCCGCCCTTTCCAGAAAATGTGTTTGCGCCGAACCCACAGATAATTCTAGTGAAAACACATTGCACAAAGCAAACGCGAATTTTTCAGGAAATGGATGGGATAGGGCGCAGGCCCGATTTTGGGGTCCGCGGTTCGTCCCTTGGGGCAGGAAAAAGCCGCGGACCCGCAAAACGGGTCCTTTTTGCATTTAGCCTGGGTTTCTCACCACGCCCCGGGATGTTGGAAGGGCGGGGCTTGAGCCGCACCGAAATCGCGGGCCCGACCTTTAGTTCATGCCGCGCCCCCGCGCAGCTTGCGGCCGCAAGCCGCGCGGGGCGCGGGACTCAGAAATATTCAAGAAGGCCTTCTATGGACGGGGCTCAAGCCCCGCCCTTCCCAAAACTCGTGAGAAATCCGGGTTAGTTGCCCGCCTACGCCAACGCGCTCGAGATGCGAGATACCCGGGCTAATTGGCTGAGGGAGCAGCGCACTTGGCCAGCGAATGATCGTTGGCTTTGTAGCACTTGCCGGTATCGTTCAGATCGGGCTTGCCCGCGGCGACATGGCAATACGTGCATTTCTTGCCTTCCTTCGTCGCATACGCCGGCTTGGCGGTGGAAATCGAAATCATGGAGCCACTCAGAATGGCCAAAGCAACCAGAACTTGAAACAACTTCATGGGACCCTCCTTGAGAGATGAATTGTCTTTATCGAATTACCCTATAATGCCCCGGGGGAAAACTTTGCCAGCTTACCACTAACCCTTGCCTCACTCAAAGCTTACGTGCAGCAGGGCAACCGGCTAACCGTCGCGGCCAGGCTGGCCCTGCCTCACCCCATCCTAGTTCACGCCGGCAATTTCGTGAAGGATCTTGGGGTCGGGGTCGTCCATGGCCAGAAGCGCATGGCACGCGTTGCAATCCTGGGTGATTGACTTCCCGCTTTTCGCCTTGTGGTTGTCGTCATGGCAGCGGAAGCAACCGGGCGTATTGTTATGCCCCGGATCATTGTGGCCAAGATTGTTGGGATAAGTCCCCCAGGTGATGTTCATTTCGGGGAAGACATTTCCCTGATAAATATACAGGATTCCTTTGGCCGCGCTCTCGATCGTGTTGCGCTGGGAGTTGTAAACCGTCGGGTAATTCTTCCGGTAGTATTCGCGCAAGGCTTGCGGCAGCTCGACCGCCGCCGCCTCGCGACTGCGGTACGTGACCTTGAGAAGCTCTATGGCCTCCTTGTGAATGAAGGGGAGGTCGTTGCTGATGCGGCCGGCCGCCATTTCGCGGTTTACGGCGTTTTCCGGCATGTCGAAAGTATGGGTGGGCCGGTTGTGGCAGTCCATGCAATCCATGGTGCGCCGCTCACCATTCGCTAGCAAGCCGGCCTTGGGGGGATGATCCGTGGAAGTGTACTCGGTCACCGTTCCGTCCGCGTTGCGATAGCTCACCCAGGGAATCTCCTGCCGTTTTCCGTCTGCCGGAATATAGGACACCAGCCCGAGGTGACGGCCATGAATCCCCACCAACTTGCTATCCGGATTGCGCCCCCCAATGTGCACCAGGAGGACCGTTTTGGTGGGGGAATTTTTTTCATCGTCGGCATACCGGGTCTTGACCTCCAGCTTGTCGCCGGAAAAGCGCTCCGGCCAGTGGCACTGCTCGCAGGTCTCGCGCGCCGGGCGCAAATTGTGGATAGGCGTGGGAATGGGGCGGGGGTAGAGATCAAAGGTCACGGCCAGCACCTGGTAGCTGCCGGAGAGCTTGGAGCGCACAAACCACGGCGCCCCCGGCCCGATATGGCACTCCACGCAAGCCACCCGGGCGTGCGGAGACCGCTGGTAGGCCGTGTATTCCGGGTCCATCACCGAATGGCAGGTTTGCCCGCAGAACTGGGTGGACTCCATGAAGACCGTCCCCTGGTAAGTGGCGAAGGCGAAAATGGGAACATTGATGGCGGTCATGACGGCGATGAAGATTGCCGTCCGCCGAATTCCCTGATTTGATAAGTCGACCGTGGGGTAGGTCGTGGGAAGAGTGCCCAATCGCCGGTACTTGCGAAGGTCCCGAACGATACCGATAGGAATCAACAACAGCCCCAGGGCAAAAATCGCGGGCAGAATCATGAAAACGACAATCCCCGCGTAAGGATTGGGTTGGATCCCAAAGAGGAGCAAAGCAAACGCAAAGACCAGCGTGATGCCGCTCGTCGTGGTCAGGATCACACCCGTGCGGCTGATCGGATTCTGACTTAGATAGACGGCAGGACGAATGATGCCGCGCAGTCTGCGGAAAATGTCGGGGGAATTACTTCTGATAGGTTCCGGCAAAACCAAAGTCCTTTCTTGACTTGACAATCACCGTTCTACGGTTATAAAGACGGGGCCTATTCTAGCATTGTGGACCACCCCCCTTGTCCACCTTCTTCACTCCGCCGGCCTCGGACCGCGAGGGAGGATTGCAACCTCCTTCCCCACCCTCGCGACCGACGATTTTCAGCCTAATTGGCCGCTGGCGCCTTATACCCTTCCAAGGAATGGTTGTGATCTTTATAGTACTGACCCGCAGGGGTTAGTTCCTTCATTTTCCCTGCCGGATGGCAAAAAGTGCAACCTTTGCCTTCCTTCTTGGCGTACTCGGGTTTGCCCATACCAAAAGGCAGCGTCATGGTGATGGCGAAGGCCACCAGGAACAGTGTCTTAATTAGCTTCATGGATTTAGGACCTCCTAATAAATAGAGTGCGCGGCATTTACAGACATTAAGTCGCATGTCGGATACACCCATTCATCATGGGAGCATTCTGAATACCATAGGATGTCACTGTATAATTTTTGTACACTCAGCAAATTGCGAAGCTTAGCAGACAATAGGTTGGTGTACCTGATTGCAAGGAAACCGTTTGCGCGAAATCTCGAATGTTTTTGCGGGAAATAACTCAGCCCCCCGACTTGTATTTGACCTGGACGCTCTGTCGCAAAGCCACCCATGGTCGTTATCTATATGAACGCAAAGGCTGAGTTCTCAGCAATCATTGTTGAATTTTTACACACATTAACGGCGAAAGAATGGCATCGTGCTTGCCATCTCCGCTATGTCGGTGCACTGGATGGTCTGCAATTAGCCCATTTCGTGCCTTGCAAGACTTTCTGAGGATATGGACTCATGAACCTGCTTGTCGTGGGAATCAGTCACAAAAAAGCGCCTCTTGAAGTGCGTGAGCGGTTTGGGCTGAATGAGCGGATCATCCCGGAAGTCCTGCGCCGGCTGCAAAGCGAGCCGGAGATTGAAGAAGCGGTCATCATCTCCACCTGCAACCGCGTGGAATTCGTGCTGGTAGCCTTTGAAAAACAGGACGGCATGGCGGGTTTCCGCCGGTTTGCTGAATCATTTTATGGCGTGCGCTTTGATGATTTCGCCGACTGCTTCCATGTCCATCGCGAAGAGGAGGCGGTGCGCCACTTGTGCCGGGTGGCGGCGGGGATGGATTCCCTGATTGTGGGCGAACCCCAGGTTATGGGCCAGGTCAAACAGGCGTATTTTCTGGCCAAGGAAGCAGAGACGTGCTCGAGCGCGTTGGAGTCGGTTTTCCATCGCGTGTTCAACACTGCCAAGCGCGTGCGGACGGAAACCCACGTGGCGGAAGCTCCGGTGTCCGTCAGCTCCGCCGCCGTGGAGCTCGCGGAACAAGCCTTTGGCGGTTTGCAGGACAAGACGGTGATGATTATCGGCGCCGGGCAGATGGGCGAACTGGCCGCGCGCCACCTGGTTTCGAAAGGCGTCTCGACGGTACTGGTCAGCAATCGCACCCATTCGCACGCCATCGCCCTGGCGCAGGAATTACGCGGCCTGGCGATTCAATTCAGCGAGATTTGGCAGGCCATGCGCAATGCCGACATTGTCATCAGCTCCACCGGCTGCCCGCATTACATCATCACCCGCAATGATATGGAGCGCCTGATGGCGGAGCGTCACGGCCGCCCGCTCTTTCTGATCGATATCGCCGTACCCCGGGATGTGGACCCGGCGGTGCGCGAAGTGGCCGGCTGCACGCTTGTCAATATCGATGGGCTGGAAGAAGTCACCCACCACAATCTGCTGGAACGGCAGAAGGCCATGGAAGCGGCGGACCAGATTCTGAACCAGGAAATCGAACTCTTCCGCGAGCGCCAGGAGCAGTTGGGCGTGGTGCCCACCATCGTCTCTCTGCGGCGGAGGGTCGAAGAAATTCGCCAGGGGGAAATGAAGCGCATGCGGCGCATGTTCGGCGAGCTCACCCCCGAGCAGGAGAGCGCACTGGAAGCCTTGACGCATGGCCTGGTGAATAAAATTCTCCATACCCCCTTTACCGAACTGAAGCAAGCCGCCAGCCGCCCCGACCGCTCCGAATTCATCGACGTCGTCCGCACCATCTTCCATCTGCAGGAAGACGCCCCCAAAGCGGCTTCCGCCGCAGTGAATTAAGAACAGATTTTGTCGGTTCACATTCCCGTCATGAAGTCTCGCTGCCGCTGGAATCGCTGGTGAATTTGTCCACCTCCGCCTTCACCTCATCAAAACTCTTCCCGGGAATGATGTCTCCGTCTTTCGGTAAGGAGGTGTAGAGCCAGTCATCATAGTGATCAGGAAGCGGCACGGTGACAGGTTTGATCACCTCGCCGGCGCAGATGACCGCGGCGGTGAAACCTTCCACCGCATGACGCAGTACGGTGAACTCCGTACAGGGGAATTTCCTAACCCCCGGACTGCCAGGATCAAAGCCCAGTGGCCCGCTGGGAAGGTTGTCCCACAAGCAAAGCACTTTTCCGCTATCAAGTTCGATGAGGTACCATCCGTCGTTGGTGTCAAGGTCCCTCAGCTCAAGAGCTCTCCGGGCGTGGTAGATATCAGGAACAAGTTCATCCCTTCGCCGGTAAGTCAGGACCCCGCCCTTTCTAACCCACGGACTACGGTCTTGGAAGAGAAAGTAGGCGGCGGCGACCAGAACCACCATCCACGGAACAAATATTTTGAAATCGAATGGATTGATATGTGGAAACATCCTGTCGACGAAATACGCCTCGCCCAGGACACCAATTAGGATGAATAGCCCCGCGCCGAGAATTCTCAACGACATATTCCCCCTCCCCACCACTCCGCCGGAATCGAAGAAAGGCGTTGCTCGAGCTTACTCTTCTTAGAACTCGGGGGGAATTGTAAGCAGGAAGGAAGGGCGAATCAACTACTCCGTTTTCTCCAAGGTTTCATCAAACACCCGGTAGCCGGGGGCGGGCGGGTAGCGCACAGTCGTCCGTCAGCTGGCGGATACCTCGCTCGCCCTGCGGCACAACCTCGTTTTCTACCGAGGCATTTCATCGCCTTCGCGGGGTGGTTTTCCGCGCCGGCGCCGCATGGTCTTGTCAAAGGTCTTGAAGTCCGCCCGCGCTTTCCGATCCTCGAAAAACCGGGCGGTGCGCAGAGCCGAGACCCTTTCCGCCACCGCCGTGGCCACAAACTGGTTAATGCTCGTTCCGTCCTCCCGGCTCAACCGCTCCACAGTTTCCTTGAGGACAGACACTGAACCGCGTGTCTGATGTGCCAGCCCCCTCAGGCGAGCGCTAGGGCGTAATTGCTTCCCCCACGAAAGTGAAGTTTCCCAGCAGCGTCCCCGGATCCTCCAGGGGATTTCCGCCCTCGAGCGGGAAGGTAAATACAGAAATTGACCCCGTCGCTCCGCGGCCGTCGGGCGCGATGGTGATGGTGTATTCCGAGCGCGCCACTCCGGGTGTGGGCAGATACATCAGGTTGATGACCCGGCCCACGATTCGATGGTCGCCATCCGGTTTCCACGTGCCCGCCTGGCTTCCGAAGAAACTCGTTGGCCCCCCCTGATTGGAGTCAACGGCGGAAAGCGTGTGGTCAGCGTTCAGGGTAATGACAGAGCGGGACGCGAAATTTCCCTCCGCGTTGTTAATGATGGTCAGATAGGCACCGCTGCTAAACCCGAGGTTCCCCTGTTCCTGGGGGTGGGGCAAGGCCAGTGCCACGGCAGCGAGAAGGCTCACGGCTCCGAGAATTCCAAGGCTGAGATGCCTCATGTTTATTCCTCCGGCGGCGAATTTTGTACCACTGTATCAGAAGTTGGAGCATGGCGAAACGGGCCGCTTCGACTCTCCGCAGATGCGCTTACCACCCGGGCGTGGGACGCCGAAGGTCGGGAGGAAGTCCGTGGAATCGCGGCGAAATCCGTTGTTACAGATTTTAACTATCGACCAAGCGTGGCAAACCTAATCCTGCTTCCATACCAATCATTCTTGACGCTGCGGTCTGCCCGCGGGGGGTCCGCCTTATTATCTTCTTGACATGGGCTAGAGTTGTAGGTATACTAAGTAGGCAAGTCCGCGTCCGGCGGGGAAGGACGGCATTCATGCCGCGGGCAGCTTCGGACCTCCACCCAAAGTGGCGATTCCGCCATACCTTAAACCAACAAAATGTCGCCGGCGGGGGACCGACACCCCGTAAAGATGTTAAAAATGAAGATCGATCCGGCTATGTATATGAAAACACTGGAGGTCATGACAAATTGTCCGGTGAAATTGCAGAAATTTGTGCGGAATTGAACCCGGTTGTGCATTTCATTGCCAGATTGGGAAGGCTAATTTGCACAAATTGCCGGTTGGGGACGAACCTTTGCGGGAAATTCCCCGCTGCTTGCATGCCCGCTTGTGGACAATTGACCGCAGCTCCTCCGCCGCGCGGCTACCGGGCTGGCTTCAGGTTCTCCATGTGCAGCCGTGAACGGCTACTCCGCTTTTTCGACAGTTTCATCAAACACCCGATAGCCGGGGTTGGGCGGGAAAAGCTCGGCCATCAGGTCCATGCGGCGGCGCAATTGCGCGATGGGCAGGTGCTCCGGGCCAATGCGGATTTGCACATCGTGCCAAAGTCCGTGCACATACTCGGCGGCGGTGCTGACAAAGGAAATGTCGCGATAACGTTCAAATTGCGCGCGGGAGCGGCGTCCGGCGCGGGCGGGCAGGTAGGCATTCTTCGCGTTCAGGGCGTCTTCATCAATTTCGCCGCGCACGCCGTGGCGGATTTCCTCCTCCAGCATCTGGTTGTACGCCGCAATTTCGGAAGGAGTCAGGCGCGGGCGGAGCAATTCCGCCACGCTGCCGAGCAGTTCAAAGCCCGTATCGTGGGCATCCAATTCACGACAGGCCAGCAGCAGGTTGATGCGTTCCGGGGTTTCCACCCACGCGGCGGTGTGGGCTTCTCCACTGGGCTTCTGCCGGCAGATCACGTCGCCGGTTTCCAGGCAGGCAATATAGGCCACCGCCAGCACCCGCAGTTTTCCCAAGCGCTGGGCAATCGCCGCCGGAATGGCCTGCACCGGTTCGCGCACGATGGTGCGCTCTTCTGCCGGACTCAGGGTGACGTCAGAATGAAACTCCCACTCATGCATGAGGCGCGAGATGGGCACAAAGCTCCCTTGCACGTAATCGGTGATGGGAGTCATATCTTTCGGAGCGGTCGGAGTGAATCCCAAGGGGCACCATCCAGCTTGCGGGTCCCCAGCGACACAAGTTTCCCGGGGCCCCTTAATATTCTGCGAAATTATTCCGCGCCTGTCCAGCGCGCTTTCTTTGTCGGGTCTTTCTCCAGCATTCATTCTTCGGAATTCGCCGCCTTCAGTAGTGGTGTCATCTGCTACGAAAGCATTACTTAACAGCGTTTCACACGGAGGTCACGGAGGGGAAAGCATTGACCACGGAGAACATAGAGAAGGGTTGGGGTTTTCTCCGTGCTCTCTGTGCGCCCGTCTCGGTGCCCTCTGTGTGAACCTCTATCTCGGCAATATTGATTGGATTAACCATTGCGGGTATGGACGGTGTTTGGAAAGGAGTCCGATTCCAAAGGACACCACGGCTCCGCCTTTCTTTCCCGCCTTTCTTTCCCTTGCAATGGCCAGGAGGAAGGTGTAAACACGTCAGAGGCTCAGACTGTGGCAACCGCGGCCTGTCCGGCGAACGATGTCTGATGATCTTCGTCCCGACGGCCGATGCGCCCGGGGGCCACCCATGCCCCCGGGGTTGCCGCTAACAAGTTGGCAATAACACCCTAACCGGAATGGGGAGAACAAGCATGTCTGAACAGATTTCCAGTCGCTCGACCTGGGGTTGGTGGGTCCTGGTGGGCTTGGCGGTGGTCCTCGCGGGTGGAGGAGCGTGGTGGTACCGATCCTGTCGCCCCCAGGCGAAGATCGCAAAGGAACTGAATCAGGGCATCGTGCTCTACCAGAGTTCTCAGTTCCCGGCGGCTATAGCCTTGTTCCAAAAGGTTGTCACCAATGATCCCACGCAGGTCAGGGGCTGGCTTTACCTCGGGGCCTCCTATGCGCAGCAGTTCGTTCCGGGAGGCGTATCCCCAGAGAACGGGCAATACGCCATGCGTGCCATCGAGGCCTTCGAGGGAGGCTTGAAGGCTGACCCCGGCAACAAGCTCGCCATGACCGCCATCGGGAACATCTATTACGAGATGGGGGACATTGAGAAAGCCAGGGAATGGGAACAGAAACGACAGGCGGTTGAACCGGATAATCCAGACGTTTATTACTGGGTTGGGGTTTTGGACTGGGATTCATGCTTCCGGCAGGGCGCGCATCTCCGCGAGAGTCTGGGAATTTCGTCTGACCTCAAGGTTCCCCTTCCGGAGAAGGCCCGCGCCGAGCTGGAAAAGGAGAACGGTCCCTTAGTCGAGGAGGGTATGAAAGAGTTGACCAAGGCCCTTCAACTCCAGGCGAATTTTACAGATGCCATGGTTTACATGAACCTGATGTATCGCCAGAAAGCTGAGCTGGAGCGCGACGCCACGGCTCGAACTTCCGATCTGACGACGGCAGATGCATGGGTTGACAAAGCTCTGGAGATCCGGAGGGCCTCCGAAGGCGTTACGCCGATGCCCGCCCCCGCCGACAAGGATTTTGATTTCCTGCTGACTAGTCCTCCGCCTCCACCCCCGCCCCCCCCCACCTCCCGCCTAGGCGGCCCGTGCGATTAGAGCCAAGTTGAGCTATATTCCGCGGCGGCCAGCATTCCGCAATCCACCAGGTGCGCGATTCCGGTGACGCCCGTACTGTCGTCCGAGACCAGATAAAGCGCCGCCTTGGCCACTTCTTCCGGGGTCAGGAAGCGGCCCAGCGGCACGCGCTCCTGACGCTCGCGAAGATGCGCATCGGGGTCGGAGCTGGCAGCGATGTGCTCGCGAAAAGCCACTGTGTCGGTGATGCCGGGACAGAGGCAATTCACGCGAATATTGGCGTGGCCATAGTCGAGCGCCAGCGCCTTGGTGATCAGCACCACGGCCCCTTTGGACGCAACGTAGCTTGCCGTCCGCATCTGGCCCACCAGGCCGCTGATGGACCCCATGTTCAGGATCACTCCGCCCCCCTGCTGGCGCATGTGCGGCACCACGTACTTCACGCCGAAGAAGACCGATTTGAGGTTTACCCCCAACACGTGGTCCCACTCGGCTTCCGACATGTCCTCCACCAGCTTGACTATAGCCAGGCCGGCGTTGTTGAACAGGATGTCAACGTGGCCCCACTTCGCCACGGTCTGGTCCACCATATTCTTAACGTCGGCTTCCTTGGAAACATCGGTCAGAACGAATTGCGCCTCGCCGCCTGCGCTCTCAATCAGGCGAAGCGTTTCCGCAGCAAGATCGGCGCGGATATCCGCCACCGTGACCTTTGCACCTTCCTTCGCAAACTGGATCGCGCTGGCCCGGCCAATGCTGCGCGCCGAGCCGGTAACAATCGCCACTTTCCCCTCAAGTTTCATACCGTTTCCCCCCAGACTGGTTTGGGTTTTCAGTTCCGCCCCGCGTGAAGAAGGCGTGCCCTGCCCTAATTTTACACGTGCCGGAGATGGGGCATAGGGAAAAATTGCAGTTCATTACTGCGCTGCTCTGAAAACCCGACGGAAGTCTTGCATTCAGGGGCGATTGGGTGCACAATGTGGGTATCTGAGGGAACCACACCGAAGAATCCAGATGCCTAATCTGCCCCCCTAGCAGAAGGTTTAGGAGGACACCGATGCGCCGCACTCTGGCTGCCCCATCATTTCTGTTTCTCACCACACTCCTGCTTTTCATATTTGCACTGAGCGCCCCTGCCGCGGGACAAGACGGCACTTACGCCCCCGGCTATTCGCGCGTTACGGAGCCCATTGACGAGATGCAATTGCAACCCATCAAGGGCCAGATTCACCCCCTCGCCCGCGCGGAGTTTGACCGGGGAGTGGTGGACGACAGCATGCCGGTCGAGCACCTGATCGTGCTGCTCCAGCGCACCCCGGAGCAGGAGCAGGCAGCGACATTGCTCATCGACCAATTGCACAATCGCAATTCCCCGATGTACCACCACTGGATCGGCGCGGAAGAGTTTGGGCGGCGGTACGGTCCCACCAACGACGACCTCGAGAAGCTTACCGGCTGGCTCCAGTCCAAGGGCTTCACCATCGACGACGTTCCCCCTGGTCGTACACATATCACCATCAGCGGCAATGCCGGTATGATCCGCGAGGCCTTCCACACCGAGATCCATGACCTGTTTGTCAATGGTGAAAAGCAGCGATCCATCCTGACGGATCCCCAGGTTCCATCGGCGCTCGCCCCCCTGATTGGCGGTTTCCTCCAGCTCCATAGCTGGCACGGCAAACCCGCGTATCACCCTCTCGGCGCGGTAAAGCGGCGTCAGGGTTCAAACAATTGGGAGAAGATTGAAGGTTCGTCGTCCCCGGAGATTACCTTCATCAATCCGGATAGCGGGACCTATTTTTTTGGCGTGGGTCCTCAGGACTGGTACACCATTTACAATGCCAATCCCCTGTATAACTCGGGTATTACGGGCGCGGGTGAGACCATTGCGGTTATCGAAGAAACCGAGGTGAACAACCAGTCCGACATTGCCACCTTCCGTTCGCAGTTTGGTTTGTCGGCCTATCCTGCCACACCCAGCAGCACGGCGGGCGGCATCAACTGGATTTATGGGCCCGGCAATGGCTGCACGGCGCCTCCCAAGCCCACCACCACGGACGAGAAGGACACCGAGGGCGAGGCGCTGCTGGACGCGGAATGGGCCGGAGCGGTGGCCCCCAAGGCTATCGTGGATTTTGTCGCCTGCAATTCCACCTCCAGCTCCATCGGTTCGCAGGGCATCGACCTGGCCGCTTCGCACGTCGCCAACTATCTCTACTCGACGGTGGTGGCGACGAGTTTGAGCTATGGCCTGTGCGAAATTAGCGCCGGGTCAAGCGGCACGGCCTATTACTCCACGCTCTTTCAGCAGATGACGGCGGCGGGCATCACCCCGGTCGTATCCGCCGGGGATTCGGGATCCACGATGTGCGACAAGGGCAACCCCTATGCCGTGCACAACATATCGGTTAACGCCTATGCCAGTTCGGCGTACAACATCTCGGCAGGCGGCACCGATTTCAGCGACGTTTTCCAGGGCACATATGGTTCGTATTGGACGACCAAAGACACGTCGCCCTACGGTTCGGCATTTTCCTACATTCCCGAAATGCCCTGGGGCGGCGAATGTGCCAGCCCCTTCACCGGCCCCTATATCGAAAATGTCCTCGGGTATACATCTTATGGCACCACCCCCATTGAGATATGCAACACGGCCACCACCAACGGCGACCCTCTCGGATTATTGTCAATTCCGGGCGGCGGCGGAGGGGTAAGCGCCTACAATAAAATTCCCTCCTGGCAGAGCGTGTACGGCGTCGGATTGAGCGGCAACAACACCTCCACCACTTTCCGCAACCAGCCGGATATGTCTTTCTTTGCCTCCAGCGATGCCAACCTGTGGGATCACGCCCTCTTATCCTGCCAATCCGATACGGGCACACCCTGCCTCTATTCCGATGCCAGCGACGCCATCGCTCAGGCGGCGGGCGGCACTTCGTACGTATCGCCGCAGATCGCCGGGCTGATGGCGCTCATCAACCAGGCCACCAAGTCACGTCAAGGGGTCGCCAATTACACCCTCTACTCGCTGGCCGCCCACGAATATGGCGTGGCCGGCACCGCCAACACCACCAACCTGACCAACTGTAGTGGTTCCATGTCGGGCAGTGCGGAAACATCGGGCCTGATGACCGGTAACAATTGCATTTTTCAGGACATCAATACCACCCCCAATCCCTTCGGCGCCGCCGGAGCCACGATCACGGGCAACAATGTTGAACCGTGCGTTTGGTCGTATGAAGGAGTCACAGTCACTACCTGTTGGCAATCCAGCGCCTCCTTTATTCTGGGCCTGACCTCGGTGGGCGATCACCCCACCACGGATAACCCCGCCTATGCGGCCAGCGCCGGATACGACCTGACCACGGGATTGGGCAGCGCCAATGTCTACAATTTGGTGACCAATTGGAATCTGCCGATCAGCTTCGCCTCCACCACGGCGCTGGCCACTCCCAGCCCCGCCACGATTGCCAGCACGGCGAGCACGACGCTGACCGCCACGGTCACCGCCACCGGGCGGGGCAGCGTTGCTCCCGCGGAGGGGACCGTTTCGTTCTACGTGGCTAGTGGCAGCGTCACCGGCCTTCTGTTGGGCACGTCCACGCTTAGCCAGACCTGCACGGGCACCGCTCCCGACATCAAATGCGCTGCCTCCAAGGCGACCCTGGCGGTCGCCGGGTCGCTCTTGAACACCGGCGCCAATAGCATCATCGCCAAGTTTTCCGGCGATGGCGCGAACGACGCCCCCTCCACCTCCACCGCGGTTACCGTCACCGTAACCGCCACGGCCACTGACGTGACCACCCTCGACCCCACTGCCCTCACCAGCAGCGTGGCCACCTTGAACGGCACGGTTGACCCGGCAGGCGCGGCAGGAACCGCCTACTTCCAGTGGGGGACCAGTTCCACGCTCGCCACCTCCACCTCCACCACCGCGAAATCGGTGGTGGTGAATTCCACCGCGCAACCTTTTTCGGCAGCCCTCACCGATCTGGCCAACGGCACCAAATACTATTACCGCATGGTCTTCCACAAGACTACCCCCTCCACCACTACGAATGGAACCATTCGCAGCTTCACGACACTGGGGGCCGTGGCGACCTCGCTCGCGCCCACTTCCATCACCAGCAGCACAGTGGCCCTCAACGCCACGGTGAACCCGCAGGGTTCGGCGGGCAAAGTTTTCTTCCAGTGGGGGACAAGTTCCACGCTCGCCACCTCCACCTCCACCGCGTTGGTGGCGGTCACTGCCAACATGACCCCACAGAAGTTCTCGGCAGCCCTGCCCGATCTGGCCAGCGGCACCACCTACTACTTCCGCGTGGTCTTCGATGACACCGTTAACGCGACGGACACTTACGGTGCGATTTTGAGCTTCAAGACCCTGACGCCAGTGGTGATTACCTACGCGGCTTACAACATCACCGCCAGCAGCGCGGTATTCGGCGGGGCGATTAACAACGAGAGCTCGCCCGGAACTGTCTACATTGAGTTCGGAACGAGTTCCACTCTCGCCACCTCCTCCAACGCCCATGCGGCCGTCGCGGGCAGCATGGTTCTCGAGAACTATGACACCAACCCCACCACTCTGGCCAGTGGCACGAAGTACTACTTCCGGTTGAGCTTCACAAACAAAACCAACGGTACAATCACTAACGGGTCGATTCTCAATTTCACCACGCTGCCATGAGAGGCGGAGGGCGGTGAAGCCATAGCCCCATCGGACGCAGGGGCACCCCTTGTGGGTGCCCTTGCGCGAGGGCGTCAAAGTCCCCCCAAGCGATTCCATGACCCGACCCACGCCGTGCTTGCCCTTCCCGCCGCGATGAGGAATAATCCAGACGGGGAGGAGAGGGATGATTCGCCAACAGTTTCTCGATTATTGCCAGGGCCTCAAGGAGTCGCTTGACGCCATTCCCACCGACGCCGCGGAACAATTTCTGCGGCTCCTGGAGACCGCCTACCAGGAAGGCCGCCAGGTGTTTCTGATGGGCAACGGGGGAAGCGGCAGCACCGCTTCGCACGCCGCCGGCGATTTGAACAAAGGGGTTTCCTACGGCCGGGAGAAGCGCTTTCGCGTCATCAGCTTGAACGATAACCTGGCGACGCTGACCGCCTATGCCAATGATGTTTCCTACGCGGATGTGTTCGTGGAACAGCTCAAGAATTTTCTTCATCCCGGCGACGTGGTGATTGGCATTTCGGGCAGTGGAAATTCTCCTAACATTCTGAAGGCCATTGAACACGCCAATCAGCAGGGCGCCATGACCGTGGGACTGACCGGCTTTGATGGCGGGAAGCTGGCCGGCCTGGTGCAATTGCCCGTGCATGTTCCGGTGAACGACATGCAAAAGGTCGAGGACATTCACATGATGCTGTTCCATGTGGCCATGCAAGTCCTGTGCGCGCGCATCGATGCTCCCGCCGGGGCCGCCTCCGGCCGCGCCTGTTGAGGCGGCGCTGATCCTTCTCTGCCCAGCCAACGGAGGCCGGCTTGCCATGTCTGAGAAAGCACCATCGAGCGCTTTAGCCTTTCGGCGCACACCGGGAGCGGCCCAGCCCGTGCGCGCGCTGGGGTGGACGGAAGAATGAATATCGCCATCCTCGGGCTCACGGCAACCTCTTACGGCAGCTACACCTACCTGCGGAATTTTCTTCCCCACCTGGCGCGCCTGGAGCGCTCCAACCACTACGAGATTTTTCTTCCTCGTTCGAACCCCCGGGAGTTGGATGTGCAGCAGGAGAATTTCCACGCCCACTCGCCGCGCTGGGCGCCCCGGCGCGGCCCCTTCCGCGTGCTTTGGGAACAACTGGCGCTTCCCTGGATTCTCCGCTCCCGGCGGATCGATGCCATTTACACAACGCAAAACATGGCGATTCTCCTCTCCTCCACGCCCAGCATCATCATCGTGCAGAATGTGGAGCCCTTCTTCGCCGGACAATTCCCCAACCCGCCGCACCTGCGGGCGCGGCTTTGGCTGCTGCGGGTGATGACGGAGCTCTCTCTGCGCCGCAGCCGTGGAATTATCGCCATTTCCGATTGGGAGAAGGAATTTCTGGTCGAACGTTTTCACCTGCCGCCCGACAAGATTGTCGTCAGCTACCCCGGCGTACCGGAAGGTTTCGGTCCGCCCGCGCCCGGTTCCGCTGCCTTGCTGCGCGAGCGCCTGGGACTCGAGCCGCCGTACATCCTTGCGGTGACGCGCCTCGCAGGCTACGGTAATCTGCTGAACCTGGCCAGGGCCTATGTTTCCCTGGTGAAGGCGGGAAAAGTCACCATGCCGCTGGTGGTTCCGGGCGAGGTGTGGGACTCGCAGTATATCGGCAGGGTCAAGAAACTGCTCACCGAGGCCGGCTGCGCTGACCGGGTCAAGTTTCTCGGCTATGTTCCCCATGCCCAGATGCCCCTGCTGTTCGGCCACGCCACCTGTTTTGTTTTCCCGTCGCTCCTGGAAGCGTGCGGCACGGTGTTGATTGAAGCGCTCGCCTGCGGGACGCCGATTCTCTGCTGCCGGCGGCGCCCCATGTCCGATATCTGCGGCGACGCTGCGGTTCTGATTACGGGTGAAGATTCCGGCGATATTGCCGATCGTATCTTTGAGGTGCTCTCCGACCCGTCCCTTCGGGAAGAGCTCTCTCGCCGGGCGCTCTTGCGCGCCAAGCAGTTTTCCTGGCAGCAGGGGGCGGAAAAGGTACACCGGCTTTTCCAGCAACTGGCTAGCGCGCCTCACGCGCCAGCCCCCGAGGTGAACGCCATCCCTCCGGAAAGGAGAACCTGACCGCCGATTCATTCCCGCGGCCCGGCCCACAAGAATCCCTTGCGCCTGCTCATTCTCAGCATCCAGTACGCGCCGGAGTTCACCAGCAATGCCATCGTGATTTCCGGCCTGGCGCAGCAACTCGCCGCACGCGGCCATCGGGTGACCGTGCTCGCCGGAACCCCGCACTATCAACTCCCGCGTGTCCCGCCGGGTTACCGCTGGCGGCCCTTTCGTCATGAAATTCTCCGGGGCGTCAAGGTGATCCGGTGCTGGGCTTTCCCCAAGTCCGAGGGGAAAGTCGCGAAGCTCATCAATTATGCAAGCTTCACGTTGACCAGCCTGGCGGCCGGCCTGTTTACGGAACGCCCCGAAGCCATCATGGTCGTCTCGCCGCCGTTCTGGCTGGGCTTCAATGCCCTTTTGCTGCGGGCCCTCCGGCGCTGCGCGGTGATTTACAATGCCCAGGACCTGTTTCCGGAGGCGTACCTGGCCAGCGGCGAAGTCCGGGCGGGATGGCTCGAGCGCGCCATGAATGGCCTGATGAATCGCATCTACCGGGCGGCGGACCGCATCACGGTGATCACGGAATCCTTTGCGGAGGCCATCGCGGCGCGGGGGGTTGAGCGCGGGAAAATCGCCGCCATCCCCAATTTCGTCGATACCGGTGCCGTCGCGCCTCTTCCCCGCGGCAACTCCTTCCGCCGGCTTCACGCCCTTGATGACAAATTTGTGGTTATGTATGCTGGCAATATCGGATATACGCATGGCGCCGAAATCTTGGTGGAGGCAGCGGCGAAGCTGGCGGCAATTCCCGGCCTCCTTTTCCTGGTGGTGGGCGGAGGGTCGAAGCAGGCGGACATCGAAGGTCTTGCCCGCGAACGGCGTCTTGCCAACATTCAGTTTCTGCCCACGCAACCTGGCGAGGTGCTGCCCGCAATGCTGGCCGCCGCCGACGTCTTTGTCCTGACCTCGAAACCGGGAGTGGGCAAGACTTCCTTTCCCGGACGCATATATAATTCCCTGCTCGCCGCGCGCCCAGTGGTGGCAAGCGTTGATGAGGACTCGGACCTGGCGCGATTCCTGCGCCGCGCGGATGCCGGCATCGTTACTCCCCCCGGGAACGTGGAGGAATTTTGCCAGGCCCTCACGGCCCTTTACCACAATGCCCCACTCTGTGAACGCCTGGGGCGGTGCGGAGCGGAATTCATGGGACGCAACTACTCCCCGCAGGCCGTGGTGGAGCAGTACGAAACGTTATTGAAGGGATTGGCCTCCCGCTGAGGGAGGGCGCGCGAATCCGATGCAGACCCCCATGCAGATCAAAGTCAAGCTGGCGCTTCTCGGGGGGGATCTCTTTTTCCTGACCCTCTGCCTGGCCCTGGCCTGTTACATTCGCGCCGGCGACGCCTGGCTGATCTATACGGAGTACCCCGAGGCTTGGGTCTTCTGCCTGCTGGTCTACCCTCTGAGCTTCTATTTGACCCGTTCCTACGAAGTGCAGCCGGAAGCCAGTTCCGCAGAGAACCTGCGCCGTCCGCTTCTGGGCATGTTGATCGCGGCGGGCGCCACCTCCGTCTTCTTTTTCTTCGCTCCCGACATTCGTTTTGGCCGCGGCATTTTCGCCATCGCCAACCTCCTGCTTTTCTACTTCCTCCTTGCCTGGCGCCTGGGGGTCTTCCTGCGCCTTCGCCGCCGCCGCCTGGACATACTCCTCATGGGAAATCCCGACGCGGTGGACATGGCCTGTCAACTCATCCGGGAATTCTCCCCGCTTTCCCAAACCCAGATCTGGCAACCGGAGGCGGAACCGCCCGGCATGCGCGCCCGCCTGGACCCCCACGGCGCGCGAACCCCTGAGGACCGGTACGACCTTCTCATCCTGGCGGGTCATTCGCTCGATCCCTCCACCCTCCGCCGGGCTGCCGAGCTTCGCCTTAAGGGAGTCGTGGTCTGGAACCTGCCGCGCCTCTGGTCCGAGCTTGCCGAGCGGCTTCCGGCGCGATTCATCGACGAACGCTGGGTGGCCACCGCGGAGGGCTTCCGTTCGCTCAATGAACAGAGTTTCCAGGTCACCAAACGCCTGGTGGATATTTCGCTTGCCTTTGCCGGATTGCTTCTCGGTGCGCCGCTGGTGGCGCTGGCGGCGGTCCTGATCAAAATCCAGGACGGAGGAAGGGTGTTCTATTCGCAGGAAAGGGTGGGCAAGGGAGGGAAAATCATCCGCGTTCACAAGCTGCGCACCATGGTGCACGAGGCGGAGGAGACCACCGGTCCCGTCTGGGCCTCGCCCAGCGACCCCCGCGTTACCGGCGTGGGACGCTGGTTGCGCAAGCTTCGCATCGACGAGATTCCCCAGATGTGGAATGTTCTGCGGGGCGAGATGAGCTTTGTGGGCCCGCGTCCCGAGCGCCCCGTATTTGTCGAATCTCTCCAGAGCAAGTATCCGGTTTATTCGCTGCGGCATCTGGTGCGGCCGGGAATCACCGGCTGGGCGCAAGTCCGCTGCCCCTACGCCGCCAGCGAGGAGGATAATCTTCTCAAGCTCGAATATGACCTTTACTACCTGCAAAACGCCTCCCTGCTGTTCGATCTCCGCATCATCCTGAAGACCATTTCCACGGTGGCTTCGGGGCAGGGTTCCTGGTAGCGCAGATTCAATTTCCAAGGCGGGGGGGCTGATGGCCCTTGGCATGAGCGTCGATCGAGAGGTCGTGGACCATGTTGACGAGCGCCACCACATTTTCGTGGGGAGTATCGGGCAGCAGCCCGTGGCCGAGGTTGAAGATGTGGCCGGGGCGGCCGGCGGCCTGATCCAGGATGCGCTGGGCGCGCCCGCGGATGAAATCCAGTTCGCCGTAAAGGACGATGGGGTCAAGGTTGCCCTGCACGCCCACGCCCGGGCCCAGCCGTTCCCAGGCCGCGTCGAGCTCCACGTGCGAATCGACGCCCATCACCGTCCCCCCCGCCTCGCGCATGGCCTCCAGCAGCATGGCCGTGCCTGTTCCAAAATGGATAATATGCGTTCCGAGCTTAACTGATTGCAACATCATGCGCGTGTAGGGCTGGACGTAATCGCGGTAGTCGGCGGGCCCCAGGCAGCCCACCCAGGTGTCAAAAACCTGAACGGCCTGCACGCCGGCGTCAATCTGGGCGTTGATGTAGCGGGCCAGGCTGCGCGCCAGGCGCTCCATCAGCGCCCGCCACGCGCCCCCGTCGCGGTACATCAGGGCCTTGGTGTGGCGGTAGTTCCTGGAACCGCCCCCCTCGATCAGGTAGGAAGCCAGGGTGAAGGGGCAGCCGGCAAATCCAATCAGCGGAAGCCGCGGATCGAGGTCAGAGCGCGTCTGGCGGATGCCGTCATAGAAATAGGCCAGGGATTCTTCCGGGTTGACCTCATGGAGCCGGTCAATGTCGCGAGGCGCGCGCACCGCGGGGCTGATCACCGGCCCTTCCCCCTTGTCGTATTCCAGGTGCAGGCCGAGCGGCTCGACGATGAGCAGCAAATCGGCAAAAATGATGGCGGCATCCACACCCAGCTTTTCCGCCGCGGTGACCGTGACTTCTGAAACCAGGGCGGGATTCTTGCACAACTCCAGGAAGGGCACGCGGGCACGCAGGTCCCGATACTCCTTCATATACCGGCCCGCCTGGCGCATCAGCCACACGGGGGTGGCGTCGACGGCTTCCAAACGGCAGGCCTTCAGAAAGCGCGAGTCTGCCCACGGGGCCCGGGACACGGGATTCGGGACTCGGGATTCGGGGCTCGGGACTCGGGACTCGGAGTTCTCGATGTTGTGACTCGTGTATTCGGACTCCTGACTCCTGGCTCCTGACTCCTGACTCCTCACTTCTGACTCCTGACTCCTGACTCCTGACTTCTTCTTCAAAATTTCCCTCGCCTGCTGCGCAGTTTCCTGCACCAACGGTCCCATCTTGGGGTGCACGGGTTCAAGATCAACGCCGATCCCATGGCTCACCAGCGCCTCGCTGCACGTGGGGCCCACGGAAGCCACCACAGCATTTTCGAGGGCCGCGAGCAATTGATCCTTGGCGCCGTCTTCAGCGGCCACGCGCAGGAGATGCTCCACCTGCGCCGAATTGGTGAACAGAGCCACCCGCGCGCGGCCCTCCACCAGCCCCCGAATGGCCTCACGCAAGGGCCCAAGATCCCGGGGAAGCGTCCATTGATACACCGGCACGCGCATCACGTGGACGCCGCGTTCCCGAAGGGCAGCGAGGAAGTCCTCGTTGGGCACGCCATATTCCTGCACCGCCACCCGGCTGCCCGCGAGCGTGAATCCGCGCGGGCCTGCGCCTGCCGAGGGCTTGCCGGGGCCTTGGTCCGACGACGCGCCTCGGGCCGCAGGCACGTTTTCATCCAGTTCCCGCAGAATCTCCCGCCAAGTGTTGGGCTCCGGAACGGTAATGGTGATGGGAATCTGGAGTTCGCGCAAAACCTTGACCGGCTTGGGCCCCCGCGCCACCACCGTGATTCCCGCGAGCGCTTGCACGATCTTCCGCCGGTCGTAGCGCGTCTCCAGCACCTCGAATAACCGGCGCGCGCCCACCCCGGTCATGAAAATGACGGCATCAAGGCTTCCTGCGAAGAGTTCTGTGGCAAACTCCAGGGCGGCGGCGTCTTCCTCCAGTGGCGCCTCGCGCACCGCCGGAGCCATGCGCGGGACGCCCCCGAATCGCATAATCAGGGCAGCCATTTCCGGGGCGTGGCGGCTTTCAAAGGCCACCACCTCCAGACCTTCAAAAGTGGCGCGCGCGCTTGAGGTGTCAGTCATGTCCATCCTTGCCATCATATAGCGGAAGTCGAGTGCCTCGATTATACACATTCCATCCGATCCAGCCACACGCACGGAGGTACCAAGTCAACCAAAGCCAACACGTCACACTGGAAGCTGGATTCCAATAAGTGTCTTTATTTTCATCAACATCGTGGAAAGAACGATTTAACTTCTTTATTTTCATTAACATCGTGGAGAGGCAAAAAATAGACATTTTTTCTATATGTATTTTCAATAACTTGCGGAAAATCTGCCCCATTTTTTATCCCTTTTTTCTCTCGGCCGCAACCCGCGCGAGTCGATTAACCATCTTTTTTTCAATCACATAGGAATTTGCCGAATTTCCCTCTTTTCCAATAACCCGTTTAATTTCTAGTATATCGTGGAGAGCTCCGGCCTTTCAGCGCGGACCTTGCTGTCAGCACAGAATCTTGACATGGGCATCAAGCCGTGAAAGGGCAAGGCAATGGTACATCGCTGCAAGCTCGCCGGCAGCGGCTAGCCGAAAGTCTAGTCTACCATGATCTTTGGTTTTGTCAAGTTTAGAATGAGTATATAGTCCCAGAACTATAACTCAGGACAAAGCGTTCCGCTGACACTAGTGTCCTGAGTCAGAAGTTCGCTATCAAAGTCGTCCCGTAATTTGGCGGGGTGGGTGACCCCCTCACCCGGCCCGCCCCGGCTGATGAAAGCGCCGGTTGCGGTCCACCCTCTCCCCCAATGGGGCGAGGGTGGGAATTCACCTCTCCCCTCGCCCCATTGGGGGAGAGGGGCCACGGGTGAGGGGGTTCTCCAATAATCAACGAACTTCTGTTCTGCGGACG
>Ga0326728_10007664_pt1 | contig 27483 bp, 27 predicted proteins | sample MB3enrmetagenome_FD_207602 | JGI IMG/M metagenome (GOLD analysis project Ga0326728, IMG submission 207602) | Lab enriched peat soil microbial communities from McLean, Ithaca, NY, United States - MB31MN | ecosystem: Environmental > Terrestrial > Soil > Wetlands > Peat | place: USA: New York...
CTACATAGCTCCGCTGGTACGGGTGGCAGGGTGCATTGTACATCGAGTCAGTGAACTGGATGTACCGGATGCGGTCCCCGGCCTTTGCCCCGTCCGTCGGGGTGACGAGCTTGCGGATTGGGCAGGCGGGTTCCTGCTGCTCTGAAAGCGGCGGGTGTGCAGTCGGATATGCCTGGCCTGGTGCGCGGTGTCCCATGACAAGGACGATGTCCTTATCTGACACATCACGAATCTTCTCAAGCTTGTGGTTTGGATCCATCTGCTTGCGCCGGTTCTCGGCAACAGTTGAGGTGCCTGGACCATACTGTGGTTTATATGCCATTCTTTTATCACTCCAATTTCTCATTTTTTTTCAACAGTTTCATTACTGCCGAAATGACTTCGCCCATTTTTTCGCGTGTGGGGGTCTGGCCCCGGGTGACGCCGCCCACGATCGCCATAACCGTACCCTTTGTCCGGATACGGTCGGCCGGGGGCATCACGTACGCGGTCTTTACCCCTTCATTTGCAAAATCCTCGTAATCCACCGGCGATTGTGAAACGACAATCGCCCTGATATTACATGCCTGAAGGATATACCTGACCTTGGCCACCACATGGGAACGTACGTTCCCGTGGTGGAGGATGGCGACCTTATGCTTCTCAATCTGGACGATCTCCTTGTCGGTGATCCCCATGAATGCGCCGATGACGGAGCCCGCAATCTTCGGGGCGTCCGGCGGGACACCGCTCCCCGCGTTGAGCACCAGGGTACTGATGCTGTACTCGATACCCTGTTGCCGGAGGCCGGAGGTAATATCGCAGACCGGTTTGGTCACGTGTCTGCGGCCGGGCGACATCCCGACAACGATAACATCGGGATACCGGCATTCAGAGATGGTGCCCCGCTGGGCGATGCCACCCCCTTTTCCCATACCCATTGCCTCCCGGCAGTCTACAACCTGGGTTACTCGTCCGATTGGCATATTATTTGTTGCCTTGCAGAATGATTGGTCGCGCCCTGCTGCTGGGATCGCTGAGACCCAGCAGGTCTCTATCGGCTTCAGGGCCGTATTTTGCATAGTCCACCAGTGTTGGTTCTGTTTTCATGTACCTGCCTTCAGTGAGGCGGTACGAGAAGTTGGTGAACACTTCATCGCACGCGGTTTTCAGTGCAGGAATTATGTCGCGGTTTGCAAGCTCGAGGAGGATGGTTCCTACCTGGACCTGGAGCTCAAAGTCCTGATCCCCAACCTTGATGACCTTCCGGTATTCGTGCGGGTTCTGGATACCCTTTGCCGGGCCGTCAGGTATAAAAGCGGGGAGGCGGGGTCCGTTCAGGATCATCCGCCGTATGCCGGGAATGCTGCAAAATTTATTCAGCAACCGTTCCACGGTTTCAGGATAGAGCAACCGCTCCGTGACGATTCTGCACTGAGGGAACGTGGTTTCCGTCATTTACAATCCTGGATGGTTTATACACCCTTGGCGATTGCCTGCATCGGCTTCTTGAACTCGTCAAGAGCACCGAACGTGTCCTGGTAGACCTTCGAGGTCTGCTCGGGGCCGAACATCTGGGTACCTGCATCAAGCGCACATGCTGCGACGACACAGGGGATACCGACACCGGCTGCGTGCCGGGTAACGACGTGGTTACCGTTGAAGACACCCGGACCGCCGCCACCGTAGATCGAGTGGCTGAAGAACGAGAATCCGACGGCTACACCCATTACACGGCCGTAGTCACAGCCGGGGAGACCCGTCTCGTGCTCGAGCAGGTCGTTGAAGTACAGGAGCGTCGATGAGACTGCCTGTGCACCACGGAGTGCACCACAGTTGACCATCGTGGCTGCGAGGGTTCCGGCAGCGGCATAGCCGTTCCAGAGCATCGGGTCCTTCGTCTCGTAGAAGATGTACCCGCTCTTGCCCTTCTTTCCGGGCTTGATGACCTTGTCCTCAATGCCCTTCTCGACAAGGCTCTGCACGACCGTACCGATGGTACCGGTCTTGCCGTTCTCCTTGACAAGGCTGTACACGAGATTGTTTGCATTCAGTCCCTGGTATGCATAGAGCAGGAGCTGTGCACGCTCGAACGGACCGACTGCCATACCCATCTCGAACTCTCCCGCCTGTTCAAAGGTGGATGAGAGTGCGGATGCTTGGATGGCGTTGCGGTGAGTCATCATTGCAACATGGTTTGCTGCAATGTTGCGCAGTGCGTAGCCGAGACCTTCGTTGTTCTGCGGGATGGACAGGACCGAGATGATGTTTCCACCGGCCATATCCATGGTCTGCGGGTAGGTACCCCAGACGGCATTCTTGACCATTGCTGCGTCGAACATGCCGACCTTGTATTCGTCGATGATTGCCTGGGTTACCGCTGCGGCAGCTACGGTTGATGAGACATCATACGTGGCTGCTGCTGCGAGCCGGGCACTCGGCATCTCGACAAGGAGCATCTTGCCGCCGCCGACCTTGGTGATCTTGGTATCGTCGCCATCTGTGACCTGGACCATGTCCTTGATCGCCTTTGAAAGGGAGTCACAGTCCTTGACACAGTCGGTCTTGACGACCCGTCCGAGAACCTGGTTGCCCTTGCCGCCGACCTTTCCGGTCTTGAGCTGGTCGTCGATACCGCCGAGGTTGATCGCGACCGTCCTCTTGGTCAGGTCAATAAGTTTCAGTACACCTTTGTTGGTGAGCGGGCTGATCTTATCGAGAGTGACACCGCTCTTTAAGAGCTTACCCTCGTCATCATAGAGGTCAATTGTTTCCTTATATTTCGCCATTATAATTCCTCCAAATTCCATTTTACGTCGATACAGTACGGTCTCTGAACGATGGTAGTTACTATCAAGAATACTGGTAATGAATGAAAGACACTATTGCACGTCCCCTAAATTGGGACATTGAATACTACCCAATTTCGCCATATAAGCATTCCGATTTTTTACCGTGACCATGTTATATAGTAAATAAAAAATAATATCTACAATTTGAGCAATGTTCAAATATTACATATATGTTCCAATTCTTTGTTTTACGCAGTATTAAAAAAATAGAAAAAAATAGCACACAAACATACTATCCCTGTAAAAAAATATCACTCTCTGGTGCGCTCTCTATTAAAAGTTGAGGTCATGGCAGCTTCCTTCCCTCGCCCTCTTTCAGTGATAGCCGGAAACCTGAAAGAGGGGTTCAATGATGTCGTTGCCATATGAATTTGCTGCTTAACGTGTACATGGAGGGAGGCCAATAAATCCTATGTTCATTTTCTCTTGTCCACGATTATGACAGGGGCACCACGGTACCTTTAAAAAAGTATGCTGATATTTTGGTGTTGCCACGGGTGAGGGTATTATTTGGCAAATTCCTTGATGGGGCTTGGTCCGAGTTCTTTGACAGTATTGACCACGTTTGTGACGACTCCTGCCCACTTCGCGCCTTCGGATGCGGATACAAAGGTCATCCTGAACCTGCGGTCGTCAAGCCCGATGCTTTTCATGAGCCTTTTGACCATGAACATCCGCTTTGCTGCCTTGAAGTTGCCCTCAAGGTAGTGGCAGTCGCCGAAATGGCACCCTGAGACGAGCACCCCGTCAGCGCCATCAGCAAATGCCTTGAGCACGAACAGCGCATCGAGGCGCCCGGTACACATCACGCGAACGATACGGATGTCCGGGGGATACTGGATACGGCCACCACCGGCAAGATCGGCGCCGGCATATGAGCACCAGTTGCAGACCATCCCGAGGATCTTGGGTTTCCACTCCTCAGCCATTTACTGCTCACCTCCGAGCAGGAATGCATCGATCTGGGCCACGATCTGAGGTGTGGCAAAGTGGTTCATCCAGATGGCACCGCCAGGACAGAAGCCCCCGCAGGTACCACAGCCTTTGCATTTTGCCTCGGTAACCTGCATGACCTTGCGCCCGTCTTTTTCAACCAGCGAGAGTGCACTGTAGGGGCAGAGGTTTACGCACATGCCGCAGCCGGCACATTTCTCTTCGATGCAGGTGGCGAAATACGGCTCGAGTTCGACCTCTCCTTTGTGGATCGGTATGCTGGCCGCGGAGGCTGCGCCTTCCGCAGATGCGACCGTGTCCGGGATATCCTTGGGGCCCTGGCAGACACCAGCGAGGAACACGCCGGCCGTTGTTGTCCCGCACGGGTTCAGCTTCGGGTGCGCCTCAAGGAGCCATCCATCCATCGAACAGGACACACCGAATAATTTTCTTGTCCGGTTGGTGTCTTCCTTTGGCTGCACTGCTGCCGCGAGCACGACAAGGTCGACTTCCATGTCAACCGGCCGGTCGAGCAGGGTGTCATCCGCATAGACATGCAGGTTCTTTGTGACCGGGTCTTCGAGAATGTTGGCAACCCTTCCCCGGATGAACTTCCCACCTTCATCCTGGATACGGTAGTAGAATTCCTCGTACATCTTACCGAAGGAACGGATATCCATGTAGAAGAGATAGGGGATGGTACCTGGGATCTTCTCAATAATTTGGTGGGCATGTTTCAGCGAGTACATGCAGCAGAACCGGGAACAATACGGCTTACCGACGCCGGTGTTGTCACGGGATCCTGCGCAAAGCACAAAGGCGACACGCTTGGGGGTCTCGCCATCGCTTGGGCGCACGAGGTGACCGCCGGTCGGGCCCGATGCACAGATAAGCCGCTCGAACTCGAGGCTTGTAACCACGTTCTCGTAACGCTTGTATCCCCACTCCCCTTTCTTCTCGATCGGGAAGATATCGAAGCCGGTTGCGAGGATTGCAGTCCCGACTTTGACTGTAACCAGTTCATCTTTTGCTTCAAGGTCGATTGCTTTCTTCTCACCGCATGCGGTCACGCACAACCCGCACTTGATGCAGGAGTTGAAATCGATCGTGTAGAGCAGGGGCACAACCTGCGGGTGATTGATGTAGATAGCTTTACGCGGCTTCATGCCCACTTCGAACTCGTTGGGCTTAACGACCGGGCAGACAACCTCGCAGTCACCACAACCGTTGCAGCCGCCACCGGCAATCCCCCTTGCCTCTCCTTCTGCCATGGAAAGGACACCGCGTGCCTTCTTGCGGATCGTAACATCGAAGTTACCAATATAGCCTTCGACCGCATCGATTTCCGAGTAGGTCATCAGCTCGATATTCGAAGCCCTGCCCACGTCCACCATCTTGGGTGTTAAGATGCACTGTGAGCAGTCAAGCGTCGGGAACGTCTTGTCCAGCTGGGACATGCGACCGCCAATGCTGGTATCAGATTCAACCAGGTAGGTCTTGATGCCTGCGGCGGCAAGGTCGAGGGATGCCTGCATGCCGGCGACCCCTGCGCCGACGACCAACGCCGCTTTTTCAACCGGGACCGTCTTCGGGAAGAGATCCTGGAGCAGCGCTGCTTTTGCAACGGCGATCCTGATAGCATCTTTTGCCTTGGCGGTTGACCCTGCATTGTCATGCATGTGCACCCATGAGTTCTGTTCACGGATGTTGGCCATCTCGAACCGGAACGGGTTTATGCCTCCCTCTTTTGTTGCGGTTCTGAAGGTCGGCTCGTGAAGGCGCGGTGAGCATGCAGCGACGACAATACCGGTGAGTTTCTGTTCCTTGATTGCCTTGTTAATCACAGCCTGCCCGGGCATCGAGCACATGTACTTGTAGTTGTCAACATAGGCGACATTCGGGATGGTTTTTGCATAATCCTGCACGGCCGGGATATCCATTGAGCCGGCGATGTTGGTACCGCAGTGGCAGATAAATACACCGATACGGGCTTCCTGCTTTGAGGTGACACCGGGTGCAGCTGCAGGCTTGGATTGCGGAGCTGCGGCAACCGGGTTCTTCTTGACTTCCTGCTTTGCGGGGGCTTCCTGTTTCGTTTCCTGTTTCTTGGTTTCCTTTTTGGGACTTGATTTCTTCTTTTCAGCCATTTCTCCCACCTCACAGGACCTTCTGCAGGAACGGTTCACAGCTGATCCCATGGAGATCCAGCCCGAGTTCCTGCGGACTCATTCCCTGTGCCAACCCGAGGAGTTCAGAGAAGTGCAGTACGGGTAAATTATAAGAGACACCAAACTTCTCTTTAATCTCGATCTGGCCGCGGTCAAACTGCAGCTGGCAGAACGGGCAGATATCCGTAAGGGCGTCCACCTTTACCTCTTTCAGGTTGATCATCTTCTCGTTGGTGATGTCCAGCGAATGGACGATATCGTACCCGCGGACACCACCGCCGGCACCGCAGCACTGCATCTTGTTCCGGTACTCGACCGGCGTCGCACCGACGGCTGCAACCAGTTCCTCCATCCAGCTCGGGTGTTCAGTGTTGAGCATGACCTCTTTTTCGAACTCCCGGTCCTTGTGGGGCTTGGTCAGGTGGCAGCCGTAGTGGACGGCGATCCTTGCACCTTTCAGGGGGTTGGTCACGCTATCCCGGACTTTGTCGACACCGACAAATTTCTCGTTGTACAGCAGCTCGGCGACATGGTAGACATTAATTGAACCCTTGAACTCCATGTCGATCTCCTTGAGCACTTCGTTGACGCCATCGCGGAGGTCCTGGTTGTGCTTGAGCTTGTGGTTGACCTCCCAGATGGACTTGTAGCAGCCGTTACAGACAAGGGCAACGTCCCTTTTCATCTGCTCGGCAAGCACGAGGTTCCGGGCGGCCATTGCATAGAAGACGTTCAGGTCGATCGAGCCGAATGCGCCCGGGGCGGGACAGCAGCTTGCACCTTTGAGATCGACCAAGTCAATGCCGAATTTTTTGAATGCCTTGATGGTGGCGGATTCAACACCGGGATACCGGTTCGGGGCGATGCATCCAAGGTACAATGCAAACGTGTATCTGGCTTCTGACATGGTATCTTACCCCTCCCTTTCCTTCACAATCCGGTCGGCATTTGCTTTCAGCTTGTAATGGTCCAGGATTTTCTGGATCCCTTTGATATATTCCGGATACATGTGGGTGGTCGGCGGATCCCGCGTGAGACCGAGCTTCTCGCGGGCTGCACGGTTCACGTCATTGTTCGGCACACCATGTCCCGAACTGTAAATCGCCTGGACGGTCTTGAGGAAGTTCACCGGGACAATATCTCTCTTAAAAGCGAGGTTCCTCATCGACATTATTACATCGGTTGGTGCGATGTCCCGGGGACATCGGTCGGTACAGCTGTAACATGTCGTACAGAGCCAGAGATCCGGATCTGTCAGTGCCTCGTTCTCGAGACCCAGCACCGCCCGCCTCATAAACTTGCGGATACGGTAGGTGCTGCGGGGTGCAGACGGGCAGGAGCCGGTACAGGTACCGCACTGGTAACACATGTGGGCGATGGTGCGTGAGATCGCCTTCACATTCTTGGTGAATTCGGGGTTTGAATCGTCACGGTAATATCGCTGGTCGTGGAGCTTCTTCTCCAGCGCTTCCGGGTAACCTTTATTTCGTGCCATGGTACTCCCTCACGCATTCTCCATTGCTTTAAGTCCGACCTGTCCGGGCACATCCTCTTTCACCTTGGATGTTCTCCGGCTGAAGAGTTTCTCCTTGATCTTTTTGAACAGGTCCGTCTCCGTGCCTTTCATGCGGATACCGGTGCGCTGGAGAACGATGATGTCTTCGCCCGGACAGGCATTGACACAGGCCCCGCAGAGAATGCAATAGTCCTTATTGACTGCGATCGTCGGCTCGATTTCATGCCCCATCTCTGCCGCCGGCTTTGCAGTAGGCAGGTAGATCGCATTTGCCGGGCAGATCTCGGCACAGGTCGAGCAGCCGCCGGGGCATTTTTCCGCGTGGAACTCGATGTCGCCTTCAAAAATCTTCTCGACGGTGATCGCTTCGGTCGGGCAGTTGTGAGAGCACCAGGTGCAGGTGCAGCAGTTGTCTTGGATGATGCTGACCTTGCCGTCAACCTTGTCAGATACGACTTCACGCTCGACGGTGATGCACTCCTCAGGGCACACTTCGACGCACACTTTGCACGCGTCGCATTTGGTCTCGTCCCAGATGACATCCCCCTCGACTTTCCCGGTTTCTGCTGTGAATTCCTTGTGTTTCACGACAATTGCGGGACAGAGGGCACCACACAGGCCACAGAGCGTACACTTCTCCTTATCGACCGTGAAGGTCGTCTTGGTCTTAATGGCGGTCTGGCGGTCCTTGGCGCCGGCAACCGGTCCCTTGTAGGTCCCTTCGTACGCGGGAACATTCCGATCGATGGCGTCACGCGGGCAGACCTCTTCACAGATCGTACACCGGACACACTTTTCATCGTCAACCTCTGCCTTCATGTCATATTGCGGGAATCCCTCTTTTTCGATAATGGGGAGTCGCTCCTGACCGTCTACCTTCAGAGTCAACGCATTGAACGGGCACATAATAACGCAGACGCCACAATACGAGCACTTGGCCTCGTCCACGTCAATCGGGGCAGCGTAATTTATGGCGCCCCGCCTGGTTGCGCCAACCAGCCCAAGGACAATCGCCTCTTCGGGACACGCCTCGACGCAGACACCGCAACCCGTGCAGGTCTCTGAATTCAGGATCAGGTTGTTTACGGTCTGAAGGAGGCGCTGCTCCATCACAACGTTTACACCATCTCTCTTTTTGGAAAACTTTGGAAACAATGCCATGAACTAACCCTCACGCTGTTCATCTATTGTACCATTGCCTCTGCTCTGGAATTCCAGGGCCCTGCCAGCCTGATAACATCATGCGGACAAGCCTGGACGCAGGCACCACACCCGGCGCAGAGCTCACCCTTGCAATCAAGGACGACGGATATTCCGTCACTGACTTTGTAGATCTTATCTGTTGCAACAGGATCCACCGTGTAAAGCTCCAATGCGTCCACAGGGCACGCGACAACACAATTATTACAGCCGGTACAATTTTCCATGTTGATATGCACTGCAAATACCATGATCTCACGCACCAGCTATGATCGATTACAAAATCGATTACCAAAGAGTGGTTAAAGAAAATAGATAAAGGTTCTGAAATATGTGTAAGAGAAATAATCATATACCAGTATTTATTTAATTCAGAGTTGGATACAGTTTAAATACTGTTTAAAAAAGTTAACAGGTTTTAATGTACTTTTACAGGAATTTTTTCTGCGCTCCGGAAATCCTGCTAAACGGGGGAGAACGTGAAAGAACCAAATGAGAAAATTTATTCACTTCTAAACCTCGTATTGATGATATACCGGAGGTTATTCTATGGAAATCAACGGCGTTACTATTGATACTACGTATGCCGAGGCATTCCCGACATGGGTCTGCCGCGTGATCATTACGGCAGTTACGAAGGAATGGGCAATGAAAGCGGCTACCGAGGCAACAGGATTTGCAACTTCGGCAATCGGATGCCCGTGCGAGGCCGGCATCGAGAGCATACTTTCGGGAAGCGAGACACCTGATGGACGGCCGGGTGCTGCCATTCTCATCTGTGCAGGCAAGAAAAAACTGAAAGAACAGGTTGTCGAACGCCTTGCCGAGTGCGTCCTCACGGCACCTACCACTGCTGTATTCAATGGCATCACTTCAGCGGAAGAGAAAATACCGGTGAAACTTCACTTCTTTGGCGACGGCTACGAATACCAGAAAGAAGTCGGGGGGCGGAAGTGCTGGGTGATCCCCATCATGAACGGAGAATATGTCGGAGAAGAAGAGTTTGGCATCGTTAAGGGTGTTGCCGGTGGCAACTTCTTTGTCATGGGAGAGAACCAGATGGCAGCCCTTATGGGTGCCCAGGCGGCTTCCGACGCGATAGCTGAAATAAAAGGCGTGATCACGAGCTTCCCCGGGGGTATTGTGGCAAGCGGCTCCAAGGTAGGGAGCCTGAAATACAAGTTTATGGTTGCCTCCACGAATGAGAAATACTGCCCGACGCTTCGCGAAAAAGTCCCGGACAGCAGGATTCCTGCCGGGATTACGGCAGTTTACGAGATCGTCATTGACGGGATCGATGAGAAGAGCGTGGCTGCAGCGATGAGTGCCGGCATCAGGGCGGCCGTGAAGGTACCGGGAGTGAAGTTCATATCAGCCGGCAATTTTGGTGGCACGCTTGGCCCCTATAAGATCGAACTAGCCAAAATTCTCTAATTCTCTTTTAAGAAAAATTTCCGGCAAGTAACGATTGGTATTTATATGTTTATTGCCGATTATTCTGTTAACGAAATTTTCGGTGATAATGATGATCACCCTTTCACCTGATGACGTAAAGAAGCGTTTTGGCCCCCCTTTTCTCCCGGAAATATCTCAGGGAGATCCTCTGGGTTGACAAAGGAATTGAGACAGCAGGTCTTTATGGCGAACATCTCTGAACCATACGTCATTCACTACCCGCAGATCGTGGCTGTGGCAGATCTAACCGGCAGCCGCGTGGAACTCATCGAGTTCTTTGACTGCGTTGGCGGCGCGATGTGGACGCAGCACCACTATGCCAAAAGCCCAATCGTGGACGAAATCCGCTGCGTGGGGCCGACTACCCGGTACCTGATCCGTCCCGGTTCCGTGGATCTCGCGCTGGAAGGTTCCCGGTTCGCTGCCGGCATCTCCGGGGTTGCAGTAGCAGACGATGAAATTGCAGTCACATATATCGGTATGGGTGGCGGGGGAGTCGGCGCCGCCGCATGCCGTGCAGATGCAAAGGGCGTAGTGCGGAGCCGGACAGATCCCGCCGGAGGAGGCAGAGTTGCAGGTGCGACTCTCTGGCTCCCAAGGAGACAAAGGGTACTCATAGGGGTGGATGACACGGACACCGCCGATGAAGGAGCGACGTGGACGCTCGTCCACAATATCGCAAAGGCGGTCGAGGATAAACATACTGCCTACCTGTCGCACACGATCGTGCAGCTCTTCCCGGTCCCGTACCGGACAAAGAACTGCGTGAGCCTGGTCGCGGAGTTTGCAACGGATAATCCGGAGGTGCTTATCGATCATTTCCACCGGCTTCTCGAACGCTACACCCTCTCCCCAAAGACTGGGATGGCGGTATATACCGGTTTTTCTCCGTCAGAGGTCCTGCTCTCGTATGGCCGGAAGGTGAAACGGAGCGAGGTTGATGCCAGGCTTTACCGGAAACTCAATGATGAGAACCTCAGGATCATCATGGAGGGAAGGGGAATTACCGGAGCGGTTGCCGCTTTGCCGTTCTATACCCGCTACGAGGAGGCACTCTTGTTATGCGATGGAATGAGCTGAAAGCCCGGCTTCTTGCAGCAGGTTCGGCCCGGTTGACAGGTGAACCCGCGGACCGGTTTGTTGCCCGTTCGACCGCGGGCCCGGGTGCCGGCGGGAAAGGAGCGGTCTTCTTTGCGATGGGCAGCCACCGGGTCAAGTTCGCACTCAACCCACAGAGTAATATCGAGATTGTACACCGGGGGGGAGGTGTCGCAGACCTCTATTATGAGGGAGATCTCATCCCCGGGAGACTTCTTGAGCCGGGCCTCCACTGTCCCGGCCAGGCGTTCATCACCGTCACGGAATGTTGCATCTTCCGGTGCCGTTACTGTTCGGTCCCCCGTCTTTCCGGGCGACGCAAGACCATTCAGGAGATCATGGACCTTGTTGAATCGGTCCGGCACCGGGTTACCTCCATAGCCGTCACGAGCGGTGTCAAGGGAAGCATCGAAGAGGAAGAGGCGTATGTCCTTGACGTGGTCCGGCACCTCCTCTTCTTCGGCCTGCCGATCGGGGTTTCCATCTACCCGACAGACCAGACACCGGACCGGCTCAGGAATCTTGGTGTGACAGAGGTGAAATTCAATATCGAGGCGGCGACACCGGAGATATTTGCCCGGATGTGTCCCGGTCTCGATTACGCCCGGCTCTGGCGTGTCCTCGACCGATCAGTTGAACTGTTCGGGAAGAACCGGGTCTTTTCCAACGTCATCATCGGCCTTGGCGAGACGGATGAGGAGATGGAAACCTGCATTAACAGGCTCACGGCGCACGGGGTCATCCCTGTCCTGCGCCCGCTCAACCCGGTTGCGGAACTTGCCGGTATGCCGCGCCCGTCTGCTGAACGACTGAAAAAGATGTTTGCGATGCACGAACGGGCCCTTGCGGTGGCAGGGCTCGACACGATGCAGGCCCAAACTATGTGCACGAACTGTGCCGGGTGCGATCTCGTGCCTGGGAGGGACACATGAAAGGAGCTGCGGCGGTTGCCGAAGCGATCCGAACCTGTACGGACAGGCAATATACCGTGCCGGGGTTCCCGGTCACTGAGCTTGGCGCGCTTACCGGGGCCGAGATTGTGGTCAATGAGAAAACTGCGCTCGAATATGCACTGGGAGACTCCTTGTCTGGCCGGAGAGCTGCAGTGATCATAAAGAATGTTGGCGTGAACGCGTGTGCCGATCCTCTCCTTCAGGCGACGGCACAGGGACTTATTGGCGGTGTCCTCCTGGTTGTTGGCGACGACCCAGAAGCAAAGGGATCGCAGACTGCGCAGGATTCGCGGTACTACAGCGAACTGGCAGAACTTCCTGCCATCGAACCCGGGGAGACGACCTGCTTTTCAGGTGTGGAGACAGCGCTCCAGGCATCGGAGCAGTTCTCCCGGGTTGCCATGCTCCGCCTTACGCCGCAGCTGCTGGAAGCAGAGGTTGAACGGGAAACGATCCGCAGGAATGATCAGAAGGGCCGGCTCTCGCTCAGGGCGTGGACCATGCACGGCAGGGTGACGGCCGCAGAAGACCTCTACAGGACGATGTTTGCTTGGACAGACCGCTCGGCCCTGAACCGCTGGGACGGTGAGCCGGTCGGCACCGGCGCTGCACCGGGAAGGTCCCGGTTGGTGACCGTGCACCCCCCTCCTCAGCGCATGGCCGGGATGCACGATATCCGGGAATACGGGCGACCATTTGTCCGGGATCACCACCGACTCGTACCACCGGCACCTCAGAAAAGGCCCGAATCGAGAGATGACCGGGGGTATTACCGCACCTTCTGCAGCGCTTGCCCGTTCAAGACCCTGATGGATATTATCAAAGATTCCGGCCTGAAGATCATCTGTGATGCAGGGTGTTCCGTGCTTAGCATGACGCAGCCATATGAGATAGGCCTCGCCAGCTATGGCATGGGTTCGAGTATCGCGGTCGCGGCGCACAGCACCGGTGTAGCCCTGATCGGAGATTACGCGTTGCTCCATTCCGGCCTGAATGCGCTTATCGATGTATATGAAAAAAATCTCCCCCTGCTCTGTATCATGATGAAGAACCGGTGCACCGCCATGACCGGGAAACAGCCGGTATACGATCCGCTCCCGTACCTCGCATGGGCAGATCCGGTGACCTGCAGGGCAGAGGATTCGGGGAGGCTCCGTGAGGTTATCTGCCGCCCGGAAAAGCCGGTGACGCTGATTGTTGAAGGGGAATGCCCGGAGGGATCTGAACATGAAACCGTGGAATATTGAGATTTGTGATGTGACATTGAGGGATGGAGAACAGACCCCGGGGGTCTCTTTCTCCTGCGAGGAAAAGATCCGGATCGCCCGGATGCTCGATGCGGTCGGTGTCGAGATGATCGAGGCAGGGTTCCCGGCGGTATCGCCCAACGAGAAAGAGTGCGTTACCGCCATTGCCCGGCTCGGTCTTTCTGCCCGTATTTGTGGATTTGCCCGGGCGAAACAGGGGGACATCGACGCGGCCATTGACTGTGACGTGGACATGGTCAGCATCTTTATCCCGACAAGCGACCTTCACATCCGGCTCAAGTTCAAAAAGCCCCGCGATCAGGTCGTGGAGGAGGCACTCGGAATGGTCGATTATATCAGGGACCACGGGCTGCCGGTGCGGTTTGCCGCAGAAGACGCGTCCCGTACGGATCTGGCGTTTCTCAAAGAGGTATACCGGCAAGGGGCCGAGCGGGGTGCAGACCTGCTCAGCTTTGCCGATACAGTCGGCCACCTCATCCCCATGGAGATGTACCGGATCATGTCCGAGCTCGTCGCATCCGTGGATCGCCCGCTCTGTGCGCACTGCCATAATGACATGGGCTGTGCAGTGGCAAACACGATAACCGCTGCCGAAGCCGGGGCGTTCCAGCTCCATACCACGGTCAATGGTATCGGGGAGCGTGCAGGGAACGCATCGCTTGAAGAAGTGCTCGTCGCCCTGCGGCTGAAAGGCGGCATCGACCGGTACGACCTCTCCCACCTGACAAGCCTGTCACGTATGGTCGAAGAGTACTCCGGCATAAAGCTCCCCAAGAACAAACCTGTCACCGGTGAACTGGCATTCTCGCACGAGAGCGGTATCCATATCGCGGCGATACTTGAAGATCCCCTCACCTACGAAAACTTCCCTCCCGAATTGGTTGGCGGTAAACGGCATTTCATTCTCGGCAAGCACACGGGCAAAAAAGCGCTTGAACATGTGGTAGCAGCTCTCGGATGCAACCTGTCGGAACCCCAGATCTGCCAGGTGCTTGACATGGTAAAGCAGCGTTCCGAAGAGAAGTGCAGCATCACCCCCGAGGTGCTGAAGAAGCTGATTCGAAAGGTGCAGGGGGAGAAACTGCAATGAGCACCCTGTCTGAACGGATCTTGGGAGCCGATGCCGGGGATTACGTGGACCGAAAGGTAGATCGGGCATATGTTCATGACGGGACCGGGGTTCTCACGCTCGAATCGTGGAAGAGCATGGGGGGAGACCGGTTTGCCGATGCATCACACCTGTACGTCCTCTTCGATCATATCACGCCGGCAAACAATTCCACGACAGCGACACTCCAGCACGAGTTACGGGAGTTTGCCTGCAGTTCTTTTTTACAGTTCTCCGACATCGGGAATGGGATCTGCCACCAGCTGATGAGCGAAGGTATCGTGTTGCCCGGTGAGATAGTGGTCGGGGCGGACTCGCACAGCTGTACGCTTGGGGCGTTCGGTGCATTTGCAACGGGAGTCGGCGCCACCGATATGGCGGCGATCTGGCTGACGGGTGAGACATGGTTCCGGGTTCCGGCAACGATTGGTGTCCACCTGAGCGGGACGCTGGATGGTGTTGCGGAAGCAAAGGATCTTGCCCTGACTTATGTCGGGAAGCTGGGCATGGACGGTGCGACCTACCAAGCGCTGGAATTCATCGGAGAGGGTGCAGCGGTACTGGAAATAGATGACCGGCTCGTTCTATGCAATCTCGCGGTGGAGACCGGCGCCAAGACCGGGATATTCTACGCGGATACCATGACGGTGAAGTACCTTGCCGCACGGGGTCACGATGTGCTCCCGCAGGTGCCGGAGCCCTGCGATTACTGCAGGGAACTGGATCTCGATCTTGCCGATATTGTACCGGTTGTGGCCGTGCCACCCCGGGTGGATACGATAAAGCCGGTGAGGGATCTTGCGGGGCTGCCGCTGGATCAGGTCTTTGTCGGTACCTGCACGAACGGCCGGTATTCCGATCTCGCCCGGTTTGCCCGGGTGGTCGGGGGGAGGAAAGTGGCGGTGCGCACGCTCATCGTCCCGGCTTCGCGTGCAGTGCTCGCGGAAGCAATCCGTACCGGTGTCCTCGCAGATCTCGTCGATGCCGGTTGTACCATCGGGAGCCCGGGTTGCGGCCCCTGTCTGGGGGCCCATATGGGAGTGATTGGTGAGGGGGAGGTCTGCCTGTCGACTGCGAACCGGAACTTCAGGAACAGGATGGGTGTCGGGGGGGAGATCTACCTTGTTTCTGTCGCAACGGCGGCGGCGAGCGCATTATCAGGAGAGATTACCGAGCCGGAGGTGCCCTAATGCAGGGTGCGGGCACAGCTGTCTGTCTCGGCTCCGATATTGACACCGACATAATCATCGCCGGGAGGTACCTCCGGACAAAGGACCGGGGGATCTGGGTGGAGCACGTGTTCGAGGATCTCGATCCCATGCTTGCCTCCCGAATGAAAGGTGCAGTTATTGTTGCGGGGAAAAACTTCGGGTGCGGCTCCTCGAGGGAACAGGCTGCCGTAGCGCTGAAAGAGGCAGGCGTCGTCGCGGTGGTCGCACCATCGTTTGCCCGGATCTTTTTCCGGAACGGCATTAATGTGGGATTGCCGCTGATCGAGTGCCATCTTCCCTGCACGGCGGGCCAGAATATCCGGTTTGATCTGACAGGTGGCTGGGTTGAATCTGGCAGAAAACGGCATCCGGTCCGCCCGCTCTCGCTTCGCATGCAAGAGATCCTCCGTGCCGGCGGGCTTGTCAGGTACTGGAAGGGGCACCGATGATCTTTCCGGAACAGTGCAAATTCGTAGGTTTTGCATCGACAAAACCATGCGGTGATCTCATCTATTTCCTGAGCCGGTACCTCGTGCGTGAGACCGGCGACGGGTTCGAAGTGCTTGAGGTCACCGGTGATCCCGTGGAAAAAGGTATGATGCGGCATATCATCTCATCGCGGATTCTTGCAGACTCGTCAGAGATCTGCTGGTACCCGGAAAAGGTGCAGATTCACGATCGGGCTCGTCTCGTCCGGCTGGCGCTCGGCAGCGGCTGCCGGTGTACACTCTTTGTCGGCATCGATGAACACCTCACGTTCGTACTTGATCCGGACCTTTCTGGTTTCTTACCGGTGCATGTCTATGATGCCATGCCGCCGGCCCCAAGCCTCTCCTCCTCTATCCGCGAGCTGGAGACGGCCGGCCTTTTTGGCGAGCTCTCGGCGGTCTTCAGTCACCACGTGCGCGACATCACGCAGATCACCGCTGACGTTTATCCCTGCCGGGCGGCTGGGTTTGCCCGCACGCTGGATGCTGATACGATGGCGGGAGGAGAACGGCTTGCGGCCTGCCTGACCGGCTCGCAGCTGTACACAGAATGCTATGGGAAAGACTTCAGCATTGAGAATATCTGCCCATTGGAATGCATTGACAACGAACCTTTCATCGCGCGTTGCTGCCGTCGTGAGCGCGAAGGGATTGGCACCCGGAATAGTAAATTCGGCGCGGTGGTGCACTGGGGTGCCAGCCCGGCGCAGATTGCCCGTAGTGTTACCGAACTGGTATACCGGTGGAGGGCACGATGACCCGGATTGCGGTCGTTGAGGGTGATGGGATCGGGCATGAAGTGATCCCAGTGGCCGTCCGTGTCCTTGAGGAGCTCCATCCTGAATATGAGTACTTCCCGGTCGATGTTGGCTACGGGCAGTGGGAGCGGACCGGCTGTCCCTGCACGGACCCGGATATCGCAGAACTGAAGACCGCCGATGCAGTCCTTTTCGGTGCGGTAACGACTCCTCCGATGAAGGATTACCAGAGCGTCGTACTCCGCATCAGGAAAGCGCTCGACCTGTACGCGAATCTCCGTCCGGTCAGAGGAGACGGCTTTGACATTATAATCGTCCGTGAAAATACTGAAGGACTCTACTCCGGGATTGAGGAAATGAGTCCTGACCGCGCGACAACTCTGCGTGTCGTGACCCGGAGGGGCACCGAACGGATCGCCGACATGGCGATACGGTGTGCACGGGGACGCCAAGGGCAGATCACGGTCGGGCACAAGGCAAACGTGCTGAAGTCTGATGTGCTCTTCCGGGACATCTGCTGTGCGAGAATCCGGTCGGCCGGACTTTCATGCAGCGAGAAGTACATCGACGCCCTGTCGCTGGATCTCCTCCAGCATCCGGGTGCATATGACGTGATGGTGACGACCAATATATTCGGGGACATCCTCTCTGACGTTGCTTCTTTTCTTGTCGGCGGGCTGGGGGTCGTGCCAAGCGCAAATCTTGGTGACCGCTACGCGCTCTTTGAACCGGTGCACGGAAGTGCGCCGGATATTGCCGGGAAGAACATTGCAAATCCAATCGCCGCGATCCGGAGTGCGGCAATGCTCCTCACCCATATTGGAGATCCGGCCGGCGCCCACCGGATAGAGGCGGCGATCCGGCAGGTCTGTGCGGAGGGAATCCGTACCCGGGACATTGGCGGCACGGCCGGGACACGGAAATTTGGCGAAGCCGTTCTGCGGGTGCTCCGTCATTCGGATTAAAAAACCGCATCCGCGAAAAAAAGTAACGGGGTGTATGTTGTGAATCTGCAGCAGAAGGAGAAAAACCCTTGTATACGGTAAAACCTCCACTCACCTGAGTTCGTGATGACCAAAATCCTAGACCTTGCCCCCGGCATATATTGACGTGTTATATTATCTTCAATTTCTTGGCTACTGGAGAATCGGTAATCTATCCCCAATACTGTTAAAGTGAAGGATTGTACGTGCCGGCCCTTTGTCAGATATGCCCGTATTTTCCCATATACAAACCTCTATATGTTCCTATTACCAGCAGGTTACCGGAGAAATCCATGAAAAATAATCCGGATGTACGGACCACGGGCACAATCCTGATCTATAATGCACATACGCAAAAAGTCGAACAGGTGTACCCGGTGATCAAAAGCGAAGAGGAATGGCGGAGCCTGCTTACACCGGAACAGTTTGATGTCGCCCGGAAGGAGGGCACCGAATATGCATTCACCGGGAAATACCATGACTGTAAGGAGCACGGCATCTACCGGTGCGTCTGCTGCGGTACTGACCTTTTCTTATCAGAAGCCAAGTTCGATTCCGGTACCGGGTGGCCGAGTTTCTCTATGCCGGTCTCGCCGTTCAACGTCAATACGGTCACCGATACCTCACACGGCATGGTGCGTACCGAGGTGCAGTGCGCCCGGTGCGGGGCGCATCTCGGGCATATGTTCGACGATGGCCCGCCACCGCTAGGCAAACGATACTGCATGAACTCTGCAGCCCTCGTGTTTGAAAAAATACCTGAAAAATAGTTGGTGGCAGAATATTTGCCGGCGATCATACCCGAAAGAGGAACAGGCCGGAAGGCCGGCAATCCCCATGCAACCGGTTTTTTTATAGAAACAACTCCCGGAAAAATCTTCGGGAACCATGCGGACTTATTAAACCGGCAGCCACATGTACGAGGCATTCATGGATATCCTGACCACCTTTCTGATCAGCATCGGGCTTTCGATGGACTGCCTTGTAGTCTCTCTGGTAATCGGTGCAACCTCGCAGGAAAATCTTCTTGGAACGGCCGTGGTCATCGCGGCCAGTTTTGGGCTCTTCCAGGCAGGCATGACGTTTACCGGGTGGATGGCAGGCCTCTCGCTGATCGGACTGATCTCAGATTATGACCACTGGATCGCGTTCCTCCTCCTTACTATCATTGGCGTAAAAATGATCCGCGAAGGTATCGGAGGCAATAACCGCACCCGCCTGGAACGGATCCAGCTCGTCCCGGTGGCACTCCTTTCCGTGGCCACCAGCATCGATGCCCTCGCGGCGGGTGTATCGTTCGGCGTGCTTCAGGTTCCCATTTTTCTTCCCGCATTTATGATCGGGATTGTCTGTTTCGTTCTCTCATTTTCCGGTGTGGTTCTTGGTAAAAGCCTGAGAGGCATTCCGGGGACGAAGATGGATCTGGCCGGCGGGGTAATCCTAATCCTGATCGGAATCCGAATTCTTTTTGAGAACCGGGTAATGTGAATCTGACACTTGTTCCGTACGATAATCCGGTATCCACCAACCGTTCCTGATTGACAGATGATGCCCGATATTCCGGGATGCCAGAACATGGAAAGCGGATCCCGGATAAAGATCTCGAGAATCTGGATTTCCATAGCCAATGCCCCGCTCAATTTAAAAACTTTCCCGATGACTGATGAGTGAAACGATGGAAAAAAGGGACGATCTCAACGATATCGAACGGATCCTAGGGTATCATTTTTTTGAACGGCAGCACCTCATCCGGGCATTAACTCACCCGGCTTGTGCAAACGAGCTCCTGCAGCAGAATAAAATATGTCTGGATCAGGAAGCCTACAGCACGCTTGGCGATGCTGTCCTCAAGACCGCGTTTATTTTATTCCTGATGGAGAAAGGCATCCAGACCAAGGGAGCGATCACCAAAAACAAGGAGCAGCTGGAGGACAACACCAGCCTTGCAAAGGTCGGGCATCGCCTGAAGATCAAGCGGTTCATTCGCCTTGGGCGGGGAGAAAACGAGCTCTGGAAGAATGGGGAGGATACAATTCTTTCTGACACTGTCGAAGCACTTATCGGCGCAATCTTTCTGGACAGCGATACGGGATTCGGCATCGTCCGGCAGTGCATCACGGCATGGTTCGAACCGGAACTCAGGCGGGTAAAAAAGGAGAAAGAGACGAAAAGGAGAACTCCTCCGGTTACAGCCTCCTCAAGGCGCAGGGCGCCGGGAAGAAAGAAAGGGGCGTCGCCACGACCGTGGAGAAGATAAGCGGGGGGCAGGATCTACCATCGTGCCCCATCCCGGATGCGGGATCATCCAAAGATCGTGCCCGATCCCTTACTGGCTTGTGCATTATATCCAGACCGGATTACCGGAATCCACCTATGCACAGACACCTGAAAAGTTGCTTGCAGACGGATCCTGGCAGGGTTACAAGAGCGTAGGAATCTGTGGATATTACCTGCGTGTCTACCATTCGGGGTGTTTTTGCCGACTCCGGCCCGGGATGCCATTTGGCAGGTGATATAAGGGCACGCTATTAGCAGAACACAGTACACGATTGTTTTGGCGGATGAGTCTCATCAGGAGAGGTTTTGCGATCGAGTGATGCTTTGCCCGGCATGGAATGGAAGAGGAGTGAAAAAACGCATAACTCTATCATCTGCCAGTGCGAAAAATCCCGTATGTTTCGAATGCTGAATCCCAGAACGACGGTACCTGTGATAATTTTTCTGGCACTGGTCATTATATTTCCGGTATCGGCACTTGTAGCGCCTTCAGGCACGGCAGCTGCTCCCGCAGGCATGGTAGCAAGCACAACCACCGTGGCAATACCCATTGTAGCGCCAACTGCGACACCGGTTGCTAATACAACAACGACAGTTGCTACAATACCCGCTTCCGGTGTTCAGGCAATCATAACCACCATGGCAACATCCCCGGCAACATCAATGACAACACCGGTTGCTAGCACCATCACGATAGTAGCCGCGACACCCACTTCCGGCACGGTACCGCTCCAGACTACCCAAAAAGCGCCGGTGTCCGTTTTTCCATCCCTTGCGGGAATCGGCATTGCAGGGCTTGTTACTTGCCTTATAAAACAAAGGTAATTCTCCATTTTATTTTCGACAGGGGAAACCGTTTGACAAATTTTAAAACTTCAAGCGACGACGTTCACATCGTATCGATATGGAAACTGCATGTATGATCTTTAACCGGAAATCCCTTGCGTTCCGGGGGATTATCGCCGTGATTTTCGGGTTGTGTGCAATCGTCTGGACACCAACTGTTCTGAACGTGCTCATCTATGCATTCGGATTCTTTGCGATTATTGCAGGGATCCTGACGGCAGCTGCCGGCATATCTTCGGAAAAGACTGAACTGCCAAAATGGTTGCTTGTCGTTACGGGAATTCTGGGGATCCTCCTGGGAATCTTCGCTTTGCTCACGCCATTGATTGTCACGATAACACTGGTGCTGCTCATTGCCGCATGGGCACTCGTTACTGGTGCATCGGAACTCGGCCTTGCTGTCACCAATAAGGCACTGAAACACCGCGTGCTGCTCTCCATATCCGGGCTGTGCGGCATCGCCCTTTCCGTCATCCTAATCCTTATGCCGGTCTTGGGTGCCTTCACTTTGGTACTGGTACTGGGCATCTACTTACTCATCTTTGGTCTGATCAGCATTGCTGTCGGGCTTTCCATGGGGAAGGAGACGGTTACCATAACAACAACAGTTTCATAATCTCTTTTTCCTTCGTTAACTGGCACGACAGTCGGCCGGCACCTCAACGTTCTTTATGGCATTTTGAAGATTTAGCATCATTTTGTGGCAGGATCGGGAAAAATATAAGATGACTCCTGTTCATGTCTCTCTAGATAACAAAAGGTGCATTCTCCACATGAAAGGGACTTCTTGGGTGGTGTTGACAGGAGTAATCTGCCTGTATCTGATATTCAGTGGTGCAGCTGCACAGAATACAAGTAGCAATCAGGGATGGTACGTTATCCACTGCAACGTGTACGGGGCAGAGGTGTATTTCGATGGTACATATGTGGGGAATGTCCAGTCAGGCACCATGTCTGTACCATCATCATCTTCAGCGGGCATACCGTATAGCACATATTCAGTTGAAATGGGCGGTTACCAGACGTATACCGGCAACCTGCCACCTGTCCCGGCAAACGGTGCATCTGTTGATCTGTACGTGACGCTAAACCCGAATCCGACGTTCACTCCGACCACACCGGTGCCCGTTAGCAGTTATGGGTGGTACCGGATCCATTGCAACGTCGACGGTGCAACGGTTCTGTTTGATGGGATGGTCAAGGGGCAGATCCAGCAAGGGTCGATATATGTTCCTGTAGTACCGATGGGAACCCCGTACCATAATTTAACAGTTGAGAAAACTGGATATACCAGCTATTCAGAAGATGTTGACAGCGTACCGTTGGCGGGCCAGATTGTCGAATTATTTGTGACCCTTATTCCGGCCGTCACGCCAGTATCAACAATTCAGGGAATCTTCGGTAATGACACTGGATGGTATATCGTACATAGCAACGTTGACAATGCAACGGTTTATTTTGATGCAGATGCAAAGGGGCAGATTTCACAGGGGGTCCTTGAAGTCCCGGTCAATGTATCCGGCACGCCATACCGTGCTTTCTCCGTCAGGAAAGAGGGCTATATGTCCTATGGGGCACCAATCACCGTATATCCGGCAGCAGGAGAAAGTGTCGATCTCAATGTGACATTAAAGCCCTCCCCGTCCGCGACGACAACAAAAATGTCGTTTCCCCCCGGTGCTGTTATCCTCGCAATTCTCATGGGGAGTATGATATACATTGTGACCCGGAAAAAAGCACCTTGATATTTTCACCGGATTCTCTCTTTAAAGCCCAAAAGACCTTAATTATTCATCAGGAACGCACCACGATGCTGGTGGATACCTTCAGACAAAAAACGATGTAAAGATACCATCCCGCCACCCGGAATGAAATCCCGAAAAATCTATCACAACTCCGGGATATGCCCAAAGCAGATTTGAGGTTATTTCTCCTATTTTCCGCCTGGATCGCGTCTTCCCGTTCTTCTTCACTTCGTTAAAAGGCTGTCAGGGCCGCGGCTGCTGCTGGGTGGCGCAGTGGAAGGTGCCAAATCCCTCCACCATTGCACGGGCGTTGACTCCAACAACCTGCCGGTTGAGGAAGAGTTTCTGGAGGATACTGATTGCCTCCTCATCGTACGGGTCATCAAATACCGGGACGACCACAATGCTGTTTCCGATGTAAAAGTTTGTGTAACTCGCCGGGTACCGCTCATTACCGCTGGTAACCGGTGCCGGCATTGGCAGTTTTACTACGGTGAACGGATTTCCCGCTTGGTCAGTCGCATGGATCAGGATTTCGTAGTTTTCTTTAAGAGCGGAATAATTCTCATCAGCCGGGTTACTCTCGAATGCGCAGACAATCGTTGACGGTGACACGAACCGTGCAACATCATCAACATGACCGTCCGTATCATCCCCGGCAACTCCCCTGTCCAGCCAGATAACCTTCACTACCCCAAGATATTCCTTAAGAACCTCTTCGATCTCGCCTTGCGAACGGTCAGGATTCCGGTTCGGGTTGAGAAGACAGGAGCGGGTTGTCAGAACCACACCTCTGCCATTTATATCGATCGATCCGCCTTCAAGCACAATTCCCGGCTGGAATACCGGAAGGCCGAGCGAACGGTTCATGTCACCCGGAATTTTGCCATCAGCAACAAGATTGTCATATTTCCCTCCCCAGGCATTGAACTGCCAGCGGACCATTGCCAACCGCTGCAGGGCACGGTTGACCACGAAGGTCGGGCCGTAGTCGCGGATCCAGACATCCGAATAGGCAATGGTCCGGATCGTGATGCGGGAGAGATCGACGCCGGCATTATGGAGGCGTTCCCGGCTCATCCGTTCAATTCTCCGGCTTGGAACAAGAAGCTCAATCGGCTCCGATCGTGCAACCGCGCCGATAAGGCGGATGTAGGAATCTTCTACCTCCCGGAGCCGGGGGAAGGTGCGATTGTTATGCGGCCACGAGAGCCAGACCGCATCGTGCAGCTCCCATTCGGCCGGCATAAAAAAACCGTGGTTCCGCGGCGTATCGTCACGCTGCAGGTCAGGGAATATGATATCGGTTCCGGGTGGGTGTACGCAGACAGGAATATAGGTATCCGGCCGCCTGTTACGGAAAAATCCCCACGACTCCCGGATTGAACGGTTAATCCCGGTATCAACTCTCGCAATAACAATCTCTTCACCACTCCCGGCACGGGCAATGACATTCCCAAAAGCGTCGCAGACAAACGATCCACCAAAAAACTGTAGGTCCCCCTCTTTCCCGACACGGTTAACCGCTGCGACATGGACGCTGTTTGCAATCGCATGGCTCCGCTGGATCAGCTCCCATGCCTCCTGCCAGTCGCCTTCTGGGGGTTGATTTACGCATGGATTACCAATGGCGGTAGGGTAGAAAATTATATCCGCGCCATCCAGCGCGACACACCGTGCGGCTTCGGGAAACCATTGGTCATAACAGATGAGGACTGCGATACGGCCATACCGGGTCGTATGCACTGCGTAGCGTTCACCGGGATAGAAATAGTTCTTCTCGAAAAATCCCGGGTCCTGCGGGATGTGGATCTTATGGTATGGCGTGTGGAGACTTCCGTCTGCATCGATGATGACCGCGGTATTGTAATATCGGCCATTCGGTGATTTTTCATAGACAGGGACGATGATCACTACGCCAAAACACCGTGCAAGTCTGGCAAATCTCTCCGTGGATTCACCAGGAATTGTCTCGGCCAACTGAGTGGTGTCGGCACCAATCTGCTGCGGGAAGTACTGCGTTCGGAAGAGCTCCGGCAGGCAGATGATACGGGCACCGGCCTGTGCCGCTGTCTCGGCTTTTAAAAGGGCTTTATTGAGATTTTCATCCTGATCTGCCGCAATCTCCATCTGGATGAGTCCGATAGTAATGGTGGTATGTCCCATAAAGTCGTGTGGTATACTCGTTTATATGTCCGGGAATATCAGGGTATGCAAAGAGGTGAGAGATGGTGAAGGAATTCCGCTTCCGGCCTGTTTTTCGGATAGCGCTTACCGAAAAAATATGCTCGGGTCTTAGAAACCAGCCATATCGACCGCGTCCCACCGGGCCATCGCTTTTCTTGTAAACAGCCATGCAGGGAATGCGAGCACGACAGATACAAGCGAATAGTACGGGTTTGCAAATGCGATCGCAGTAAGAATGGTAAGTACGAGCCCGATAAGGACAAGGTAGGCGAACAGCACTTTTACATCGTAAACGAGCACATTTGGAGAGAGACCCGTGAGCCAAGTTGTCACCCCGGCTGCATAGAAGGAAACTGCAAGGCAGAGCACAACGGCCGGAACGATAAATAGGGACTCACCGGAAAGGATTGCGATGGCAGCGATAAAGACGGCCGGTACTGTCTGGAGTACGGAAAACGTGGTAATCTTGCTTGCGATCAGCGTACTGACGGCAACCGGCAGGCAGGAGTACGGCCCGAAAGAGTCGAACATCGTGACCCACGTGTACATCGTCGAAGCGATGACGCCGGTGAGGATGGCAAACATAAACAGCAGGCCATGGGGCGGCAGGTACGGGCCCAGCAGGGAGAGGAAAAACCAGATTATGACAAGCGGGATCAGGAACGAAAAGAGGGTCTGGCCGACAACGCTCCCGCTGCGGTAAAGGTCGATCAAATCCTTTGCGGCGAGGGGGGGGTTGGGGAAAAATGAGAGCCTTCCGGTCAAAGGTGCAAAGACATTTTTGAACTCCTTTGTTGTGCCGGTATATTCGGTGCTAAAAAGTGATATCGAGATACCAAAGAGGATAACGAGGGTGGTGCAGGAGACGAGCAGGTTGACCCACGAGAACGAAAAATAGAGCAGGAGCGGCGGAAAGAAGAGCGCCGGGTTCATGCCGGTAATGGTTGCTAACCCTCCCCATGCAGTTCCAAGAATCAGCACGGCCAGCCAGAGAACCAGTTTTGATCGGGCATAGAGCGTCGAAAGTAAAAAAACCACACAGAGTCCGAAGAGGAACGAGAGGGTCAGGGTAAGGAGGAGGAGCAGGGAATGCACAAAAGATATACCGATAAATGGCGCGGCTGCCATGTAACCGAACCCGAAAGGAAAAACCCAGAAGAAAAAATAATAGACAACATCCTTGATAACGAAATTTGTAAAAATGAACTTTTCAGAGAGCGGGAGACTCCGTGCAGAGTAGGCAAGCAGGCTAGCCTGCCCAAAACGGCGGTTCATTATCTCGTTACCCAGAAGACCGAACGCACCGACCATAAACCCAAGCAGCAGGAAGTTCGCGTGGGTGATAAGTGCAAGGTTGCCAGCGGAGATTGTGGTCCGCATAAGGGGGAGAAGGAATGAGCCCATGAACGCAATCCCGAAGATCATCACCGGAAAGAGAGTAAAGGAGAGGCTCCCAAACATCGTTGAATGGATCCGCCATTCCTCTTTTACCATGTTTCCAAACAGTTCAAGCATGGCGTTCCTTCCGGACAAGTGAGAGGAAGAACCCGGGCAGGTGCTCCTTTCTCGCGGACAGGTCAGCAACAGGACCGGTATGCAGCAATTTCCCGTTATGCAGGATCGCAAACTTCGAACAGATCTCTTCAGCGATCTCGAGAATGTGGGTCGAGATAAAAATAGTCCGGCCTTTCTTAACGTACTCCACAAGGTACTCTTTGATAATCTCCTGCATGATCGGGTCGAAGTTGATTAGCGGTTCGTCGATTAAGGCAAGCGCCGGCTCATGCATAAATGCCTGGGCAAACATCAGTTTCTGGCGGGTTCCGCGGGAGAGGTCCTTGCAGAGAACGTTCTTTTTATCCGAAAAGTCCAGAAATTCAAACCACCATTCTGTCCGCTCTTCAGTGTCCGGGATCTTGCGTATGGCCCCGACAAAATCAAGGTATTCCTGTGCGGTTAAAAAACTCGGGGGAGTTTCCTGTTCCGGAATGATCCCCACGTGTTCCCGGACACCGATCGGATCTTTTGTCACATCCAGCCCAAGAACGGCAGCTGCACCGCTGGTCGGCCTGATTTGCCCGGTCAGCATCTTGATCATTGTGGTCTTTCCGGAACCGTTGGGACCGAGCAGACCGAAAAGTTCGCGTTCTTCAACTGATAACGTAACATTGTTTACTGCGGTCGTATTCCCGAAGGCTTTGGTGAGATCCCGTGTTTCGATTACTACTGCCATTGCTCCGTCCCTCGTGCAATAATGGGTAGTATTTCTCTTAAAATGAAATAAAATGAATCTGTGGTACCATGAAGAGCGGGGATATTCCAATTCAGAGAGTTATCGGGGTTTCAACCGTTTCGTGTAGATGAGGTAACCAGCAGCGGCAAGGATGACGAGGAGGAGGGCGATGACACCCGGCAGCCCGATCAGGTCGAGGATACCTGGTGCCGGGACGACCTGCAC
>Ga0326728_10007665_pt1 | contig 27482 bp, 20 predicted proteins | sample MB3enrmetagenome_FD_207602 | JGI IMG/M metagenome (GOLD analysis project Ga0326728, IMG submission 207602) | Lab enriched peat soil microbial communities from McLean, Ithaca, NY, United States - MB31MN | ecosystem: Environmental > Terrestrial > Soil > Wetlands > Peat | place: USA: New York...
TCGATGATGCTACAGAAGGTGTGCGGTGACGGGTCGCAGCCAGCGGCCGCCGATATGTTGAAACCCGCTCCGGTGCCCGCCGACACGTCGAGAACGACCGCTCCAGCCGAATCGCCGGTGATTGTGCCCGTCGGATCGGCGATGAAAGCGACACCCTGGGGAGCGCCCCCCTTTCGGTTCGTGCTCACTCCTTGAGGCTCGACGTAGGAGCCCGGACCAACGTAGATCGTGTAGTTATCGAGCGCGAGTTGTGCGGCATCGGAGATGGTGCGCAACGGGTGGTCGTGGTCGCCGAGGTTCGTGTCACTCCCCCGCTGCACGCTCACAAAGAGTGGGTTTGGTGGCGGTGGTCCCGACGCTTCCTGGCCACCCCCACCGCCGCAGGCGCTGACGGCAACTAGGAATCCTAGTGCAAGAGCACCGATTCGCTCAACAGATTCCAGCATGTATCCATTCCTAACACCTACGCCGGTGTTACTCCAGCAAGAAAATGCGCGTGTCACATGCCACGCACCATCGTCAGAACTGCACCTTGGGTGCCTCCTGCGCCTCCTTCGGGGCCTCGAAGTATTTCTGCTGCGTGAAACCGAACATCCGCGCCGTGAAGTTCGCGGGAATCGTCTTGATGTACGTGTTGTAGTCGCGCACGGCCTCGTTGTAGCGGCGCCGCTCGGTGGCGATGCGGTTCTCGGTCCCGGCCAGTTCATCCGAAAGCCGCGCGAACTGTTCGTTAGCCTTCAAGTCCGGATAGCGCTCGGCGATGACCAGCAGCCGAGAGAGGGCGCTGCTCAAGTCGTTGGCGGCGTCGATCTTCTCGTCGCGGCTGCCCGCATGGATCAGGCGTGAGCGGGCGTCGGCAATGTGATCGAAGATCTCTTTTTCGTGCGCAGCGTACCCCTTCGTGACCTCCACCAGATTCGGGATCAGGTCGTTGCGGCGCTGCAGCTGATTCTCCACCTGTGCCCACGCCGCATCGATCGCCTCGCGCATGGTGACCATGCTGTTGTACCCGCACCCGGAGACGAACATCGCCAGCATCAGAACCATCGGCACCGCCGCTCTTGGTCTCATCGTGCCCTCCTTGTTCTCCGCTTCTACCAATCGCCTCCCGCACCGCCGCCGCCGAAGCTGCCGCCGCCAAAGCCGCCGAAGCCGCCGCCGCCACCCCCGAAGCCGCCGCCGAAACCCCCGCCGCGGTATCCGCCACCTGGCCAGCCCATGAACAGCGGCAGGAACGGAAAGCGGAAGAACAGCAGCACGAATATGATCAGGAACAGAATGGGAAGCAAACCGGACACGATGGATGGCTGCGCGTGACCCACGGGTACCGGCTGCGCCCCCTGTAGGCGCACCCCGGAGCCTTCGGCAATGATGGCCGCCATGGCCTCGGTGGCGGCGCGGATGCCGCCAGCGTAGTCACCGCGGCGAAAGGCCGGGCGCACCAGCTCGTCACGAATCGCCCCCACCTTGCCGTCAGGCAGCACCCCCTCGACGCCGTAGCCGGTGAGGATGAACATCTGATGGTCTTTGACCGCGACCAGGAAGACCACGCCGTTATCTTTGCCTTTGGCGCCGGGCTTCCAGCTCTCGGCGATCTTCATGGCGTAGTCGAAAGCGGTGAGCGGTTCGGTAGAGTTCACCACGACGACGGCAATCTCGGCGCCGGTCCGGCGCTTCAATTCATCAATGAGTGTGTCGAGGTGCCGGATCGTGCTGGGATCGATGACCCCGACGTAGTCGGAGACATACCCCCGCGGCGTCGGAACCGTCGGCTCGACAGCGCCCGCACTGCGAGCTAGCGCCACGAGTATAAGCCCGACAGCGAGGACCAATCCCGCCGGTCTGGCTCTTGTGTCCTCAGCACTCAGCACTCAGGACTCAACACTTTCTTCTCCGGACGCAGCACTCTCTTCCGGCAGCGTGTGGTCGATGAGATCGATCAGGCGTTCGACCTCGTTCAGGTAGCTGCGAAGCGTATCCTCGATGCCGTCGGCCCAGCGCTGCATCCCAAGCTTGACCTGAATCAGGTGGCGGATGGCCGGGAAGGTTTGCTGAAAGTGCCGCTCGAACGCATCGATCACCTGCAGGTAGCGGGCGTGGCTTTCTCCTTGGCGCAGCCGAATGAAGTTGCGCATGATGATCACAAACGCCTTGGCGGAATCGAGCATCAAGGCTTCCAGGCGCTTGCGTTCGGCGCCGACCTCGGCGTACAGCGTGCGCAATCGCAGCAGCTTGCCACGGGCTTCGTGCTCGGCCTGGTAACGCAGGTGACGGCCGTCGATGGCCAGGGTGGCGAACACCTCTTCGCCGTACAGCACGCGATGCTGCTCCTTGATGTCGTGGAACTCCATCGGGAAGACGTCGCGTGCACGCTCCAGGAACTGCCTGTCCAAGAGCAGCGGCGTCGCGACGCGGAGCTTGTGCCACTTGGGCAGGTACTGGTGCAGCGCCTTGAGGTAGGGAAACGTGATGCGCTCGAGCACGACGGCGAAGTTGAGGTCGGATTTCCCGGGGACGAAGTCCTCACCGGCGGCGCTGCCGTAGAGCGCGACGCTGACCAGATCCTTGCCGAAAATGAGTCGAACCTCCTCCGTCACCTGGGTGACGGTTTTCTCGCTCTGCGCATCGAGCATGAGGCCACGACTATAGGTCACAGGCTGTTGCCCCGCAAATCGGGTGGGGCACCAGGCCAAATCCGCCGTTTGCGTCTTCTCTTTAGGGTTCAAGTAGGAACGGAGTTGCCTCGTTCCCTGGAACCCTTGGAGCCTTCCGTGAAATCCCTGTACCGTTCGGCGGCAACTCGTTAGGATGGTGCGTACCGTGCTCGATCCGATTGTCGCCGAAGAGCTGAAGCTCCTGGAACAGGTACGCACCGAGATCGATGCGTCGCCGGCAACGGCGCCGCCATCGGAGGAATCGGTGGTGCAAGAGCTGGAGCGCTTGCGCGAGATGATGCGCGAGGGAGCGAAGGTCGAGGACCAACCGGCCCTGATGGAGCAGTGGAATCGGCAGTCGGCGTTACTGCAGCAGCTGCGCACCGCCCGCCAGGCGCCACAGATCGAACGCGAGTCGCCGTACTTTGCGCACATGCGACTGCGAGAAGCGGGCGGCACGCGCGACATCCTCCTGGGCAAGGCCACCTGGGTGCGGCACGGGGTGCGCATCGTCGATTGGCGCCACGCTCCGATCTCGCGCATCTTCTACCGCTACCAACAGGGCGACCCGTACGAGGAGGAAATCGCTGGCCGCGTGGTGGACGGCGAAGTCGTCGTGCGCCGAGCGACGGCCATCCGGAACCAAACGCTGCAACGCGTCGAAGCGCCGGAAGGTATCTTCTACCGCGACGAGCAGAACCTGGACGAATGGCACCGGGCGGCGACCGAGCCCTGGCGACTGGCGGGCGGGGAGGGCGCGGCTCTGCGCGCGCATGGCGCCGGCGAGGGCGTACACCGCCGCCTCGGCACCGATCCGCACGGCACACGCCGGCGCGCTGACAAGCACCTGCCGGACATTGCAGGGCTGATCGATCCGAAGCAGTTCGAATTGATCACGCGCCCGTCCGCGGGATTCGTCGTGATCCGCGGCACTGCCGGCTCGGGGAAGACCACCGTCGCGCTGCATCGCATCGCCTACCTCGCCTACCGGGATGAGCGCATTGACTCGGCGCAGACGCTGGTGGTTGTGTTCTCACCGGCGTTGCGCGACTACGTCAGCCACGTGCTGCCGGCGCTCGGCGTACACCACGTGCAGGTCCGCACCTTCCACGACTGGGCCGCCGAGCAGACCCGGCGGCTCTTCCCGAAGCTGCCGCGCCAACGGCGCGAAGATACTCCCGCCCTCGTGCAACGGCTCAAGCTGCACCCGGCCTTGCTCGTCGCTGTGGAACGACAGGTGCAGCGCGTAGCGGGCAGGGCCACCCCCGAGCAGGTGATCGACGATTGGGCCAGCATGCTCACGCAGGCCGCGCTGCTGGAGGAAGTGTTCGCGCAGGTCGCGCCCGAGGCCTTCAGCACGGACGAGCTGGTGCGCGCCAGCACCTGGAACCGCGAGCGCTTCGAAGAGGTCACCGCCTGGATGGAAGGGGACCAGGAGGCGCAGGCAGAGCTCGATGCAGAGGATGACGCCTTGCTGCTGCGCGCCTGGCAGCTCCGCGTCGGCCCGCTGCCGGGGCGCCCGGGCCGTGCCCTGCGCTACCACCACATCGCCATCGACGAGGTGCAGGACTTCTCACCGGTGGAGGTGCGCGTGCTGCTGGGATGCCTCGGCGAGCGGCAGAGCGTGACGCTGGCGGGCGATACGCAACAGCACATCATGCAAGGCGCAGGGTTCACCTCGTGGGCCGCCTTTTTCAGAGATCTGGGCCTCGAAGGGACGGAAGTGAATACGCTGCAGATCAGCTATCGCTGCTCCAGCGAGATCGCCGACTTTGCGCTCGCGGTCCTCGGTGATTTGCGCGAGGACGAGACGCCGCCGATGACAACGCGCTCGGGGCCGCCGGTGGAGCTGTTTCGCTTTACCGATCACGGCGCCTGCGTGGCCTTCCTGGCCGATGCCCTGAAAGAGCTGTCGCACAAGGAGCGCTTGGCCTCAGTGGCCGTGCTCACGCCGTCACGTGGTCTCAGTGCCCTCTACTACCGTGGGCTGATGAACAGCGAAGTGCCACGCCTGCGGCGAGTGGACAACCAGAACTTCACCTTTGCACCCGGGATCGAGGTCACCGAGATCGAGCAGGTGAAAGGGTTGGAGTTCGACTACGTCATCGTCGTCGAAGTCAGCACGTCGAGCTTCCCGGACACGCCGGCGGCGTGCCGGCTGCTACACGTGGCCGCCACACGTGCGGTGCATCAGCTGTGGCTGACCAGCGTCGCCACGCCGTCGGCGTTGGTGCGAAAAGGGGGATAAGCGCAGTGAGCGGGAATTTTGAAAGCGCCGGTTCAAAGCAGTAGACCGATTGTCGGCGCTCAGGTATTTTTTACGCGTGGATAACGTGGTTGCGGTCATCATGGGTGGTGGGCGCGGGACGCGATTGTACCCGCTCACACAATTGCGCAGTAAGCCGGCCGTCCCGCTGGTAGGGAAATACCGGCTCGTGGACGTTCCAATTAGCAATTGCATCAATTCCGGACTGCGGAACATCTTCGTGCTGTCGCAGTTCCAGTCGGCGTCGTTGAACCGCCACGTGGCGCAGACCTACCGCTTCGATCCATTCTCGCGCGGCTTCGTCGAGATCCTCGCGGCCGAGCAGACGGAGCAAAGCATGGACTGGTACCAGGGCACCGCCGACGCCGTGCGCAAACACTTGCATCGGTTTCTCCGGCCGGGGACGGACTGCATTCTGGTGCTCTCGGGCGACCAGCTTTATGTGATGGACTTCCGTAAGGTCCTGGAAGCCCATTTCGCCAGCCGCGCCGACATCACGGTTTCTGCCACGCCAGTCACAGAGCGTGATGTGGGCGAGTTCGGTATTTTGCAGATCGACGGCTTCGGCACGGTTACCGACTTCGTCGAGAAGCCGCGCGATGCAGCCGAGCTGCGGCCGCTGGCGCTGAGCGAGCAGATGCTGGCGGGACGCGGTGTCGCGGTGGAACGCCGCTATCTGGCATCGATGGGCATCTACGTATTTCGCCCTGAGGTGCTGAGGCGTGTGCTGGAGGACCCGTCACAGGTCGACTTCGGGAAAGAGGTATTCCCCAACGCGATTCGCGCCCAACGGGTGCATTCGCACTTCTTCGCCGGCTACTGGGAGGACATCGGGAACATCCGCACCTTCTATGAGGCCAACATCGATCTGGCATCGGGGAATCCGCCCATCGATCTCTTCAGGGAGCACGCCCCGATCTACACGCACCCGCGGTTTCTGCCCCCGACCAGCGTGCAGGACACGAGCATTCAGGAATCGGTAGTGTGTGAAGGCAGCCGCATCGAGGCAGCGGAGATCGATCACTCGGTGGTCGGCATCCGCAGCAGCATCGGGCGCGGCGTGCGCCTGTCGCGCACCATTATGATGGGAGCCGACTTCTACAGCACGCCTGAGGATGGCAAACCGGGAGTGATTCCGATGGGGATCGGCGCGGGCAGTACCATCGAGCACGCCATCATCGACAAGAACGCCCGCATCGGCGAAGGGGTGACCATCCGCAACGAGAGGCAGATCTACCACCTGGACGGCCCGGGCTACTACATCCGCGACGGCCTGGTCATCATACCCAAGAGCGGCGTCATCGCGCCGGGTACGGTGATCTGAGTGGCGATTCGGCAGATCTACAAGGGGCGCATCGTCGACCTGCGCCTAGAAACGGTGACGCTGCCAAATCAGGTCACCGTCACGCTGGAAATGATCCGCCATCCCGGCGCCGCGGCGATCGTCCCGGTGCACGAGGACGGCTCCGTCACCCTGGTGCGTCAGTACCGCCATGCCGCCGATGGTTACATCTGGGAAATTCCAGCGGGCAAGCTCGATGCGGGCGAGGAGCCCGTGTGTTGCGCGGCGCGCGAGCTGCGGGAAGAGGTGGGCCTCAAAGCCGGGGAGCTGCTGCGGCTCGCCGTGATCTTCACCGCACCGGGGTTTTGCGACGAGCGCATCCATCTGTTTCTCGCGCGGCAACTGACCGCCACGGCGCGGCAGCTCGACGAAGATGAGGTGCTGTCGGTGCACCGCGTACCGCTGCCGCAGGCGCTGGACATGATCCGGTCGGGCGCCATTCAGGACGCCAAAACGATCGCCGGCCTGTACCACGCGGCAGCTTATTTGGCCGCGAGACCTCACTGAAACATGGCATCCCTGCCTGAGGCATACGCACGCCTGGTGACAGTGCTGCGCCAGCACGCTGACCTGGCGGCGGCGTTACATCTGCTGGAGTGGGATCAGGAAACCTTCATGCCTTCCGGGGCGGTGCAGGCACGCGCACGACAGATCGGCACGCTGGCCGCGCTGCTGCACGAACGGCAGACCGAGCCCAGGTTCCTGCAGCTGGTCGACGAGTTGGCGGACGGCCTGTCGGAGTTGGACCCACAGCAGGTGGTGGACGTGCACGAGACCAAGTGGCGCCTCGACCGCAAGCGGCGGCTGGACGCGACGTTGGTCCGGGAACGCTCGACCGTCCACGCGCAAGGGCGGGCCGTGTGGATCGCGGCGCGCCGCGATGATGACTTCGCCGTCCTCGCCCCCTGGCTTGCACGCATCATCGAGATCGAGCGCCGGGTGGCAGCAGCTATTGATGCGAACCGTAACGCCTACGATGTCTTGCTCGAAGGCTACGAGCCGGGTGCCTCCACCGCCATGATCGAGTCGCTCTTCCGCGAGTTGCGCGAGGGCTTGCTGCCCCTGGTGAACCGGCTGCGAGCCCGACTCGCCGCGCGTCCGTTGCCGGCGGGCGCCTTGTGCGGCGATTTTCCGGTCGCTGCACAACGCCGCTTCAACCGCTTGGTCGCCGCATGTCTTGGTTTCGATTTCAACAGAGGCCGCCTTGACGAGACGGCACATCCGTTTACCACCACCATCGGCGACGAAGTGCGGATCACAACCCGCTACGATGCGCGTGATCTGCGCTATTCCCTCTACTCGACCGTCCACGAGACCGGGCACGCGCTGTACGAGCAGGGTCTCGATTCCGGCGCATGGGGCACCCCGCGCGGTGCGTCGTGCTGGTTCGGCATTCACGAGTCGCAGTCGCGGCTGTGGGAGAATCAAATCGGACGCTCGCAAGCGTTTTGGAAACGCTTTCTGCCGCAGGCGCGTGAGCTGTTCCCGGCCTTCGCCGCGGTGTCGGCCGATGCAGCGGCCCTGGCCGCCAACGAAGCGCGGCCGTCGCTGATCCGTACTGAGGCGGACGAGATCACCTACAACCTGCACATCATCCTCCGCTTCGAGTTGGAGCGGGCGCTGTTGGCGGGCAGCATCGAGGTGCGCGCGCTTCCGCAGGTCTGGCGCGAGAAGATGCGCGAGTACCTCGGTGTCACTCCGGATACCGATCGCGAGGGCGTTCTGCAGGACGTGCACTGGGCCGGCGGCGCCATCGGTTACTTCCCTAGCTATGCCTTGGGCAACATCTACGCCGCTCAACTGCTGCGCGCGGCGGAGGCGGACATCGGTTCTGTCGACGCCCTGGTGTCGGCGGGCGAGTTCCGCGTGCTACTCCAATGGTTGCGGCAGCACGTACATCGCCTCGGCCAGTCATATCGGCCGGCCGAGCTGCTCCGCGTCGTCACCGGCCAGCCGCCGACCCTCCATCCGCTCTTCGAGCACCTCGAACGCAAGGTCGCCTTCCTCGAGGCCGCGTAGCCGGTCCTTGCTCAAGAAATCAATCTGACCACGCCCAGGGACGGGTTCTTCGGTTGCATCGGCTAGCGAATACGCATTAATTCAGTTCCACGCTTGTATAAGTCTTCTAGCGGAAATTTCCGAATGAAGTATTGACTTTGTGCCTGTACATCGGCTATTTGATCGGAAAAACCTGCCTTTTGCCTTATGAAATTAGGTCACAACGCCACCGACTTTGATCATATCGACCTGCATATCCTGACCTTGCTGCAGGAGAACTGTAAGCTACCGTTCGCGAAAGTCGGCGAGAAAGTCGGCCTCTCGGCGCCCTCGGTCATCGATCGCATCAAGAAGCTCGAAGACAACGGGGTGATTATCGGCTACCGTGCCATTCTGAGCGCCCGCCAGCTCGGCAAGGACGTGACCGCATTCATCGGCGTGTTGATCGGTCATCCGAAGCTGATCGGCGACTTCGAGCTCAATATCGTGCAGTTCGAAGATGTGCTGGAGTGTCATCACGTCACCGGCCAGCACACCTTGCTGCTGAAGGTGAAGACGCGCAATACCTCTAGCCTCGAGGAGTTGATCAGCAGGATCCGTTCGATCGAGGGCGTGGAGCGCACCGAGACGATGGTGGTACTGTCAACGCATACGGAGCGGACGCAGATTGCCATCCATTTCGACGCCGCCCCGGTGCCGAAGCGGCCGCGCAGAATCGGGGAGAAGCACGTCGCCGCTCTCAAGGAATTGCCAGCATGATGCCGCCGCGAAAATTGCGGAAGCAGGGACTCTACGACCCGTGCCATGAGCACGACGCCTGCGGCGTTGGTTTCGTCGTGAACATCAACGGCACCCGCTCGCACAACATCATCCAGCAAGGCCTTGCGGTGTTACAGAACCTTGCGCACCGGGGCGCTTGCGCGTGCGACCCGACGACCGGCGACGGGGCGGGGCTGCTGATCCAGGTTCCACACCCGTTTCTGGCAAAGGTGTGCAGCCAGATCGAGATCGATCTGCCCGCGCCGGGTTCGTACGGAGTCGGCATGGTGTTCCTGCCAGTTGACGTGCAGGAACGGAACTATTGCGAGCAGCAGTTCGAGAAGACCATTCGCGAAGAAGGCCAGCACTTGCTGGGGTGGCGGAACGTGCCCGTTGATCCGTCCAGATGCGGGGAGCTGGCCCGGATGGCGCAGCCGACAATCCGGCAGATCTTCATCGGCGCGGGAGCAGGGATCGATGACCCGACGAAGCTCGAACGCAAGCTGTTTGTGATTCGCAAGCGGATCGAGCACGTGATCGGCGAATCCAACCTCGTCAATAAGGGGATGTTCTACATTCCGAGCCTGTCGACCCGGACCCTGTGCTACAAGGGCTTGCTGCTGCCGGAGCAGATTCCGGCCTTCTACGAGGATCTTCGCGATCCGGACTTGACCAGCGCTCTGGCACTAATCCACCAGCGCTTCAGCACGAACACCCTGCCATCTTGGGATCGTGCGCAGCCCTTCCGGTTCCTCGGCCACAACGGTGAGATCAACACCCTGCGCGGAAACATCAACTGGATGCGCGCACGGCAGAGCATCTTCTCCTCGCCGCTGTTCGGTGATGACATCCAAAAGATCCTGCCCGTCATCCAACCGACGACGAGCGACTCGGGGATGTTCGACAATGCGCTCGAGTTGCTTCACCACACCGGCCGGTCGTTGCCGCACGCCATGATGATGATGATCCCGGAGGCCTGGCAGAACCACGAGTCGATGAGCGACACGAAACGGGCCTTCTACGAGTACCACGCGTGCCTGATCGAGCCGTGGGACGGTCCGGCGTCGATCGCGTTCACGGACGGGACGATCGTCGGTGCGGTGCTGGACCGCAACGGTCTCCGCCCGTCTCGCTACGTCGTAACGAAGGACGGGTTCGTGGTCATGGCTTCGGAGGTCGGCGTGCTCGACATCCCACCCGAGAACGTCTTGCACAAAGACCGGCTGCAGCCCGGGCGCATGTTCCTGGTCGACACGGCGCAAGGCCGGATCGTCGACGACGAGGAGATCAAGGAGAGCCTCGCGTCGCGGCGGCCCTACCGGAAATGGCTCGACATGCAGCTGGTCCGAACCAAAGACTTGCCGCCGGCAGAGGAGGAGAAGTTCCCGGTTGAACCGAGCGAGGACTTGCTCTCCCTGCAAAAGGCATTCGGCTATACGCTCGAGGATCTGCGCATCGTCATGGCGCCGATGGCCGTCAACGCGCAGGAAGCCGTCGGCTCGATGGGGAACGACACCCCGCTGGCGGTGCTCTCCGACCGGCCGCAGTTGCTCTTCAACTACTTCAAGCAGCTGTTCGCGCAGGTAACGAACCCGCCGATCGACCCGCTCCGGGAGGAGCTGGTGATGTCCTCGGTCACCAGCATCGGACCAGGCAGGAATATCTTCGAGGAGACTCCTGAGCACTGCCATCAGTTAGAGGTGCAATCGCCGATCCTGACGAACGACCAGCTCGCGCAGATCAAGGAGATTGCCAACGGCGAGCTGCGCGCCGAGACGCTGCCGCTGAAGTTCCGAGCGGTGGGCGGTGGCCAGGCGCTGCGGGCAGAGCTCAATGCGCTGTGCGCGCGGGCGTCACGGGCGGTCGCCGACGGCGCCACCATTTTGGTGCTGTCGGATCGTGGTTGCGTGAACGATGCGCAAGCTCCCATCCCGAGCTTGCTCGCCACGGCTGCGGTACATCATCATCTGATCCGCCAAGGCCAGCGGACGCGGTGCGGAATCGTTGTCGAGTCCGGCGAGCCGAGAGAAGTGATGCACTTCGCCTTGCTCGTCGGCTACGGCGCCGGAGCGGTGAACCCATACCTGGCGTACGAGACGCTCGCGGCGATGGTCCAAGGGGGCTGGATCCAGGGCGTCACGGTCAGAGAGGCGATCAACCAGTACATCAAGGCGATCAACAAAGGGCTCCTCAAAGTGGCGTCGAAGATGGGCATCTCGACGCTGCAAAGCTATCGGGGGGCGCAGATCTTCGAGGCCATGGGGCTGAACTATGAGGTGATTGATCAGTACTTCACGTGGACGACGTCGCGCATTGAGGGGATCGGTCTCGACGAGATCGCTCGCGAATACGCGGCGCGGATCCACTCTGCCTACAACGTCTCTCCGACGCTGGATCAAGAGATCGACCCAGGCGGGCACTACCAGTGGCGCCGGCGCGGCGAATACCACATGTACAACCCCGAGACCGTCGCGAAGGTGCAACACGCCGTGCGCAGCGGGAACTACCGGACGTTCAAGGAGTACTCGGCGCTGGCGAACAACGAAAGTGAGAACCTCTGCACCATCCGCGGGCTGCTGAAGTTCAAGCCCGGGAAGCCGATCCCGATCGAGCAAGTCGAGCCGGCCAGTGAGATCGTCAAACGTTTCAAGACCGGCGCGATGTCTTTGGGGTCGATCAGCCGCGAGGCGCATGAAACGCTGGCGATCGCCATGAACCGCATCGGCGGCAAGTCCAACACCGGTGAGGGCGGCGAAGACCCAGCCCGCTACGTCCCCGACCCCAACGGCGATCTGCGCCGCAGCGCCATCAAGCAGGTGGCCTCGGGACGCTTCGGCGTCACCAGTTACTATCTGGTGAACGCCGATGAGCTACAGATCAAAATGGCGCAAGGGGCGAAGCCGGGCGAGGGCGGACAACTGCCCGGCCACAAGGTCGACGAGTACATTGCGTCTGTCCGCTACTCGACGCCCGGGGTGGGCCTGATCTCGCCACCGCCGCACCACGACATCTACTCGATCGAGGACTTGGCGCAGCTGATCCACGACCTGAAGAACGCAAACGATCGAGCCCGCATCAGCGTTAAGCTCGTGGCCGAGGTCGGTGTCGGTACCGTGGCCGCGGGCGTATCGAAGGCCAAAGCCGATGTGGTTCTGATCAGCGGCGACTCCGGCGGCACCGGCGCCTCGCCGCTCACCTCGATCAAACACGCCGGTGTACCCTGGGAGCTCGGGCTGGCCGAAACGCAGCAGGTGCTGGTGATGAACGACCTGCGCGGCCGCATCCGCGTCGAGACCGATGGCCAGATCAAGACCGGCCGTGACGTCGCCATCGCTGTCCTGCTCGGCGCCGAGGAGATCGGCTTTGCCACCGCGGCGCTGATCGCATCGGGTTGCGTCATGATGCGGGTCTGCCATCTCAACACCTGCCCCGTTGGTGTTGCCACGCAGGACCCGGAGTTGCGCAAGCGCTTTGAGGGTAAGCCGGAACACGTCGTGAACTTCATGATGTTTGTTGCGGAGGAGTTGCGCGGCATCATGGCGGAGCTAGGGTTCCACACGGTGGATGAGATGGTGGGCCGTGTCGATATGCTGGAGACGCGCGAGGTCATCACGCACTGGAAAGCAAAGGGCGTCGATCTCAGTCAGATCCTGCACAAGCCCGACGTGCCGCCCGGCGTGGCGATCCGCTGCGTGCGGCAGCAGGAGCACGGGCTGGAGAAGGCGCTGGACAACAAACTGATCGAGCTGGTTCGGCCAGCGCTCGAACGGCGACAGCCCGTCGAGATCGAGATGCTTATCCGTAATGTCAACCGCACCGTGTGTACAATGCTGTCGGCGGAGATCTCGCGCCGATGGGGTATGGCGGGCTTGGCGCCCGAGACCATCAAGATCAAGTTCACTGGTTCGGCCGGGCAGAGTTTCTGCGCCTTCATGGCCAGCGGCCTTGCCGTTACCCTCGAGGGCGACGCCAACGACTATTTCGGCAAAGGGCTGTCGGGTGGGCTCGTCGTCGTCTACCCGCCGAAGAAGGCCAGCTTCCCTTCCGAGCAGAACATCATCGTCGGCAACGTCTCGCTCTACGGCGCCACCGGTGGCGAGGTGTTTCTGCGCGGGCTGGCCGGCGAGCGCTTCTGCGTGCGCAACAGCGGCGTCACCGCGGTGGTTGAAGGCGTCGGAGACCACGGCTGCGAGTACATGACCAGAGGCGTGGTCGTGGTGCTCGGCCGCACCGGACGCAACTTCGCCGCCGGCATGAGCGGCGGCGTGGCGTACGTGCTTGATGGCGACGGCACGTTCAAGACCCGCTGCAACCTCGACATGGTGGAGATCGATCCGGTTAGCGAAGAAGACGCCGAGGCGGTCCACGCGCTGGTGCGCCGACATTACGAGTACACCCAAAGCGCGGTGGCGTGGCGCGTGCTGTCCGGCTGGAAGCAGTGCGTACAGCAGTTCGTGAAAGTGATGCCGATCGAATACCGCCAAGTACTGGCGAGGCAACACCTGGATTCGGACGTGGCGAGACTGGCGAGCGTCTAATAGCAGGTTGTTAGGTTGGTAGGGTCCTGGCTGTTATGGGAAAGATTACCGGGTTCCTCGAGTACGAGCGGGAGCTGCCGCCGCGGCGGCCCGTGCCCGAACGGCTGCGCGACTGGCGCGAGCTGGAAGGCAAGCACCCCGAAGACAAGCTGCAGCGCCAGGCGGCGCGCTGCATGGATTGCGGCGTTCCCTTCTGCCACAAGGGCTGTCCGCTCGGGAATATCATCCCGGACTGGAACGATCTCATCTATCGCGGCCACTGGAAGGATGCCATCGACCGGCTGCACTCGACCAACAATTTCCCGGATTTCACCGGGCGTGTGTGCCCGGCACCGTGCGAGGAAGCCTGCGTCCTCAACATCAACAACGATCCGGTCACCATCAAGCAGATTGAGAAGCAGATCATCGAGCATGCGTTCAAAGAGGGGTGGGTCACCCCGCAGGTCCCGGCGCGTCGCACGGGCAAGACGGTCGGCGTCGTCGGCTCGGGGCCCGCCGGGCTAGCCTGCGCGCAGCAGCTGGCGCGCGCGGGCCACGCCATCACGGTGTTCGAACGTGACGATCGCATTGGCGGTCTCCTGCGCTACGGCATTCCGGATTTCAAGTTGGAGAAACAGGTCGTGGACCGCCGCGTCGAACAGATGCAGCGGGAAGGCGTAACCTTCCGGCGGAATACCAACGTCGGCGTGAACTACCCCGTGGAGGGCCTGTGCAAGGACTTCGATGCCGTCGTGCTGGCCGGCGGCGCCACTTGGTCGCGCGACCTCGCCGTGCCTGGCCGCGAGTTGAAGGGCGTTCATCTCGCCATGGAATACCTGCCGCAGCAGAACAAGGTTGGGGCCGGCGATACGGTCTTCAACCAGATCAGCGCCAAAGGCAAGCACGTGGTCATCCTTGGCGGCGGCGATACCGGCTCAGACTGCTTGGGGACGGCGAATCGGCAGGGCGCTGTTTCCGTGAATCAGTTCGAGTTGCTGCCACAGCCGCCCGGCACACGCACCGAAGACGTTGCACAATGGCCGTACTGGCCGATGATCTTGCGGACGTCTTCGTCGCACGAAGAGGGCGTGGTGCGCGAGTGGAGCATCAATACCAAGCGCTTCTCCGGTGACGAGCACGGCAACGTGAAGAAGCTCCATGCCGTGCGGCTCGAGTGGGACAAGGGCAACAACGGACGTCCGGTGATGCGCGAGATTCCTGGCAGCGAGTTCGAAATGGACGTCGATCTCGTGTTGTTGGCGCTTGGCTTTCTCGGTCCCGAACGGCCGGGACTGCTCACCGACCTCGGCGTCAGGCTGAGCGACGCTGGCAATGTCGCTGTCGACCGCAACTGGATGAGCAGCGTGCCCGGCGTGTTCTCCTGCGGCGACATGCGCCGCGGGCAGTCCCTCGTAGTCTGGGCGATCTGGGAAGGCCGCGAATGCGCCCGCGGTGTTGATCAGTTCCTCATGGGCCACACCGACCTGCCGGCCAGTCCCGACCCGTTCTGACATCGTCAGGGTTGCGCCAACGCGCAAGTCCCGCTAACAGTGTCGGCCTGAGGCCGGTCGGCGCGCATGTCGGTGGCCTGAGTAAGTGCGTGCGAGTATCGAACCATGCCTGATAGCCGCGATCGTAATTCGACTGCGCCTGAGGACGACTTTGCTGCGCTGTTAGCTGCGAGTGAGGCGACCGAGGCGCAACACAAGAAGATCGCGGTCGGCGAGGTGGTCCGCGGGCGCGTGATCGCGGTCGGGCAGACGGCCGCTTTCGTGGCGATCGGCGGCAAGGGCGAAGCCACTATCGATCTCGCTGAGTTCCGTGATCCGGCGAGCGGCGCATTGACGCTGGCTGTCGGCGACCAGCTGGAGGCCACCGTCGTCGATGACGGACGGCGCTCGGGCGCGGTCGTCCTCAAGCGCACACTCGGCCGCGGCGGGCATCTTCCCGCCGAGCTTGAGCAAGCGATGGAGCATCGCATCCCGGTCGAAGGCCTGGTCACGGGTGAGAACAAAGGTGGCTTCGACGTGCAGATCGGTGCCGTGCGCGCGTTCTGTCCCGGTTCGCAAATCGATCGCCGCCGCCCGGGAGAGCGTGTCCCGGCAGCGCAGTACATCGGCCAGCGCTTCCTGTTTCGCGTCACCAAGATCGAGTCCGGTGGTCGCAACATCGTCGTCTCCCGGCGCGAGCTGCTCGAAGAAGAGGCCGCGGCGCTGGCGGCGCAGACGTGGGAGAAGTTGCAGGTCGGCGCGGTCGTCCAGGGGACGATCACCAACATCCGCGATTTCGGAGCGTTCGTGGATCTCGGGGGTGTCGAAGGCCTGGTCCACATCAGCGAGCTTAGTTACGGACGTGTCAAGCACCCGTCAGAGGTCCTGCAGGTCGGACAGCGAGTTGAGGCAGAAGTGCTCAAGATCGAGGACGCACAAACGGGGCGCCGTCAAGTCGCATTATCGCTGAAGGCGCTCGCAGTGGACCCGTGGACGACCGCCAAAGAGCGCTTTCCCGTCGGGGCAACGGTCCGGGGGGTTGTGCGCCGCCTGGAAGCCTTTGGCGCGTTCGTCGAAATCACCCCGGGCCTGGACGGCCTCTTGCATATCTCCAAGCTCGCGCTCGACCGCCGCCTCTCGCACGCCCGCCAGGCGGTTAGCCTCGGCCAGGAGGTGGAAGTCACCGTGCTCGCCGTGGACCCGGAAGCACGCCGCATCAGTCTGTCGATGATCGAGCACGCTCGCGAAGCCCGCAACGCCGCCCGCGCCGCGGAGCAGGTGGAAGAACAAGTAAAGGTAGCAGAGACGAACCAGCTCCGAACGCTGGGAACCTTCGCCGACCTCCTGGCCGAATCCAAGAAGAAGAGATCTTGAGGCGTGAGCGCATTTGCGCGCGTGCCGGAACACGGTCATTGCCAGCGTATGCCCCGCGCGCAAGTGGGTTTTCGTATGTGCGGGAAGTCATGCGGCAGGGTGCCGGTGCCGCAGATCGCTTGAATTGAAGGACCCACAGGAAATCCGCGGGCACTCGGCACGCGCGGGCGGAATTCTCTTGACTCCGGAGTTTCATTGAGTGTAGAGTGGCACTATGCACTTCAATGGCGAGCACGTGGCGCATGCACAGGTGGGCAAGAGGACGCGCCGAGAATTGCGCATGCGGGACGTGGTGCGGGAAACCGGCCTGCCGAGAGAGACCATCCATTTCTATGTTGCCGAGGGGCTCCTTCCGCGCCCCAAGAAGACCGGACGCAACACCGCCTTCTACAGCTGGGAACATGTCCGGCGCGCCCGACTGGTCAAGAGCATTCAAGAGAAACATTTCTTGCCGCTGCGGGCCATCCGCGCGCTGCTGGAGGATGCAGACGATGCGTCACTCTCGGCTGCGCAACAGTTGCTGATCAAAGAGTTACGGGTACGCCTCGGCCCGTTAACAGCTGCTCAGCATCGCCAACGCGTTCTCCTGACGGACATCGTCAAACAAGAGGGCATCCACAAGAAGGAGATCGGCGAGTTCTGCGATCGCGGAGTGATCGCGATCGAGGGGACCGGCCGGAAAGCCTCTGTCTCGCGGGAGGACGCGGACCTGCTCCACGCCTGGGCACGCCTGAAAGCAATTGGCATCTCTCCGGAGCGCGGATTCATGCCGCGGGACCTTGAAATCGTCGAGGAAGCAATCTCGCGGCTCGTCCGCCGAGAGATTGAGTTCTTCACCGAACGCTACGCATCGGTGGGAGGAGACGAGGCGGCGCGGGTTGCTACAGAGGCCGTGCCAATCCTCAATCAGATCATCAGCATCGTCCACTGGAGAAAGATTATGAGCTTCATCGCGGAGTTCTCAGAAAAGAACGCCTTACCGATTCGGCACCATTCGGATCAAAAGAACAACGCGTTGAAAGTGAACGTACGGCCTCGGTAGGCGTGAGCTAGCCCGTACCGCTGGTGCAGTGCTGACGAGCGAAAGGAGACACAACATGGCGAAGACTCAACAAGGGGCATGGGCCGACACGTATCGGAAGAAGTGGACTTGGGACAAGGTCACCTGGGGCGGCCACTCCGTTGACTGCTACCCAGGCGGCTGTCCGTGGCGGGTGTACACGAAGGACGGGAAGATCGTTCGGGAAGAGCAGGCCGCGACCTTCACGCCAGTGGAGGCCGGCATCCCGGACATGAACCCGATGGGCTGCCAGAAAGGGGCGAGCTGGAGTCACTGCCACTACTCGCCCGACCGTGTCACGCAACCGCTGAAGCGCGTTGGCGAGCGCGGTAAGGGCGAGTTCAAACCTGTTTCGTGGGACGAGGCGCTCACCGACATCGCCGACGCGATACTGGACGCGATTCAGGAGCAGGGCTCCGAGTCGATTCTCACCATGTTCACCCCGGAGCCGGGGGCGGCTCCGGCCCGGCAATTTGCGGTCCTACTGGGGACACCGATGACCGACGGCAACGCGGAGTATCAGGATTTCAGTCCCGGCTTCCACATCACCTGGGGTCTCTTCAACCCAACGGCGTCAATGGACGATTGGTTCCTGGCCGAGCTGACGCTGATCTGGCACGCGAACCCGGTCTACACCAACATCCACTGGTACCACTATGTTGCCGAGTCTCGGTACAATGGCGGCGAGGTGGTCACCATCGCGCCGGACTACAGCCCCTCGGCGATCCATGCCGACTACCATCAACCCATTCGCATCGGCACGGATGCGGCGCTGGCGCTGGCGATGTGCAAAGTCATCATCGACGCCGGGCTGTACCAGAAGCAGTTTGTGCAGGAGCAGACCGATCTACCGTTGCTCGTGCGCAAAGACACTGGGCGGTTCCTCCGGGGCAACGAAGTCAACGAGATGGACCGGGACGACCAGTTCTTCTGGTGGGACACGTTGACGAACCTACTCACGCCGGCACCGCGGGGCACGCTGGCCACCGCCGGTGTCGATCCTGCCCTCGAGGGGAGCTACACCGCAACGCTTAAGGACGGGGGCACGGTGACTGTCGAACCAGTATTTGAGCGGCTCAAGCGGCACCTTGAGCAGTACGCGCCGGAAAAGGCCGGACGGATGTGCGAGGTGCACCCCGACAACATCCGCGCGTTGGCACGCAAGGTGGCCACGCGCAAGACGAAGATCTTCATCGGCTGGAATTCGGGCAAGTACTACCACGGCGATCTGATGGAACGGGCGATGGCACTCCTCCTCGGGCTCACGGGGAACTGGGGCAAGAAGGGGACCGGCACCCGCTCGTGGGCGTTATCGGGAATGGACGGCCAGATGCTCATGCACAACAAAGAGGGGCAGGGCCAGGAGGCGGCGCACAAAATGATGGCAAACCTCATTGCCATGCGCCGTTTGCTGGCCTCGAGCGATCCGACCATGACCGTCGAGATGATGCAGAATCGCGCCGCCGAGATGGCGGGCGAGATGGGCGGTTTCGGCAACACGATCCCCCCCGCCTTCGTCTGGTACTACCAGTACGGCTACAAGGAGCGCTGGAACAATCCCGACAATCAAGACGCCGGGATGAAGCGCACCTTCGACGAGTACATCACCGAAGCGGTCGAGAAGGGCTGGTGGGATGCGAGCTGCACCACCGCCTACAAGGAGGTCGAGCCGCGCGTGCTCTTCGAAGCCGGCGGCAACCTGCTCCGGCGCCAGCGCGGCGGACAGGTGCAGTTGCTCGAACATCTGTGGCCGAAGCTCAAGATGATCGTGTCGGTCGACCACCGGATCACCACTACCGGCCTGTACTCCGACTACATTCTGCCCTCGGCCCAGCACTACGAGAAACTGAACCCGAGTATGCCGTCGGTGCATCACCTGAACTTCGTGCTCTGTGACCGCGCCACACCGCCTCCAGGCGAGGCGCTTCCCGACTGCGAAATCGGCTACCGCTTGTTGGAGAGAATCGAACAACGGGCCAAGGCACGTGGGATGAAGGAGTTCATCGACCGCAAGGGCAACCCGCGCAGCCTGGAGAACCTCGTCGCCAGAGCGACCCTTGGCGGTGCGGTAAGAGACGAGGACAAGCGCTTTGACGAGATCGTTCGCGACAGTGCGGCGTATGGCCTTCTGCCGAACGGTACGAGCCTCGACAGCTTGCGCGAGACGGGGTTCGTGCGGTTCAGGAACTGGGGGGTGATCGGTCACGGGGTGTCGCAGGCCTCCACGCTGAAGCCCAACGAAGTTCACAACCCGCTACGCTGGCACACCGAGGGCAAGATCCCATACGACACCCTCGTGCGCCGCGCGCAGTTCTACATCGATCACGAATGGTTCCTCGAAGCCGGCGAGGAACTGCCGACCCACAAGGAGCCGCCGATGCAAGGCGGCCGCAATCGCCGCTTCCAGATGACCAGCGGGCACAACCGCTGGAGCATCCACTCGATGAACATGACGAACAACGTCATCTTGAACACCCACCGCGGTGAGCCGTTCGTCTTCATTAACGACAAGGACGCCTCCAGGCTGGGCATCCAGAACGGCGAGAAGATCAGGTTGGTGAACGACGTTGGCGACAGCATCATGGCGGCGAAGATCAGTCCGTCGTGCCGGCCCGGACAGGTGATCCTCTACAACGGGTTCGAGCCGTACATGCATGAGAACTGGTACAGCCAGGCAGACCTCGAGCCCGGCCACATCAAACATCTGGGGATGGTGGGCAACTACGGCCACCTGAAGTACCGGCTGTTTTCCTGGCAACCGATTCCGGCCGACCGCGCCGTACGAGTGGACGTGCAGAAGATTGCCTGACGGCGCATCGTAGGGGCGACCGGCCGGTCGCCCCTACACCTCGGAAAGGACAGATCGCAATGGGACAGATTACGGCTTCTAGACGGCAACTGGCATGGGTCTTTGACCTCAATAAGTGTATCGGCTGTCAGACCTGCTCGGTGGCCTGCAAGGGGCTCTGGCCGCAGGAGGATCCCGGCACCGAGCAGATGTGGTGGATGACGGTAAACACGCAGCCCGGCCGCGGCACGCCGCGCGACTGGGAAACGATGGGCGGCGGCTACGACGGCACCGGCACGCTCCAACTCGGTAAGATCCCTACCTATGAAGAGGTCGGCGGCGGCTGGAACTTCAACTACGATGAAGTGTTGCGCGGCGGCAAAGGCCGCAGCACGCATCTGCACAAGATCTCCGGCAGCAAGAGTTGGGGCATGAACTGGGATGAGGACGAAGGCGGCGGCGAGTTTCCGAACGCGTACTTCTTCTACCTGCCGCGGCTGTGCAACCACTGCACCCGGCCCGCCTGCGTCGAGGCATGTCCGAACGACGCGATGTTCAAGCGGGCCGAAGACGGCCTGGTGCTGCTTGACGAGGAGAAGTGCAAAGGCACGCAGGCTTGCCGGCGCGCGTGCCCGTACAAAAAGATCTACTTCAACGCTATGCGCAACGTCAGCCAGCACTGCATCGGCTGCTTCCCGCGTCTCGAGCAAGGCGTGGCACCGGCCTGCGTGCGGCAGTGTCCGGGGCGTGCCGCTTTCATTGGCTTGCTGGACGATCCGGGCAGTGCAGTTCACCAGTTCGTCGAGAAGTGGAAGGTGGCGCTGCCGCTCCATCCGCAGTTCGGCACGCACCCCAACGTGTACTACGTGCCGCCGCTCGCACCCACACCGCTGCGTCCGGACGGCAGCTTTAACGAGAGCGGCAGCCGCATTCCGCCTGCGTATCTGGAGTCGCTCTTCGGACCGCAGGTACATGGCGCGCTCGACGTGCTGCGCACGGAGCTCGACAAGAAACGCTGCGGCCAAGGCTCCGAGCTGATGGACGCGCTGATCCTCTATCGTTGGAAGGACGCGCTCGGGCATCTGACGCGCGACCCGGCGGAGATCGTATGGGACTGAGCGCAGAGGCCTGTTCCTGGGCCGCCGCGGTTGCTGCCACCCCTTGGCTCCTGCCCATCACGGCACCGTCCTCCGGGCTGGTCCTCCTCGGTTTCTCGCTGCATCGCGGCCGTGTAGGCAAGCGGTGATGCGTCGACCATTATGTGCGCGGTGGCGGGTTTTTGCAGAATCGACGCTGTAAAGTGCGGCTGCGACACGAGCATGCGACGCGGGATTCGTAGCTGTGTTGCGCCACCAACGCCGCATGGATCGCGACCTTGCAAGGCGCGACATGAGAGGGTCGAAAACCGCTGAAATCCGCGAGAAAGAAGGGGTTCATGGAATTTCGTGACACAGTAGTAGTGCTGCTCTCGGAAAGTGCTCTGATGGCATCAATCTGCAGCCCCGCTGCGTTCGGTTGGGACCAGGCTGCTCATGGTCGGGCCGGAGATCTCGCGAGGCAGCTCCAACAGGTGGACTCCCGGCTGGATGCGCTGGAGGAAGAGAATCGTGAACTTCACGCAGAGGTGGAGGAACTCAGGGAGAAATTGAAGTCGCCAGCGATCTCGCCACAGCTGCGCACCTCGGTGCTCAGCGGCGCACAGCGGCCCACTGAACCGTACGACGACCGTTCCGGGGGTAACCCAATCGAGCCTGTGAGTGCGTTTGGGAGAACCGAGATTGGCTTCCGAAGCGGCTGGGGAACGTCGCCGTACGACCTGCCCGGTGGCCTATACTGGGGCGTTTATGCCGACCACACTCTGTTCACCGAGGCGGATGGATTTCCGTACGGATCGTTGAGCGTGGAAGGCTCGTTGGGTTTTCTCCAAGGCGGAAAGGAAACGATCGATGTGACCACGCTCCTCGGCCGACGGCAAGCCCGCCTGGCCGTGAACGTGGTCGAGTTCGAACCGGCGTTCAAGTACCGGGTCCAGAGCCTCGAGAGTCTTGAACCCTACGTGCTAGCGGGGCCGGCGATCTATGCGCCGCTAATTGAAAGTCCCCCACTCGCGGCTGGGCAGGTGTCGTTCCCCCCTGAGTTGCAACGCCATCGTTTGCCGAGCGCCACAACGGGAACCATTGAAGGCGGGGCTGGATTCGGCTTGGGCCTCAGATCCAGCTTGGCACAGCTGGCACCGCGTGATGGGCTTTTTTCCAGCCAACTTCGGCAAGCAACCCTCGGAGCGGAATGGCGCTACCACTACATGGCGCGCGGCGAGCAGTTCCAGCAATACACCGTTTCGGCATCTTTGTCGTTCTGATCGGACCACGGGCAGTTGCGGTTGCGAGCGATCGTGAAATCCTCCCCCTGTTCGTGACAGCGTAGTAATTCCTACGCTGTCACGCTCTTACTGTCCACGCCCTCACGCCACGTCCTTCAGCCCCGCCCGCGGCGCGCCCACCAGCGCGACCATTTTCCCTTCCGGCGCCTTGTTCTCGTGCATCAGCTGGTGGCAGAGGGGGATCTCGTCGAATTTATAGACCTGCCCGACGCACGCATCAATCTTGCCGTCGAGAACGAGCTGATTGAAATCGCGCGCTTGCTCGTCGTTGAACAGATGCGAACCCTGAAAGCGTTTCTGGCGCATCCACAGGTAACGCAGGTCGACGACCGCGTTGAACCCCGTCGTCCCGGCGCAGATGACGACCATGCCGGCGGTGTCGCACACGAATATGGAGGTGGGCACTGTGTTCTCACCCGGATGCTCGAAGACGATGCGCGGGTTACGGCGCTCGCCCACGATGTCCCAGATCGCCTTTCCAAAGGCGCGACACCCTGCCGCCCACTTGCCGTACGCATCTGCGTCCTTCCAGTGCGGCATCATGCCCCAGTGATTGAATGGCTTGCGGTTGATGCACCCCTTCGCCCCCAGCTTCATGCAGAAATCGATCTTACGGTCGTCGCTGATGACGGCGACCGGGATGCCGCCCTGTGCCTTCGTGATCTGAATCGCCATGCAGCCCAGGCCACCGGCGGCTCCCCAGATGAGCACGATGTCGCCCCGGCGCACCGTGTGCGGCGGCCACCCGTTCAGCATGCGGAAGGCGGTGGAGCCGACGAGCGTCGGGGCGGCGGCCTCTTCCCACGTGAGGTGCTTGGCTTTCGGCAGACACTGGTGTGCTTGTGCCTTGGCGAACTGGCCGAAGCCGCCCCAGCCGGTTTCGTATCCCCACACCTTGAAGCTCGGGCTGAATGTGGGATCCTCTCCTGAGCGGACGACAGGATCATTCGCATCCCACCATCCGGCGTGCACCACGACATGGTCGCCGACCTTGACGCTGTTCACCTCCGAGCCGACGGCATACACGATCCCGGAAGCGTCACTGCCGCCGATATGAAAGTCGCTGGCGTCGAAGTTCGCTTTCTGGCGCACCGCGATGACATTGATCGGCGAGCCCAGTGCCGCCCAGATGTTGTTGAAATTGATGCCGGTGGCCATGACATACACCCAGACCTCGTCCGGCTTGAGCGCGGGGACTTCGATCTTCTCGACCTGAAACGCCTGCTTCGGCTCACCGAAGCGGCTGGCGCGGATGACCTGTGCGTACATGAACTTCGGGACCTGCCCGATGGGTGGAGCCTCGCCGATTTCGTAAACCTCTTTCGTGCTCATCACTACCTCCGCAAATTGTCGTGCAGTCGAATACGCGAAGCGAAACACGAAGGCAACGGCAACAGATGCAGTCCAAGATCCAACTCTTGCGGGGCGTACAAACCACCAGACCTTCCCTCCGTAGCGTCGGTTCCGATTTTCATGATAAAAGGAACCGATGATTCCGCGGCGAGTACCCCTCCCGCACCGGCCGGCGATGTCGTTCTTCCTCTGGGGGCCTCGACAGACCGGCAAGAGCACGCTGCTGCGAACGCTCTACGCGGACGCGCACTGGATCGATCTGCTCGATACCGACGCGCTCATTCGCTTCACACAGCGCCCGGCCCTCCTGCGGGAGGAGATCCAGGGGCTGCCCCAGCGCCAGCTGGTCGTCATCGACGAGGTGCAAAAGGTTCCCGGCCTCCTGGATGAAGTGCACTGGTTGATCGAGAACCGCCACCGCGTTTTTGTTCTGTGCGGCTCCAGCGCGCGCCGCGTGCGGCGGACGCACGCGAACCTGCTCGGCGGCAGAGCGCTGCGTTTCGAACTGTTCGGCCTGGTGTCCGCCGAACTGGGGCGGGAATTTGATGTCGCGCGGATGCTGAGCCACGGCTATCTCCCGCGCCATTACCTCGCCGACTTGCCACAGCCCCTCCTGCGGGCGTATGTCCAGGACTATCTGAAAGAGGAAATCATGGCAGAGGGCTTGACCCGCAGCCTGCCCGTGTTTTCGAATTTTCTCGCGGCCGCGGCGCTGACAGACGGCGGGACGCTCAGCTACGCCACTGTTGCCCGCGACTGCGACGTCTCCGCGCACACGGTGCGCGACTACTTCCAGATCCTCGTCGACACGCTCCTCGGGCGCTATCTACCGGCGTACGTGCGGCGGCCCAAGCGGCGCATGATCCAGTCGCCGAAGTTCTACTTTGCGGACGTTGCCGTGGTGAACGTCTTAGCCAAACGCGGGCGCCTGGAGCCGGGTTCCGAGTTGTTCGGGAGGGCGTTCGAGAATTGGGTATGCCATGAGCTGAGCGCGTACGCGCAGTACAGCGGCCGGTTCCACGACCTGAGCTATTGGCGGCTCACGACCGGGGTCGAGGTGGATTTCATCGTCGACGATATGGCCTATGCCATCGAGGCGAAAGCGTCCGCCAGGGCGCATGCCGATCATCTCAAAGGGCTGCGCGAGCTGAGCCGCGATCATGCGAAGATCAAGAAGCGGATCCTGGTCTCGCTCGACCGGACCCCCCGTGTCACCGACGACGGTATCGAGATCCTCCCGTATGCCGCCTTTGCGCAGCGCCTCTGGGCCGGCGACCTCATCTCCTGAAGACCGACGCCTTGCAGGCAGGCGCCCAGACCTGGCGCCTTGTGCTCCCTGGCGAATCGGTCGGGAAGTCTGTCAGTGCTATCCGAACGGGGGGAGCTACAACGATTCGCAAGGCATGCAGCGGGGAGATAGCGGTATGCGATCCAATCAATTCGTAGCGCCTTCGGCCGTTCGCTGCGACCGATTACGCGGTCCAGCCGTCCATGCCTGGTCCGCGTCCACCGGAACCCGTGTCGCACCGACAGCACGCAGAAGAACACACGTTGGGCGCCACGTCCGCTCGGATCGATGCTTTATGTCCAAAGTCCAGACGCGACCCTCTGCCAGTTGCCCTCCCGTAGACAGACGTGTGAACTCTCCCGGAAGGCGTCCGGCTGGCCCACGCCACTGTATCGGCGCACGACCTCGTCGTGGGCCGCCTTTTCTGCGACAAAGTCCAGCGCTGCGCGCACGGTCGCGGCGGGGCTCGGGTCGATGCCCCCTGTCCATAGTGCAGACGGCGCGCCGGCCTTCAGCGTAGGAAACCTGATTGCGGCCGACTATGGAATCACGTCCAGCGCCGAACCGTCACTCAGGCTATAGATGTGGAAGTCGGAATCGATCGTGAACACGCGACGCAGTGTGGGGCTTTCGCCTGCGGCTACGAGGGAGGCGTCGGCCAAGTCCATCGGCGTGTCGCTGTACTTCTCCATCAGCACGGCCATGCGATCGGCCTCCGCCGCAGTGAGATCGTGGAGGACGAGCCGCTGCGCGCTCCGCAGATTCCACAGGGTCGATTGGTACCGATAGCCGCCCACCGCGCCGAGCAGGTACATAGCCTCTGTAAAGCAAGGCCAGGTAGTAAGCAGAGGCTCGGCCGGCAGGTACTGCAATGCGGCGGAGCAAGCCGCGTGCTGGTTGTCGTCGGCGTCGAGGAGTGCGACGAGAACGCCTGTATCCGTGAGGATCAAAGGCGGCCTGCCCGGCGTTTCTTCAGGAGGCCGGCGGCGAATTTCTCTCCGGCGTTCTCCGACATTGCCGCCCCACCAGGCACCAATTCGTTGCTATGAAGTAGGCCGACATAGCCGCGAAGGAAAGCGGCCAGATTTTGCGGCGCTTTCCCCTCCGGAGCTTCTTCGGCTCCGGCGCTTTCGGAGGGAGGAAACCGTTCACGCAGGCTATCCAGCGCGAGCAACTCGGGTGTCGTTCCGAGCTGGTCGGCTCGCGCAGTCAGGCTGCGTTCGATGTCGGGCGGAACCGTGATCTTCATTGCGCTTCCATTCATAGCACCTTGGGCGGTCCGGTGCGACCGATCACACGGTCCAGCCGTCCATGCCTGATCGCCGTCTACCGCAACCCCGTGTCGCGCCGACAGCACGCAGAAGAACACACGTCGGGCGCCACGCCCGCTCGGATCGATGCCCTATGTCCAAAGTCTAGACGCGGCCCTCGGTGCGTTGCCGCTGAAGAGATCGACGCTGGAGCGTAGTGGCCGGGACCGACGTTTCGTGCGTCGGGTAGCGGTTTCGCGCGCGGTCGGTGAAAGAGGGTGCGTCAATCCCAGCAGACGAGTCGAAAGCGACGGTAGGCCTGGATATCCTCGAAGTCCTCTCGATTGAGCGTGACGAGCGCGGCGCCGATTGAGCGAGCCGTCAGGGCGATCATTGTCGAAAGTGTCGACGCTGCTCTGCTATGGCGTCGCACGACCTTCGCAGCGTGCAGACCTACGAGCCCGAGGCGGTTGCCCGTGCCGACTCGATCCGATCCACGACACGCGTCGCGTAGCGCTCCTGGGCACGCCGCATAATTCTTCCTCCTGCCCTTCAGGTTCCGATGATCACTGAGAGTGCTTGTGTAAGCGTGGTGATATCGGCCGTTGCCAGGTGTCCCAGTCGTTTGCGTACGAGCTGGCGGTCGATGGTGGCAATGACCGGCTTGACCACCGAGGGCTTGAGCAGGCCCGCGTTTTTCCAGGCGACGATAGGCGCCTCTCCGGTTTGCATGACCGGTCGAATCTGGCTGGTGACGGCTACGATGATCAGATCCGAGCGCTCGCGGTGGTACGCGGCGGAGCTGATCACCACGGCGGGCCGTTGCTTCGTCGTGATTTGGTCCGTGAAGGGGAATGGAACCAGCACAACATCACCGAACTCATAGTCGGTCATAGTCGGCGTCGTCCGGATTGTCCCACACACGGCGGAAGGCGTCGGTGGACAGCTGCGCGGCGGCGGCTG
>Ga0326728_10007666_pt1 | contig 27478 bp, 29 predicted proteins | sample MB3enrmetagenome_FD_207602 | JGI IMG/M metagenome (GOLD analysis project Ga0326728, IMG submission 207602) | Lab enriched peat soil microbial communities from McLean, Ithaca, NY, United States - MB31MN | ecosystem: Environmental > Terrestrial > Soil > Wetlands > Peat | place: USA: New York...
GTCCAGTACCCAAAGTGATGTAATTGGCTCCGGTAACAATGAAAATTTTGTTTTGGCGTGCAGCTCGTGAGAGCTCACCAACCGCGTCGCCTATTTTATTGCGATATTCCAGAAGCCAGTGTTCGGGGAAGCAGATGATTTCCGCTCCATCCTGAGCCGCGGTTGAAACAGCTAAACGAGCATCTGAAATTGCCCGGTCGTAGCTACCTTTTCCCAACGCGAGCTGAGCTGCAGCAACACGAAGGCGCATATGTGTTTCCCTAATTCTTCAGTCTCTTCGATGCCTCATTCAAAAGTTGTTTCGCGATGATTCGTTTCGGTGCTCGTGCTAATGTGAGCGTTTTGCTATCTCGATCAACAAGAGTCAGTTCGTTGTAATCCGAGTTGAACCCTATGTCTCCTCGTCCAATATCGTTAACTGCAATCATATCGGCTGACGTCCTTTGCAGTCGCTCACGTGCGTCAGCCAGCAGAGCCTCCCTAGTCAGCCCCGCCTGAGCGCGGAAGACTATGAGGAAAGTGTCGGGATTAGTTTTCTTGATGATATCGATAATTTTTGGCGTAGCGCGAAGTTCGAGAGTCAGTGTTTGGTGAATTCTGGAATCAATTTTGTGGCTGGACGTTGTTTCAGGTTTATAGTCCGCAGCAGCAGCCACAGCTACTACTAAATCAAACTCTGTCAATTCAAGTTCCTGCAATGTTTTCTCAAACATCTCTTCCGTCGTTCTGACTGAAATTTTTCGTGATTGTTTTGGCAAGGGAACGGAAATGGGTCCGTGGATTACAGTGACGGCTGCGCCGCGATTTACTGCCTCGAATGCTATTGCGCTGCCCATTTTTCCACTACTAGGGTTTGTTATCATCCGAATCGGATCAATCATTTCAACAGTGGGACCGGTGGTCACGAGCACTTTCTTACCGACCAAATCGTTTGGCGACAGATTCGATATTACCGACGATAGGATATTTTCCAGGCTGGCGAGCTTCGCCTTCTCTTCCTCTTTGATAGGGTCAACGAATACAACTCCAGCTTCAACTAGCCTGCGAATATTTTCTAATACTAATGGCTGATCGTACATCGATTCGTGCATGGCTGGAGCGATAAGTATGGGTATTCGTTCGCCTAGAGCCGAACTGATCAAGGAAGTTATGGGAGTATCATCGATGCCGTGAGCAATCTTACCTATCGTATTCGCCGTACAAGGAGCGACTAATATCATGTCAGCTTTGGATGCACCGACGGTAAAATTGACATGTTCTATTTTGCCAGTCAGCTTCGATACTACAGGATTGCCGGTCGCCCACTCGAGAGCATTTGGATGTATGATCTGATCGGCATTATCCGACATAAAAGAGAAGACCTGTGCGCCATGACGCATCAAGATACGCGCGATGTCAGGTGCTCGATAGGCAGATATGCTGCCTGTAACAGCGAGAACTATGCATTTGCCTGATAGTTCGCTTCCATCCGTTCCAATGATTTCCTGCGAAGGATTCGGCAATGAATCTGACCCACCTATTTCATAATGGGAAGGATGATTAAATTCTGCTTTGCAACTGCGAGAACGCCTTTAAACATGCATGGCAATTACGCCCACCGTTATTGAGCAGGTTGATATGAGCATTCGCCCCTCTTCTCGAGTGCAAGATGTTGAATACGCAATTCGTGATGTTTTAGTCAAAGCAGAGGAAGTTCGTCGATCAGGTAAGAGGATACAGTACCTGAATATTGGTGACCCGGTCAGGTACGGCTTTGAAACTCCCATCCATATTCGTAGAGCCTTCACGAAGGCTGTCGAGGACGGATTCAACTACTATTCTCCTTCCGAAGGTTTGAGAGAGCTCAGAGAAGCAATCGTCGAGAAAGAGAACGGCAGAAACAATGCATCGATAGACCCCGGACATGTTGTTGTCACTACTGGCATATCGGAAGCAATTATGTTCCTAATGGCAGCAGTAGTTAACCCAGGTGACGACGTTCTAATTCCGGGACCATGCTATCCACCATATCTGACCTACACGAAGTTCTTCGATGGAAAACCCGTAATCTACCGAACCATTGAGGATCGTGGCTGGTCAACGGATCTTGAAGACTTGAAAAGCAAGATCACCAGTAGAACCAAATTGATAGTCGTAATCAATCCAAATAATCCGTGTGGATCAGTATTGCCTAAGTCTGATCTCACACAGATCCTTGAGTTGGCCGCCAGTCATAATGTTCCCGTTGCCGCTGACGAGATCTACGACAGAATCGTTTACGACGGCTCATTCTCTAGCCTTGCGTCATTAGCCAAAGATGCTTCTCTAATAGGACTGAACGGTTTCTCTAAGGCGTACCTTATGACCGGATGGAGATTAGGGTACATGTACATACAGGATCCGGAAGAAAGACTGAACAACGTGTGGGAGGGAATTCAACGTCTCTCTAGACTACGGCTCTGCGCAAGTACACCCGTGCAGTTGGCCGGTGTGGAAGCTCTTCGTGGACCGCAAGATCACGTAGGCGCAATGGTATCCGCTCTGAGAAAACGCAGAGACCTTGCTTGGAAAAGAATTAATGGAATTGCAGGGCTGGATGCTGCCAAGCCGGCTGGAGCTTTCTATATTTTTCCGAAGATAAAATGGATCGGATCAAAATGGAAGAACGATGAAGAATTCGTAACCGATCTCCTGAAGGAGACTGGAGTACTCGTGGTCCATGGTTCGGGATTCGACCCAGTTTATGGAAAAGACCACTTCCGTGCAGTATTTCTTCCGCCAGAATCAGAATTGGGAGAAGCCTTAACCGCTATCGAAGAGTTCATGAAAGCCCGCGAATCATAACGGAGCAACCTGTAAACTTTTAATGGACGCAGACAGAACAAGCACCAGTGGTCATGGCAATGTCTGAAGGAACTGAAGAGCGTCCAGCGGGCTTAATGTATGAATGTATCAGCTGCGGTAAGCAATTAACTGCAGATCAGCTGGCCATGACTCCCGAAATTAAATGCCCCTACTGTGGATACCGCGTACTTAGAAAGTCTCGCCCCCCGATCGTCAAACGCATTAAAGCACGATAGATTAGATCGGTCTAAACTTGCGATTTGCCGCAGGTTGAACAAAAACCGGACGAATTCTTTAGTAGACCACCGCAGAAACGACATTTAAGAAAAACAGGCTTTGCCACAGAACGCGGTGACCGTTCCCAGACACTATCTACCTTTTGCTTCTTTTCAATTCTCTTGCCAAAAAATACTGCCAGTTCAAGAAGAACGGCCATCGGGACGAAAAGCGCTATATCCGCTATCGGCCCACCGTCCGGTGTTATGACGGCGCACACGATGTAAAGGACCGCGTAAATGTAGCGCCGTCTAGTAGTCACGGCGCTAGTTGTGATGATTCCGAACTTTACTAGCAGAACGAAGAAGACTGGCATTGTGAACGAGAAACCGGCAGTTAAAATTGTTATGAAGACAAGGTTGTAGAAATCCATCACATAGATTACCGACATAGCGCCGGTCAAGTGGAAGAACGGAATCATGGCCCAGAGCATGAATGGGGCTAGGATCTTGTAGCCGAACGTCGCGCCAATTAGGAATAGGATTGTGAAAGATACTACGAACGGGTACATCGCGCTCCGCTCTTCAGGATAGAGAGCAGGATCGATGAATCGAAAGACCTCATACGCAATGACCGGAGAACTGGTTGCGATTCCTAGAAGGAGTGAAGCGATCATGTAAATTTCAAGTGGAGCTGTAAATTCTCCGGCGATCAACTGTACGCCTTGCGGAAGGACGTCTTTCGTTATCTGATTCAGAACGAGAGCGATTAATGGGCTATAGTAAGTGAATGGGTCTCGAAGAAAAGAGGATAAATGGGCAGGTACTACCATGAAAATTGTCGTAGTTATCAGTAGCGAGTACATGACGATCTTCAGTCTAGCAGCGAGTTCATTCAGGTGTTCCCATATGGTGCCCGCCTCGCCTCGACTTGTTTCAGCCATGAAGATGCACCGATATCAGCGCTCGATTCAATTCATCGATCGGATCGAGTAGCAGTAACTACTTTTCTGCTCGCAGCAAAGACCCGCTTTTAATCAGGACTGGGCCATCGTGGCGATGATCTTTTCTTCCAAATGGCGTCTCTTACTTCTTAGTTGATTTTTCCGCGATTTCTTTGGCTATTTCTTCTTTCGTCTTCCCTTCCGTCGATATGCCAAGGCTCTGAGCTGCTACGATCAGCGGATCACCAATCGAAGATACAGTCCCTGCGGGTGAAGCAGTTGCGGTCGTAGTTTCAGAGGTTGTGGTGGACGCCTCTTTCGCCGCTTTATCAAACTCCTTCTTGGCCAGTCCTATGGAACGAGCTAGCTCTGGAAGTTTTTGTGGTCCCCAAATGAAAATCACCAGTATGACTCCGACGACGATTAACCATTCATACCCGACTAATGCCAACGATTTTCACCTAGAAATGTTGCGTATCGCCGGATATAAGAGTGCCCAGAATCCATGGTGCGGAATGCATTTAAGCGTGCTAAGTTTGGCGGCTAATCGAACAAGTGCCTGAACACCGGGGTGGCATGAATGTTTCTTGATGAGCCGGCTCCGGGAAACTCAAATGTGAATTTTGGTAGAAAATTCAGTCTAAGAGGCTGCTGTGGATGACTTCCTTCAGCCTCCTCGAAATTATCATCGACCTAGCATATTCCTGGACTAGAATGTTCATTGCGTTAATTCTCAGCATTCTATTCAGCCTAGTCGTAGGGATACTTGCAGCTTGCAACAAGCGAGCTGAATCCGTAATCATACCGCTACTAGATGTCTTTCAATCGATACCCATTCTGGGCTTCTTCCCAATCGTCATTCTCGGCATCATCGCTATCACGCCATCACAAATCGGGATTGACCTTGGCGTAATAATTCTGATCTTCACAAGTATGGCCTGGAACATAGCATTCGGAGTATACGAGGCCGTCAAGTCAATTCCGCACGATTACATCGAACTCTCTCGAATGCCGGACGTAGGGTCTTGGCGAAGAATAACCACCCTCTACATACCCTCCTCAATCAGCAGGATTGCGTACAATACTGAAACTTCCTGGGCAGTGGGTCTGTTCTACCTTGTCTCGAGCGAAATACTAAGTCTCGGAAACAGCACATACACTGTCCGCCACGGAATCGGCGTAGCAATAATATCGTTTGCAATCGCCAATGACTGGAGCGGCTACATTTACTCAATCTTAGCTCTGCTGGTTGCTGTCGTAGTTTGGCAATTCGTTTTCTTACGTGAATTCGCTCTCTGGTCGGAACGTTACAAATTCGTCGAAGAGCCAAGAGGTATTCACCAAGACCCCCTGATCCGATTTTATTCTTGGGTAAACCATAAGTCCATTTCAAAACTATTTCTATATTCGCATTCAAAAGGAGTTACAAAATTTTCATCCACATTATATCGATTCAAGGATGGCATAAAATATTCAATCATTATTGCCATCGCAATTTTCGTCGCGTTCGAGTTAGGAGCGTTATGGAACCTCAACATAGGTCTCCCCGCACAACTCCCAAGTGTCGGTAATATTTTATCCACAGAAGGAAACGTCGTCATAGCGCTCGCCTTTTCGTTTGTTCGCATCTGGTACGTCTACTTCGTATGTGTTCTAGTAGGGCTCCCTCTTGGCATTGCTGTATCCTTGAACACTAGACTCTATGATGGTCTCACTCCGGTGATTGAAACTATTGCTTCCGTACCCGCACCAGCATTGCTCCCGGCAATTGCAATTGTCACTCATCAGGGAGAACTGGTAGCGGCGATCGTGATTTTCCTCGGCATGATCTGGTACGTTATATTCAATGTAATGGCTGGAATTCGGTCACTCCCGGCCGAACTATTCGAGTTGAAGTCCGTCTTTCACATTTCCAGAGTTCAAGCGTGGCGCAACATCTACTTGCCCGCCGCCGCCACCGCCTTTGTAACTGGCTCTATAACTGCTGTAGGCGCCGCTTGGAATACGTTAATTGTGGCCGAATACTTCGCCGTATCAGGAAGTACACCATTAACTCAAGTTCAAACTGGGATAGGCAAAACTATAGCCATCGCGACAAACAACGGCAATCTGTTAACCCTTACTTTAGCCGTTCTTTCAATGACCGCTCTTATAGTAACATTCAATCTTGTAGTGTGGCGACGAGTATACCATTACACGACCAAGAGGTATGCGTATAACCGATGACTCCATTCGCTGAAAGAAGTCCGAGGAAATAGTAGATGGGAACTATCAGCTCTTCGAATCCGACATCACCCGATCTGGCTTCCCAAGCGAAGAGTTTTGACAAAAACGCGAACAAAACATTTCAGCAACCCATAGTCACCGTCGACCGAATTAACCTGGAATATGCCAGGGAAAAAGATCAGATGCCTGTTCTAAACGATGTCTCATTCACGGCCTCACCGAACCAATTTGTTTCGATCACGGGCCCCTCAGGCTGTGGTAAGTCTTCCCTATTACGTATCATAGCAGGATTGCATAAGGCTACTTCTGGCGATGCCAAGTTCAGAGGGACAGAAATTACGCAACCCCGAAACGAGATCGCTATGATCTTTCAAAATTTCGTCCTGTTGCCGTGGCGAACCGCTCTTGAGAATGTTATGTTCGCGTTATCCTCCAAAAAAGAACTATCTGAAGATCAAAAGCGAGAGAAGGCCACGAAGATGCTTGACGAAGTCGGGTTAAGAGGATTCGAGGACGTCTTCCCAGGAGAATTGTCGGGTGGCATGAAGCAACGGGTCGGCATAGCGAGAGCGCTGGCACTGGAACCGCAAGTTCTGCTGATGGATGAACCCTTCAGCTCTCTAGATGCCCTGACCGCTGAGCTGCTTAGGAAGGAAGTTTACTCGCTCCTCATCAATCCATCCTCATCCATTCAGACGGTAATAATGGTCAGCCACAACGTCGAAGAAATTGTGGAACTTTCTGACAAGGTTGTGGTATTATCTCAACGCCCTGCTCACGTAGTTGGAGAAGTGAGCATTACCTTGCCGAGACCACGGGATCGAAAGTCGCCTGATTTTTACACTTGGATGGACAAAATATATTCCCTATTAGCATAATGTAATGTGACGTGCGTAAAGTTGACTGTGAAAACAGGACCAAGTGTTGAAGTGAAGAAAGCCAATATTCCACCCACGATGCCCGCCAATGTACGAGCCGGCCAAATCATTGGTCTAGTCGAAGTAACGGGCGGTTTAGGCTCTCCGATAGACGTTAGTAGACTCGCTTACGAGTTAGGAGACGACGTCGCAATGCTCTTGCCGATACTCGATGCAGGCGAAATGTTAGGCCTCGTAAAAATTGAAAAGGGCAACGTTAACCAAACCGATTTCGGTCTCAAATTTCAAAGGACGTCGAAACATAAAATTCGATTACTCAAAGATCAACTCTTGAAAATAGAGCCGTTCAAAACGGCCGTCGAAATGGTTTCGAAACACGGATCAGTTTCCGCCGCTGAAGTTGCAGATGCTCTAATCCACAAGAAAGTGCGCTGGCATCACGAGCAGGAAGTAAATGAAACCTTGGTTAATGGGCTACTCATACACTGGGCGATCTACGCCGGTATTCTGAGCTATAAATCAGAAAGATTCCAAAAAGCCACCTGATCCATCTCAGGACATTTTCTGTTCGACCAATTTGACGCCATAATGGTAAGCTGCAACTCCTGTAATCGGCACATCTAGCCACGACGTCACAATTCTCGTCAAAATGGCTGCGGCAGCTCCAATCGCTACGGGAACTCCGAAAAGGGCAAGTGTAGTTGTAACTGCTGCCTCAAAGATACCGATCATGCCAGGAACCGCGATAGGAGTCATTTGGATCATCTTCCCAATCGCCATTGTAATAACCACGATCCAAATCGACACGGTTGTCCCAAGAGCAGCAAGGACTATCCACAAGAAAACGACAGAGCACCCCCAATCACACATGCTCGCAGCGAAGGACGCCAGCAAATGACCAGGTTTGGAGAGCATACAGCGAAAACCTAGCTTGTAATCCGATAAGAATTGGTCTGCCTTCCCCTCGACTGAAGCATCCTTCTGAACCAACTTCAATATTGGCCCCCCTAACCGCAAGAGCCTATCTAGCAGAGGATGAAAAATTCTTGGAACCAATGAAATAGAGAGTAGAACGATTAGTCCAATTACTGCAATTATTGGAAGGATGCTTATTTCGTAGGCTACATTCGAATTTACCATCCCCTCCATTACAAGCGCGGTAAAAGCGATTGCCATACTTCCAAGGAACCCGACAATGTAGAGAATTCTGTGAAGAATTACCGTGGCAGTAGTCTCGCCCAATTTCATCTTAGCCTCCTTCGAGCCGAGGATGCAACGTGTGACTTCAAGAAACACGCCACTAGGCATAGTATAACTTGCGAAGATACTCGCGAACGTAATCCCCTGGCATGTTAGAAAACGGAGATGGTGTCCAGTCGCTAGTATAAGGACATACCACGCGGTCGCATAGAAAACGAAGCCTATCAGTTCAATTCCTGCAAGACCAACAATGACTAGGGGATTAACGCTTAGAAGAATTCTGATGACTGACTCAACGCCAACATAGTAAATGAACCCGACGAGAACTGCGACCCCGAAAACTAAACTGAGCACTTTAGTCAGAGTTCTTCTGTTAATCTATGGCACCTCCAAGAGACGAGGTCTTGCATTTGAGCGAACGTGATTTACTAATTCACCCTTATATTCATGAAGTGTCGCGAATGGCAATTTGCATCCAACGCGTGTGGTAGCAGTGGCTGAGACACTAAGATACGACATAATCATCGTAGGCTCAGGAATAGCAGGACTGCGTGCGGCAATAGAAGCCGCTCGCGTCTCAAACGGTAAGGCATCGATCGCTATCATCACCAAAGTCCAAGCTATGCGTTCCCATTCCGTTTCGGCCGAAGGAGGAACAGCAGCGGTTCTATATGTTGACAAAGGAGACACACTTGAATCTCACATTTACGACACCATCAAAGGCAGCGATTTCCTGGCCGATCAAGACGCAGTTGAATTCTTCGTCAATTCGATGCCTGCACAGATCTACCAACTTGAACATTGGGGAATGCCTTGGTCAAGAGCCGAAGATGGACGAATCGCACAAAGAAACTTTGGAGGATACAGTTTTCCACGAGCAACCCTTGCCGGCGACCGCGTCGGATTTTTTGAAATGCAGACACTCTACGACACTTCACGTAAGTTCGATAACATACATTTCTATCAAGAATGGTACGCGACCTCACTTATCATAGACAACGGGATCTTCGCCGGAATAACAGCAATCGACCTCAAATCTGGAGGCTTTCACGCTTTTACTGCAAAAGCCGGAATAATCGCGACCGGAGGAGCGGGCAGATTATATCGATTCGCAACCTACGGCTACTCCTCAACACCTGACGGGCTTTCCCTTGCATACCGCGCAGGCGCTCCTGTGGAAGATATGGAATTCGTGCAATTCCACCCCACCGGTTTGATCCCTTCAGGGGTACTGATAACGGAAGGAGCACGCGGAGACGGCGCTATTCTAGTTAACAGTAAGGGCGAACGCTTCATGAAAAAATATGCCCCAGAAAAACTCGAACTAGCGTCTCGCGACGTCGTATCTCGAGCGATAATTACTGAAATTCAAGAGGGCCGCGGATTCCACGATAACGTAGCAGATATGGACTATGTCCTGATAGACCTCCGACAACTAGGAGCAGAGAAAATAAAAGAACGCCTATCCGGAATAAGAGAGATCGCGATCAAGTTTCGAGGAATCGATCCAATTACTGAACCACTGCCTATACGACCCGTATGTCACTACATGATGGGGGGCATCAGAACGAACATAAACGCAGAAACCCCTCTCACGGGACTATGGTCTGCAGGAGAAGCTGCATGCGTCAGCATCAACGGCGCAAACAGGTTGGGAGCGAACTCAACATCAGAATGCCTAGTGTTCGGCACCCAAGCGGGCGCTGGAGCCGCAAAATACGCTATGGCCAAATCGTTCCAAGACTCCTCTAAAGAATCGATTCAGCGAGAAGAGAAAAGACTCTTCGATAAAATACTACATGGCGTAGGCGACGAGAATCCATATGACATTCAAAATGAAGCGCAATCCATTATGGACAAATACGCTTACGTATACCGAACCGGCGACCGACTGCAAACCGGATTGAGAGAACTCAAAGAATTGCGGAAGAAATCATGGATGCACGTTGATGACAAATCGAAGGAGTACAATACCAACTTCATAAACGTTCTAGAACTCGAAGCCATGTTCGACATGGCAGAAGTAATTCTAGTCGGAGCATTAGCTCGAACGGAATCAAGAGGCGCCCATGCACGCATCGATTATCCTAAACGAAATGACGAACAATGGTTGAAACACACCTTGGCATACTTTAGCAGCGACGGACCAAGACTGGATTATGCGCCCGTAACAATTACTAAATACAAACCAGTAGAACGACACTACTGAGAGGCGCGTGAGATGCAGACTCAACAAGCTCTTGTACCCACGGAGCACGTGGAACTTCGCGTTTTCCGCGCCAACCCAGCCAACCAAGCCTCTTCTCCGCATTTCAGCTCGTACAACATACCTTTGGAACCCGGCATGACTGTGCTCAGCGCCTTGCTCTACGCAAAAGAGAAGCTTGACCACTCTATAGCAATCAGATTCTCATGCCGAATGGCGTCATGCGGATCATGCGGAATGAAAATCAACTCCCTCCCCAGACTTGCATGTTACACTCAAGTAAGGGATCTGCCAAAGGGACCTGTTACTGTCGAACCACTTGACCACTATCCTCTCGTAAGAGACTTAGTGACTGACTTCGATGGTTTTTTCGGTAAACATCGTAGCATATCACCGTACCTGATCAGACGGGATGAAAAAGAACAGGAAACGTTGGAATCCGAATACAGGCAAAGCGTACATGAATTGGATGATTATCTACAATTCGCCTATTGTATCAAATGCGGACTTTGCAACGCTGCATGCCCCACGTTAGCAGCAGACCCACATTTCATTGGACCCCAAGCCTTGGGGCAAGCGTATCGTTACGTGGCCGACTCACGTGACGAAGCCGCTTCTCTCCGCGTGAAGGCGATTGATAATTCGCATGGCATCTGGAGGTGCCATTTCGCAGGCGCATGCAGCTACGTATGTCCAAAAGGAGTCGACCCAGCATTTGGAATCCAAAAGCTCAGACGTATCGTATTCTCGCATGCCCAGAAGAAAAGCGCGGAACTAATGGCTAGGCGTCAACTGAAATCGTGACCGCAAATGGGCGTTGACTCTGCTTTTCTAAAGCGAGAAAACAAACTGTTCGGTATGGACGTAACATGTTCGGCTTGTGGAAGCAAGATCAAACTTTTCGTTAACGCCATGGCTTCTCCAGGAGAAGTATGGCCTTTCTGCGAAGCATGCGGAACGTATGTAGACGTCGTCCCAACCGAAGCCTGAAACCTGGTTGCTCCTCCAGGGCGCAACATTCTTCTAATCTGCCGGCTAGTGAGCCCTTGAAACCTTAGAGGGCTTATCTTGAGCGAACTGGACAAGTACGATCTCCTATCTGATCTAGGAAAACGGCGTGGATACTTTTGGCCGTCATTTGAAATTTATGGAGGCATAAGCGGCTACGTAGACCTCGGCCCACTCGGGACCAAACTGAAGCGAAAGATAGAGGATCTGTGGCTCAACCTCTTTGTATATCAACATCGATTCGTAGCCCTAACCACTCCTGTAATAATGCCTGAACGAGTTCTCGAAGCTTCGGGGCACGTTGAACATTTCAAAGACCTCATGGTGACATGCACTAATTGTCGAAAACACTTCAGAGCCGACCTTGCCATATCCGAAGCGATGCCCGGCCGCACAGATCTTGCCCTTGAGGCGATGGGGCCCCAGGAAATTGATGCATTCATCTCCGAGAACCATATTCTCTGCCCAGAATGCGGAGGCGCGTTAGGTCCGGCAGAATATTACTCAACCATGTTCAAGACAACTATCGGAGCATCCGGAGACATAACTGGATACGGGCGACCAGAAGCAGCTCAAGGTATCTTCACAGATTTCAAACGGGTCTACGAAACGAGCAGAGAGAAACTCCCGATCGGAGTAGCGCAAGTCGGTACGGTGATGAGGAATGAGATTTCGCCAAGACAAGGACCTCTGCGACTTCGAGAATTTACAATAATGGAAATGGAAATGTTCTTCGACCCAAGCGAATCTCACTGCGAATTCTTGGATCGCGTCAAGGACATTGAGCTTCCGCTACTACTTACGAAACAACGTGAAGCGAGAGATACGAATCTGACGCGCATAAAGGCAACGGAAGCCGTCGCAGAAGGCTACGTGAAAACCGAATGGTCAGCGTACTTCATGGCTTTATCCATCCTCTTCGCCAAGAAACTCGGAGTGCCATACGAGAAACAGAGATTTGAGGAAAAGCTACCGGCGGAACGAGCCCACTACTCATCGCAAACCTTTGACCACCAAATATCACTGGACCGATGGGGGTGGGTTGAGATTGCCGGTCACGCTTATAGAACTGATTTTGATCTTAACGCGCACATAAAACATTCAGGCACAGACCTGAGCATCTTCAAACCATACCCTCAACCCATCGAAAAGAAAGCGACCGTTGTAGTCCCCAATGGGTCAGCACTCGGACCAATCCTACGGGAGAAAACCGGCAAAATCGTCAGCGCACTCTCTGCGACAAATCCAGAAGAACTCAAGAATTCATTCGAAACGTCAGGATACGTTGAGATCGAGGGCTTCAAAATTCTTCCCTCTCACGTCAAATTTGAGGAAAGGACCATTCGCGAATCAGGGAGACGAGTTGTTCCCCACGTGGTGGAACCAAGTTACGGAGCTGAACGATTAGTTTACTCAACCCTCGAATACGCCTACACACGCACAGAAGGTAGGGTTATTCTACGGCTTCCAAGACTACTGGCCCCGATGCAGATTATGGTGTTCCCGCTTATGCCAAAGGACGGTCTGAGTGAGATCGCGTTGGAAGTGGCTGATTTTCTTGCGAAACACGAGTTAGATGTTGATTACGACGAATCCGGTACTATTGGGCGGCGGTATGCGCGTGCTGACGAGATCGGGGTCCCAATCTCTGTTACCGTAGATTACCAAACACAGAAGGACGGGACTGTCACTCTTAGAGATAGGGACACCTGGGCTCAGGTACGCACTGATTGGCGGTCAATGGCCGATCCAACGAAGAGGTTCCTGCATTCTGAACTGCCCTTTGATCAACTCGGAACCCTTGTAAGGTCGGAACCGAAATCTTGAGCTAGGCTTTAAGTTCAGAGCAGCTACAATACTAGGAATGGGGTAAAGCGCGTGAGTTTTCCAACCGATACAGAAGGCAACATCAGACGAAGAATGCTAGATCTATGCCAAGTTCACGCGCGAAACGTTGTCGAAATATCTAGACAGCTCGCGCTGCTCGTCGATAGCCTAGCTGATGGCAAGCAGAAGACCGCACGCGAAAGTTACGCGGCCATCCTTAAGGCAATGGAGGAGAATGAGAAGAATAAATCTACTTTCCTAGTAGAAGTAGCCTCTGTGGGCAGCCTGCTAGTAAGTCGGGAAGATTTTCTAAGGCTCCTATTCAGATTGCGCGAAATTGCTGACTACAGCGAATCCGTGGGTAATCGGCTAATTGAAGTCTTGGAGTTGAAGTGGAAATTTGAACCGAAAAAATTGAGAGAACTCTCGGAACTCATGGACCTCGTGTTGAAAGAAATATCGAAAGTCAGAGAGACACTTCACTCTCTCTCCTTCGATGCCGATAAGGCCACCGAAACTGCCAAGGCCGTCGAGGAACTTGAAAGACAAGTAGACCGGGCCTCGAGAAAAATGGATATGGATTTGTTGAGTAGCAAAATGCCTGTTCCAATGTTGCTCTTTCTGCGCGATATCGTGGACCGAGCCGAGAGAATTGCTGATATCGGTGTCGAAGTTGTTGACCACATCCGCGTGTTAGCCTTAACTTCGTAGAGCGATTCAACGATGCAGAGAAATCCAATCACTGCCGAACTAATCGGCACGCGACTTGTAGTTTGGAATTACGCGGACGCGGTGTCGCTTTATCGAATGGGTTTCTTCGGAAAGCCAGTTGGCATTCCAAAACCAAAGCCTGAACAGGAATTCAAAGCACCCCTAATGCTCGACCTCATGGAGGCAGTCTACCTGTTAGATAGAAAGATCATCAAGATCACCGACGCAGTCAACTCAAAGCCCGTAACCAAAAGCAGACTTCTAAAAGTGGCGAACCGGACATACAAACAGTTCGACCTAGGATACGCAGCATACGAAGACTTGCGGAAGAAAGGCTTGATCGTCACACCAGGAATAAGATTCGGATCAGACTTCGCAATCTATGAGCACGGACCGGGAATTGACCATGCACCTTTCATCGTCACAGTCAAAAGAGAAGAAGACACGATGGGACCTTTCGAAGTCGTCCTAGCAGGAAGGCTCGCCACAACTGTCAGAAAACAGTTCACCATTGCTGTTCCAACGCGGAAACATAAAACCAATTATCTCGTCTTCAAATGGTTCAAAGCCTAAACAATTTCATTCTTCTTGAGATTCTTTGAAACTGTCATCTTCTTGTCTGTCTGCTCAAAACCTAGCTTACTGAACAATCTGCACGCTACGTGATTACTCTCATCAGCCCAAACATTCAACCTGGAATAGTTTCGTTTAGCCAACCGATTCATCGCCGTCGCTACCTCGGAAGTGGCCAATCCTCTGGCACGATACAGTGGATGCGTGAATAACTCGGAGATATTCGCTGCCTCCTTTGATGGGCTAGTGATGAAACATGCGCTGACGTAATTGCCGCCGGAACCGCCGACGAAAGAGCATTCCGCCAAGTACTCGTGGTTCGAGGTAATCTCTTGCAATTTTTTCGCAGTTTCATCTGAGCTCGCATATTTCGGAATCCTGCCTTTCGAGTACGCCTCATGCATTAGTTTCGCTAAGGCAGGAAGATCGCTGCTTTTCGGATTGGTGAGTGGAAGAATCGGCATGAATTGTGTTTCGGAAATTTTTCTTGAGAAATTAATTACCGTGCTCTTTATCATGTATCCTTGGGCGACAAGTCTTTCGGCTGAGCTAACGTTTGTCGTAAGCGAGATGTCTGTGATCGGTGCTTTCGCAAGTTCGTTGGTTAATTCTGACGCGAAGATTGTAATTGCCTCCGGTGTTGTTAGGCAGAGATGATCTATCGATCCATGCCCTTGGATCTCAGAAAGAGCAAATAGTGCCAATGTTCCCTCGTGAGTTAGAATAGTCCATTGCGGACCTAATTTCCGGAACGTGCCGAGTAAACTGGTTTTATTGGCGCTTGCCGGAAATGATTCTCTTCGGTAGGGTTCGTTCGCTAGAACTAAGTTTGCGATTTGATCTAAGATTTCTGATGGTGCTTTATTGACTCGGGTAATCATAGTTCAATTCACCGGCGAAAAAGCCCATATTGACGAGTTGGAGAATTGGCCCTGAGTCGGATGTATAGAGGGTTAGTTGTTTCTGGCGGCATCTTAGCTGTCTTCGGCGCATTCCTTGTCGTCACTGACTTGTATGTTCCGATGGGCGTTTCAGTTTTCGGTCTCCCGTTTCTTGTGGCTGGGATCATAATGATCTTGATTGGGTATTGGAGAGCTGAACCCTTGCCAGTAGAGCCAGCGCCTGGCATGAAATTTTGCTGGTACTGTATGAAGGAGGTCCCTGTCGATTCCAAAGAATGCCCCAACTGCAGTCTCCCTCAACATGATGCTGACGATTAATTCTCCTGGACTATTTTGTCGCGGTTCCCGCGTTGGGTGAGTCTTGTGGTTTGGTTGGAGGTGGCGAAGACGGGGGTTCTTTTAACTTTACGCGAGCCGCGCCTTCCATAATCTTCCGTTGAATCGCCGTGATCAAGTCCTCCAACGCATCGAAATCCAATCCTGTTTTCTTGAGCTCTGATGACGTCTCATCAGGAAACGTTACCGCTACGTTCGGGCCACCATACTCTTCTATCATTATTGCACCGAACCTTAGGGAAAGATTCTTGAACTCGAAGTAGCCCGAGACATAGGTTGCGCGGCCCTGAGGATCGTAGGATTCGATATACACTTCAAGATCCTCGGGAAGAGGAGGCCGGCTTGTCATCGCTATTCTTATCCGGCATTGAGAGAGGGCACATATATCTAGTGCGCCCAGGCAGCGCACTGAATTAGCGAGAAATGGGATTGGCTACGGGTACTTTCAAAGTCGTGAGCTTCCACTAGCGCCGTTTTGGTTACTTGCACGGACAAATCAAAGAATCGTCCTGTTTGCAAGTATTATTGCGATGAACAAGCTGATCGCTCGCTTACGGAAGGGCCTATCGGACCGATTGTTAAAAAGGGACGAATGGGGTATCTTCGCTGAAGTCTTAAGTAATGTACGCCCTCCTTACCTAATGGCGGCATTACTCAATTCATGAAACTTGAGGCATCTGATCGATGAAGAACCCCGGCAGAAAATTAATCGCCTGCCTCGTTTTGGCTCTTTTTATCCTTGCTCCGATCGTTAGTGTGTACGCTCAAAGTACACTTCCAACGCCCGAATCAGGTACATTTCCGATCGGGACATTTGTTGTTCCGATGGATAGCAAACAGGCCGATAGGATTCGCGTTTACGGTTTCATACATGAATTTCTCAGAGACACCCCGAGCGGTGAGGTGGCTAGAATAATTGAGCCTCCAGACGTCACAATGCAGACTGGACTGACACCGAGCGGCGCATTGTACCAGGGTGGTCCGTTTCTTATCGCTCAGAGCTTCGCTGGCGCAATTTCCAATATGCTGATGAACTCAACCTTTAGCAAAGTGACAGTGACCCAGCTATCCGTACCCTTTACCTCAAACCAAGTCTTCTTCGTCACACAGGCGACGAAAATACTTGTCATCCGAGGGATCTGGGGACGAACTGATCTTACCCTCACCCGGATGGGAATTTCGTACACCATGGTCACGCCTATGCAAGTGCTCAACGATCCTTCCATGATAAATCAATACACGCTGATAGTTCTCGACAGCCCAGGCTGGTATGGAAATCCGTGCCCAGAAACACTAGGCTGCACATATGAAGCACTGCACAGCAAAATCCAGGCCGTCTACAGCACTCTTCAAGCTCGCGTCCAAGCTGGAAATGAAGTCATGTACACTGACATTGCAATGTTGGATTTGAACGCGACCTTCCCAGGATATATTCAGCTAGGACACGGCGGTGAAGCTGGTGCGTGGCCTGCCGTCGTTTACAACCCCGGGAAAGGTATGTCTCAATCATATTTCCCGAGTCAATACTACAACCCCGGACCAAACCCCAACAATGTGCGAATATTCACAGAATCTGGAGGTGGATTATGGGTTCCAATCGGCGTTCAACCTGCCCATGCTCAAGATGTGCAGGTTCTCATGGATAGTAGCCGGTTCGGTGTACCTACCATCCAGTATGCTCTTCTTGGCTTCTATTTCCAGTACGGGAACGGTATCGTCGAAGGTTTAGCGTTCCAACCGTACCAACAACTCTACCCAACCTACGCCGACCTGAACGGCTATTATGCTACTTACGAGATTTACGGTAACAAATTTGTTCACGGACCAACGTCAACCTTTTTCGTCTCTGCCACGCCCCAAACGGTAACTATACCGCAGGGTCAGACAGCGTCATACACTATCGGCGTAACCTCAGTCGGTACTTTCTCGTCTCCAGTCTCTCTACAAGCTACCGGAGTCCCCACGAATGCGGGTGCAACATTCTCTCCTAGTACCGTGACGCCGCCTCAGGGTGGCACTGTCACGTCAATGCTCAGCGTGTCTACTGGCATCGGCACTCCTCCTGGCTCATATAATCTAACGATCACAGGTTCGTCAACACTCCCTGCAGTTACAGCGTCTACGACCGTTACGCTCATCGTGACTTCCGCACCACCGGATTATTCGATCAGTGTATACCCGAATCTGCTTGTTCTCCAACCAGGACAATGTGGTAACGTCACGGCCACAGTCCAATCATTCGGAGGCTTCAGTTCGCCGGTGACGTTTACATTATCTCCACTTCCAATACCCCACGTCACCACAAGCACATTCACACCTAACCCAATCACGCCTCCGCCCGGCGGAAGCGCGAGTTCGGTGCTCAAGATGTGCGTTGATAATACCGCCACTAATGCAAGCTACACGTTAACCGTTACCGGCACGGGACCTACTTCACCTCCTGGTCCTCATACCGCCACTCTCTCCTTCCAGATACTAGTGCCAGCACCTCCTCCATCGTCAGGACTCAGCTGGTGGCTAATTTTGCTACTGTTAGCAATGCTGTTGTTGGCACTAGCGATAGCCTTGCTAGCGATCCTCAAATCTCGTAGAGGAGGAATGGTAGTTGGCAGACGCGTACGATTGGTCCATGTTTTGCCTGTGCCGATTATTCGATGCAGGTTCTGTGGTCGGAATATGCCGATCTATTCAGTCTACTGTCCATATTGTGGCCGACCGCACGTTGTAATTGCACCTCCTCCAAGACCGAGACCAAGACCAGTTACCCTGCCTCGTGGTGGACTCTTCTCATTCATTCTGGCTTTAGTTTCAGGTATCCTGATTCTTGTGAATAGCGCCGCGCTGTTGATGCCTGGATTTTACGGCCAAGGGGTTGGTTGGTCATCAATATTCTTCTGGCTACCAGTAATTGGACCAACATACGCATTCGCTCTTGGCGTATTCATTGGATTGACAATGATCCTAGCGTCAGTCGTCATGATCCTCGGCAATGGGGTGTTGGCAGACGTGATAATCTTCCCATTTGCAATCTTCAGCCTCATCATAGGCGGAGGATTCATAGCTGGGATGATAATCGGGGTCATCGCCGGAATACTGGCTGCGCTAAAGCGCTAAAGCGTAATTCGCTTGTCACTTCATTAACGAATTCGCCAACGAACGATACTGCGATCCGGTTTGGATTTTGAGAAGAGCATTTCTGATACTGATCAGTGTACTCGGACATTGAGACACCGAATGTGAAAAAGCCATTTTGATCTCTCCCTTAATTGCGCCGTTGAGTAAAGATGGATATTTTTTAATGAGACGTTAACTCCAATTTTTTCGACAGTTTCCATTACGTAACTAATTCCGCAAAGCCGCCAAATGTTTCCGGTAAAGATTCTGTTTTATTCGCGGCACGGATTGCTGTGCGATTTACTCGAATACTTCAAGGAACTCTTGACTGAAGTCGATACACGCCTCCAATGTTTCGACGGCAGTATCAAACCTGTGCACAATTGCACGGGCTTTTTGATTGATTTCTGTTTTGCGATCACCCATTTTTCGGTATCCCAGACCAGATTCGATGGGTATTCGCATGTTGAACTCCTAAGTCATGGAAACACCAACATATCTTGTTGGATATGAGAAAATGGAATCAGTAGAATACTATAGAGACTCGAGTGGGTTTTGGCGAATCAAGAATTTCCGTAGACGACGCAGAGCGCGAATCTAGATTTTTTTAGGTTCCGAATCGGCTCTATTTAGAAAATATAGAGCTGACCACTCGTTTCTAGCGCAATAAGATCAGTGGAAGAGAAAGGGCGCTGGAGGTGGCGTTGAATCGCGAGGCGGCAATACCGAAACAACTGTGCCTGCGAATCTGTCGCCAATTCTCTGCCGTTCTTGTGAGAGGAAGATCGATGCTGCTCCGACAAGATAGAACGTCGGCAGCCAATCTACAAACCGCAAGAGATTACGTTTTAGAGATTCCGTGAACGAGCACGGATCGCCGCTCATGCCAACTACACGAAGCTTCATCACAAACTTACCGACCGTAGCAGCAAAAAACGCCTCGCTGATCAAGAAATAGAGAAAACTCACTATTGATATCGAAAGGAGTTCCTCGAGAAGACCGCCTGGAAGATTCGATGAAGTAGTATGTAAAATAAGCAACCAGACTGTTGAGAGGATCAAACAATCGATTAACGCAGCTGCAAATCGTTTACTCAATTGGGCAGGTTTGATCTTGATTGGGGGAGACGACAAAGTTTCGATTGTAATATCGCGCTTATGACCGTCCTCATGATCATCATGTGTGCCCATGAATTACCCTGCTCCGAGTTCTCACAGTAGTTCCCTAAGATAAAGCTAGGATGATGCATTGATAGCCATGTACTCATTGACGACCGAAACGCAACGGGATCGTTGAAGCCCAGGTTAAGAATATCCAAACTGACACATCGACCAGAGCTAATTTGATCGCACGTCTAGCGTGAGCCAAGAGGAAATTGGTTTCGACCCGGAAAACGAAAAAGCGTCGGGCACATATCATTTGACCGTAGAGACGAGGTGATAGATGCTGAGGAGGTTCCTGATCGTTATTGTTCTTGTCGTATTGGTCATCACCGTAACTATGGGTGATGCTACGATCCTAGTCAACGCTGATCAGTGCAGCGCAAAGTTGACGACGCCGATTTCTCAGCCGACTTTCACGGGCTCCTATGTTCTAGTCAAAATTCCAGTCTCAGTCGATTGTTCTGCGAAAGTCAGCCAAATCTACGCGGGTGCAGCAGCCAGCGATACTTCGACTGGAACAATTGTGTTGACGCAGGGCAGCGTCCTCGACCCTGTTGGGAGTAGCACCTACGCGGGGTCGGTCGTTTTGAGATTTCCCTCCGCCTCCTCTTCTCAAGGAGACGAAATTCAAATTACCGCGTTGATTTACAGCTACGACGCAACTAACGGACTCGGCACACACCTGACCACCGCGAGCGAAACATGGCAAGCGAACTTCAGTTTGCCAGTGTCTCCTGTCAAAAACGGAAGCTCGGTGAGTGGGTGCAACCCAGCAACGGACGGAGCTTGCTGCCCATACGGAGCCGGATATTCAAATCTCTACTGCCCCGGATACGTGAACAATGGAGCTGGCTGCTTGTACCCGTCAGGGACACCATTTTACGAGATGCCGGGCATCTGCTCGTCGTCGACACCATCAACGTGTCCCTACAATTCCTACTTCAGCAACGGGTACTGCTATCAATACTATTCGCAGCAGCTTCCACTGTGCTCCAAAATAACTACCGGGCTCATAGAATGCCTTCCCGCCCCAAACGGTCAGCAGTACTGTTTCCAGACAAACGTCGGAGTTTACAGCTGTTATCCGTACATTAACAACCCGCCGTACTATCCGTACTACAGCCCTCAGACATACATTTACCCCTGCTACCTATCCAATTCAATTTATTACTGCTACTGATCGACATCGACCGTCCTATGATTGACGATGTATCGCAGATTTTCCTTGGGGTCGGGTTAGGTTTTGTTGGAGTATAGGCTTAAATATTATTTTGGAATATCCGCTGCTATCAACTAGGGAGCAACAGATCGAAATAATGGCGGAAGTATGCCCCACTTGTGGGCTTCCAAAAGATCTCTGTGTTTGCGGAACTATCAGTATGGAGCAGCAGCTTGTCAAAGTCCGCCTCGAGACCCGAAAATGGGGTAAGGCAACGACAATTATTGAAGGGATTAACTCGAAGAGCGTTAACCTCAACGATTTAGGGGCGAAGCTGAAGACTCAGTGTGCATGCGGCGGTACGTCGAAGGAGGGCTTGATAATCCTTCAAGGCGATCATCGCGGCAAAATGAAGCGGCTACTAGTGCAATTCGGGTTTCCTGAGACTTCAATCGAAGTTCACTAGTTTCTGGGATTTTCTTCATGAATGATTTTCTGGAAACAATGAAAAACCTGAAGCATTCAGGAACATCGCCTATGATTTGCCCAGTTTGCGGAAGTATGCGGGTGAGGCAGAGGGGGTCGCTGAGTGGGTGGCTTCTTCCTGCGGTTTATTGCTGCGAAGACTGTGGATACCTTGGGAGTCTGGTGTTGGAAGCTGACTCAGACGAAAAGTTAGAGAAATTAGACTCCAAAAAGCAGTAGATGAATGGAAGTTAAAAAATAAGGGTATGCTACAAACGGTTGCCCGTATGTAGCTTAGTTAGATGTCCAGTTTGAGGGCTTCTTTGAGCCCTTTGTATCTGTTCCTTACTGTGACTTCTGTGACGTTGGCGACTTCAGCGATCTCTTTCTGTGTTTTCTTCTCGCCTTCGAGGACACACGCGACGTAGAGAGCAGCCGCGGCTAGGCCCATCGGGTCCTTGCCGGCAACTATTCCCTTTCTTTTGGCTTCGTTGATTATTCTGATTGCGCGTTGTTGTGTGGGCATTGAGATCTCGACTTTGGTCGCGATCTTTGAGATGCATTTGACAGGGTCCTCTACGGGCATTCGTAGATCGAGTTCTCTTACCAGCAATCTGTAGCATCTCGCAACGTCTTTTTTGCGGATGCGGCTTGCTGATGAGACGTCTTTCAGTGTGCGTGGTGTTTCCGACATTCTGCATGCTGCGTATAGTGAAGCTGCAGCGATCGCTGCTATTGATCTGCCTCTTACGAGTCCGTTATCGAGTGCCTTACGGTAGACGATTGCTGCTCGTTCTTTGATTGAGGCCGGGATGTGTAACATGTCAGTAAGTCTGTCAAGTTCGGCCATTGCTTGTGCGAGGTTTCTGTCAGCTGAGGAATGAACTCTGGTTCTGATCTGCCATTTCCTTAGTCTGAGCATTTCAAGACGGGTGGCTAAGGGAAGTTGGCGTCCGTATGCGTCTCGGTTTACTCGATCGATGACTGTTGAGAGCCCTTTATCGTGGATTGAGAAGGATGTCGGAATTCCTACACGTCCGCGTTCATCCTTCTCTTCTTTGGTGAACGCACGCCATTCGGGGCCTTGGTTTAGTGCGTGCTCGCTAATTACGAGTCCACAACTATGGCAACTGACTTCGCCTACGTCGTAATCTTCGACAAGATCTGCGCTGCCGCATTCTGGGCAGTTTGTGAGCTTTCCAACTTTTTTCGTTGTCGTGCTCATTTTTTATCAATTTTTTCCATGCTAGCCGCTCGAGCCATCATTTCTTCAGCAGAACCACACGCGTCGTTCTCCTTCAGACACTTAATCCGGCCCGAAAGCTAAATTAAGCACGTCATCTAAGTATTTAACTTTTGTGTCGAATATTCTATTTTCTGTGTCAAAATAACGGTTTTTGCCCGTTTTCTATGCTATTAACCCGTAATCTACGTATTTCTACGTCCAGAGGCGTAACTTGGCGCGGGCACTGCCGAGTTCGACGAGTTAGCCTTTTTTTGATGCTTATTTTCGAGGTTTCCTAGGGCTCTAATTGCCTCCTGAAGTAAACTTCGCTTCCTTCGCGTTTGATGAATCGGGAGTATCGTCCGCACTCAGAGACAAGCATTGGTTGCTGGTCATCGGGGGAGGTGAGGACTTCTAAATTTATGATTCTGTATTTGGCTGGGTCAGGATCGGTACCAAACATCTCTTTGTAGTCTGAGATGGTCAATTCTGGAGCTAAGGGGTCATTGAGGTTAACCGCAATTGAAATTCTGCGGATTGGGATCCGCGCGACGGTTTCAACCTGCGAGAGGAGTCACCTCTTCGGCGCGACCGCGTCTGGAGAGAACATCAAGCCACGGGTTATTGTTGAAGAATGACGGTAACGGGCCTTGGGCTGGGTGGGGGGCGATGGTGTACGCGGTTGGTGGGCGTGGAAGTTCAATCGATTCAGGGCGAATGGGTGGTTGAGGTTCCGTTGTTCTGGCGCTATGGTTCATTGCCTTCATCTCTTCGCGCATGTCTTCGATTGTCTTTTCCATTTGTGCGTACATGGACTTGAGAATGGTGAATTCGGAGAGGAGGTTCTGGTCGGGTACGGCGGCGGTGTTGATTGGTTTTGGTTCGAGCGCTGGTGTGATTCGGCCTTCAATAGTTTCCTCGATTTTTCGGTCATCGAAGAGAATTAGTCCGAGTCCGTGGGTTTTGAAGATTTGATTATCGAGGGTTGTTGCGAGCAATCTGGGAGCTGCGAGGTAGAGCAAATCAGCACTTTGTCTCATCGATGTGACATACAGAATTGCATCAAGTACTTTACTGCTCTCAAGAATCTCTTCTTTATGTAATGTGACAACTCGGATTGTTTCGTTCCCTAATTTGAACGATAGTGACCTTGGATCCGGGTTCTCAGCCGAGCATTGTTGTGCGCCCATTGCGAGGAAGTAGTGGATTAGCCGCTGCTCGATGGGTAAGCTAACTGCCGAATTTCATCCATCCTTCAAGCAGTTGCCAGTCCCACTCGTAGTTCTCTGGAACCGCGAAGCCATAGATGATGCAACCATGCCAGACGGAAAATTGTGGAGAAGCAGTCATCTTTACTGATACGTTCTTTATTCCTTTCTGACGTAGTAGCGATTTTATTTTAGCTGGTGCATCCACGGCGACGTTCTCTAGATTAGCGGGAACATTCCAGCTGAAGTTTCCGCCCGAGAGAAGTATTTCTCGATATAGATGTGACTGTAATTCCACGGGGCACTTTTCCACTGAAGTTACAATGGCGTCGCCGAAGTCAAGCATGCCGCGGAAAGTTGTGTCGCCCATTTTGACGTCTCGTGGTCTGGGCATGCCGCGGCTGAAGTAGCTCTCGAAGATTTCGTGATTTGGATTGAATACGTATTCGCCGATCAAGAATCGTGTCCAAGAATCCTTCTCCAAGTCAACCTCTACTCTAGTACCTGGAACTTTGTATTTCGCTCTGAATTTTCTTGGATTCTTTCGCGCTTCGGCTATCGCAACGTCAAGTTCAGCCGGGACGAGGCCTATGTTCTCTTTTGCCTTTCGAACAAACGATTCTTCGCTCGCAAGGTCTCCATATCCCGCATCTTTGAGTATCTCAGACGTAATCGCGTTGGCATCCCCACCGCCTCTGTTCAGTGTGACCTGGGCGTTTCGAATGGGATATTTCGAGATCGGACAAACCTGACTATTTCCGTGGCCCGACTCGATCACTACGCAGGTAGTTACCCCGTGCCCTATCGCTACCGCGAAGGGTTGGGGTATGACCGTAGCGGCACGTATGAGACCATTGTTATTTTCTTTGAAAATATCCATAAGTCGTTCGTACATGTATCGTGGTGATATTGCTGATAGTGAGGCGACGATGTAGTAGCCTTTGAAGCCATTGTTCTGTTGGGACGAGAATGTGTTTAACCCGTATTGGCAGAGCGCACTTACGACTTGCCACGCGTTGTCATCTGCCTTCTCGATCATGCCGTTTCGCATCGGATATACTAGTCTAGATGACAAATCTTCTGTGGATTGTAGGTAGAGTGGCACCTGATCACCAACGACAACATCAGGCGTTGATTCAAACGCCTTGTACATTACGGATTTTCTGTCGGGGAAATATCCACGATTATTCACTATCAGAGGGTCTTCTCCACATGTGATCGGACCATACTTGAAATCGCTTGTGCCAAAATCCATAGCGAAAGTATAGTTGCTTCGATAATTATCGAGTGCCATCAAGATCTTCTCCCCTCGATAACTAAGCGACTACCGTCAATCTTGATCACAACTTCTTGGTCTGCACTGAATGGAAACGAAGAATCCTTTACGAGATCCGCGGGAATGTAGAGAATCCCAGTCTTGCTTCGATCGCTCCGAACTGGTAAAATGATTTTTGCTAAACTCTCGAGCAACAGACAATTCACCTTGCAAATGGCAATACGCAGTGACGGGCGCGGATTCTGCATATAGCTCAACAGAGGAGACCCGCGCGGTCTGAGCTGAGTAAAAGTAAGAAGAGTCAGAATCTAGGCGACCTTCAGTCCTGTCACGCGAATTTCCACGCTCCCAGCGGAGAAAACGTGTCCCGTAAATTGGACAGAACCCAGCGGAGGATCAGTTAAATAGTTCATGCCATATGTCATGTTTTGATCAAATATTGCTGAGGCCAGCCGTGAGCGTCCCCGCATCTAACCTAGATCACGGTCCGAACTCTCTTACCGCATATGTCGGGCATACGCCATTGTTGGCTTTGAAGCCGGATGCCGATAACGTTCGTCTTTATGGTAAAGCGGAATGGTTCAATCCGTCAGGATCAGTCAAGGATCGATCAGTTTTTTCAATTTTGAAGACCGCTGGGGCAGCTGGTCTGCTTTCAGGTAAAACGATCTTGGATTCGACGTCGGGAAACGCCGGAATAGCATATGCAATGATGGGCCCATGTCTTGGACATAACGTAACACTCACGATCCCGAAGAACGTGAACGAAGAAAGAAAGCAAGTTCTTCGCGCCTACGGCGTCAAGCTGATTTACACCGATCCTCTCGAGGGGTCTGATGGAGCAATGCGTAAGGCAAGAGAACTCCACGCCGAAAAGCCGGACGAATATTTCTACGCTGACCAATACTCGAATGAAGCTAACTGGCGAGGGCATTATGAGACAACCGGGATTGAAATTTGGGAGCAAACTCACGGAGCTGTCACTCACTTGGTTGCAGGTGTAGGGACCGGAGGAACGATAATGGGAACAGGCAGACGCCTGAAGCAATTCAATCCAGAAATCAAGATAATTGCTGTACAACCAGATTCGCCGTTCCATGGACTGGAAGGTCTCAAACATCTGCAAACATCGATTATGCCAAAGATCTATGACCCAGACTTCCCAGATCAAACCGTCGAGGTCGCCACTGACATGGCCCAGAAGGTTGTCAGAAAGTTAGCTCGAGAAGGAGTTTTGATCGGCCCCTCTTCTGGAGCAGCGCTGGCTGCCTCCACGATAATTGCCAACGATCTCGATTCAGGAACTATTGTCACGATCCTCCCTGACGGCGGGGAAAGGTACCTTTCTGAAAGGTTCTGGGAGGAACAGTAGAGTGACCGTCCTCATTGCTAGCGATCAAGTCGAAGCCATCAAAGCCCATGCCAAAACTACATACCCAGAGGAATGCTGCGGATTTCTTCTTGGAGTCGATTCCGCCATGAGGACGATCCATCGTATACTCTCCGCCTCAAACGCGAACCGTGAATCTCGCAGAAACCGATACAACATCGACCCGATGGAGTTTATCAAAGCCGACGAAGAAGCTCGTAAATCAAATCTTAACCTCGTCGGAATCTATCACTCGCATCCGGATGCCCCAGCGAGGCCTTCCCAATTCGATTTAGAGCATGCTTGGCCTTGGTACACTTACATCGTACTAGCGGTCCAAAATGGAGTTCCTAAAGATGTATCTGCGTGGGTTCTGAGTGAGGACAGGTCAAACTTTCGTCAAGATGATCTGAGAATTTCAGGAGTTTAAGAAGAAAAATGTCAGTTAAATTGAAAATCCCAACGGCGTTGCGACATTTCGTCGGCAACCAAGAGAGCGTCCAAGTCCAAGCCGCCACAGTAGGCGAGGCCATAAAGCACCTCACTAACTCATACCCAACCCTCAAACACCACATCATGACGGACAACGGAGACCTCCGAAATTTCGTCAACGTCTACGTTAACGATCAAGATATCAGAAACTTGAAGA
>Ga0326728_10007667_pt1 | contig 27465 bp, 23 predicted proteins | sample MB3enrmetagenome_FD_207602 | JGI IMG/M metagenome (GOLD analysis project Ga0326728, IMG submission 207602) | Lab enriched peat soil microbial communities from McLean, Ithaca, NY, United States - MB31MN | ecosystem: Environmental > Terrestrial > Soil > Wetlands > Peat | place: USA: New York...
CGCCGAAATCAGCCACTTCGACTGGTTCGTCATCACGATCGCCGCGCGGTCTCCCGCCTTGAAATCGGCGTCCTCAAAGGCGCGGCACAGCGGCCGCGCCATTTCCTTAAAATCGGAATAAGTAAGCCGCACTTTTTCGCGGTCGCGGTCGGCTTCAATCAGGCAGGTTTCGTTGGGCCAGCGATCCAGCGCATCCTTAAGCGCGGCGCCCAGACTCGCATATTGGCGGAGATCAAGCATTCGATATGTCTTTGAAAGGGCCCGGCTTCAGCCGGGCCGTAACGAGCCCCATAAACTTGGGCATTAGCCCCTGAGGGAACCCTCTACAGCCGCGCCTGTATCCGATTCGCCAGCGTGCGGAAATCCGACACGCCCTGCAATTCATAATCCGGCAACTCGATGGAGAAGTGGTGCTCCAGCCGCGTCAGTAAATCGAGCGCCTGCAAACTGTCGATGCCCAGCGTCTTGAAAAAATCGTCGTCGGGCGTAAGCTTTTCCCGCGGCACCTTGAAATGCAAAGCCGCAAGCTTCAAAATTTCGTCGAGTGTGCGATCGTTCGTCGGCATGAACACTGCACCTTTCAAATTACAAATTACAAATCACCAATCACAAATTAGGGTAAGTACGGCTGCACTCCCTCGTTCTCCACAAACTTGCGCAATCCTTCTTCGACGGCTGGACGCGAATATAGCTCGCAGAAAATATCGATCTCCCGCTTCAACTCTTCATACGGAATCGGCTTCACAAACTCCTTCGCCGCCGCTGCCGTCCGCTTGTCGAATTTTCCGGCCTGGCTCGCCGTGGCGCGTGCCACCCGCAACGCCTCGCCTTCGGCCGCAATCTGGCTCACCAATCCAATCTGCTGCGCCTTCATCACGTTGAAACTGCGCCCGGTCAGCAGCAGATCGCGCACCACCGCATTGCCCAAATCCCGCTTCAGCCGCGGAATCCCGCCGAACCCCGGAATCAACCCCAGCCGCAATTCCGGAAAGCAAAATCGCGCCATGCGGTCCGCAATAATAATGTCGCAAACCAGCGCCAGCTCAAACCCTCCGCCAAACGTTACCCCATGCACCGCCGCAATCGTCGTCAGCGGCGCCGCATCGAGCGCGTTCATCACCGCATGAATGCGCTCCAAAAATTCCCGCACCCCGCGCAACGCTGCGCTCTTTTCCACCTTTTGCGAACGCTCGAACAATTCGCGCAAATCCGCTCCCGCCGAAAACCCAGCCTTCAACGTCGAGTGCACAATCAACGCATGAGCTTCCTTCGCCAACTCGGGAAGGGAAGCCGCAAATTTTTCCAACTCCTCCAGCGTCAGCGACCCGATCTCGTTGCAAGGATCGCGGTGCAACGCCAGCTCAATCGCTCCATTCACGATCTGCCAGGAAAGCGTCTGCCCTTTGCATTCGTTCATGCCGTCTTCACCGCCTGGTTCGCCGATCCCTGGTTCTCCGATGCATGGTTCTTCGATGCCTCGTACATCGCGTCGATTTCCTTGCGAAACCGTTCTGCAATCAAATCGCGCTTCAGCTTCCCGTTCGCCGTCAGCAGTCCGCTCTCAATGGTGAACGCCTCTTCAATCGGATAAAACGCCCGCACCTGCTTGTAGTGCGGCAGCCCCGGATTTACAACGTCCAGTGCCGCCTGCGTTTTCTCGCCGCTCACCTTGCCCGTGACCAGCGCCGCCAGATATCCGCGCCCATTGCCCACCAGCACCACCTGGTTCGCGTCCGGCAGCTCCTGCAAAATTTTATCCTCAATCGGTTCCGGCGCAATGTTATGTCCCGACCCAAGAATAATCAGGTTCTTGATGCGGCCCACAATCTTCCAGTTTCCGTTCGCGTCGACTTCGCCCTGATCGCCGGTGTGAAACCAGCCGTCCCGCAGCGCTTTCGCCGTCTCCTCCGGACGCCCCCAGTATCCCGGAAAAATATTCGGCCCGCGCACCACGATCTCCGTATTCTCCGCGACCTTCATCTCCACGCCCGCGATCGCCGGCCCCACGCGTCCCGCAACTACCTGCGCATCCGGATCGTCCATGGTGCAAATCGCCGTTGTCTCCGTCAATCCATACACCTGTAAAACCGGTATGCCCAGCATCGAGAAGAACAACTGTGTTTCTAAATTCAGCGGCGCTGAGCCGCAAATCAGCCCGCGCAGCTTGCCGCCAATCATCTTTTTGCGGATGGTCGGAAACACCAGCCGATTCGCCAGTCCGAGCCAAATCCCGTCCCCAGCGCGCGATTTCCCCTCCTGCCGCCGCATCCACGCGCCCTTCGCCTTGGTGTACATTTTCAGCGGCAATCCACCCGTCTTCCAAAGCTGCTCGTCCACCGCTCGCCGCATGCGTTCGAGAAGCGCGGGAACGTTCAGAAAATAATCCGGCTCGGCCGTGCGCATCTGCGCCGCCAGCTTGGTCAAGTCCGTGCACAGCGACACTAGGCTCAAACGCTTCAGAAACGTCAGCAGCGCAATCCACGACGCCGCTGCCGAGAACGGCAGATAGTGAAATACACGGTCCTGGCCCAATCTGCCTCTCATCAGCGCGTTCAGCCGGTCCGTCGTGCGCTCCAGCATAAATCCGACGTTTGCCGCTGTCAGCGTCACGCCCTTCGCCTCGCCCGACGTGCCCGAGGTGTAGACGATCGTCACCACATCTTGTTCCGCAACCGCTGGCGCCGGATTCTCCACCGCTTCGCGCCCCGCCGTGAAAACATTTTCGAAGCAGAAACATGGCGGCGCTTCCGGCCACGCCTCCAGGATCGCATCCGCCAGCGATTGCTCGCCGCACGCTATGAACGCCGGCCAGCAATCCTTCATCATCGCCACTAGTTCCGTGGGGGCCTGCCGCGCATACAACGGCACCACCGTCAGCCCCTCCGCCATGATGGCCAAATCCATCGCCACCCACTGCATCGAGTTGTGCGCCAAGAGCGCGCAGCGCTCGCCCTTCTTCAGCCGCAACCGCCGCAGATAAGCCCGCGCCGTTTGCACCTGAGAAAGCAATTGCCGCGCCGTGAGCGTCGCCGCCTGCCCCTCGCGCAGTTCCTGCAATACGACGGCATCTCCGCCGTTCTCCAGGCTCGCGAAAATTTGTTTTAGAAAAGTCATCGGCTATGAATTGTCATTCCTTCTGAATTGTCATCCTGAGCGGAGCAAGAGCTTCACGAAGTGAAGCTCTTGCGGAGTCGAAGGACCCCTACACGGCAAATTCATCACCGCAGCCGCAAGGCGTTCTCACCGCTACGCCTACCCGTACGCTTTCACCAAATCCCGCAACCCGCCGCTCATCGGAGGCAGATAATCTTCCCAGCTCCACTCTCCGCGCCGCGTCGGGAATTCCGGATACCGCCGCTGCACTTCTTCTTCGAAATACACGCCCATGCGCGCCATCAATTTCAAATTCTTCACTACCGTGCGCGCGATGCCGTCGGCGATCCGCTCTCCATCGCGGTCCAGAATTTCCAGCGCCGCCAAAGTTCGCGCTTCCAGGTCCGGATCGTCCACATTCATCAGCAACTCCCTATGCCCGCGCTCGTTCATCAAATTCCGTATGCGTTCATCCATCGTGATTCCCGCCGACGCCACCAGCGCCGGCATCGAAGTCACAATCCCGTGATAGCGCGATGACACCATCATGCGACACGCCCGCAAAATACTTACCAGTTCGTACATGTTGTAATCGTCCGACGTCATCACCGGAACTCCGCCGAGCTTTTCCGAAATACGTCGGCACGGTCGCGCATCCATCCGCTCCGTCGCCGCCATGATTACGAACACATTTTTCTTTTGCCGGAACGCCGCCACCGCATTCGCAATCGAACTCAAATAATGCGCGTAGGCGCGGTCCGCTTCCGGCCCCGCGTTGTGAAAGTAGGGCCCGCGGTAGTGGCTCTCTTTGTAGGCGCCCGTCAGGCTGTGCAGCGCGGCCTTTGCCACCGACGCTTTCACCGGCCACTCAAACGGATTGATCGGACACACCGCCAGCACCGGCGTCTTTCCATCCCAACCCACATCGCGCAGCGCCTTTTGTCCATACTCCGCGCCCAGCGGCTCAAACGTCCACGCCGTGTCCGTGCCCAATTCCGTCGGTACGCCCAGCTCGCGCAGAATTTTCCGCGACTCCTCGTTGCGCGTAATGACTAAAGAATGTTTACAATACCGCCCGCACATTTTCGCCACCAGCGGATCCATCTGTCCCGCCTCGGCGCCGTAGCCGACCGACAACTTGTTCTCCGCCGCCGCAATCCCCAGCGATCCGATCATCATCGTCGCCAACGCATTCGCGAATTTCGATTTGAACATCGACCCTTCGCACGCCACCACTCCATGATGCTTCGGCACTTCATTCGCCAGAAACGGCGGGAAAATGTCCGGCAGCCGCACCTGCGTCGTGCCATCGAAATATCCGCGCGACCGGTCGAAATTGAACGTCATCATGCTCAGGTCGACGTTCTCCGGCCCCAGTATCCGCCGGATTTGCCGCAGCATTTCTTCCACCCTTACGTCCGCTCCCGTGTTGCGCGTCCCGTTATAGCCCGCAAACAGCAGCTTCAGTTTTTCGCCCGGCTGCCACGGTTCCCCCTTGCCCATCATCCACTGAAGTTTCTTGCCCTCGATGATGCCCGATACCCACGCTTCCAGAACCAAATCCATCATGCGGCGGACCCTCCCGCTTTCGCGCTCTCCGGCCACGGCCGATACGCGTATTCAAAATTGTGCTCGCGGCTGAACCGCAGCAGCGGAAAACTGTATTGCGAAAACGGCGCCGGCTTCCGTCCCATTTCCGTCGTGACCCGCGTATTGTCGAACACTGTGTTCCAAGTCAGATACGGCAGAAACACCTTCATCAGCGCCGCGCCGTGCCCCACCGCTCCTTTGCGGTTCGCCAGCGCGTTAACGATGGAAGCAAACGGCTTTTCCAAAATCGGCAAAAACACCGGCCCGCGCCGGTTCTGCTCCGCCGCTATCGCCCGAGTCAATTCCCGGAACGTCTGCGCTCCCTTGCCCGAGGAAAGATGATACGTATCGTGCGCGGGATTTTCTTTCATGTGCAAAGTCGAAATCGCATCCGCCACAAAATCCACATTCACAATATCGATCTTGTCCTGCGGACGAAACGGCAGCACCCGCAATCCCGCCAGAAACACGAACGACCGCACCATGTCGAACTGCGTCGTCTGCGCATACCGGCTGTCTCCCAGCACGATGCTCGGCCGGAAAATCGTCAGCGGCACGTCGGGCAGCAGCTCGCGCACCATGTGCTCGCAGAATTTTTTCGTCCGCGCATACGGATCGTAGTCCGAGCGCGACCACTCGATCGAGCGGTCTTCCACAACCATTTCGTGGCTGCGTTTTCCCGCCACCGCCACCGTGCTCACATCCGAAAACCGCCGCAGCCCGTGATAGTACTGCGATTGCCGCGCCAGTTGCACCACTTCGAGCGTCCCGCGCAGATTCACATTCAAGCAGCTTTTTTCCGATTTCCGGTTCAGCGATGCCGCGCAGTGGATCACCGAATCGGTCGTGTGCACGAGCCGGTAGTAATCGTCCGTTTCCAGCCCGAACTGCGGCGATGTGAGATCGCCGCGAAAAATTCGTATCTTCGTCTGCAAGTATTCGTAGAACTTCGGAAACGGCAGGTGCAGTTGCAAGGCCTGCCACAGCCGCAACTCCGCGTCGCGCGGATCGCGGCTCCGCACCAGCAGATTCAACGTCGCGTCGTGCCGCTCCAGCAGGTTCGCGGCCACATGCGCGCCGATGTACCCGGTCCCTCCGGTCAGGAATATTGCCACGTTGCTCCGTTCGTCCCCGTCTTCATCGCGCCACTATTTTTGGCCGGCGTATTCGCCTTGCTCTCTGGAGTTGCCGTAGTGCCGGACGGCGGCGGCATTTGCAGCACGTGCGGCGCCCGCGCCTCCAGCGCCCGCCCTTCAATCAGCGGATACGTCCACCGCCGCAATGCCGGAATATGAATGTCGATCCAATACTCCCACCAGTCCAGCCCCGCCGTGTCATAACCGAAAATTTCTCTTTCTTCCGGCGTAAGCGCCTGCGACAACTTCTCCACATTGTCGGCGACAAAATCGTGCTCGTTGTGCAGAATAAACGGCTCGAACAGTCCCACCAATTTTTCCACGCGCTCCAGGTTGCGCTCGGTTTTCTGGAGCGGCTTCTTCATCGGCAGCGGCGACATCACCCGCTGGATCGATCTGATAATCGCCTTTTGCGCCGGCGCCGACATCCGGTTATAACGCTCTTTCGACACTGGAATCGCATCCATCCGCAACCGCAGCCAGTATTCCAGGCCCTCCTGCGCGCGATAGTGCCGCCGGTGCCCCAGGCTCGTCAACTCAATCGACCGCCCCATGTCGCACGGATTCGTCACCGACGTCGCCAGTTGATACAGCGGATCGTGCCGCCGCTCCACCAGCGCCGCTCCGATCAGCGTCATTCCCGCGCACACCGCGTCCACCGGAATAATGTCAAGCCGCTTGCGTTCGTTCGACGGCAGTTGCCGGAACGCCGTCCCCAGCAAATACGACAGCGACGCCGAAGTGTTGATCCCCTCATTCCATCCGCGAAACGGTTTCGCGACCGAGGTCTCGACAATCGACGGGCGCACAATCGCAATCGGCAGCCCCGCGCCATATTTCGCGATTAGCGACTCCGCCAGGCTCTTGGTGAATGTGTAAGTATTCGGCCAGCCCAACTCCTTCGCGCGCCGCGTCGCTTCTTCCGTAAGATAATTTTTCAGCCAGCGCACCCGGTTCTTGCGCACCTGATTATCCAGTGCCTGCCCACTCAACCCTTTTGCCGCGTGCTCTTTCCCCAGCGACTGCTTCCTCAACTCCTCGGCGACTTCCGGCCCTTCCGCCCGCGCTTCCGCCGACTCCACCAGTTCATGCAGGCGATACCACTCTTTCTCCGCGTCGAAATCCTTCAAGTGCGTTGGCGTGTAATTCGGACGTACCCGCTCACTCACCCGCCCATCGCGCTGTCCGGCCACATAGCAAGTCGAAAGATGCAGCAGCGCCGCGTGGTCGGACCCGCGTAGGAATTCGATCAAGTGAAAAGTCGAATCCACATTTACCGCCAACGCGTCCCGCAAGTCCGGATTGAAATCCGTCAACCCCGAGCTGTTGACGATCAGATCGAGTTCCTGGCGCAGCCGCGCCGCCTTCTCCGCATCCAGCCCCAAGCCCGGCTGCGAAACGTCGCCCTCCACCACTTCAACTTTTTCCGCCAGCAGCGCGCCCAGCCTGTCGCCATATTTCACAAACAACGGATCGAAAACCGGCGAGCCTTCGATCGTCTTTTCAAATCGCTTCTGCGCCGGACTCGATTTCTGCCGCCGCACCAGCAAATAGAGTTTCCCAATTTCCGGCAAATCCATCAGCGTGTTCGCCAACCATACTTTGCCGATAAATCCCGTAACGCCGATCAACATTACTCGCTTTCCGCCCAGCGCCTGGCGCACCGAAAACGGCGCCGCATGACGGGTTTCGTCGAAATACACAATCGGACGCACCCGTGGCGCTTCTCCCCGCGTCGCCGGCACAATCGCCGAGGCTAGCGCCTTCGGACCGCGCAACCCCAGCGCCCGTACCCACCGCGCCGGACTCTGCCGCCCGTCCGGTCCCGCCTCGCGGATCCGCGCAAACAGCCCTCGCGGCCGGATCACCGGACTCAGCAGCCTGCCCGTCGCTACTCCATCGCGAAAATCGATCCGGTTCGCGATGATCCATCGCACGCCGAGATGCCGCGCCAGTGGCCGCATCATGTGCTCCAGCCCCTGGCTCACCAGCACCACTTCCGCGCCTGTCGCCTGCAATGCCTTAAGCTGCCGCACTCCCGCTTCCTTGAGCAGCGGCTTCAGCTTGTATTCGAATTCTTCCTCGCCCAGCAGATCGAGCCGGTCCCGCGTGATCCCGCGCAAAACCGCGTGCACGATTCGCGTCGCCGCCACGCGGTTCGCCGCATATAAGAACGGCCGCAGCGCCGCCATCGCCAGCACCATCGTGCGCCGCAGCGCCCGCGAAATATACGTCTGGCTGTTCCAGGTAAAAAACGCGATCGGACGGACCGTCGTCAGTTCCAGCAGGCTTCCCTCGACCCGCCAGTAAACCGGCGAACCAGGCCGCGCCTGCGCGCATGGCGCTGCGCCGCCGTCACGCGATTCCCGTGCCCGCCTTTCTTCGAAAATGTCGTGAGTTCCCATGTAGGAATATCCGGCAGTTCGCGCTACGTTTTCCTGCCGCCGGCCGGAATCATCCATTTTAACCTCTCCGTCACAAACGACGAAAAATAACTGTCATCCGGCAATCTCCTATACCAGTTCCGCCGGCACTGCGGACCGATATCCCCGCCCAGTTGTCACACCGTCCGCTCCGTCCAGCACACATCCCAATACTTCCCGAATTTCCGCCCATTCTCGCTGAACACACCCACCACCTTGAATCCAAACCGCCGATGGAGCGCTTCGGTCGCCGCATTCGGCAACGCGTATCCCGCCACAAAACGATGAATGTCCTCGCCCTTCAAGAGTTCAAACAACTCTGCGTACATTCGCCTTCCCATGCCTTTCCCGACAGCCTCCGGCGCGCAATAAATCGTAGTCTCCACCGTCGTTTCATACGCCGCCTTGGGACGGAACCGTGTTGTTCCCGCGTATCCCATCACAACTCCATCTTCCTCGGCGACCAAAAGCCGATACCGTCCCGTCGCGCCAAACTGCGCGAACCACGCCTCCCGCCGCTCCACCGTGTAAGCCTCAACGTCGAACGTCACTGGAGTATTCAGAACGTAGTAGTTGTAAATCTCTGTGATCCGTGCCAGATCCTTACGCTCCGCCGCCCGAATTCGCGTGTCGCTCATTGTCGTCCTCGATTCTGAATCCGAAATTACCGCACGAACCACCCCACAACCGCCGCCGCCACAACCACCCACGCCGAGTTCACTCGAAACCCGAGCAACGCGATCAAGCTCCCGCCGAACACGGCCAGCGTCGTCCAGTCCACAATCGCCGCCTTCCCCAACTGCCACGTCACCACCGCCATTAACGCAAGCGAGCCCGCGACCACGCCATCGAGCGCTGCCGCAGCCACGCGCGATCTCCGCAGCCGCGGAATCAGCGGCCCGCTCACTGCGACCAGCACGAATCCCGGCAGAAAAATCCCCACCGTCGCCACCGCCGCGCCCGCCCAGCCCGCCACCACGTACCCTATAAACGTCGCCGTCGTGAACAGCGGCCCAGGCGTGAACTGCCCCACTGCGACCGCGTCGATCAATTGCTTGTCCGACAACCAGCGCAGATGGTGCACAAACTCAGCCTGCAGAAACGCCAGCAAAACATATCCGCTGCCAAATACCACCGACCCAACTTTCAGAAACGAGAGAAACAACCGCCCCAGCCCAACCGGAAAAGCCGCGCCCACCGCCGCCACCGCCATCGCCCCGGTAAAAACTTTCGGAAGGCTCGCCGCTTTGTGCAGGCCAACCATTGCCGGAAGCCCACCGCCCGCATCCACCGCCCGTTTCTTCATCGTCAAAGCCGCCGCCGATATCGATCCTGCAACCACCAGCACCAGCACCGGACTGACTTCTACCAAGCTCAGCGCCGCTGCGACCACTGCAATCGCTGCCAGCGGCGCCGTCCGCACTCCCGTCCGTCCCAGCTTCCAGAGCGCCTGAAGCACAATCGCAACCACTGCTGGTTTGATTGCCCAGAGCACGCCCGCGGCCTTCGGCAGCGCGCCAAACCGCACATAGGCCCAAGCCATCGCCGACACAATGAAAGCCGCCGGAATGATGAAGCAGCAGCCCGCCACAATCAGCCCACGCCAGCCGCGCTTCAATTGCCCCACGAAAATCGCGACCTCGGTCGAACTCGGTCCTGGAATCAAATTCGCCGTTGCCAGCCGGTCTAGAAATTCGGCCTGCGTGATCCACTGCCGCCGCCGCACGAATTCCTCTTCCATCATCGCTAGATGCGCCGCCGGCCCGCCAAACGCAATCGTCCCCAGCTTCAGAAACACCAGGGCAATTTCCCCCAGTGACGCCTCGCGGATTCTCGAAGACTCAGCCATAAGCCCGCGCACATCGAACTAAGGAAGTTCCGATTAAGTCCCAGGGGTCCTCCGTGCAACCCTGTGTACCCTGTGGTTTAAGGTTTTCGATGGTACTTAATCGGAGTTTCCCTAACATCACCGTCAAACACGGGATTGTTACACACTTGCCATGGAAATAGTGTGGCGAATACACTCCTTGTGACTTCGTTAAGTCTGAGCACAACCGCCGTTCCTTCACCTCACCGCGAACGCCACAATCGTCCGTCTCCGCCCACAGCGCTGCCAGTTCCACCCCGCCGCATCCCCGCCTTCCTAACCAGTGCCAGCATCCCGTGCTTTCCTCCGTGTTACCCCGTGTACCCCGTGGTAAAAAGTCTTTCTCAATATCGCGACTCATTTTCAAACAGCAAAAAGATCCCCGCCAGCCCAGCTTCGATATCTCGATTTCCCAAAATTTTGTCAACCCCCCATTTCGCCGCTTTTCCCCCTAAGTCATTGCACAGCCACGGAAAATAAATCCGTAAATCTTGTCGGTGTACCCCCCTCCCAATTGATAAAATAGAAATAGAGATTAAAAAAGGGTGCGGAATTTTCACCGCACCCTTTTTCCTTTGCTGTCTTCGAGGCTTTGTTTCATCCGGTCGCTAGCCAGGTTTTCCTGAAGGCTGATGGCTGACGGCTGTTTTTTCCCACTTTTCACTGCCCATTTGCGCTAACTCCTTATTCCGTAATACTTTGGCGATTATGCACTTGACAACACCAGAACCGAGATCATAGGGTTAAGAGTGTGAGCGGACGCAAAGCGCCGCCGCCTACTTTCGCCGACGTTTTATTGACGCCTTCGCCTTTTTGCGAGTCTTCCGCTCCTTCGGTTTGACCGGAGGCGGGGAGACTTGAAGCGCCCCGCGCATGATCCGGTCAAATTCATCGGCTGGCATTCGCAATTCGTTCTTGGCGTTCTCCGTCACCTGTACACGTCCTTCCTGTGCCCTATATCAAGTACAACGACTATGATCCCGCGCACAACGTACAGAATGCGGTAGTCGCCGGATCGTATTCTGTAAACCCTTTCTTCGCCGTCCCCCATGCCGTGAATCAGTTTTGCCATTGACGGGTATGGATTGGCCGCCAACTTATAAATCTTGGCCACGATCTGTTTGCGTATCTTCCGTGGAACTGTTTTCAGGTACTCTAATGACCGAGACTCGTAGGCAAAACCACAATATTTAGACATGGGTGCTCAGGACAGCAGCTCTTCCAATCTAGCGTCCAAATCATCACCCGATACAAGATGCTTTGGATTGGCTGCAATCTTCTTGAGCTTTGCCTTTGCTATCTCAATGTCATTTCGATCCTCTTTACTTTGCCGATGATGGTGAAGCGGCTGCACAACTATACCCGGTTGGAAACCAAGGTCTACTGCATCCTTCGGAATGTCAGCCCTTGGCTTTAGCTCTTTTATCGTTTCGAGGCTTTCACTTGCTACGCGCACAGCTTCTTGAATGGCGACAAATTCCTTAGCAAGATCACGCTGCGCTTCAAGATCAAAAGTGCCATCGGTTTTCACAGGTACTCGCAAAGTAACCTTTGCCATGCGCTTTATAGAGGGGCGCATTACTCGATCAAACCCATAAGTTCTACCGTATCCATAAACGATTGCCGCTTGACAGTAAATTGGATCGAGACTTGAATCGAGAATTTCCAATCGTCCGCAATGATCTGTTGTAGCAAACACCTCACCTATGTTGCGTACAGTAATATTGAAATCACTGTCTATACTCCACAGAAGAGACGGCCTGGAAAAGTCAACGATATTTGATTGTTCTATCCATCCATGCTCTTTCCCGACTTCAACATTAGCCGAGTAAAGCGGCACGGGGCCGCGTACAGCATTAAATAAATCTTCTTTAAGGACGCGAGAACCAATTGCCATACGAAAATACCGAGCATCGGAGAGCACAAGTGTTACTGTTCGTTCTATAGGGATTGTGCGTTCCATGTTGAACATGATGGTCGCGTGTTTATCTATCGCCCCAGAAGCGTCTTTAAGTAGAGCCGATAGCTCGCCTGAACCGATGAAGCATTCAGCCTCAACATCACCGAGTCTTTCACGCTCTTCGATGGGCCACCACTTATTTACCATCCAGTGTTCTTCGTTTTTGAACTTTTTGGCTGGAAATACTTTGCAGCGTGGATCGGTTGTCTGAAATTCTCCCGGATTCCCTTGAAACTGTTTGAACAATGCCGCCATTGCAGGGAGATCATTTTCGGCGATTATAAACCGTTTCGCGTCTAAGGTTTCACCCACATTACTTATTAAATAAGTAAAGATTGGCTCTTTCTGTAAGCGGTCATCTGCCTTCTGTTTTTTTCGGATGACAAGAATGTAGGTTTTCTTGGGAGTGGAATAAAACGTGTTTGTCGGAAGAGATATGATCGCTTCAAGTGTACACGTCCTTAGAATGTGGGTGCGCAGCGCATCTTCCGAGTGGCGCATAAGAAGGCCATCAGGAACAACAATTAGTGCTCGGCAAGACGGTTTCAATCCGTGAATAATAAGCTGCAAAAATAGATTTTCAACTCCACTCCCCGGAATCGAATAATAATCTGCAAACGACCGCAGAAATTCACGCTGTTTGCCTGTACCTCTTGTGACGTAAGGTATGTTCGTCATTACTAGATCGAACTGCTCTACGGGTGCCTCTTGCAATGATCCAGTTAGAGAATTGCTGACAGAACGGAAAGTTGTATTCAGCGCAGAAGCGAGATACCGGATTGATCCCGTCGGGTTTTGCTCTATAGCCTCCGACAAATGCACGAGCATGTTTGCCTTGGCAAGAATGATGGTTTTATCGTCACGATCCCAGCCAAGATAACGCAGCCCCTTTGCGTCAGGCGTTCGATAATCATAGGGCCGCTTGTTCATCAACGGTTCTAAAACAAAACCGCCAACTCCGCTTGCTGGATCGGCCAGCGTAGCGCCCGGAGGAAGATATTCTACCCCACTCATTTCAACCATTGCTTTTACTACATTACGAGGCGTGAAATACTGGCCCCAATTTTTCACCGACATACTCTTCTTTAGGAATCGCTCGAAAATGCGCGATTTGAACTCAGGGTCGATCTTCTTGAGAGAACCGAAATCCTTGAATCTCTGAAGCACCTGCTGAAAGAGTCTGCCTTCGTCTTGAGCCTTTGGCTTGAACACAATTCCGTTAATGATAGAAGTGTTATCTATCCCCGCCGGAAACAGCCGTCTAATTTCAGGCCGTACAGCCTCAAAATAGTATTTAAGAATCTGGTCACTGCTTTTCTGTATAACTGTCTCGAAATCGACAGCGACTCCAGATGGGTTGGTACGGAGGACGCCAAGATCGGATAGGAATTTGAAGATTAGAAGCTCGATAAATGTGGCAAGACACGCCTCCGGCTGCTCGCCACACGCTAGCCAAATATCCTGCCAAGTCTGCTCTGCAAGTCTACTTGGGTTGACTGTTTCAAGAGGTTCCAGAATACCCTTTGGCTTATTGAGGTTGGTTTCGAGGCGTAAGAGAGTCCGTCCAATTAGCGCCCTACCTTCGTCACGGGCTAAGTCGATTGGATAAGCGAGAGGATAATCATCCTCGCGCCTGATGGCACGCCATCCTTCTCCAGTTACTAACAACCATGAATTGCGGAGGGAATCACTAATTCCACCAAATTCGCATCCAAGTGGGCGACAGTATTCATCGGCGATCTTCTCGCTAAACTCCAACGTCCGCCGCTCTGAGTTTAGTCCACCAATGTCCTTAAATTCAGCAACAAACTTGACAAGAGGTACGCCGCTGCGACGATCCACAACTAAACCGTCCGGTTTTCTTTTGGCATGTTTGCCGTAGGAACGATCTGGGATGATACCGTATTGACGCAGTTGTTCTAAGGTCGTTGCGCCAAGGTTGAATCCCTCGTAAGGGCCGACTTGTTCCCCGCACACTTGTCCATTCGCCGAGAAATAGCCTTTTTGTCTAAGCTCTTCCGACATAGTTAGTGGCCTTATTGGTTGGTGGGCGCAGCATGAGTCTCTTGCCTTCCATCCGTTTGATGCCGAGCACTGTGCGCTCGCCGTCTGTTAATTTCCGGGTGTTGTACTTGTGATCCAACTCCGCGAGGTAAAGTTCCGTGTGTTTGCGGCTGATATGGTGGTGAGTGCCGTCAATGCTGCGCTTGCTGTTTCCGAAAAATCCCTCGACAGTGTTTGTCGTTGCCAGTCTGCCAGTGTTCCGGTCAAACCGTGCGTACTCTTCGTTGCGGTGATTGACCCTATCGTGCGAAGCGAACTCGGCACCTATTTTGTCATAGAGTGGCGATTCGTCAGTATTCAGGCAAGCGGTGTGCATCGCATTGTCTTTCAACAGGCGCGTGAGAGCTTTCCCGGTCACTACATCTACCACGCGAGATCGTACCCGACCGCCCCGCTCCATGAGCGATACAACCGGAGTCTTGTTCTTTTTGTAGGCACGTCCCTTGCCACGGGTTTTGCCCCCGATGTAGGTTTCGTCTGCCTCAATCGTGCCGCCGAGTTTGCTGAGAGGGAACATGTCCATGAGTGCGAACCGAATGCGATGGCAGAGGAAAAGCGCCGTCTTGTACGAGCCGATCTCAAGCTGGCGTTGCAACTGAAGGGCCGATACCTGGGTTTTGCTCGCGCACATCATGTAGAAACCGATGAGCCATTTATGCAATGGGACGTGGGAGTCTTCCATAACGGTTCCGACGCGCACGGTAAATGTATCACGGCATTCCGCGCATTTGTAGAGGCCAAGGCGGATACCCCTCTTTTCGTTGGCGGTCAGCTTATAGATGCGCTTTTCGTCCGCGTTGCCACAGTGCGGGCAATAGGGGCCGTCCGGCCATCGGATTTGCTCAAAGTATTGGATTGCCGCCTCTTCCGTGGAAAATCGCTGCATTACGCTCAAAAGCGTCAGGTCGCGTCCGGTTTCAGTAGTGTTTACCATGTACCAAACTATAAACTAAAACCGTGGTGTTGTCAAGTGCATAATCGCCAATACTTTAATATAAGTCCTTTAGATTCAAAGACCAAAACAAAAATCTCCCGCCAACCCCATGATTCCATTAGACAGGGGGGAGGGGGGTAGGGGGTACCAACCAGTAAACAAATCGTCCCAATCTCCCACTTCTTCAAGCTGCAATGTGCAACGCACAACGCGCCCTGGGAAATCTGCGGCTTGTCTGCCCATGTTCCGACGGGCGGACAAGTCCTCTGCCATGGCCGCTCAATTATGTTTTTCGCAGTTCGGTAAGTTCGCTCCGGATTTCTTCCAGCCGGTCCTGTCTGCGGTAGTATGCCGCCTTGTTTGCATTGTCGGCGTTCGCCTGCCGCCAATATAGTTCGTTGGCATGATGGATAAGGTCGATCTCTTCATGCAAGACCGCGATTTTCGCTTTCCTCATGGTTTCGGGGTCCATCGCATAATCCCTATCTTCATCTCATCGGCATCTATCTCCCGAAATATTACAGTTCTGTTAAAAAATAGTACGCCTGCCAGTCTCTGAGTGGGAGGGGAGCAAATTTAGCCACTGCCGGGTCCGGGCAGCAGGTTAGGCTGTCGCGACGCTTATGAGCACGAGCGCGCCCGGCGCTTACTTTGCAACACCCGCTCGCCCGCATCGCCGCACCGATCGCGCAACCGCGGCACTTTTGGCAAATACGAATGTCAAACTGTATACTTGCCGCCAATTATGCATTCCGACCCACCGGCCAACCACGGCGTCCCTGATTCGTATACAAAGAACCTGCTGTCATCGGTTTGCGCACTTGCCAGTCCAATTCCCATCCTCTTGCTCGTCACCGTGGTTGCCTTGCGCCATGGCTTCCCCACGCTCACCCACGCCTTGGTGAAAATGGCGGGACTGTCGCTCTTCGTCCTCAACGCCGCCGCATTCGGTTCGATGAAACGTTGGATGCTTTCCGGCCCCGCGCTCCTGTGGCTCGCTCTCATCGTAGTTTCTTTGCTCGGTCTGTCGCCCCTGGCCTCGTTTCCGGCCGCCGGATGGGCGATTGCCGGCGTCGGCCTTTGCGCGTGTCTTCTGAATCTCGGCTCTGTGGCCAGACGCATCGGCCTGCTTCGCACAACCTCGCTGCTTCTCCTTGGCCTGGTTCTGGGCGGCTACTCGGAAAGTATGTACTGGCGCTCCGGAGCCGAACATTCCATCGTATTTTCGGAAGCGATGCTCGCTGGACAAGTGCATGCCGACGTCATCGAGCAAGCCGCCATCGTCCACATGATCGATACCTACGGCGTGGCCTCGACCGGCTTAGATGGCCTCGTCCCCATGAAATACCACAACGGATCGTTGTGGGTGGCGCAAGCCCTTCGCCGGTTATGCGGGTTCCAGCCGCTCGATATCATAGCTTTCGGCTATGGACTCTTGCTGGTGCCACTCTATGTGGCAGGCGTCTTCGCTTGCGCCGCAATCCTCAGGGCCGCGATTCAAGAGGGAAGGGAAGGCAGTCCGCCGCTCACTTTTTGGCTTGCCTGCTCGCTCGCCGTCGTTGGCTTGTTTCCTTTCAGCAACGATCTCAATCATTGGAATTTTAACGAGACCATTCTCAACAGCGACTCGCTCCTCTTCGCCTTTGCTCTTTCCGCGTGGCTCATTGCCATTGCCGCAACTTTCTACTTGTCCTTCCAAGGCAGAACGCAGTCCTTCACTCTCGCCGAAAAACTTGCCTTCGCCCTGGGATTGCCAGTCGCTTTTGCCCTGGTCGGCTTCGTGAAGATTTCTCAAATCTATCTCTTGCTCGCTCTGCTCCTTTATTTGTGCTGGCGTGTGAAGTGGTTGCGAATGTGGCCGATGCTGTTCGGCGCCGCGCTTTCGCTGCTCTTGGCCGTGGTGCAAATGCGCACCGAAGTGGGCGCGGTCACGGCCACCTTTGCTCCTTTTCGCTTCGACCGCATTCATCCCGAGTGGGTCCCCTATTTTTTCATTGTGTATTATTCCTGGGCTTGGTTGTTTCTTTTTCTTTGGGCCCGCGTGCGGACTGTGCGCAGCCTCGCGGACATGTTACAGGCCATCCGCAGTGGCGGGAGCCTTCCGGTCGAGTTAGTGTTTGTTACTGTGATCGCCGGTTTAGTCCCCTATCTACTGATAGATTTTCATGCCCCGAACTGGAAATTTTTCACCGAGTTCCATGCCGTCCTGGCCGGCATGTTCATTGCGGCCTTTCTCCCGAGAATTGAGTTATCGAACCTGGCGAGTAAGTTACGCATTGGCCAGTTATCGCTGGCGGCGTCCTTTGGGCTGGTTCTTGCCCTTGCCGTATGTGGACACCTCTTCATGACGACCGAAGGTTCCGCATACCGTATGTTGAAATCCATCGGCGAGGCAAGGGCCGGGATCGCGGGTAAGCCGCTGCTCGATTGGCAAAGCCAGTTGCGCCATATCAACCGCAGCCCATCCTCATGGGACCCCGCTATCATGGCCCGGAACAATACTCTGCAATGCTTGGAAAGCCTGGGCCGTCAGCCCAGAGAACTTAGAAAGACCGCCGCGCTCTATATCCCCAAGACCAACCGTGTCTATTGGGACATGCGTCAAGTTGGGCAGGGGGCAACGCCCTTTATCGCCCCTGCTGAATCTGGCCTGGCCATGGTCAATGGCCTTCCCGAGTTTGAAGACATCGGCTGGGCCGCCACCGGATGGGGTTATCCGCAATACAAACTGCCAACCGCGCCCGAACCTCCGGCCGCCAATATTCAGGAAGCCGCCGCCAAGGCCCGCCAAAGCGGTTTCAAAGTCCTGTGGGTGCTGAACGGCCTAAGTCCCGCCGGCTGCGATCTGGACAAGATATCCCTGAACTAGCACTGGTCTCATCGATGGCTCTGGCCAGGGCGCGGCTTCAATGGCTGCTGAACAAAGGACCAAAGCAGAGAATTGCTTGTTTTGCCGAACGAACAATCGACCGCGCCCACACTTCCGCCTCCCACGTTTCTCGCAAACTGGAGTACACTTCCACAGCATATGATTGAGAAAACTGTAACTGACGAGAGGCGTTCGGAGCGGCGCGTGCTAGTCCGCATCCCGGTCAAGGTTCGCCACCAGGGCAGTGAGCATGAGGGCCTGACTCGCGATCTGAGTTCGTCGGGCATCTTTATCTATTCCGAAACGGGGATGAAAGCAGGGTCGAAGCTCGACCTGGTCGTCATGCTGCCTCCTGGCCTGGGATTGGGCCCCGGAGGTTGGGCGCTCTGCGAGGCCTCGGTAGTGCGCGTCGAGGAATCGGGAGGCAAGGGCATGGGCGTCGCCGCCACCCTCGACCGCATCGCATTGTTGCCGGAGATCCGCTGAAGGGCGGGGGGCCGCGCTGGACGCCGGGTCCAAGGGCGGTCGCCTTGTCTCAAGTTGAGTCTGGCCGGGCAAAGAAATTCTCCTCGAAAATAAAAAGATTGCTTCCCATTGCCCCATCTTTGGTGCAATAATAGTTCGCTTCAAAGCTAAGGCGGAATTGGCCGTCTTATCCAGGTAGGCCGAGTCATGTGGATTGAAAAACTGACCGATGGCGTTCTTGCAGTGGACACGCCGATCGGTCCTCGATATGTGCAACCGAATTTTGCGCAACGCGCGTATCTGCTGTGGACGTTCCGGAATTTTTTCTCGCTGCCGCAACAAGTGCTGCGCCCGTGGCAACTGCGATTGATCGATCGTCTGTGGAGCGAGAACAGGTTCGTGCCGTTGTCCGCCGCGGGCGCGCCCGACAAACCCGTCATCGGAAGAATCGAGCGGCGAGTGCCGGCTCGGGCCGAGGTGGTGCCGATCCGCCAATCGCCAATTCGTAAACCGGTGTCCAGTTCGAACGCCGCCGTAGCGGAGCAAAGTCGAGAGGCCGCCTAGGCGTAATCGCGAAACCGCGCGACCCGCGCCAGCGCGGTCGCTTTCAACTCCGCCATCGGGCCATGCGCCCGGAACAACTCCCGCTTCCATCCCGACAGCCGCTTCTCCATCGTCATCGCCGGAGAACCACATCCCAGAGCCAATCCAGGGCATCGTTGATCGACAACTGTAGTATTAAATGGCTAATACCCTAGGAGTAATAGGCAAAGTTGAGTCCGCAAGCTATTGCAAAATTTGCTTCACCAAGTCCGCAAGTTTGCGGAGATCCGCCCTAACATCGCTGCCGAAGTGTACGCGCAGTGCGCGGCGATTGCGGTCGGCCAGGACCTGGAAGTCTCCGCGAGCCTGCGCCGACTTCACCGTTCCAAAAGTGTATTTCTGTCCCGGGACCTGCAAGTCGTTGGCATCGTCGCAGGTAATTTGCAGAAACACGCCGCTGTTCGGCCCGCCTTTATAAGCTTGTCCGGTAGAGTGCAAAAAGCGCGGTCCGAAGCCGAGGCAGGTCGCGACACGCTTGCGATCGCGCACGGTCATGCGCAGCTCTTGCAGCAGCGATTCGTTCTCCGCATTCATTTCGACGTACGCAAGCAAAGCGAAATAATCGCCGGCGCCAAGACGCCCGAGATGCGCCCGCAGATAGTTCATCAGCGAGCGGCCGGAGCCGACGACCTGCGTGAACGCGGCGGCGTTCTTCTGGTCGGTGAACAGCTTGACGCCTGCTTCTTCAACAATCGGATTTTCAGCGGGGAGCGCGCCCGCGCTTTCGTAGGCGGATGTAAGCTGTTTCGTGACGATTTTGCTCGCTTCGACGTCGGGCTGATTGAAGGGGTTGATGCCGAGGACCGAGCCCGCGACCGCCGTCGCAATTTCCCATCGGAAAAATTCCTGTCCGAGATTGTAGATGTCGGACACGGCGATGCGCACTACAGGGTATCCGGCTTTTTCGAGCGCGGCGACGCTGGCATCTTGCGCCGCATTGGGCGCGGTTTCCAGCCGAAGGTAGGCAAAGATGCGGTCGTTATTTTTGGGATCGCCATAAACTTCTGGCGCGCCCAGTGCTTCGCGATCCACAGGGATGATGCCCTTGCCGGCCTTGCCGGTTGATTCCGCAATTAGTTGTTCGAGCCATGCGCCAAGGTCGGCAATCCCGGACGAGGCGATAAGCGTGATCTTGTCGCGGCCAAGTTTCGCGGCCGCGCCCATGATCAAGCCGAGCATCACTCCCGGATTCTGTTCGGGAGCGGACGCCTTGCAGGCTTCGACCATTTCTTTCGTGCGCTGGAGGAACTTGCCGGTGTCGAGGCCCATGGCCGCGGCGGGAACCATGCCAAAGTTTGAGAGCGCCGAGTAGCGTCCGCCAATCGACGGCAGCCCGTAAAAAATGTGGAGGAAACGGTCGCGCTCGGCGACCTGCTGCATCTTCGAGCCGGGGTCGGTAATGGCGATAAAGTGGCTGCCCGCCTTGTCATTATCCGTGCCCACGGTCTGGCGCACGCGCTCGAAAAAATACTGCTTGTAGATGTTGGGCTCGAGGGTGCTGCCGGATTTGCTGGAAACAATGAAGAGCGTTTTGCCGAGGTCGATCTTTTTTTCTACGCTCCGAATTTGCGCTGGGTCGGTGGAGTCGAGAATGTGCAGGCGCGGGAAGCCGGGCGTTGGCGCGAAAGTCAGCGCGAGCACTTCCGGGCACAGGCTCGATCCGCCCATGCCGAGCAGCAGAATGTCGGAGAATCCGGCGCTCTTGACCTCGTTGGCGAAGGCCTGCAACTGCGCGGCGCTGGCGAGTTGTTCGTCGGCGATGTCAAGCCAGCCCAGCCATTGGGCCTCGTCTTCGCCGGTCCAGAGCGAGGCGTCGCGTTGCCAGAGCCGTTTAACTTTTTCCGACGCGCGCCAGTCGTCAAGGGTCTTTTTCACCGCCGCGTCGAGATCGGCGGGAAGGGACGCGGTCTGCGGATTGACTGCGGGATTGATTCGATGTGCGCTCATAACTTTATACTCGCTTCGTACTCTTTTCGACCGCGGCCAGCAGCGTATCGAAGGCGTCGGCGAACAATTTCACGCCGTCGGTCGTTAGCTTGTCGGTGACGTCTTTCATGACGATGCCAACGCTGGCGAGATCGGCCATCGTTTTTCGCGCACCGTCGAGGTCCTCGGTTAGGCTCGGGCGCGGCTTGCCGTGGTCGCGGAAGGCGTCGACGGTCGCGGGAGGAACGGTGTTGACGGTATCGGGGCCGATCAATTCCTCGATGTAAATTACGTCGCGGTAATTCGGGTTCTTGGTGCTGGTGCTGGCCCAAAGCACGCGCTGCGTCTGCGCGCCCTTGGCGGCGAGCGCCTTCCAGCGCGGAGTGGAAAAGATGCGCCGATAAGCTTCGTAAGTCAGCTTGCCGTTGGCGACGGCAACTTTCCCGAGAATTCCCTGTAACTTCAACTTACGAGTCGCGTCCGTTTCTTTTTTGAGTTGCTCGCCCACTAGCGAATCGACCAGCGAATCGATGCGGCTGATGAAGAAGCTGGCTACGCTGGCCAGCTTGCTCACGTCGCCGCCGGAGGCTGCGAACTTCTCCACTCCGTCGATGAACGCCGCCGCGACTTGCTCATACACCGCTTGCGCGAAGAGCAGCGTCACGTTGACGTTGATGCCTTCGCCGAGCAGTTGCCGGACCGCCGGAATGCCCTCGGGCGTGCCCGGCACCTTGATCATCAAGTTTTCGCGGCCCACGCTCTTCCACAGCCGCCGCGCCTCGTCGATGGTGCCCTTGGTGTCGTGCGCGAGATAGGGAGAGACTTCGAGGCTGACGTAGCCATCGCGTTTTTTCGTGCTCCGGTAAACGGGCGCGAGCAGATCGGCCGCGCCCTGAATGTCGCGGATGGCCAGCAACTCGTAGCGGCCTTTGGCGTCGAGATCGGAACGGCTGGCAAGCGAGTCGAGAAAATCCTTGTACTCGGTCGAGCCCGCAATCGCCTTCTCGAAAATCGCGGGATTCGAAGTCATTCCGCGCACGCCGTCTTCTGCGATCAGACGCTGCAACGCGCCGTCTTGCAACAGGTCGCGGCGGATGTAATCGAGCCAGATGGATTGGCCGAAAGTTTGAAGCTGGGTGAGAGGGTTGGCGGCTTTTGCGGTATCGAGAGTGCCTACTGGATTCATCGCTATCTCCTAAAATTCTTGGTAGAGACGCGGCTTGCCGCGTCTCCCTCGCCACAACTGTCTTGTCGTGTTTAATGAGACGGGGCAAGCCTCGTCTCTACACAATCATTACTTCCCAAGCAGTTCGCGCGCGGCTTGCAGGACGGCATCGGCCGTGAAGCCGAACTTCTTCTGCAAATCCTTGAGCGGCGCGGAAGCTCCAAAGGTCCTCATGCCGATAACTCGTCCTTTGGTCCCCGCATATTGCGCCCAGCCTAAAGTCGAAGCTTGCTCGACTGCGACCCGCGCGGTAACTTCGGGCGGAAGCACCTCATCGCGGTAACTCTGGTCTTGACGTTTGAATAACTCCCACGAAGGCATACTTACAACGCGCGCCCGGACGCCTTCCGTTTTGAGTATCTCGTAGGCGTCGATGCAGAGAGACACTTCGCTGCCGGTGGCCATCAGGATGACTTGCGGCCTTCCGCCTTCGGCCTCGGCGAGGATGTAAGCGCCACGCGCGAGGCCATCTGCCGAACGGTATTTTGTGCGATCGAAGGTCGGCAAAGCTTGTCGCGACAAAATCAGTGCGGCTGGCTCTTTCCGCATATCCACGATGACTTTCCACGCCGCGACGACTTCGTTGGCGTCGGCGGGACGCAGCGTTACAAGGCCGGGAACGGCCCGCAGCGAGACCAGTTGTTCGATCGGCTGGTGCGTCGGCCCGTCTTCGCCGACGCCGATGGAATCGTGGGTAAAGATCCAAATCGCGGGAATTTCCATGAGGGCCGAGAGCCGGATTGGCGCCTTCATGTAATCGCTGAAGATCATGAAGGTCGAACCGTAGGCGCGGATTTTCGACAGCGCCATGCCGTTGACGATGGCGCCCATGGCGTGTTCGCGGATGCCGAAGTGGAAGTTGCGCGCGTCGTATTGGCCCGCTTCGAAATCGCCCGCGCCGTCGAAGGTGAGCCGTGTTTTCGTCGATGGATAAAGGTCGGCCGAGCCGCCCATGAGCCAGGGATGGCGCTTGGCAATAGCGTTGAGGACCTTGCCCGACGCTTCGCGGGTCGCGATTCCCTTGGCATCGGGCGCGAATATGGGCAGGTCTTTGTCCCATCCCTCGGGAGGCTGGCCTCGCTGCATGTGCTCGAATTGCAGCGCCAGATCGGGATGCTGCTTGCTGTACTCGTTGAACATCGCATTCCACTGCGCGGTCAATTCGCGTCCACGTGTGCCCAGGAGGTCGCGAAAAGTTTCCGGGACCTCATCGGGGACGAAGAACTTCGCGTCTTCCGGCCAGCCGTAAGCGCGCTTCGTCAGCTTGACTTCTTCTTCGCCGAGCGGCTCGCCGTGCGCTTCCTTTGTGTCCTGCCGATGGGGCGAGCCGAAGCCGATGTGGCTGTCGACGACGATGAGTTTTGGACGGTCCTTTACGTTGAGCGCGTGGTCATAAGCGCTGGCGAGCGCGGCCAGATCGTTCGCGTCGCGGACGTGCTGAACATCCCAACCGCAGCTGGCGAACCGGGCGGCCACATCTTCGTCGAACGCGAGAGCGGTGTTGCCCTCGATGGTGATGTGGTTGTTGTCGTAAATCCAGCACAGGTTCGAAAGTTTGAGATGCCCGGCGACGGACGCGGCTTCCGAGGAAATTCCTTCCATCATGTCGCCATCGCCGCCAATCGCCCACACGTTGTAGTTGAACAGCACGAATCCCGGGCGATTGAAACGCTCCGCCAGCCAGCGCCCGGCGATGGCCATGCCCACGCTGTTGGCGACGCCCTGGCCGAGCGGGCCGGTGGTCGTCTCCACACCCGTGGTGACGCCGTATTCGGGATGCCCCGGCGTTTTGCTGCCGAGTTGCCGGAAGTTCTTGATGTCGTCAAGCGACACGGCAGGCGTCGAAAGAATTTCGCCGTTGGGGCTTACATCGCGCACGCCCGCCAGATGCAGCAGGGAATACAGCAGCATGGAGGCGTGACCATTGGAAAGCACGAAGCGGTCGCGGTTCGGCCACAGCGGGTCTGCCGGGTCATAGCGCAGAAATTGCTGCCACAGACAGTAGGCAACCGGCGCCAATCCCATCGGCGCGCCGGGATGGCCCGAGTTGGCCTTTTGCACGGCGTCGATCGAAAGAGTGCGAATCGTGTTGATACACAATTGGTCGAGCTCGGCAGCGGTGGCGACGGATGGGTCACTAACAGCCATCAATTTTCTCCTTGCAAATCGGCTTGCATTGCCCTGTTCAGAAACCCCGTTAAAAACTTTGGTGAAATTCGGGCCAAATCGATACAAGCGGGCGGATTGTCCCAACTTTGCATCGCGATCGAGAAACAAAACGAGACAGAGTGGGGCCGATCTCCGATTTTACACCGGGAAGTATTCGACTCGCGGGAGGATGCTGGCGAATCGAAGTTCACCACAAAAAAGCTGGCCGGTGGAGGATCCGGCCAGCACCAGGACTACTTACTACTGCCCGTACTCTTTCGCGTTGACTGGCGAGGATAGCAAGACCTTACGGTCCACCAGATGCGCTTGCAGCAACTCGATCTCATCGGCTGTATCGGCGAGCGGCAGGGCCACTTGCCCACCGTTCGCGGCCGAGCGGCAGAGCGCCATCGCGATTTCAAAACCCGCATACGCGCTTGCGAAATTGCAGGAGTGCACTTTGCGGTCGTCGTCCAGCCAGTCGGCCATTTCCTGAATATAAGGAGGCATGTCCAGGTCGTAGTTCATGCAGCCGCCGCCGGAGGATGCGCCCGCTTTAGTTACCGCCCGCCAACCGCCGCCCGTCAGGACTTCTGCGAATCCGTCGGTGCCCTGCGCGCCGATGCGGCACTTTCGCCACCAGTAATCGACTTCGGGAACGTCCGGAGCGCCGGCGCCGCACTCCACGATGCCGCGCACTCCGTTGGCGAATTGGATGAAGCCGCCAATGTAGTCGGGCGATGGATGCAAGTCGGCGAGCTTCACGCGGCCCGCCGCCTGCGCCATCACCCATTGCGCCGGCGACTCATTGTTGTTCGATGGTTCGTTGTTCAATGGTTCGTTAAACCAGCGCATGTAGTCGATCAGGTGCGAGAGCATGTGCGTCATCCAGCCCGAGGCTGTGCCATAAACGGTGTGCACGCGCCCGAGCGCGCCACTGGCGACGATTTCCTTCACCTTGCGGTAATGCTCGCCATAGCGATGTTGATGACTAACCACGGCTTTGACGCCGCTCTCCGCCAGCAGCTTCCTGACCTCGAAGCCCTCGCGTGTGTTCAACGCCACCGGCTTCTCAAACGCGATCAGACGCGCACCGCTCTTGATGCCGGCGCGAATCATTTCGCTGCGCAGGTTCGGGAGAGTGCAAAAGCAGAAGACATCGGGTTTCACAGCGGAAGCGACCTGGAGCGCGTCCGTGCCCTTGGCCGCGCCGAACTTGGCCGCAGCGGCGTCGAGCCGGGCGGGGTCGATATCGCAAACCCCGGCCACCTCGAACCGTCCGTTCGCGTGAAAGGCCTGGGCATGGTGCATTCCGCGCTTGCCCATGCCCACGACCACAACCCGGTACTTACCGCTCGTTCTTATTGCGCTCATCGCGCACTCCTGTCCCACTCCAGGACCTTATCGACGGTGTAATCCACTTGCTCATCCGTCAGCTCGGGGAACATCGGCAGGGAAACGCAGCAAGCCGCATTGCGCTCCGAGTTCGGCACTGGACCGGCGATACGCGCTCCGTGGCCCCACGGATATCCTTCCTGCTGGTGGATGGCAATCGGATAGTGGCACTTGGCGTCGATGCCCGCGTCGTTCAAGAACAGGAGCAGCGTATCGCGGTGCTTCGCCTGCTTGGTCTCGATCACATAGAGATGATAGACGTGATAGTAGCCGGGAGTTTCGTACGGCAGCGTGATGTTCTTTGCGCCCGCCAAACCTTTCGTGTAGCGCGCCGCCCACTTTCTCCGCAGCTCGCTCCATTCCGCGATGTGCTTCAGCTTGGCGCTGAGGATTCCCGCATGAAGATCGTCGAGCCGGCTGTTGTATCCCATGCTGTGGCAGGAGCGCTTCTCCGAACCGTGATTGCGCAGCTTGCGCGCGATGCGGTCGATCTCGGCGTTGTTGGTCACGATGGCGCCGCCGTCGCCGAACGTCCCCAGGTTTTTCTGAATGATGAAGCTGATGGTGGCCGCGTCGCTGAGTTCCGCAATCTTGAAGCCGTCGCCGCGCCCGCAGATGGCCTGCGCGTTGTCTTCAACCACCTTGAGTTTGTGCTTGTCGGCGATCTTGCGGATGGCCTTCATGTCGGCGCACTGGCCGTAGAGATGCACCGGCACGATCAGTTTGGTGCGGGGCGTGATCGCTGCCTCGATCTTGGTGGGATCGATGCAATTCGTGCGCGGATCGGAATCGACAAACACGACGGTCGCTCCCGTAAACCAGATGGCTTCCGCGGTGGCGAAGAAAGTATTTGTGGTGGTGATGCACTCGTCGCCGGGGCCGATTCCCAACGCCTTGAAGGTCAGCCACAGCGCATCGGTTCCGTTGCCCACCCCAACGGCGAATTTCGTTCCGTGAAACTGGGCCAACTCGCCCTCGAATTTCTTCAGCATGGGGCCCAGAACGTATTGGCCGCTTTCCAGAACTTCCTTGATGTTGGCGTCGATTTCCGCCTTGATGTTGTGATACTGCTGGACATGGCCGTAAAAGGGCACCGTCAATTTGGTCTCAAGCATTCTGATCTCCTCGTCCTAAAGTCCTTATTTTATGCGCTGGATCGGGCCGCTCCCGCCTCGGCTTGTTGCCGGGGCGGAAGTGTCATGAAGGATATAGTAACGGAAGTGGCCAGAAAACTGAAACGATTTATTAAATCGTGTTAATCAAGGCATCTGGCAAACTTCGCTCGCCGTCGCCACCGGTGCCAAATGCCGCTTCAGGCAAGAAAAGTCTTGCCCTGGCTGATTCTGTGTTGCAGGGTGGATGCCAACTCGTCCACATCGCCGGCGGAAAGATTCATCGCCTCGGGATCGAAGACCGTAATGCGGTTGGTTCCGACCGCGTCGCGCCGCACCTGGATCAGCAAAGCATGCAGCGCCTGAGGGTCGTATTTTTGCGGGGTCATGCGGACCAACTCCTGGAGGGCGGTCCCAATCGTCATGCGTTCGCGGTAAGGACGTTCGCTGGTCATGGCGTCAAAGGTTTCGGCCAGGGCCACGATGCGCACCGCTTGCGGTATTTCGTCCGCGTGCAAGCCGTCCGGATATCCCGACCCGTCGGCGCGCTCATGGTGCCAGCGCACGATTTCTGGAATCTGCGGCCAGGGAAACTGCACCTGGCTCACGATCTGATGGCCAATCGTCGTGTGGTCCCGCATGTCGCGGAATTCTT
>Ga0326728_10007670_pt1 | contig 27461 bp, 6 predicted proteins | sample MB3enrmetagenome_FD_207602 | JGI IMG/M metagenome (GOLD analysis project Ga0326728, IMG submission 207602) | Lab enriched peat soil microbial communities from McLean, Ithaca, NY, United States - MB31MN | ecosystem: Environmental > Terrestrial > Soil > Wetlands > Peat | place: USA: New York...
TTCTGGTCGTCACCGTGAAGAGCATGATGACCCAGTTCCAGAAGGAAATGTGGTCGCGCTTCACCATCCCGTTGGTGCGCCTCGATTCGGTCGGCATCGACCGCATCCGCACCCGCATTCCTGCCAACTCCAACCCGTTTCACTATTACGACCGCGCCATCATCTCCATCGACACCCTGAAGGCCAGCACCGACTACCGCGTCCATCTCGAAAACTGCCGCTGGGACGTGATCGTGATCGACGAGGCACATAATGTGGCGGTCCGCGGCAGCGGCCGATCCCTGCGCGCGAAACTTGCCGAACTACTTTCCCGCCAATCCGACACACTAATCATGACCTCCGCGACGCCCCACGACGGCAAGCCTGCGTCATTCGCGAGCCTCATGAATATGCTGAACCCAACGGCCATAGCCAACCCGAACGACTACGGCAAGGACGACATCAAGGGCCTGTTCGTACGGCGGTTCAAGAAGGACATTCAGGACCAGATCGCCGGGGGCATGAAGGAGCGGCGCGTACTGAAGCTCTCGCGCGATGCCTCGCCCAAAGAAGAGCGGGCCTACGAGCTCCTGGCCGGACTGAGTTTCCGCAGCCTGGACCGCGCGCAGCGCACCGGCCAGCTTCTGTTCCGCACGGTCCTGGAGAAAGCCCTGTTCTCCAGCCCGGCGGCTTGCCTGCAGACCGCGACCGCCCGCCTGAAGAAGCTGGAAGCCGACGCTTCGCCGGAAGCCGCGCACGATCGCGCGGCCCTTCAGGAACTGGTCACCGCTGTCGAAGCCATCACGCCCGCCGATTTCACCAAATACCAGAAGCTGCTCGAAGAACTGCGCCCCGGGGGCAAGCTGGAGTGGAACCCAGACAACCCCGCCGACCGTCTCGTGCTTTTCAGCGAGCGCATCGAGACCGTCCGGTTCCTTAGAGACAATCTGGCGCGCGACCTTCAACTCAAAGCCGGCCAGGTCGAGGTCCTGTACGGCGGCTCGGGCCAGGACGACATCGACCTTCAGCAGATCGTGGACGACTTCGGTCGCGACCGCGCCCCGGTGCGTATGCTGGTGGCCAGCGATATCGCGTCGGAAGGCATCAACCTGCACTTCCTTTCGCACAAACTGGCCCACTTCGATATCCCGTGGTCGCTGATGGTCTTCCAGCAACGCAACGGGCGCATCGATCGCTACGGCCAGGAGCGCCAGCCCGTCATCGCGTACCTCTGCACCATCCCGGCGAACGAGCGCGTACGTGGCGATCTGCACATTCTGGAGCTGCTCATTGAAAAGGACACGCAGGCGGCCAAGAATATCGGCGACCCCTCGGCATTCCTCGGCGTTTACGACGAGCAGGAAGAGGAACTCGTCATCGGCCGCGCCATAGAGGAGCGAACCTCGCCCGCCGATTTCGAACGCACCATGGAACAGAACGCCGGCGACGACCTTCTGGCCGCGCTCTTCGGCGATGAGCCCGTCCCCAACGGCTCCGCAGCCCGCAGCCGCACCCGGACGCCTGTCTCGCTTTACGGGAGTGATCTCGAATACGTCCGAACGGGCCTCGAATCCCTCCGTCCCCAGTTGGATGTTCAGGCCGAGGCCGATCCGTCGCGGCAAATGATCAGCCTCACTATCAACGAAGACCTTCGCCGCGTCTTCCGCTTCCTGCCGCGCGAAGTCGTGCCGGAAGACAGCCGCCTGCACCTCACCGCCGACCGCATGCTGGTGAAGAAAGCCATCAAAGATAACCGCACCCGGGAGAAGACCTCCGACGAACCGACGTGGCCGGATGTTCACCTGCTCTGGGATCTTCATCCCGTGGTGGAGTGGCTGAACTTCAAGCTGATGGTCAGTTTCCGCCGCCACGAGGCGCCCGTGGTGACCCTGCCCGTGCTCGAACGCGGCGAGCTTCTGTACCTGATCCAGGGCGAAATCCCTAACCGCAAGGCGCAGCCGGTCGTCCACGAATGGTGCGCCGTCCGATTCCAGGGCGGCACGCTCGCCGGTATCCTCCCGTTGGCCGATTTCCTGAAGAAGACCGAGTTCGGCTCGCGCGCCTGGCCCAATCCCGGCTACGAGCCGAACTTGATTCCGCTCAGCAGCCTGCTGCCGGAAGCCATCGGCGAGGCGCGCCGCTGGCTTTCGCAACGACGGGCCGAGTACGAACGGCAGATGAAGCCCCGGCTCGCCACGGAACTGCAGAAGCTCGACCGCCTGCGCGGCCGCCAGCGGGAGCAACTGGAACTCGACTTCCGTGACCCTGCCCCCGCATTCCGCGAAACCCAGCTCCGCAAGAAAGAAGAGAAGGCCCGCCAGATCGAGCGCACCTTCCACGAGTACGAGGAGTGGGTCCGCGATTCCATGACCACCGAGGACCAGCCCTACATCCGGGTGGCCGCCGTGTTCCTGGGGGGTGAACGATGACACTCACTGGCATCGCCAACGAAAACGAGTTCTACACCGAGCACTACGTTCACTCCATCCTGGAAGGCGACCTCCGCGAGCTGTTTTCCAAGTGGTCGGCGCTCTCCGAGCCGCCCTACGAAGCGATCAAGAAGCTGCGCGGCCCCTATGACCAGATGACGCGAGAACTCGGCCGCACATCCGGCGCCGCCGCTCGCCTGGAATGCCGCCGCCCTTGGTTCGCGTGCTTCTTCGAAGCTTTTGGGTACGAGCTTACCGCGAAAACGCGGGAACTCGAAGGCGGCGTCCACATCCCGCTCGCTGGCGAGATCACGCGCCGCTCCGGCGAGCCTGAACTCTGGATCCTGGAAACGCTCGAACCCAATGCAGAGCCGGCCGACCCGCTTACGCTGCCGTTCCTGCCCGAGCAAGTCACGGGCGACATCCCCGATTCGAGCCGGCTGCCGGCCGCGGATCTGGAAACCGTCATCACGAAATACGTGTTCGCCGCCGCCGAGCCGCCGCGATGGGTGCTGCTGTTCAACACCGGTCAGGTTCTCCTCCTGGACCGCAACAAGTGGGCGCAGAAGCGCATGCTGCGTTTCGACATCGGCGCGATCCTCGCGAACCGGGATGACGGCCCGCGGCGAGCCATTGCCGCGCTGCTCCACCATGACAGCGTCACTCCCGTCGAAGGCGCCTGCCTGCTCGATGCGCTCGGCGAGAACTCGCACAAGCATGCCTTTTCCGTTTCGCAGGACCTGAAATACAGCGCCCGCGAAGCCGTGGAACTGCTCGGCAACGAGGTGGTCTGGTATCTCCGCGAGACCCACCAGGGCATCCTGAAGGAGATCGAGGCCAACGACCTCACCGGGGAATGCCTGCGCTACCTGTACCGCCTGCTCTTCCTCTTTTTCGTGGAGGCGCGCCCCGAACTGGGCTACGCGCCAATGAAGAGCGAGGAATACCGGACTGGCTACAGCCTCGAATCGCTGCGCGACGTGGTGGAGCAGGGCGATCTCACTACTGAGGAGAGCCGCAACGGCTACTACCTCCACGACTCCATCTCCACGCTGTTCGACCTGGTTTGGAACGGCATCCACGAGAAGGATACGCAGCTTGACGTGCTGGCGCAGACCAGCGACATCCACGTCTTCCGGATGAAGCCGCTCCAGGGCGACGTCTTCAATCCCGCATTCACACCGCTCCTCTCGCGCATGAAGTTCCGCAACTCGGTCCTGCAGCGTGTCCTGGAGCTGCTCTCGCTGAGCCGGCCCGTAGCCGGGCGCAGCCGCGGCCGCATCAGCTACCGCGAACTCGGCATCAACCAGCTCGGCGCGGTTTACGAAGGACTGCTTTCCTACACCGGCTTCTTCGTGCGGGAAAAGGACGGCCTCTACGAGGTGAAGAAGGCCGGCGAGACCGCCGACCCGCTCAAACAGGCGTACTTCGTTCGCGTCGCCGACCTGGCGCAGTACGACGCCAAAGAGGAAGTCGTCTATGACGACCAGGGACGGCCCAAATGGTATTCGCAGGGGACGTTTATCTACCGCCTGGCCGGCCGCAACCGCCAGAAGAGCGCGTCCTATTACACGCCCGAAGTCCTCACCAAGTGCGTGGTGAAGTACGCCCTTAAGGAACTGCTGAAGGACAAGACCGCCGACCAGATTCTGGACCTCACCATTTGCGAGCCCGCCCTGGGCAGCGGCGCGTTTTTGAACGAAGCCCTGAACCAGCTTGCGGACGCCTACCTCGACCTGAAACGGAAGGAGACCCATCGCGACATCCAGCATGCCGAGATCGAGAGGGAAAAGCAGAAGGTAAAGGCCTGGATGGCGGACAATCGCGTCTTCGGTGTGGATCTGAACCCGGTGGCGGTGGAGTTGGCCCAGATCTCGCTATGGTTGAACACCATCTACGAGGGCCACACTATCCCCTGGTTCGGCGCGCAGCTTGCGGTGGGCAACAGCCTGATCGGCGCGCGCCGACAGGTGTTCGCGCGCGAGCAGATCGTGGGTAAGGAGCGCGCATGGCTCGAAGGCGTCCCGGAGCGCGTCAAGCCAGGCGAGGTCCGTCCAGAGGGCGACGTATACCATTGGCTGCTGCCCGATTCCGGCATGGCCAACTACACGGACCGCGCCGTAAAGCAGATGACCGGCGACGCGACCAAGCGCATCGGTCAGTGGCGGCGCGAGTTTACAGCGCGTTTTGCCGAGGGCGAGGCGAAGTCGCTGGTGCGCCTCTCTGCCGCCGCGGACAAGCTCTGGAAGAAACACGCTGAGGACCTGCGTTCCATCCGCGTCCGCACCGCGCCCGCATTTCCGATTTTCGGCCAGGAAGAGAATCCGGCCTTCCGTTTGCGCGGGGAAGCATCCACCACCCAGCGACGGAATGAGGTTTGGCGCGGCATTCTTCATCCGCGCCCGTGGTCCAGCCCCTACGAGCGGCTCAAACTGGCCATGGATTACTGGTGTGCCCTGTGGTTCTGGCCCATCGAGAAACCGGACCTATTGCCGACGCGCGACCAGTTCCTGTTCGAGCTATCAGCGATTCTGGAAGGTACCGTTCAAGGCGCCGAACTGATGCGGCCGGAACAGGGCGCACTGTTCGACGACGGAAGCCCGCGACAACAGCAGCTCGAGGTTCTGGAAGATCACGGACAGGTGGACCTGCAAGCCTTAGCTGAGCGGAGCGAGCGCTTGAAGTTGGTCCGCGAAGTGGCGGATCGGCAGCGGTTCCTGCATTGGGAGGTGGAGTTCGCGGACGTGTTCGCGGAACGTGGTGGGTTCGATCTGATTTTGGGGAATCCGCCCTGGGTAAAGGTGGAATGGAACGAGGGTGCAGTGATGGGGGACTTTGAGCCCCTGTACGTGTTGCGCGACTATTCAGCACCGAAACTGGATAGCCTCCGCGCGAACGCGGTGAGCCTGTCCGAGTCCTTACGCACGACATACCTCGATCAGTATGAGGAGAACACCGGTACCCAGAACTTCCTAAATGCAGGGCAGAACTACCCATTGCTCATCGGGAGCCAGGCGAACACTTACAAGTGCTTTATCGAGGGATCGTGGACTCTCGCTAGTCTGCAAGGCATCCAGGCATTTCTGCATCAGGAGGGTCCTTTTGAGGACCCGAATGGCACGCCCCTTCGCGCCGCAATGTACCCTAGGCTGAAACTGCACCTCGGTTTTCGCAACGAACGCAACTTGTTCTCGGAGGTGCTGCACACAAGAACATTCTGCGTGACGGTGTGCGGCAGGCCCGGCGGTATACGGTTTGATCACATCTCCGGACTTTTCCACCCTAGTACTGTGGACGAGTGCTACGGGTTCACGGGAAGCGGACCTTGCCCCGGAATTAAGACCGAGCAGGGAAAGTGGGATATCGCCGGCCACAAAGATAGAATCATCTCCGTTGATACTGAGATGTTGGGCCTTTTCGGGCGGCTGTACGATACCGAAGGTACTCCGGCTCCTGAGTCTCGGTTGCCTTCTCTGCATGCTAACGGGCTCGTGCGCGCTCTCCGAGCACTCGCTGATTTCCCGAGGAAACTCAGCGACATCGCCGATGGGTATTCCCACACCGAGATGTGGCACGAAACCAATGCTGTCATCCAGGGAACGATCAAGCGTGAGACGCGCTTCCCTACGGCCCCGGACCAGTGGATCATGTCTGGCCCTCACATCGGTGTATCCAATCCGTTCTACAAGACACCACGTAAGGAATGCGAGGTGCCGACAGACTATGATCCGTCGGATCTGACCGAACTGCCTCATGAGTATCTTCCGCGCACTAACTACGTACCCGCATGCGGCCGCGAAGAGTACGTCGCACGTACGCCTCGAGTGACTTGGGGCGAACGGGGCTGTGTGACGTCCCACTATCGCTTCGTGGCACGGAAGATGATGGGCCAGACTGGAGAACGAGCTCTGATTGCCGCCATAGCCCCGCGCGAGGTCGGCCACATCGACGGATGCACGAGCACCGTATTCCTGGACACGAAACAGTTGCCGCGTTTTGCCGGCATGGCTGCGTCTCTGCTTCTCGACTTCTTCATGAAGACAACCGGGAAGAGTAACCTCCGTGATGAATTATTGAAGCAGTTCCCGCTATTGGAAGAAACTAGACCGCTGGCCGCTCGATCCCTCCTCCTAAACTGCCTAACGTCGCACTATCGCGACCTTTGGCGGGAGTGCTTCTCGCTCGCCTTTGTGTCCGACCGCTGGACCAAGTCCGATCCGCGCCTCGCGGATGCCCACTTTAGTTCACTCACGCCGGAGTGGCAATGGTCCACGCCCATTCGCACCGACTACGAGCGCCGCCAAGCCCTGGTCGAAATTGACGTCCTCGCCGCCATGGAACTGGGGTTGACGCTCGACGAACTCTGCACCATCTACCGCATCCAGTTCCCCGTCCTGCGGCAGAACGAACAGGACACCTGGTACGACCGCAACGGGCGCATCGTATTCACGTGCAGCAAGGCGCTTCCGGGCGTCGGATTCAGCCGGGCGGAGTGGGAGAAGATCCGCGAGATGGCTTCCGGCACGGTCTCCCGTGAGATCGAAGACGACACGCTCCCCGGCGGGCCGCGGAGACGCGTCATCACCTACGAAGCGCCGTTCGACCGCTGTGACCGCGAAGAAGACTACAAGACAGCCTGGGCCGAGTTCGAGAAACGGCGCACCGCCGCGAAGGTGGTGGAAGCATGATCCCGTCCGTCATCGCCGAGCAGGTGGAACGCGGCATCAAAGATTTCCTCCGCACCACATTCCCCATCACGAACCCATTCTTCGAGGGCTGCCTCGACCGCCTCCTGGACAAGAAAGATCAGGTCTTCCGTGGCCCGTTTCTCGGGCTCAAGCTCCCTTTCGTGCCGGCGGCGGGCGGCAAGGCCTTCTTTCCGGAGGTTCTGCCCTCGGGGTTCCAGCCGTATCGTCATCAGCAACTCGCGTTCGAGCGGCTCGATACGCGCGCCGCGCTGAACTCGCTGGTCGCCACGGGCACCGGGTCGGGCAAGACGGAATGCTATCTCTATCCCATCCTCGATCACTGTTTCCGTAACCGCGGGCGTAGGGGCATCAAGGCCATCGTCATCTTCCCGATGAACGCCCTAGCCACGGACCAGGCTAAGCGGTTCGCTCAGGCTATCTACGGCAATCCCGAACTGCGCAGCTACGTCACCGCGGGGCTCTACCTGGGCGGGCAGGAACTGGAAGCCTCCGCCGTCATGACCGAGAACCAGGTGATCACGGACCGGAATGCGATGCGGGCGGCGCCGCCGGATATCCTGCTCACCAACTACAAGATGCTCGACTACCTGCTGGTGCGCGCCGCCGACTTGCCGCTCTGGCAGCAAAACGAACCGGAGACGCTGCGCTACCTGGTGGTGGATGAGCTGCACACCTTCGACGGCGCGCAGGGCGCCGACCTGGCCTGCCTAATCCGGCGGGTGAAGGAGCGAGTGAAGACGCCGGCAGGGCAACTGATCTCGATCGGCACGTCCGCGACGCTGGGCGACGGCAGCAAGGCCACGGCCCAGGAACTCGCCGAGTACGCCACGCGCGTGTTCGGCGAACCGTTCGGCGATGACAGTCTCATTGGGGAATCGGTCCTGGCGCCGGACGAGTTCCTGAAGGGCTGCCTGGTCAAGTACGTCCAGATCCCGGGCCACGAACACAAACCTGAACTCGACCCGCTGCAATACGAGACGCTGGAGGCCTACGTCCGTGCTCAGCACCGGCTTTGGCTGGGGACGCAGATCGGCAATTGGGCGAGCAGCGATTGGCGCATCTCGCTCGGCCTTTCACTCAAGAGCCACGCCTTTTTCCGGAACCTGCTCACGATCCTGGAAGGAAGGCCCAAACAGGCGGAACTGCTGCTGGACGAGATCGAAAAGCAGATACCCAGCTTCGGCCACCCAGACCGGGACTACCTGTCGCTGCTGCTGGCCAGCTTCGTGAGCCTGGTATCCGAGGCGCGGGTGCAGGGTCCGAAGAAACTGGATCCGCTGGCGCAGGTGCGCTACCAACTCTGGATGCGGGAGTTGCGGCGCATGGTGAGCATGGTGGGGCCGGAACCCGTTCTGGCGTTTGCCAACGACCTGAAGCCGGAACAGCTTCAGCGCAGCCTGCCCGTGATTCACTGCCGCGAATGCGGGCTCACCGGGTGGGCCGGTACGGTAAAGGACGCCGACAACAAGCTGAACTCGGATTTGAAGGAGTTCTACGTCCAGTTCTTCGAAAACTCCCCGCACGTCGCGTTTGTTTTCCCCGGCCAGGATTTCGCTCCGGTGGGGCAGACGGAGATCCCCACCTGGCTCTGCACGCAATGCCTGCGCTTCGAACGCGCGCACGAAGCCCCGAAATGCGTGTGGTGCGGGGCTAAGCCGGACCTCAGCATCCAGGTCTGGATGCCGGAGGATCACATCAAGAGGCGCGAGGGAGAGCACGGTCATCGCGCCAGGCTGGAGGGCACGCACGATTGTCCTTGCTGCGGCGCGAGCGGCAGTCTGACGATCGTGGGTTCGCGGGCGGCCAGTCTGACCAGCGTCATGATCACCCAGCTCTTCTCCTCCACCGTCAACACTGACAAGAAGCTGCTGGCGTTTTCGGACAACGTGCAGGATGCCAGCCACCGGGCAGGGTTCTTCGGCGCGCGGACGTTCACCTTCAATTTTCGCGGCGCGCTGGAGAAGGCGGTCCGCGACGTTGATGGGCCGGTTCCGTTTACGGAGTTGACGCGCCTGTTCCTTGAGAAATGGGAGCAGGGACGCGATCCGGCGAGATTTGTGACCGCGTTTCTGCCGCCGGACATGGACTGGCTTCAGGATTACGCCGAGCTACGAGCCGCCGGCAAGTTGCCCGACGGGTCGAACCTGCTCGCGTTGCTGCGCAGGCGGCTGGATTGGGAGGTCTGGAGCGAGTACACGGTGGACTGCCGCATCGGCCGCACCCTGGAGAAGACCGGCTGCTCCACCCTGGAGCCTCGGACCGCGATCCTGGAAGACGCCCTTGCTCGGCTGCTGCCGGTGCTCCAGAACGAGATCGGCGGATTGAGGGATCTCGATTCCGCAGATCTGGCGCGGTTCGTGGACGGCATCGTCTTGAACCTCAAGAACAAGGGCGGGGTGGGGCACGGCGAGATGGGAATGTTCATCGAGTCCCGAGGGAACTACTACCACCTCGATAAACAGAAAGGTCGGTATCCGCATCGTCCGAACGTCAGCCCGGCGTCACGCCTGCCGGTGTTCCTGACGAATCGCTCCGGATCGACGTTCCAGGCGGTTGTGCGCACATCGCCGTCGGCGCGCCCCTCCTGGCACGAGGATTGGCTCCTCAAGTGCTTCGGCCGGATTGACGGGCGGGTTGTCGACTGTGCCGGTGAGATCTATGAACGCGCAATCCGGGCTCTGCTGGAGAGCGGCGCCTTCTTCGAGGTCCAGGCAAAGGGCGGCGTGGTGTGGGGCTTGCGCCGCGAGATCTTCGATGTCACCGGCGAGGTCCGGCAACTCCGGTGCGAGCGATGCAGTTACTCGATTTCCGCCGGGCCAGAAATGGCCGCGCGGATGGAGGGGGCGCCGTGCCAGCGGTATCGCTGCCAGGGCGTCATGCGTATCCAGCCGCCAGCGGACGACTACTACCGTACTCTATACCGTTCCGGCGACGTGGAGCGCGTTTTCGCAGCGGAGCATACGGGACTGCTCGAGCGGAAAGTGCGTGAGCAGGTGGAGCAAGGTTTCCTGTTTCAAACCAAACCCGGCGACCCGAATCTGCTTTCCTGCACGCCGACCCTGGAGATGGGCATCAACATCGGCGATCTGTCATCGCTCGCCCTGTGTTCCGTCCCGCCCAAACCAAGCAACTATCTGCAACGCGCGGGGCGCGCGGGCCGCGTGGACGGCAACGCCTTCGTGATGACCGTGGCGAACGGTAGGCCGCACGACCTCTACTTCTTTTTTGAGCCCGACGAGATGATTCAGGGCGTGGTGGAGACGCCCGGTTGTTTTCTGAACGCTTCGGCGGTTCTGGAAAGGCAGTTCGCGGCCTATGTCTTGGACCGTTGGGTGGAGAGCGGCATCCTGGTGGGGGCCTTGCCCTCCAAGATGCAGCCGATTCTGGATTCGATGGAGAAAGCGGCCGCAGGACCGGATCAGCCGTTTCCCGATACCTTCCCCTGGAATCTGCTGAAGTTCTTCGAGTTGCAGCGCACGGCCTTGGAGGAGGGCTTCCTGGCCATGTTCGAAGGACAGGTGGCGGATTACACATGCGAGCGCGTACTGCAATTCTCCCGCGACGAACGCGACGAAGAACCGCGCGGATTCCGGACAGCGCTCGTGAAGGCGCTGGAGGAAGCGACACAGGAGCGCAAGAGCCTCCGCAACCGCATCCGGCGACTGACGGACCGAATTCGCGAGATGGACCGCAATCCGGCGAAGCCTCAGGATTTCGAGGAGGAGCTCGAACGGCTCAGGCAGGAGAAGGGCGCGTTGAACCGGCTCGCCGGCGATCTTTCGGACCGCCGAACGTTGGAGTTCCTTGCCGACGAAGGCCTTCTGCCGAACTACGCATTCCCTGAAGCGGGAATTGTGCTGAAGTCCGTCATCTACAGCGTTGACACCAAGGAGCAGGATCCGGAGAAGCGATACAAGACTCACCGTTACAAGTACGCGCGACCGGCCAGTTCGGCTATCGAGGAACTGGCGCCCGCGAGTAACTTTTATGCCGAGGGCCGCCGGGTTCAGATCGACCAGATGAACCTGGACCTGTCGAGAGCGGATGCGTGGCGGTTCTGCCAGTCTTGCACGTACATGGAACTGGAGGGCCGTTCGGAACCGCACAGGGCGTGCCCGAAATGCGGCGATGTGATGTGGATCGACGACGGGCAGCGCAAGAACATGTTGCGCATGCGTCAGGTGATCTCGACCACCTCGGAACGTGAGAGCCGGTCCTATGACGAAAGCGACGACCGCACCCCGCAGTTCTATCAGCGGAACATGTTCGTGGTGCCGGATGAGGCGCAGATCACGCAGGCCTACTTCCTGGATTGCGAGGAGATCCCATTCGGTTTCGAGTTCTTTCGGAAGATGATGCTGCGGGAGGTGAACTTCGGCGAGCGCACCGGTGGCGGCAACGGGACCCTAAAGATCGCTGGGCGCGCCTGGGTAGACCGACCGTTCGTATTCTGCAAGCGCTGCGGCAAGGTCCAGAAGAAGGGCAAGATCGACCACGCCCTTTTCTGTAGCTACCGCGGGCAGGAAGAGAAGGAGCAGGTCGAAAGCGCCTGCTATCTCTACCGCGAGTTCAATTCCGAAGCGATCCGCATGTTGCTGCCGGTGGCCACGCAGGAAGTGGACCTGAACACGCACTCCTTCCTCGCCGCGCTGGATCTGGGCCTCCGCAAATATTTCCACGGTGATCCCGGGCATCTGCTGACCACCACCTACGACGAGCCGATTCCGGGCAGCGACGCGCGCAAACGCTTCTTGGTGTTGTACGACGGGGTTCCCGGCGGGACCGGCTATCTGAAGGAGTTGATGCGGGAACCGGAGAACCTGATGAAGGTCTTCGAACTCGCCCACGGTGTCCTGACGAACTGCGAGTGCCGGAACGATCCGGAAAAGGACGGGTGCTATCGCTGCCTGCTGGCGTATCGGGGGCGGCACGATCAGGAGAACACGTCGCGGTCGGCGGCCATGCGCCTGCTGTCGCAGATCCTGGCGCACCGGGGCGAGCTTAAGCGCACCGAACGGCTCAGCCAGATAAGGCTGAACCGGCTCCTGGAAAGCGAACTGGAGGCGCGCTTCATCGAAGCGCTCCGCAGGACCAGGCCGGGCGAGCCGGAACGGCAGCTTACGAATCAGGTGGTGAACGGCAAACAGGGCTGGTACCTGCGAACGCCTGGGGGGAGCTACCTCGTGGAGCCGCAGGTTCCGCTGGGACCCGAGGATGGCGTCAGCGTACCCTCGATTGCCGACTTCGTGATCCGGCCGGAACGGCCCGGTGACGGGGAGTTGCCGATCGCGGTTTTCACCGACGGGTTCGAGTATCACGCCGATCCGCAATCGGGCAATATGCGGGTGGGCATCGACACGGCGCAGCGAATGGCAATTGCGCGGTCTGGCCGGTTCCACGTCTGGTCGCTGACTTGGGACGACGTGGAGAGTCAGTTCCGCGAGCAGCCCGACAATATGGACCAGCCCGCGCCCGGGCACGCCGGCAAGCTGGATCGCGCGCTCGGCGTAATGGACCCGGCGAACCGGACGGCTTGGTCGCGCGTTTGCGAAAAGGGCTCTTTCGAGTGGCTGGTTTTCCGGTTGGACGCCGGCCGTTCCTTGAACTGGGGGCAGCACGGGCGTTTGTGGCTCGCTGCCATGCTGGACGGGCAGGATTGCGATGGCCCGGCGCTCGATGCGGCCCGTGGCGCTTTGCTCGATTCCCAGAACGCGGAGTGGGCTGAATCCGCGAGCATTCCGCCAGGCACAGGCTGGAAATGCGGTGTCCTGCGCGTTGGCTCGCCATTGCTCGCCGCCGGGCTGGTCCGAGCCGAAGCCCAGAGGCTCCGGCAGATGGAAGGCTTGAGCGCCGCCTCGCGGCTTTTCGACGAAGCGGCCGCATCCGACCGTGCGGCCTGGAAGCGGACGTGGCGGGCATGGTTGCGGCTATTCAATATCCTGCAATTCGCCAACGCCGCAGAGTTCGTTGCCACCAGTGGACTGCGGGAGGGCCTCTATGACAGCCTGTTGGGCTTAGAGGTTCCACGGGTGCGCGATCAGGCGCCGGGCGGTCTCGCTGCACTGCTCGCGGATGTGGATGTAAGTCTGCGCCCGCTGGTACAAGCAGTGGCGGCGGCCGGGCGTACGTTGCCTTCACCCGGCTTCGAACTCGTCGGCGGAGACGGGGCGATCGCCGGGACGGCTGAGTTGGCGTGGGAACGCGTTAAGATCGCGGTCCTCATGGACCATGAAGTTGAGTATCTGGAGCGGTTTGTCGGACAGGGCTGGACCACGTACGTAGCGGCCGCGATGGCCGAGTGGCAAGACAGCCTGATTGCCAGCCTGCCTGGAGGAGACCTATGACCGTAGCGCTTTCGAACGATTTTCTGCTGGCCTATTCCAGCGTCCAGAAGGGCCACCAGAAGAAGGTGCGCGAGTTCATCGAGTTGTTCCGTGAACGGCCGGATTCGCCCGGTATCCACTACGAGCCCATAGAATGCGCGAAAGGCAAGAGCCTCTATTCGGTCCGGATCGACCAGGCCTACCGGGCGGTCGTATTCCACCCGGCATCTGCGGTGTACGTCTTAACGTGGGTGGACCACCACGACGAGGCCTATGATTGGGCGGCCTCCAAGACGTTTCAGGTCAACCCGCTCACGGGCGCGCTGCAAGTACTGAACACGGAGGTGGTCGAATCGGCGCCTACGGCACCTATTGCCTCCGGGCAGCAAGCGGCCGGACTGTTCGATGACGTCAAAGACAAGCACCTTCTGCGCTTGGGCGTACCCGAGTCGTTGCTCCCGTTGGTGCGAGGACTGGGGTCAGACGCCGACCTCGAAAAGGCGGAGAAAGAGATTCCCCAGGAGGCGTACGAAGCTCTGTTCCTGCTGGCGTCGGGCTACTCGCTGGACGAAGTCTTCCAAGAGGTGGAGAAGCGCGACGAAGAAGTACCGGTAAACACCGGCGATTTCGTGGCCGCCCTGCAGAACGAGGACTCCCGCCGACGTTTCTATGTAGTGGACGAGGCTAAGGAACTGACCGAAATCCTCAGCGCGCCCCTGGAGCAGTGGCGGGTTTTCCTGCACCCGAAACAACGCAAGCTGGTCACGATGCGGGCAAGTGGGCCGGTCCGCGTCCTGGGTGGCGCCGGTACGGGCAAGACCGTGGTGGCCATGCATCGCGCCAAGTACCTCGCCGAGCAGGTCTTCACCGGGAAGGAGGATCGCGTCCTGGTCACCACGTTCACGAAGAATCTGGCGACGGACATTTTTGAGAATTTGCGGAAGATCTGCGCTGCCGAAGCGATGGCGCGGATCGAAGTGGTGAACCTGGATGCCTGGGTATCGAACTTCCTCCGGACGCAAGGCTACCGGCACCAAGTGGTCTTCGACGACGAGGGCAACGAATGCTGGCGGAACGCGCTGAACCTCGTTCCCGGCGAACTGGCGCTGCCCGAGAACTTCTATCGGACGGAATGGGAAGACGTCATCCAGGCCCAGAACATCACTAGCGCGGAGCAGTACGTGAAAGCTGCTCGCTTGGGACGCGGAACGCGGCTGGGCCGGGATCTGAAGAAACGGATCTGGCCGGTGTTTCAGGAGTACCGTGCCCAGATGAACGAACAGGGCAAGAAGGAATACATCGATCTCATCCGGGATGCGCGCTCGTTGCTGGAGACACGGAAGATCACGCTACCGTACCGCTCGGTGGTCATGGATGAAGCGCAGGACATGAGTGCAGAGGCCTTCCGCCTGCTGCGGGCCATCGTGCCAGCCGGCGAGAACGACATCTTCCTGGTGGGTGATGCCCATCAGCGCATCTATCACCACCGCGTGACCCTCGGCCAGTGCGGGATCAACATCAAGGGCCGCGGAAAAAAACTGAAAGTCAACTACCGGACCACGGAGGAAACGCGCCGGTTCGCGGTCGCGCTGCTCGAAGGCCGCGACATCGACGACCTGGACGGAGGCCAGGACCAGCAGAAGGGTTATATGTCGCTGACCCACGGCGAGCCTCCGATCGTGCGCCGGTTCCGAACGTTTGGGGAGGAAGCGGCCTTCGCGAAGGCCCGGATTCAGGAACTGAGTGGGCAGGGCACGTCGCACGAAGCCATCTGCGTAGTCGGCCGAACCCGGAAAGTCCTGGAGGCGTACACAGCTTATCTTCGCGGCGAAGGCATGGAGACGTACGAGATCCGACGCGACGCCGCTGAGCAGCGCGACAAGCCCGGCGTGCGAATCGCGACCATGCACCGGGTAAAGGGGCTGGAGTTCGAGCATATGCTCATCGTTTCCGCGAACAAAGGCATGGTTCCCCTCGACCAGGCCATCCGGGACGGCGAGGATGCAGTCGCCAAACGGAATGCGGAAACGGCTGAGCGGGCGTTGCTTTACGTAGCTCTGACCAGGGCGAAAAAGTCTGCGTCGATCACCGGTTTCGGCGAGTTCAGTCCGTTCCTGTCCGATGTCGCAAAGCCAGACTCCGCGAAAGCCTGATATGAGCACCGACGCCTTATCTCCCCGTCTATTCGTCGCGACGGACTCGAAGCAATCCGCCGGTGGCGTCCCGGCCGTGGCTTTCATTGAGATAAACGGAAAAGTGCAGCAGGCGGGCATCGACCTGGCGTCCATCCGCGGCCAGTCTTACGACGAGTGTCTGTCAAGGTTTGGTCCCGATCTGCTCGGGGAAGTGATACGCGTGTTGGAGGCGACCGATAGCGGCTGGTTCGTTCGAGGCATATGGGGCAAACCGAATGTGCCCGGCGATGTAGCGGAGGCTCTCGACCGCTCCATCTTCAGCCTTAATCTCTCGTTGCGATCCGTGCACTGTCTTTCCAACGCCGGCCTGCGAGCGCTCAGGCAGGTTGTAGCATGCACAGACGACCAACTGCTGCACATCAAGAATCTGGGACGGAAATCGCTGAATGAGATAAAGGATCTCCTGGCCGACCTGGGCCTGCAGCCGGGGCAGGCAGTGGAACCGAGGGCTGAAGAGCCGAGGCAGCCGTGGTGGGACATCGACCTTTACTACCTTCTTCCCGTGGAGTCTCTACAGCTCTCTGGTCCGCTGATTCGGGAGTTGGACAAGCGCGGTATCCGATATGTCGGAGAACTCGCCAGCCACACCCACGAGTCCCTGATCATGCGCTGCAAAATCGAGTGCGATCGCACCGACGAGATCGATCGCGCCCTAATGTCGATCAGTATGGGGGCTGGCGAGGAGATCCCCGAGTGGCAGCGTCGGCACCTTCCGCAGCTTCGCGAATTCTTCCGTTGCGAAGTGCAGGCGCGTTTGACAGCGAGCGGGGCTAAGACACCGGAGGAATCGCTTAAGGAGGCGCTTGCAGCGTCCAAGACTCTCGAAGAGGAGCTGCGGACTCTGGCCTGCTGGGCTTGCGCGGAACAGCCGGCACGCACGGGAATGCGGTATCTCGGCTGGGACGGGTTGGGTGGCGCGACTCTGGAGCAGGCCGCATCTGAGGTTGGCCTCAGTCGCGAGCGCGTCCGGCAGATCCAGAGCCGTATGGTGAACAGGATCGAGACGTTGGCCCTTAAGCCTCGGTTGTTGACCGAAGCAATTAAGGTGGTCTGCGAGAGCCTGCCCTGCCTTGCCGTTACGGCAGAACGGGAGCTGCGAGAGCGGCGGATATCGGAGAATCCCTTTCGCGCCGAGGGCGTTTTGAGCGCAGCTTCCGTCCTTGCAATGGAGGCGGGATTCACCGTCCGCTCGTTTGGTGGCGCGCGCGTCCTTCTTCGTGAGAAACACGCGGACGGCCTGGACAGGTTTGTCCAGAGCGCGGCAGAACTGTGTCTCAGTCAGGGAGTTGGGCGACTATCTGATCTTGCGTTCGAGGGCGCCCCAGAACTGAAAGTGACCCTGCTGGAGCAGAGTGGCCAGGTGGCTTGGCTCGATGAGACGCGGGAGTGGTTCTGGGCTCCGAAGGCGCGATCAAACCGGATTCTCAGCAGGGTGCGGCAAATCCTCTCGACGGTTCCGGATCTCCCGCTTGAAACGATTCGCGCCGCGCTGCTGTGGAAGGAGCGGATCGCGGATTCCGATCTGCCGCCATCGATATTGCGAAGCCTGATGGCGCAGCAGCCATGGTGCCGATGCGAGCAGGACAATGTCAGTCTACGGGACGAATCGGGCCAGACGGCGGCCCGGAATTCGGCCGAGAACGTCATGTTTCAGGTCCTGTCGGAGAATGGCGGGGTCCTGTACATTGAGGACTTTGTGCGTCGCTGCAGTGACCGGGGGATCACCACTGGCGCAATCAGCGTCGTGCAGCCATCATCGGCGTTGATCAGGTTCGATGGGGATACTTGCCGGATTATCGGGATTGATGCCGGGCCGCGCACACCCGAACAGTGGAGTATTCCGAGCGAAGCCCCAAGGCCACATGTCGCAACCGGGGTACTCAGCAACCTCGACCATACATCGCCGGTTTTCGTGGTGAAAGCCGCCGAGGAGTTGCTTGCTCGCGCTGCCACCGTGGGCTTGGGCCAGGACCGCGTCTGGTCTCTGATCGAGTTGTCGCTAACCGAAGGCGATTTCGCCCGACTGAGAGATTGGGGGCGGACCGGCACTGCCGATTCTCGAAGTCTGGGTGGGGCGAGCCATAGCTCACTCGGCCTGGTGATGACGGCCTACTGCATGGAAGTTGCGCGCCATGAGGCTACCGAGGGCGAGATGTGGCCTCAGGTGTATGATTCCCTTGGCCCCCGCCTTCGGCAGACTCTTTTCTCGGCGCCTGGACAGCCGAGGCAACGTGTTCGCGACGCCATGGAGTATGCCTGCCGGAGGCTGCATCTGCGGCATGTTTTCGGCAGTGAGGGCGCACAGGCGTGGCTACGAACCGCGTACCTTCAGTTCGGAGTCAGTGACGCCGGCTGGAAACGCCTTCCTTGGTGGCTGTCGGGCCAGAACTTTCCCATCACGGTCTATGATTTGCTGCGCTCGGAAAGTCCAGTCCATTCCGAGAGTTTTGCGCAACTGTGGCACATTCTCCAGGAGTATCGCTGGCGAACGGTGACGCGAGGCGATGCGCGTTCCGTTATCGCCCAAAACCCTTGGGTCTCCGGCATAGGCGCGGATGTCGTTCTGGACTTGGCGGAGTCGCACCGCGAAGTCGAACCCATCGAGAAAGCGCTGTCACCAGAAAACGAAGCCCTTCTCGCACCGCCAGAGTTAGGGCTACGTGGGGATATTCCGTGCTTTGAAATCGAGCTGGCCCGCCCGGCCCCGGAGTGGATGACGGAGCCGCGATACGTTCTGGTTCTTGGCGACTCAGCCCGAGTTCAGGTAACGAGAGACGGTCAAGGCGATTACCAGATTGACGGCGGTTCTGTTGCGCTGATGCCGGAACGAGCCGCTATGCCGGTGGATCTGCTGAAAGATGGTGTCTCCGTGTTGCCGGAGCCGTTCACGCTGGAGTTCTACTCAGCAGACGAGGAGATAGTAGCTTTCGATTTCAAGACCGGCCGGAAACTTGATGTTTGGGAACCCATCCACCAGGGGCGCCCATGTGCATTGCTGTCCGCGCCCGACATTTGTCTGACCCCCGCCGCTGCCGAACGAAGGTTCATGTTCGCGGGCCAGAGGATGTTGTCGATTTACCGCTCGGGTATCCCGCATGGGCTGACAGCGAGCCTGGACGGCGAACCCCTCTGGAGCCCGGTTGAACTCTTGGCGCAGAAGACATCTTCGAGCGTCGAACTTGTCGCGCGCAGCGGCAGCGGCGCCTGGGGCGAAAGTGTCCCCGTGGAGGTCCGCATCGAGGTTGGAATGCAGGTTCGCAAACTCCTCGTCGGAAACCGGGCTTTGAAGGTTGTAGCCGCGGAATCGGATTGGGCGCGGTTCGAAAACGTAATGCTCACTCCCGAACTCGAGGCCGAGAAACACGCTGTTCTGGAAATACTCACAAAGGGTCAGTTGCGGAGGATTCCCGTGCGCTTCGAGGTCGCTCCCTGCTACGGAGCAGCCTTGGAGTCCGCGGGAAAATGGCAAGTTTTGGATGCCACGGCTTCGTTGGACCGGGCAGATTTGGGCAGGAAACGCCTGTTCATACGACCGCCGGAATTCTTCGATGGCCAACAGACGGCGAGGGAGGACTGGGCGCTACTGGAGGGCACGAACTTTTGCGGCAGGCCGCGCCTGAACCGGGAGTTTCACAATTTCCTGCATGGGTTCGGCCAATCTCTGGAACTCGGGCTGGGACCGTACAACCGCGCCGGCGATCGCCGAATCACGGTTGCGCACGCAATTACTGATTTCGGGTGGATTAAGTCTGTCGGGCGATCCGGCGATCACTGGGCTATACGTTTTCGTCACGGCGTGGTCCCAAGGAACATCCAGGTCGTGGCATGGACGCTGTCCGGGGTCCTCCTCCTTCCGACCGCGGCTATCGAATGTGACGACAACACCAGTTCGGTGGCATGTGCGTTCTTCGAGACGGCTCCTGTGGTGTTCGCCGCTTCCTTTGAAGGGATCTGCGTCGGGACCGGAATAGTTGAGGGACCGCCCTATTCGCAACTCTGCTCGTTGATCGAGCGATCTGAGGATTGGGATAGCGCCGCGCGGTGCCTGCGATGGTTCCATCTACCGCTTATGGATTCACATGTCCGCAATTCCGTAGCGAACCGCATAGCCGGGAACGAGTGCCGCACGCTCCGCGATTGGACGGAATCCGACGGCTCGCCGGCTCCGGGCCTGAGGCAGGAAGATGCGAACCGAGACCGTTGGCACTACGCATTGCGCCGGTTCTTTGAACGATGGAGGCCAGGCCCAACTGACGCCGGCGATCTGATTCAGCATTTTGGACTGCTCTCCGGAGACCCCGCCCGGGATCTGGACACCTGTTGGGAACGACATGACGAACTGCTCAGTATCCACCCGGTGCTGCTCGCCGCAGTGGCCGATTGTGGGGTCTCCGCAGTGTATCCGGAGTACCCGGAAGCGCGACGGATCTTCCTAGAGATGCTGCAAAACATGTGTTTGGATTTGCCCCGGAACTCAGGCGGCGCCGAGCGTCAGCGAGCAGATCAGGATTACCTGGATGAAGCCGCACGGTCGATGGGCGTCGATCCCGCGTTCATCTTGCGCAGTCTTCTGGCCGATGCGCGACGCCTTTGCTCCCGCGAGCACGTCAAACCCCGCAACCTCAGAATCGCCCTGGCAGTAAGGCCCTTTCGGCAATGGCTTGCTGCGAAGCTGATCTCAGACTATGACACCCGGATCTAACCTCCAACTCGACGCTCTGGAAACGGAAGCCCGCCTGCGCCGCCGGTTGATTGAGTTCACCGAGTCGCAGGCCTATTTGCGCAACCCCGAACTGCGCAGCGCGTGCCGCCAACTGTGGCTCTCAGGTGAGAGCGAAGGCGGGTTGGTCAGCCGCATTTGGGTAGAGCCGGTTCTGCCATCGCGAGTTTCAGGACGCAGCCTCACTGACCTATCGACCGAGGGCGTGGTGGATCCATGGCTGATCGATCAGTTGCAAGGCTCAAACGCGTTCCCGGTGGAGAGGCAGTTGTTCACACATCAGGAAAAGGCAATTAGGGCAGCCGCGAACGGCCAAGCTGAACGGCCCGGCATTGCCATCACCTCCGGTACCGGATCGGGCAAAACCGAGGCCTTTCTGCTGCCACTGCTGAACGACCTGATCCGGGACCCTCGCCATCCCGTGGAACGCGGAGTCCGGGCGATCATCATCTATCCCCTGAACGCCCTTGTGAACGACCAGGTCGACCGACTCTATCGCTGGCTTCGTGGGCAGAGGCGTATCACGCTGTTTCACTTCACGGGAGAGACGCCGGAGGACGACCAGGCCGCGAACAGGGCAGGATATCCGAAATTTGATGCATGCCGGCGCAGAACCAGGGCGGAAGCGCGGGCCAATCCGCCGGACATACTCGTCACGAATTACTCCATGTTGGAGTATATGTTGTGCCGGCCCCAGGACGCTGTTTTCTTCGGCCCAGCGCTTCGGACCTTCGTATTGGACGAATCGCATCTGTATGCGGGCACACTCGCGGCGGAATTGACGCTGCTGATGCGGCGTATTCTGATCCGTTGCAGCCGTAAACCGGAGGAGACACTGCACATTACTACGTCCGCAACCCTAGGAGGCGATGTGCGGAGTTTCTGCGCCACCCTGTTCAGCAAGGCGCCGGAACTCGTGCAAGTGATCGAAGGTGAAGTCGAGCGCTCCAGGCTTCCCGAACCCGTTCCCCCAGACCGCGAGTGTCGGCCGGAAGACCTTAGCATCCGCGAATTAGATGAACACGTTCTATTCTCCGGCGGGGAGTTTGTCGAGGACGAAGCGAACTGCAAACGCGTGGTCCAAGTCACTGAGGCTATGGTGGGCCCGAACGCGGTGCCTCCGAGAGAGAGCGTATCCATACCCGCGAGGGTGCTGGCCGGGATTCTGGAACGATCTCCCGTTGTGCATCGCCTGGAGAACGCGCTCTGGGCCGCGAGAAAGAACGGCGTCGTAGCCCTGGAGGACCTTTCGGAAAGCGTTTGGGAGCGCAGGGATAATGTCGCGATTGCAGCGACTACCGCCCTTCTGAGACTTGGGTCGCGCGGCCGGAAGAACCAGGATGAGTTGCCGGTCATCCCGCATAAGCTGCACCTTATGGCCCGGGCACCATCGACTGTGAGTGCATGCGTGAGCAGCGCCTGCACAGCGCCGGCCGAGGTCCGATTACCTGGAGCGGGCCGTCTGATCGCCGATATTCGCGAGTCTTGTCCCGATTGCGGCGGCGCCATGCTGTCGCTTTGCCGATGCAGGGTATGCGGTGATGCCGTCCTTGCGGGAGTGCTGCGAACGTCAACAAACACCTTACACCTGCGGAATCGCTGGTCCGTCGGAGGGACGGAAGCGATATACAAATTCGCCCGCATCTCGGCCGAAGGCGTCCCGTTCGACCTTTTGACGCGGCGGTGCGAAGGCGGGCAGGGGTCACAGACGGTGGGCTTGCAGTTCATTGAGTCCTGCCCCAACTGCGGGGCCGATCAGGATCAGTTCCGGCCTGTCGGCCTTCTGGACACATTGCTGCTTCCGGTTGTGGCTGAGACGCTCACCGCGTCTATGCCCGTCACCTCCGGGCCGGCGCGGGTGTGGCTTCCGGCTAACGGTCGCCGATTGCTGGTGTTCAGTGACAGCAGGAGGGAAGCTGCCCGGCTCGGTCCCGCACTGACCAACCAGCATGAGATCCAGATGGCTAGGGCTCTGATCGCCGGAGTCCTGAAGCAGGGCGCTTCGGACCCTCAGTCGAGGGCGCGACTGGATCGGCAGATCCAGGGACTGGAAAACGAACTGAAGGACGCCTCCCTCTCCGAGTACGTCCGAAGAGATATCGAGAGAGACATTGCGGAAAAGCGCGGGCGACTCGAGGCATTGCGAGCGGGTGCGAGCATGTGCGACTGGCTGGAACACTTAATCCGGCAACCCCTGATACCGCAGTTCTTCGCGCGCGAGCACGCCACCCTTCAGGTTGCGCAGGATTGGGGCCAGGCGGCTTGGGAAAGGAACGAGCGGGCGGTTCGTGGAGGCGCGAAGACTTTCCTCGTGCGTGAATTCGCTACACCAGGGTGGGACAGTTTGACCCTGGAGACTTTGGGTCTGGCCGAAGTAACTTACCCAGGCATTGAAGCGGCGCAGCCTCGCCCGCGGTTTCTGGCGGTCTTTCCGTCCGAGATTGCCGAACGTATTCAGAGCGATTGGGCGACGTTTCTTGCCTCCGTTTGCGATACGATCCGAAACGATACGGCAGTGACTCTGGGGTCGGACGAACAAGATTTCGAGGCCTTTCATTATCCTCTAGGTAAGTGGGTGAGCCTGTCCGACCGCGCCGGCGCCAATCTTGTGCCCTTCATCGGATCGCGCGAAGGCATCTCCGCGGCGCGCAGGAACGCGTTCGCAATGGGCGTGCTTGAAGGCTGGGGATGCTCGAAAGAAGTCGTTGTATCTTTATACCGTGAACTGCTCTGCGAGGCCTACGATAGCCTTCTGTGTTTGGCCCGCGACAGGACGGTGGCATGGATCCAAACGGCCGCGCGGCAAAACCGGGACGGTGCGCCGGTGGACAGCATCCGCCTGAACTTCGACCAACTCGGTTTGCGAAGGCCCGCCTCCCCGTACCGGTGCAAACTAACCGAGCGGATTTGGCCCCGCTCCGTTGCTGGGTGCGCCCCGTCGGCCCAGAGCTTCGGAACACTGACGCCGATCTCTGAGGAAGAACTTGATGCACACACGCGCCTAGCTGGTCCACGACGCTCGATAGACGAGGACGACGTTTTCCGACAAGGACTCTGGGCTGAGGAACATTCCGCCCAACTCGAATCGGATGAGAATCGGCGATTGCAGGACCTCTTTGCGCTTGGTGCGCGCAATGTGCTCAGTGCTACGACAACGCTTGAGGTCGGTATCGATATAGGAGGGCTTTCTGGAGTACTACTGGCGAACGTACCGCCAGGCAAAGCGAATTATCAGCAAAGAGGCGGCCGTGCGGGACGGCGAGCGGACGGGTCGTCCATGGTGCTCACGTACGCCCGGCAGACCGCGTATGAACAGGCGGTCTATCGTGACTTTTCGGCCTTTTTCGGGCAGCCATTGAGAAAGCCTTTTGTCCTGCTCGATCGAGAGCGATTCGGTCGAAGGCACTTGCATGCCTTCCTTCTAGGCGAGTTCTTCCGGCAGATCTACCCCGACGGAACCCGTGTAGGTGCGATGAAAGCGTTCCAGCAAATAGGGTGGCTTTGCGGGCGGCCCGTGCTACGGGTCGTCCGGCAAGGGGAGTCGCTGCCGCGGGGAGTCGCCGAATTCGCCTACAGGGAAGAAATAGTGAAACCCGGTTGGTGGCGGACGGGCACCGACCTGACAATCGCCCAACAGTTCCAGGCCTATCTGGCATTCCTGGCGAAGCGGCCTGCGTCGGTTCAGGCCGATCTGCGAATGCTGCTCGCTGGGACGCCGATCGAACCGCGGGCTTCAGCGTGGCGCGACCTTATGCTTGAAGCTTCTGCCGAGTTCACCCTGGCCTGCAATGACTGGTGCGAGGACTATGACGGCTTGGTGCTCGAATGGTCGAAATTGCTGGAGTCGGGGAACCCGCCTTTGCAGAGACTGAACGCGATCGCCTACCAAGCCACGAGTTTATGGCGATCCACGGTGATTGAGGAACTCGGGACGCGCCGTTTCCTGCCGCGATACGGCTTCCCGATCGGTCTTCAGGGATTGACTTCCCCGTTCCAGTTCAAACCTGATAAGCAGCCGATCAAGCTGGAGCGTGAGGGGATACTGGCGGTAAATGAGTACGTGCCAGGCTCATCATTGCTTGTCGGCGGAAGGCTCTACCGTTCGCATGGCGTTCTCAGATCCTGGTCCCGGGGCGAGTCGGATACCGGCTTCGGAAAACGCGCATGGCTGCACACATGCAGCGCCGGCCACATCACGTATTCGTGGTCGGCCGCCCAACTGCCTAAGTGCCCAGTTGACGGCTGTACAGGTGGTATTGGGAGCGCAGAGAATCTACTCATACCCCGGTACGGCTATTCGACAGCGAGATGGGATCCACCATCTTGGTCGGGTTCTGTCGAACGGATTGGCAATACGACACTGGCTTCGATGGCCTTCATCACGACGAAAGCGCCCACCAGAATTGAGGAGTTCGGTGGGATTCAGGGATGTGTTGCCACGCTCTCAGAAGGGGGCGAACTTCTAGCCTTCAACCGAGGGGAGCACCAACGCGGTTTTGCGCTCTGTACCCGGTGCGGCTATGCGGACAGTGAAAAGAAAGCCGGAGATGGACGGATCGATCTTCCAAAAGGCTTCGAAACTCATGCTCCGCTCTGGCTCGACCGTCCAAAAGCCTGTTGGCAGTCTGGCGAAGCACCGGTCATGCGCAATCTGCGCATGGCGGCCATTCACGTTACGGATCTCGTCCAACTGGATTTCGCCAATGTGGGGCACCCAGACCTAGAGAATGTCGTGTTCGCGTGGGGCCATGCCCTGAAACTTGCTGGAGCAGAATTGCTGGAAATAGACCACCGGGAAATTGGAGTCGTTTTCGGTCCAATTGGCGCCCACTCCAAGATTGGCATCCAATTGTTTGATAACACCGCCGGAGGGGCCGGCCACGTTTTGGAACTCGCCGCGTCCGGCAAGACATGGCTGGCCCGGGCGCAGGCTGTTATGTACCGCGATGCAGAGCACCACGCTCGATGCGAGAGTGCCTGCCTTCAGTGTCTGTTGACTGCTGCGAGCCAAGGCGATTTCGAGGCGGGCCGTCTCCATCGAAGGTTGGCGCACAAGAGAATGGAGGAGTTGTGTGAGGGCCTGTTTTCTGGTGACAACATGGCCAAACCCGCCACACCGCCGACTCCGAATCGCCTTGGAGCAATGGACAGAGCAGCAGCTTTCCGGATGCGTCGGTCCGGCAGCACTGTTATCGCGAGGCTGATCGAAGAAGCTGATCCTCTTGCTCATGCCACAATTTCAGCTTGCGCCAAGAATGGCTGGAGTCTTCCTGAGGTGGGATTCGAACCAACCGGCCCGGACGGCTCGATTGTCGGGATAGTAGAACTTGCATGGCCTAAGAAGAAGATCGCCGCAGTGATGCTGGGACAGAAGATATTCACTGAGCCACTTGCTGAGAACGGCTGGACGATTGTCGAATTGCCTTTGGACGAGACTGCTCTCCGGCGGTTGTTCGAAGAGAGTTAATCGGGTAGGCGAACGGCCCAGAGTCTCCCGCGTCACGTATGACTGGATAGACTGACTGGTGGTCAGCCGGCGATTCTGTAACTGCGTGTGGACAACCCCCTATTCGCGAACCGCAATGTGTGCTGGTTGTGTGCCGACGCCAAGCGGAAAATCCGCCGAGTTTAAGGCCAGTAGCTTATCGGGGGTAGCGTGCGGCTGCCATCAACAGCTGCCGTTCGACAACCCGCTTGTCGAGGTTGAGTTTAAGTAGTCGTACTGTTGCCTCTCCCTCCGCCGTGAGTGGCTCGACTAGCGCTCCCCTAAGGACAAAATGGTCTTGCCAACGGTGGCGCCGCGGGTGGAAGAGACTCACGAACGCCCCGGTCTGACGATCGAGTGATCCCACGTCGCTCCCCTTCCATGCATTGCATCGAAGGCAGGCGTAGGCGAGGTTGTCGACTTCTGATGAACCGCCATGCTTGCGGCTGATGATATGGTCTATCTGGTGTGGCGAATACGAATCGTCTTCATGAAGAAGGCAGTACTCACACCGATGCCCGGCGCGTTCTGCAACGAATCGCCGCTGCGATTCGCTCAAGTCAGTTGCCAAGCTGGGTGTGTTGACGTGCCCGCGCTTTTGCCATGATCATGATGTGCTCAAGCTGCAGGTAGTCCTCGAGTTCGGATTGCTCCTCAGACGAGATGCTGCCGTCCTTCGAGCGCTCCACCAATTCTGCCACCCGCTGCTGGACACTGTCGGAAGGACGGAATGCGACTACGGCTTCCGGCGTTGTACCTGCCGCGATAAAATCGATGATTTCGTCGTATGATTTGGCGGCGCTCATCGTCTAGGCCGTCGGCATTGCGTCACCGACCCCTCGTCCCTGCTCTTCTTAGCATACCTCTGAACGCGTCACAACGCGGGCGCTCGCTCTGCAAAAGCTTGAATCCGAATCGGGACTCGCGACGCTCAGTCGTCCAGCGTTGCCCAACCCCCGCCCGGTGACGAATCCCCGTACGCCGCAAATTGCACGGCGCCTGCACGGGCAGTAACCGAAATCGATGAGCACGGCGGGCCTCAAGCGGCAACGGTCTGAACATCCGCGTCGAACTCACAGCGGGCGGGGTTGACGAGCGCCACCCCAAACATGGCGGGCTGCCGCAGTTGGCGCCGGGCAGTTTCCAATCCTGCGATGTAGACCATACGAATCCAAGATTACCCCCTGGTTCCCCTTGATGCTGGGGACGGCAATCGCGGCGTCGGCCCAGCCTGATCAACAATCGATTTTTCCGGATCCGGGTCGGGGCAAAGACAAGTACAATAGCGCTTGGATGATGCGTGAGCGGACAGGTCGCCGGGAGCTAGAAGTAGACCTTCGGCGAGAGAGCCGGGAGTTGAGGTCTCAGGAGAACCTCCCACCCAATTGCCCACCCAGGGAGGAATTTTTGGTGCTCAGGTTGAAGTTTTACACGAAAATATTTGCTCTGTAATCATGGATTTAGGAGAATCCGGTTGCCTCCGGAGCAGAAGGCCGCAGGTTCGAGTCCTGCCGGGCGCACCATAAAATCAATTACTTACATTCGGTTCTCGGGTGGATGTGGGTGCCTAATGAGCGAAAGCGGGTGGGCAAAAGGGTGGGCTGTTTCTGGAGTGAGTGCC
>Ga0326728_10007671_pt1 | contig 27457 bp, 25 predicted proteins | sample MB3enrmetagenome_FD_207602 | JGI IMG/M metagenome (GOLD analysis project Ga0326728, IMG submission 207602) | Lab enriched peat soil microbial communities from McLean, Ithaca, NY, United States - MB31MN | ecosystem: Environmental > Terrestrial > Soil > Wetlands > Peat | place: USA: New York...
CCAAACGCCAACTGGGTCTCAATCAAAGCACGTTCCTGAAGATCAAGGTGCTGGTAGCTCTTCGCCATATGCAACTATCTCCTGTTTGGGAAATGTTGCACTTGCACCTTGAATCCGCCGTGCCCCATCCTTTTCGGTCGCCGCGGTGAAATGCGGCGACCGAAAAGGGTGGGAGATCGAGAACTTCAGTACGGTTCGTCCTTTCTCCTCACGCAGCGCCCCGGCGTGGTAGGCTGGCTCTTCACCCCAAGGAGCCCGATTCTTCATGCATTCCAGCCAGCCTGTCCACTTCAATCTTGTCGCCGCAGCCCACGCCGCCATGATCGAGCACGGTTTCCAGCCCGATTTTCCTGCCGCAACCGGGGCTGAACTGGCCGCAATTCAGGCCCATCCCGCCCCGCCAGCCGTCCCTGGCATCAAGGATCTGACTGGCCTGCTTTGGTCCTCCATCGACAACGACACCTCCAAGGATCTGGACCAGATCGAGTGGGCCGAGCAGCTGCCCGACGGCCGCATCCGCGTGCTCGTGGGCGTGGCCGACGTGGATGCGCGCGTCCGCCTGGGCTCGGCGATCGACTCCCACGCCCGCAGCGAGACCACCTCGGTCTATACCGGCGTCGAGGTTTTTCCCATGCTTCCCGCTGAGCTCTCCGAGGGGATTACGTCGCTCAACGAGAACGAAGACCGCGTGGCCCACGTCATCGAATTCTCCGTTGACGCGGCCGGCACTGCTGCCGACGGCAAGGTCTACGCCGCTCTGGTCCGCAACCGGGCGCAGTTGGCCTATAACGGCGTGGGCGCATGGCTGGAGGGAACCGGCCCCGCGCCGGCCAAGGTTGCCGCCAGCGCCGATCTGGCCACCCAGCTCAAGCTCCAGGACTCCGCCGCCCAGCGCATGGTGGGCGGCCGCTTCCAGCACGGCGCGCTCGATCTGGAGACCATCGAGACCCGTCCCCTGATGCAGGCCGAGGAGGCGGTCGAGATCCTTCGCCTGCAGAAGAACCGCGCCACCTCGCTGATCGAGGAGTTCATGGTGGCGGCCAACGGCGTCGTCGCCCGTACCTTCGAGGACGCTGGCGTGGCCTCCATCCGCCGCATCGTCCGCACCCCCAAGCGCTGGGACCGCATCGTCGAGGTGGCCGAAGGCCTGGGCACAACGCTGCCCGCCGAGCCCGACTCGAAGGCCCTCAACGACTTCCTCCTCGCCCAGAAGCAGAAGGATCCCGACCACTTTCCCGACCTGTCGCTGACGGTCATCAAGCTGATGGGCCCCGGCGAGTACGTGCTGGTCAAGCCCAACGAGCCCTCGCCCGGCCACTTCGGCCTGGCCGTCCAGGATTACACCCACTCCACCGCCCCCAACCGCCGCTTCCCGGACATGGTGACGCAGCGGCTCATGAAGGCCTGGCTGGCGCATGGCCCCCAGCCTTACTCCGAAGATCAGCTCAATGCAATTGCCGTCCATTGCACACTGATGGAGGACAACGCCCGCAAGGTCGAGCGCGAGATGCAGAAGCGCATCGCCGCCGTGGTCCTGCGCCCGCGCATCGGCCAGAGCTTCCCGGCCATCGTCACCGGCGTCAACAAGTACGGCACCTTCGTACGCACCCTCGACCCGCACGTCGATGGAATGGTGGTCAGCGGCGGCAAGGGCCTGGACGTGGGCGACAAGGTAACCGTGAAGCTGGTCTCCACCGATCCGCAGCGGGGGTTTATTGATTTCGCGGCGTGAGGGGGTGAGGAACGGATTCCTCACACGCTTTGAACGCGATTGGCGAGTCAGCCAGTTAACGGGCGCGGGTTGGGGTTCGAGGATTCCCAGGTCCGAGAATCCGGACCTGGGGCACCCGCGTCAATCCAGCCTTGCCATCCAGCAAGCTGGGCGTCCGAGCCGTTACCGGCGGACGGAGCCGCGCCGGAACCTAAGCGCGGCCGCCGCGCATAGCCCCGTGAACAGCAAAATCCAGGTCGAAGGCTCGGGCGTGGGCTGCCCTGAAGAAGGGCCGAAGAGGAGAGAGTCGTATGCACCGGGCCCTCCAGGGCCATTTTCGATAAAAACATTGTATGTGTTGTTGGGGTCGTTGAATGCCGCGGAGACCTCCGACGGGGTGTTCACGTCATACCCCGTGATTGCGCTGTCAGAGTTAGAAAAATTCACAATGATTATGTTGGAGAAGAAATCTTCCGCCGCGATTCCGCCCATATTTGTACCGCAGTTGCTGTCGCTTGCCGGACATAATTGTATGCCGTCATAGAAGGTTCCAGTTACGCTGAAAGGAATGCCCCCGATTGTGACGCTCATTTGGAATGGGTTGCTGATTTGGGAGGGGTTTTGGATGTTCCCATATATCGACGTCTGGCTATACCCCAAGCCGTCATTGTAGTAAATGAAATTGTTTTGCATGTACGTGGCATCGTAGCTGACTGTCACCGATATTGCGGCATTGAGCAAATCCCCGCCGCCAAACAGGCCGGCATCGTCGTTTGTGCCGTTGGGGCCGCTGTCAAATCCGCCGACGATAGTACCGGTCAGTGCGATCGTATTGATATCGTCCGCCTGAGCTACTCCGGCGAAGGCCAAAGCGGCGACTACCGCAAGGATGGTGGTTCTCATAGCACTCGTCTCCTTTTCATCCAGAGCGGACCAAACCGGGACTTCCCTTTATATACTTGGTGTACATCAGTGTACACCCAACTGCTATGTGCCCGCCATTGATTGAGCAATAAGTTCTAGGCGCCCCATCCTTCGTCGGATGCCCCAGGTTTCACTTCTGCGAGCTGGGATTTCTCTATTCGTGTCTTTACATTGTGCACACATCGGTGTACATTGATTGTGTATACAGACAGAGGCTTAAACCTTGAACGCCGGAGTCGCCGAATCGAGCCGGTTGCGCCCGGAGAACATCAATCTGCGCGTCAGCCGCAGCCAGAAGGCGCTGATTGATCATTGTCGATGCAACTCATTCCAACCGCGCAAGCATTCTTGACGCCTCCGTCACAGTGATCATAAGAGTCTGCGGGTTGGCGGGCGATGAGATAAAACCATATTTCTCATAGAACGTTTTCGCGTTCGCCGAGATCGCGCTCACCAGAATGGCTCTTATTCCAGCTATTTCAGCCGCCCGCAAGGTTCGCAAAACGGCATCGCGGAGCAGATCCGCCCCGATTCCGCGGCCCTGAAAGCGGGAATCGATGGCAAGCCGTCCAATCAGGATCACGGGCACGGGATCGGGCATGTTACGCTTTGCCCGCGAAGTAGCTTCCGTATGGGCCACGGCGCCTGCCGCGAGCGCATAGTAGCCCACGACGCAACTACCGGCACACACAACATAGGTTCGGGAAGCACCGGTCTTTTCATTCTGGAGTGCTCTGTTCCTTAGCCAGCTGTCGAGAGAAGGCTCACCGCAAATGAACTGAGTCAGGTCGTGATCCGCGTTGAGCCGCTCCGGTGGCGAGAGGCGGCCATTGAAGTCTTCTATAGCTCCCACGAAGGCTTCCTCTTGAGCAACCGGGTCAGCTTGGGATTGGCCGCGGGAGGATTGTCCAGCATGGCAGTGAATCGCTGGAACTCCTCTTCCCCGAGATTGAAGTAGCACTGGTCGAGCAATATCGATTCAGCTTCTCGACACACCACGTCCAACATAAAATCGGAGCGGTTCCTGCCGAGCGCGCCGGCCGCACTGTCAATCAGCGTTTTCTGGCGGCGGCTGACACGAAGGTTGATGTTCTCGGCACGCAGTTTGCTCGGTTCGGCAACAGCAGCTTTCATATCCCACCTCTGTAGGCACAATCAGGATACCACGATGTGCGCACAATGTGAATCCGCACTCGAAAAGGGGACTGGATTAGCAGCCATTCCACCACAGCCCCGGAATCACCTGAACCATCCCGATGGGCCCCTGTTGATTCCGTTGAGCCGGGTCACTCCATCCTTGCGCTTCTTTTGTCCCGAGCGTGGCGTGCTCGTGACCCTGATGATCACCGTCGCCGAAGCAGCCAAGGCGCTCTGACAGCTCACTTTTTTGCGTCCGCCGTCTGCACGCCCTTCTGCGCGCCTTGCGGCGGCCGGCTGACCTGCGCGTTCAGGTAGTTGGTCAGGTCGTCCACGTCCTGTTTGGTGCCCACCATGGGGGGCATAAAGCGGTGGTAGGGCGAATCGGGCTTGTAGTCGTGGAGCATGGCGATGAAGCTGCCGATGTTGGCGCGGTCGCGTCCGGCAAGCAACTGCTTGAGCGGGCGATAGCCGGAGAGCGTGTGGCAGGAGCCGCACTCGCCGCGGAAGATGGCCTCGCCGCGGGAGTAGCTGAATGCCGGGTCAGTCGAGTAGAAGCTGAACCACGGCGGCAGGGGCGGGTCGTCCGTCTTCTGCCCGCTCCACACCCACATCGAACGCGTCAGATAGCCCTCCCGGTTGATCCGGCTGACGTAGGGGACGCGGACGCCGTTCGAGTACATCCAACGGCCGATCACGTAGGGCTTGCGCAGCATCTCGCGCGAGTATTCGCCGGCGGCGGTAGCTATAAGCGCCAGCAGCAGCACGGCCACCGCGTGCGAGAGATTGAACTCCACCGGGTTGCGATAGGCCAGAAAGTAAGCGACGCCGACGATGGTGGCCGAGGTGACGACGATGATGAGGGCGATGCGCGTAACAGTGGAGAACGTGCCGGCGCCGATGGTGTCGATGCCCAGCGTGAGCAGCGCGCGCTGGGATGCGGGAACCATGTAGAGATACCAGAGCATCAGGAAGGGCGTGGCCACAAAGGAGGGCACCAGCCACTTGACGCTCCACTTGACGAGCGATGCCTTGAGGGCGGGCTGCCGGTCGCCGTCGATGCGGCTCGAGGTGATGAGCGCCCATACGCCGGCCAGCGAGATGCAAACGCCGGCGCGCAGAAACAGGCTGGGCCAGTAAGTGGGATTGAAGAAGGCGTTCCAGAACTTGCTCGCCTCCTGGCCGGTTCCGGCGACGGCGAGCCAGGCATCGCCGGGCGTGAGCATGAAGGAGAGAATGCCGTTGATGATGATCAGGGTGGCGGCCGAGGCGCCGGCATAAACCCAGCCCACGGTCAGGTGCAGCTTGTCGTCGATCCTGTTCCAGGTGTAGTAATAGACCGCTGCGGTCGAAAGCTCGACCAGGAAGAAGACCCACTCCATGGCCCAGCCGAAGACGAAGTTATGAATCAGCGTGCTGGTGGCTTCGGGGTGAGTGAGGCCGATGGCGAACCAGATGCCGACGCCGGAGATGGTGCCGAAGACGCCGGTGAGGATGAGAAAAAACCTGGAGTGGCTGACGAGCTGCGCGAGCCATGCCGAACGCATCGCTGGGTCGGTCATGCGCTGCGCCTTGCGCTCCGCCATGGGCAGATAGAAGCCGCCGCCCACGGCAAACTGCGAGATCATGACGTGGAAGATGGCGATGATGCCGATCACCCAGCCCGAGCCGAGATAAGGAATGTCCCAGAATGGATAGTTCATTGAAAGACTCCTGTGAACAAGTGAAGAAGTACACAAGTGAATGAGTGAAAAAGTGAAAATGCCGGTGAAGACGGGCTCATTTCACTCTGTCACTTATTCACCTGTGCTCCGGTCTCCCGTCGATCGCGGTTGTTCTTCAGATTGCCTATTAGCGCAAGAAGCATCTTCTCAACTTCGTTGGAAATCTCCCTGGCTTTGTTAAGCATTTGAGTGTCTGCGAACGCGAGTGCACCCGAGAGGTCCAATTGCGTTTGCAGTTCGCAATTTGAAGCGCGCGCGATCAAGAGAAAGTGTTTGAACTCGCGCGGGTTCATACGCCCGTGACCTTCCGCGACATTGCTCGGAATGGACACGGCAGAACGCCTGAGCTGGGATGTGAGCCCGAAAGCCTCTTCCCGTGGAAAGTGCTGTGTGAGCCGATAAATAGCAACTGTCAATTCCATCGACCTTTGCCAAACCTGAAGGTCTCGGAATGATTGCATGGGTGTTCTCGTCTTGGGCTTATCGACAATCATTTAGCGCTCTGCTTTCTTCACTGCTTCACCCGTTCACTTCTTCACTCGTTCACTTGTTCACTCATTCACTTCTTCACTTGTACACCGCCTCACCGAATGGTCCAATAGCCGATGACGGTGGTGGCCAGTAGCGCGAAGACCGCCAGCAGGCCAAAGTAGTGAGCGGCTCGTGCGCGCCGGCCGGATTCCTTCTGAATGTCGTAGAAGGGAATCAGAATCCACAGCACGATGCCAAGAGTGAACACGAGGATGCCCGCAATCTCGCCTGCTTCGCCGGGCAGTATGCTGCCCAGCATCTTGAGCATCTCGAAGGGGCTCATGAAGTACCACTCGGGATGAATGCCTGCCGGCGCGGGCGCCAGCGGATCGAACTGCTTGCCCAGTGCCCACGGAAACACCGAAGCCAGAAGCGCCAGAATGTTCAGCGAGATGAGCCACATGGCCAGGTCCTTGCGCAGAAAGTTGGGCAGGAAGGGCATGCTCTTGCGCTCGGAGGGCGGCAGTGCTTCCACGCTCGGCGGCACAGCGTTGCCGTGGCGCTGCACCAGCCAGAGATGAAAGACGAGCAGCGGTATGAAGAGGGCCGGCAGCACCACGACGTGAAGGGCAAAGAAGCGCTGCACGGTGAACTCGCCCACCTCCGGGCCGCCGCGCAGCATGTTGGCCACGGCGGGGTCGATCCACGGAATGGCCGCTGGTATCTGCAGGCCAACCTTGGTGGCGAAGTAGCTGAGCTCGTCCATGGGCAGCAGGTAGCCGGAGAATCCAAAGACCGCGGCGATGCCCAGCAGGGCCATGCCGCTCAGCCAGCCTAACTCGCGCGGCTTGCGGTAGGCCTTCATAAAGTACACCGAGAACATGTGCACAAGGATGGAGAAAATCATCAGGTTGGCGGACCAGGCGTGCGCCGAGCGGATCAGCCAGCCGAAGTTCATCACGAAGGTGATCTGGCGGACCGATTCGAAGGCGTCCGCTCCGGGCCGGTAATAGACCAGGAGCAACACGCCCGTGAAGCACTGAACCATGAAGAGGAACAGCGTGATGCCGCCCCAATAGTACCAGAAGGATTGGGAGTGCACCGGAACGGTTTTATGGCGCGCGAAGGCGGCCAGCTCGCTCAAGCCCAGCCGCTCGTCCACCCAATCGTAAATGCAGCTTGTGAGAGTCTTCGCAGTCATACTTCTATCCTTCGTTACCGTTCGTGTTATCCCACCCTTGCGACAAGAACAAGAACGTCGCAAGGATGGGGCACCCAGGTCCTACACTCATCGTGGAAAAGGCTCAGCGGCAGAGCCAGCCGCCATCCACAACCAGAATGTGGCCGTGCACATAGTTGCTTGCGTCCGACGCGAGAAAGACCGCCGCGCCCGCCAGGTCCGAAGGCACGCCCCATCGCCCGGCGGGAATCCTGGCCAGAATGGCTGCGGAGCGGTCGGCGTCGGCCCGCAATGCCGCGGTGTTATCGGTGGCCATATAACCGGGAGCGATGGCGTTCACGTTCACTCCCTTGCCGGCCCATTCATTGGCCAGCGCTTTGGTCAATTGCGCGACCGCTCCCTTGGCGGCGGCATAACCCGGAACCAGAATGCCGCCCTGAAAGGCCAGCAGAGAGGCGGTGTTGATTATCTTGCCGTGGCCTTGCGCCAGCATCAGTCTGCCCGCGTACTGGCTGAGGAACCATACGGCGTTGAGGTTGGTGTTGATAACCGTATTCCAGAACTCTTCGGAGTGCTCGGCGGCGGGAGCGCGGCGGATGGTGCCGGCGTTGTTCACAAGGATGTCTATCGAGCCGAAGGCCTCTACCGTATCGTCGACCAACATGCGGGCGATCGCCTTGTCGCAGACATCGCCCGACCGGCAGATGTACTTGACGCCGGTCTTCTCGACCTCCTCGATCGTCGAGTCCAATACCTTGCCGTAGTTGTGTAGAGTAACATTGGCGCCTGCCTGCGCAAATGCGATTGCCATACCCGCGCCCAGGCCCTGTCCGGATCCTGTAACCAGCGCGTTCCTGCCCTTGAGACTGAAGAGATCGAGGATTCCCATTGAATTGCTCCTCTGTTGGAGAGAACTTACAAGCTCCGCCGTGAAACGCCTAACTCCGCGAAACTTCAACGCCGGTGTCGCCGGCAGTTACCTTGAAGACCCTGAGCGGCTTGGGAGGCGGGCCGCTGACGTTGGCGCCGGTGTAGGCGTTGTAGACACCGCCGTGGCAGGCGCAGTGGATGCGATCGGCCGGCGCCGGCTCATATTGCACCGTGCAGCCCAGGTGCGTGCAGACCGCGGTCATCGCCACCCAGGAGTCGTCCAGATGGTGGATCAGCACAGCAGGTGAGGGGCCGAACTTGAACATCTTGGCCGTGCCCTTGGGCAGTTGTTTGTACTCCGCGCCCAGGCTGACAGAGGTAACAGCCGCGACCGACTCGGCCGCCTCTTCCGGCGAGGCCAGATAGCGATAAACAGGATATCCGAGCGCGGCGATGTAACAGGCTCCCGCCACGCCGGCAGCGGCCAGAAAGGCCCGGCGCGTAGCTTGCTCGCCGGGTTCTTCGATGATATTCGTTGCGGGGTTTATCTCTTCGCTCATTCCAATCTCATCGCGCGGAGTTATACCGCGGCCTCCATTGTTTTCTTTGCGCGCGCCACCACGGATATAAGCCATCCAACCACGCCCAGGCCGGCGACAAAGAGGACGAGAAACAGTCCGACGACCCACCAGTTGGTGACCACGGCCCGGTTCCAAACGTCGTAGCCCTTGGTTAACAAGGTCACATCGCGCACGCCGTCGCGGTAGATGGTGAAGGTTATCTCAATCAGCACGGCAAGCAGCACGCCGGCCCATCCGATCCAGGCGGCTGCGAGCTTGCCAAACCCGGCATAGGTGCCCAGCAGAATGGCCAACGCCACCAGGGCCAGCCAGCCGTAGCCGGCGTAACCGGCAAAGCGATAGAACGAATAGACCGCGTGGCCCGCAAGCCCGGCCCGGACGACATCAGGCTGCACACTGGCCGCCCACAACCCGGCCGCCAGATAGACGAGGCCGAAAGCGGCTGCCACCTTGCCGCCCAGGCCGGCTGCAAACCGCTTCTCATCCGCGGTGAAGGTCGAGCGGCCGGCCAGATAGAGCAGCCACAGCCCGCCGATAAACAAGCCGCCGGCCAGCATCATCAGCCAGCGGGGCTCGAGGGTGTGGTCGCCGGTGGGCAAATAAGCGCCCATGGCCGATGCGGAGTACATCTTGCGCCAGGCCTCGGGGCGCAGCATCAGCGTCATGTTAGTGGAGAGCAGGCGGGCGATGAAACCGGCAAGCAGCCACGCGCTCAGCCCCACCCACCACGCCGGCTTGCCCGCCTCAAGCCGCGCCGAGAACCGGTAGAGCAGCCAGTAGGCAAGCATGAGCAGACCGATGATCGAGATCCAGTAGAGGCCGATCAGCACGCTGCTGGTATAAAGCGCCCGGCCGTAGAGCACTTGAGCAAACAGCAGCGGCGGCACGGCCAGGTTGATCACAAACGTCATTACAATCGTGAGCCGGCGGGCCAGAGCCCTGGCGGTGACCATCGCGGCCGGTGAGCCGCGGAACAGACTGAGCAGAACCGCCAGCAGCAGTCCGCCCAGCAGCATTTCCACGGCCACAAAGTGCAGCGCCAGAGTAACGATATGCAGCAACTTCAGCAACCATATCGGAGCCGGCAAAGGGATTGGGTCTACAGCGGGAAAGAAATGCATGGCGCTCCTGGAAGCCGTTCGGAGTGACTTCGAGTCTAGCTACTCCATAGCCTGACGGATGTGATGCGCCTCACATTTGCCGGAGATCCGTGGAAAAAGGGACTACGCATCTCGATTGCGCAAAGGCGCGCCTTCGGCCGGCTGCCGCTGCCGGTCGGCGGGCATGGAGATCGCTCCATGCCCGGAAACTTCCTTTGACAGGCAGGTAGATTATGAGCGATTATAGAGCGAAGAAAAGGCGAATCTAGCCATGCCCTCCGCCTCCACTCTTCGCGTCCAGATCGAGCACGCCCTCGAACGCCGCTTTCCCGCCGCGCTCACGCCTGTGCCGCACACCGTTCCCGAAACCGCGCCGACCGGCATTGCCAGGCTGGATCGCCTGCTGGACGGCGGTTTGCCGGTAGGCGCCATCAGCGAAGTGGCGGGACCGGAATCCTCGGGCCGCACCAGTCTGGCGCTCTCGTTTCTGGCCGGGCGGACGCGGGAGGGCCTGGTCTGCGCCTGGGTCGATGCCGGCGACGCCCTGGATGCGGAGTCGGCCGCAGCCAGCGGGGTGGACCTCAGGCAGTTGCTGTGGGTTCGCTGCCGCGGCGTGGGTCCAATCGCCCATGGTCCAGATCGCGCCCAGCCCTGGCCGCGCCTCGATCAGGCCCTGCGCGCTACCGATCTGCTGCTGCAGGCGGGCGGCTTTGCCGCTCTGGTGCTCGATCTCGGCGGCACGGCCCCGGAGCACGGCGCAAGGATTCCGCTGGCAACCTGGTTCCGCTTCCGCCAGGCTGCCGCCCAGACGCGGTGTTCTCTGCTGGTACTGGCGCGGGAACCGCTGGCGCAATCCAGCGCGGAGGTGGTACTGGAATGCGCGCCGCTGGCAGGGTTGGCAGGCGGCGGGACCGTGCTCAGCGGCTTGCACTATGAAGTCCGGATCTACCGCCAGCGGTTCATGTCGGCAACTGCCGGATTGCGCAAACCGCCTGCTTCAACCTGGCAGGCAACCGGCGCGTGGCAAAGGGAGGAACGGGGTTCCCAGCAACACGGGGCCCCCAGCGGGCGATTCTCGCTCGATGGCGTGGGGAAACAGGTCTTTGTCGCTGGGATGAGGATACGCGCATGAAAGAGGAACTCTACGCCTGTGTGTGCGCAGCGGAGTTTCCCGCGCAGGCCTTGCTCCGCCTGCACGCGGAGCTTGAATCGGAGCCGGTGGCCGTGCTCGCGGGCCGCGCGCCTCAGGAAACGGTCTGCTCCCTCAACCGGCTGGCGCATCTGAGAGGCGTATCTCTGGGAATGACCCGCCTGGAAGCCGAGAGCATTCCGGAATTGCGCCTCCTCGCGCGCTCCCAGGAGACGGAGGCCGCGGCCCGCTCCGCCTTCCTGGAATGCGCCGCGCATTTCTCTCCGCGCATCGAGGACGCGACCCTGGGAACGGCCTGCGCATTCGTCCTCGACATTGCCGGCACAGAACGCCTCTTCGGTCCGCCGCAGGCGTTAGCCCAGCGGCTGCGCGCTCGCCTGGCCTCAGCCGGCTTTCACGCCTCCGTCGCCGTCAGCGCCAACTTCCATGCCGCCCGTCTCAAGGCTGCCGGCGCGCGCGGAATCACGGTGATTCCCCCGGAGCAGGAAGCCGTCTTCCTGGCCAAACTTCCCATCGCGCGACTCAATCTCAGCGAAGAATACGCCGAAGTCTTCGCCATTTGGGGCATTCGCACCCTGGGAGAACTGGCCACGCTTCCCGAGACCGACCTCGTTGCCCGCCTTGGGCCGCAAGCCGCCGCGTGGAGCGCTCTCGCCCGCGGCGCATTGCCCCACACCTTTCAGCCCATCGAGGCCGAGTTCTCGCTCCGGGAGTTCTGCGCCTTCGATACGCCTGTCGAGCAGATGGACTCGCTGTTCTTTGTGGGTGCGCGCATGATCGATTGCCTGGTCGAACGCGCCGCCGCGCGGGCGCTTGCGCTGGCTTCGCTGGCCGTGCAAATGGAACTGGAGGGCGGGCTCGCTTACCGGCGCGCGATTCGGCCGGCTCTCGCCACGGCCGACCGCAAGTTCCTGCTCAAGTTGCTGCAACTGGAGATCGCCGCGCACCCACCGCAGGCCGCCGTGCTCTCGCTCACCCTCACCGCGGAGGCCGGCCAATCCAGCCAGGTGCAACTCGGCCTCTTTGCGCCGCAAACTCCCGAGCCTTCACGCCTCGACGTAACCATCGCGCGCCTCAAGGCCATCGCCGGCGACGATCGCGTCGGCTCGCCCGTACTGGAAGACTCGCATCGGCCGGGCAGCTTTCGCAAGGAGAGCTTTGCGGTCCCCAGCCCATCGACTTCGGCCAGATCTTCTGAGGCACGCCGTCCGCGGCTGGCTCTGCGGCGCATGAGGCCGCCGGCGCCCGTCAGCGTTCAACTGCGCGCGCTAAAGCCGGTTGCCTTTCGCGACCGCGAACGCAGCTTCAGGATCGCGGCAGCCTACGGGCCGTGGAGAACCAGCGGTTGCTGGTGGTCTACCGAGGTTTGGAACGCAGAGGAGTGGGACGTGCTGGCTGAAACAGAAAGCGGCTCTTCCGTCGCCTGCCTGCTGATCCACGATTGTGCGCGGAACGAGTGGCGGCTGGAAGCCTACTATGACTAACGGCCACGAATACATCGAGCTGCACGCCTCCAGCGCCTTCAGCTTTCTTGCCGCGGCCTCGCAGCCTGAAGAGCTGATAGAGCGTGCCGCCCAACTCGAGATGCCCGCCATCGCCCTTGCCGACCGCAACGGACTCTACGGTGTCGCCCGCTTCCACACCATGGCGAAAGAGTGCGGCGTCAAGGCGCATATCGGCGCGGAGATCGCGGTCAGCTCGTTTGGCAATCGGCTCACGCCGCCGTCGTGGCTGCCGCACCAATATGCAGACGAGCCGCCGCGCATCCTTCTGCTCTGCGCATCGCAAGCCGGCTATCGCAATCTCTGCCAGCTCATCACGCGCTTCAAGATGCGCGAAGCGACAAAGGCCGAGGGCGCGGCCACGCTTGAAGACCTCGAAGAGTTCTCCGCCGGCTTGATCTGCCTAACAGGCGGCGACGAAGGCCCGCTCGCTGCGGCGCTGGCGGACGGTGGGCAAGAACAGACGCGCAAGAACGCCGAACGGCTCACGGCAATCTACGGCCGCGGCAACCTCTACGTCGAACTTCAGCGCCACCGGCAGCGTGAGGAAGAGTGCCGCAATCAATCCTTGCTCGATCTCGCATCCGCGCTCCGGCTGCCTGTCGTTGCCACGAACGGCGTTCGCTACGCCACGGAAAAGGATCGAGAGATCCTCGACGTGCTCACCGCCATCCGCCACCACACGCCGCTCGATGGCGCAGGCCGTTTGCTTACCGCGAACGATGCGCGTTTTCTGCGCCCGGCTTGCGATATGGCCGCGCTCTTCCGGGATATTCCTGAGGCCATCACCAACACCCGCATCGTCAGCGACCGGCTAGAATTCACGCTCGACAATCTCGGTTATGAGTTCCCTCACTATCCCGTACCCGACGGCGAAACCATGGACAGCTTCCTTGAAAAGCGCGTGGAAGAAGGCGTGCGCAAGCGCTATGGATCGCCGGCCAAGCGGCATCTGCTCGACAAGGCTCGCGCGCAGGTCCGGCACGAACTCCAGCTCATCGCAAAGCTGGGATTCGCCGGATACTTTCTCATCGTCTGGGACCTGATCCGCTACTGCCAGCGGCACGGAATCCTGGTGCAGGGGCGCGGTTCTGCGGCCAACTCCGCCGTCTGCTACGCGCTTGAGATTACCGCCGTCGATCCGGTGGGCATGGAGCTTCTCTTCGAGCGATTCCTCAGCGAGAATCGCGGCGAGTGGCCCGACATCGACCTCGATCTGCCCTCCGGCGAGCAGCGCGAACAGGTCATTCAATATGTGTATGAACACTACGGATCGCTGGGCGCAGCCATGACCGCGGACGTCATCACCTATCGCGGCCGTTCGGCGGCGCGCGAGGCCGGCAAGGCGCTGGGCTTCGACGAGGAGCAGATCGCGCGCCTCTCCGGCCTCGTCGGCCACTGGGAGTGGCGCGGCAAGAACGACACCATGGCCAGCCACTTCGAACAGGCAGGCTTCGACGCCCGCCATCCGCGTGTCAGCCGCTATCTCGAACTCTGCCAGCGCATGAAGGATCTGCCGCGCCATCTCGGCCAGCACTCCGGAGGCATGGTCGTCTGCGCCGGAATGTTGAATCGCGTCGTTCCCATCGAGCGCGCCTCCATGCCGGGACGCACCGTGATCCAGTGGGATAAGGAAGACTGCGCCGGCCTCGGGCTCATCAAAGTGGATCTGCTCGGCCTGGGCATGATGGCCGTGCTCAAGGATTCCATCGAGATGATTCCGCGCTGCTACAAAAAAGAAATCGCTCTTGCCGCGTTACCCGAAGATCCGCTGGTCTATGAAACGCTGTGCAAGGCCGACACTGTGGGCATGTTCCAGGTGGAAAGCCGCGCGCAGATGGCCTCCATTCCGCACAACGCGCCCACGCGCTTTTACGATCTCGTTGTGCAGGTGGCCATCATCCGGCCCGGCCCCATCGTGGGCAAGATGATGCACCCTTACATGCGCCGCCGCCAGGGCAAGGAGGAGGTTACCTATCCGCATCCATCGCTTGAACCGGTGCTCAAGCGCACGCTCGGCGTTCCGCTCTTTCAGGAGCAGTTGCTACGAATGGCGATGACCGTAGCAAACTTTTCCGGCGCAGAGGCCGAAGAGCTGCGCCGCGCCGTGGGCATGAGGCGCTCGATGCTGCGCATGAAGAACCTCGAAGGCCGCCTGCGCGACGGCATGACGCGCAACGGTATCGGTCCCGAGGCCCAGGACAACATCGTGCAGGGCATTTCATCCTTCGCCATGTATGGATTCCCCGAGTCGCACGCGGCCAGCTTCGCGCTCATCGCCTATGCCTCAGCCTATCTCAAGGTCCACTACCTGGCGGCCTTCACCTGCGGCCTGCTCAACAACCAGCCCATGGGCTTCTACTCGCCCGCCGTGCTCATCAAAGACGCGCAACGCCACGGCCTGTGCGTGCGCCCTATTTGCGTGCAACGGTCGGAGTGGTTCTGCACATTGGAAGCCGAACCGGATAACTCGCTCTCGCTGCGCATCGGCCTCAGCTACGTCAAGGGCCTGCGCCAATCCTCGGCCGAAGCTCTTCTCGCTGCTCGCGGCAAATGTGGACCCTTCGCAACCGTGGACGAACTGGCGCGGCAAGCGCCGGAGCTCAACCGCAAGGAACTGGTTGCATTGGCCAGCGCCGGCGCGCTCAACTCGATAGAGAATGTGGACCATCGCCGCGATGCGCTCTGGCAGGTGGAGCAGGCCGGCCGCCCCGTCGGCCCGCTTCTTCGCGCCGCCGCGGATGCGCCAGCGCCAGCGCCAAAGTCCACGCCCTTGCGGCGGATGACCGACGACGAGCGCCTGGCCGCCGACTACGCTGGAACCGGCATCACCACCGGCCCGCATCCCATGGCCTATGAACGCGAAAGCCTGCGCCGGCAAGGCATTCTTTCCGCTCAGGAACTGGAACGTAGCGCCAGCAATCGACCCGTGCGCGTGGCCGGCCGCGTTATCGCACGCCAGCGCCCAGGCACCGCCAAGGGCTTCGTCTTTCTCTCCCTCGAAGACGAAACCGGCATCGCTAACGTCATCCTCACGCCCGATATCTTCGAGCAGAACCGCCTCATCGTTACGCGCAGCCGCTTTCTGCTGATTGAAGGGAAGCTACAAAACCAGGATGGCGTGATCCACGTGAAGGCGGAGCGGATCGCGCCGCTGACCTGAGCCTTCGATATGCCCTGAACAGAATTGATGCGGCGCTGCTCGATTGCGGCAATGCAACCGAAGAGCAAACGCAGCTCCTCCGCCGAGGCGGACGGACCTGGGGCACCCCCTTTTCAGTCCATTTCCCGTGATGGTGACCTGCGTCACCCGCCGAAAAATATGCTACTTATCAACAAAGACCGTAGTTTCATTAGATTCTATGGTGCCATCTTCCTTTCCCCAAATTGTCGCGCCTGGAACCGAGTCGCGCGAGAGCACGGTCATGTATGTGCACTTAAGAACATACTTGCCGGGCTTTCGAAATATCGCTGTGACGGGAACGTCAGTATCGAAGCCTGCAAATCTGTTTCCCCCGATCGAGATCCAATCGCGCAACTCCTTATCATCAGGTCCCACTGGATGAGCCCCCTGAAAAAAATTGTCGCCCTCATCCTTTCCCGATGAATTAAATACATGAAGCCGAAACCCCGGTGTGAATCCCCACTCGAAGGCATTCCACAAAGTGACCACTCGTTCCGGGCTACGCAATATCACAGTCAGGGTAATTCTGTCGGATAAACGAAGGTGTGTCGCATTTGTATGGAGTTCGATTCTCAGTCCGCCATTTGAAACCTGTTGAGATGGTGCTTGAGTGCAATTTCCGAAGCACAGCATCATCACTAACAAAAGCAGAGCGTGTCTCATATCAACAGATCCTTTGTATCGCGAGCTACACCGCCATCTCCACGGCGCGGATCGCCTCTTTCCGCGCGGTGAGCCGCTCGACCAGATCCGTTCGCACCTGGTAGCCGCGCCCCGGAGTATCGGGAACCGCAATCTCGCCCGCCGAAGAAACCGTTATCTCCGGCTCCACAATATCCTCATGCCAATAGCGAGCCGAAGCGGAGACATCGCCGGGCAGCGTGAAGTTTTCGAGAGTCGAGAGCGCGATGTTGTGCGACCGTCCCACGCCCGATTCCAGCATCCCGCCGCACCACACCGGAATGCCCCGCTCCTGGGCCGCGTTGTGGACCGCGATGGCTTCGGAGAAGCCGCCCACGCGCCCCAATTTGATATTGATGATGCGGCAGGACTCCATCTCGATAGCCGCCAGCGCGTCGCGCCGGTTGTGGATCGATTCGTCCAGGCAGATGGGCGTCTGCAATCGCTTTTGCAGCATCGAGTGGTAGTAGAAGTCGTCGTGCCACAGCGGCTGCTCGATCATCAGCAGGTCGAAGGCGTCGAATGCAGTCAGGTGATCGGCGTCCTTGAGCCTGTACGATGAGTTGGCATCGCAACTAAGCGTGATGCCCGGCCACCGGCCCCGCACCCGCTCAAAGACCTCCACGTCCCAGCCCGGCTTGCACTTGAGCTTGATGCGCTGGTAGCCGGCCGCCAACTCCTTCTCGATCTGCGCCAGCAGCTCGGGAATCGAGGCCTGAATTCCCAGCGACACGCCGCACGGAATTACGTCGTGAACTCCGCCGAGCAGCCGGGAGAGCGAAACTCCCTCGCGCTGCGCCTCAAGATCCCAGATGGCATCTTCCAGCGTTGCCTTGGCCATGCGATTGTGGCGCACCTGGCGAAAGATTCGCGGGCAATCCCCGCCATGTTCAGGCGTTTCCGCGGCCAGCATCGGCCCCAGTTCCTGGGTGATTGCAGCCCAGGCGCTGTCGGTCGATTCCTCAGAGAAGAACGGCCGCTCGCCCGCCGTGCACTCGCCCCAGCCGGTCAACCCTTCCGACTTGATCTCAGCCAGAAGAATCCTCCGCTTGCGGGTAACGCCAAAGCTGGTTTCAAACGGCCGCACCAGTGGCATGTGCAGTTCGCGCAGGATAATCGCATCGATTCTCATAAGTTCTTTGCATTCCTTGGGAGATCAATCCCGGTCCGCCGGGGTGGGGAAACCCAGCTCGAAGACTCCATTTCCTTCCGCATCCAGGGAGAAGCCAAGTACGGCCAACCCCTGGGAAAACGCCTCTTGAAACTTCTTGCGGTTTTCCAACTGCACGGCCAAGGCTCGTTCCCGGCCGCTTTCGGAGGCCTTCCATCGATAGATGGAGGCCGGAACCTGAATACGAACCTGAATTCGTTCCTCGATCGGCCGCGCAACTGCCGGGCGCTCGTCGAGAATTGCCTTCACTCTGGGCGAATCCAGCCGCCACTCCGCCAGCAGTCGATCCGTGGGCAGCCTGCCCTGTAGTTGAGATGAGGATACACCATAGAAATTCACTCTGTAATCCCGCGCCGTCGCTCCCAGCTTGTGAATATTCAGATAAGCATTCTTGATCTCCAGCGGATCGAAGGTCCACTCGATTCGCCGTATGTCCCGCGCCAGCGCCTCGCGCCGCTGTTCCAGCTTGAGCCTCATGCCCAGGCCGCGATTGCGATATGCCTCTTTGACCGCCAGCATGTGCGAGTGCAGATAAGCCCGCGGCTCGCCGGAGCCGGTTTTTACTCCCGGCAACGAGAAAGCAAAACCGACCAGCGACTCCGCGCCGCCGTTCTCCGGAGAACCGGGAATCCCGGTGTCGAAAGCGCCTATCACTTGGCCGCCGATCTTCTGCGCCACCAGGAACGCCCTGCGGGGAATCACGTCAGCCTCGTCGTAGCCCCAGGTCTCCACCTGGAGCCGCACGCAGGCCTCCAGCTCGTCAAACCCCGCGCAAGCCCGGACGGCAATCACAGCTGTGCCTCCGGCTTGGAACCCTGGGCCGCTTCGGCCAGTTTCCCCTTCGCCCGCTCCCAAAGCTCTTCCAGCTCCGGGGGCGAAAGCTCTTCGAGCGGCCTGGCTGCGGCCAACTCCATCTCCCGGAAGCGCTCCCTGAAGCGCCGGTTGCAGCCCCGCAACGCCATCTCCGCGTCCACGCCCAGGTGCCGGCCCAGGTTGACCGCGGTAAACAGCAGATCGCCCAGCTCCGCTTCCACAGCCGGCTTGCGGGCCGGGTCGTTTGATGCGGCTTCGGCCTCCAACTCCGCCGTCTCCTCGGCCAGCTTGGGCAGCAGGTCGCGCCAGTGCGGCCAGTCGAAGCCGGACTTCCGCGCCTTGGCCCCCAGCTTGGCAGCCTCGGCCAGCGCCGGCAGCGCCCGCTGGACTGCATCCAATCTCGACGCCGGGAGCCTCTGCGCCGAAGGCGCGTCTGCCGCATGCAATGCCTTCTCGGCCGTCTTGATCTCCTCCCAGTTGCGCAGCACCGCCGCCGGAGAACCCGCTACATCGGCATCGACCTGCGCGCGGTTCCCAGCCGCCAGCGAAGCCTCCTCGCCAAAGACGTGGGGATGCCGCCGCACCAGCTTGCGATTCAGATGCTCCAGCACATCGGCAATGGTGAAATGCCCCTCGTTGGCCGCCATCTCCGCATAGAAGAGCACTTGCAGCAGCAGGTCGCCCAGTTCCTCGGCCAGGTGCGGCCAGTCACGGCGATCGATGGCGTCGAAGACCTCGTAGATCTCTTCCAGCGTGTATTTGCGGATGGAATCGAAGGACTGCTCGCGGTCCCAGGGACAGCCATCGGGAGCGCGCAGGCGGGCCATGATGGCGACCGACTGCTCGAAGAGCTGCGCTGAGCGCGCGGCGTCGGAGGCGAGCGGCGCGAAGGGCCCGGCGGCCGGGCGTTCAAGGGAGATGTCCATGCAGATTCAGTCTATCGTGCGGCGGATGCGGCGAGGGCGGTTCGCGCATTTGGAGGAAGACTGCGCTTGGGTGGTAAAATCCGAGCCGGATTGGAAAGGAGGCCAAGAGATGAAGCGAATCTTCAGTTCCATCTGCGCGGTCATCACGATGGGTTTACTGTTCATGCCCCATGCCAGGGCCGGTACGAACGAGGATAGTCTCGTGATGCTGGCTATGGCCGGCGGTGTTGACCAAGTGCGGAATCTGCTCGATCAGGGCGCGGACGTCAATGGGGTATCTTCCTTCTTAGGCGTGACCGCGCTCATCGGATCAATTTCGATGGACCAGACAGCGGTGGTGCAATTGCTGCTGGCCAGAGGCGCGGATGTCAACAAAGCGGGTTTGACCACAACGCCTTTGACTGAGGCAGCGGTAGATGGCTACCCGGATATGGTGCGCATCCTGATCGACAAGGGCGCGGATGTCAACAAGAAAGACAACGATGACGAAACAGCGCTCATGAAGGCCAACAAGATTCTCGAAAAAGGGAAGGTGGATTACACGCTGAATCCAATAAAACGCAGGCCTCTGACGCCCGCTGAAACGCAAGCCTATACAAGCGTTGTGCAGATGCTTATGGCGGCGGGGGCGAAGTGAGCGCGCGGTTGCCTGTATACTCTGGCTCGATATGATTCGCATTCTGGGGACGGTCTTTGCGGGAGTGCTGGGGCTGGCCTTCGGCAGCTTCCTCAACGTCTGCCTGAGCCGCTGGCCCGCGGGCGAGAGCGTCGTCCGTCCGCGCTCCCTCTGCCGCAGCTGCAATCGCACGCTGGCCTGGTGGGAGAACGTTCCGCTGGTTAGCTGGCTGGCGTTGCGCGGGCGCTGCCGCACCTGCGGCGCCTGGATCGGCTGGCGGTATCCGCTGGTGGAGTTGACTGTGGGAGGGCTATGGGCGCTGGCTGCGTGGCAAGCGATGCACCCCACTGACATCATGGATGTACCTTCCGAAAGGCCGCCCATGGTGCTGATCGCCCTATTCTTCGAGCTTCTCTTCTATTGGTTTCTCGTAGCACTCGCAGCACTCGACGCCGAGCACCTTTGGCTTCCGGATTGGCTCACTTGGCCCGGCATCATTCTGGGCTACATCCTCTTCAACGCAACGGTCGATCTTGACGAAAGCGCAGTCAAGATCGGAATGGGTCCGTATTATGCTGCCACTTCGCGTTTGTTGGAGATCCTCGCCGCCGCCGGCTTCATCCTTCTCATCCGCTGGCTCTACTGGCTCATCCGCCGCCGTGAGGGCATCGGCCTGGGCGACGCCAAGCTGATGGCTCTGCTGGCCGCCTGGCTGGGCCTGCCCGGCGCGCTGCTCGCTTTCGGCCTGGGCGTCGTGCTCGGAGCGCTGGTTGCTGTCGTTCTGCTGGCAATCCCGGCTGCGCGAACCGGCTCCAGCGGCTGGGCGCTCCGGAAGTGGCCTCTAGGCACATTTCTCTGCGTCGGAGGGATCGTCAGCAGCTTGTGGGGGCAGTCAATCATCGCCGCTTATCGGCGCTGGGCTGGATTCTAGCCCGCATCCATGGATATTGAAATGCCGTCGGTGCCCCGCCTGGGCGCCCTCTGGGCACCGCGTCGTTGTTTTTGCGGCCAGGGTGGGATGGCGCGCCGCCTACTTCGCCGTCTGGGGCGCCGTCTGTCCGGGCGCGGCGCTCTTCGCATTCGCAATCTGGGGGTCGTTCAGCGCCTTGCGCGTCTCCTTGCCGTGCGGTCCGTCCGGATCGTATTCCAGCAGCTTCAGATAGTGCGCGCGCGCCTGGGCGAAGTTGCCCAGATGGCGCTCGGACTCGGCCAGGCCCCAGTAGACCTCCGGATTCTCCGGATCCAACACCAGCGCCGACTCGAAGCGCGACTGCGCAGCCCTCCAATTCCGGGTCTGGAGGTAGTACTTCCCCACGTCGATATCGTTGGCGGCGACTTCCTTGTGCGTCGGCTCCTTGACTGTAAGCTTTCTCTTCCCATCCGGCTGATCGTCGTCCGGCTTGGGCAGCAGCTTATCCAGGCCCGCGAGGCTGGAACTCGATTCCTGTTCAGAGTTGCCGCTCTCCGGCGTCAGGTCGTCGGGACTCCGCACCGGGTCCCTGTCGTCGCCGGGCAGCGCAACGCGCCTGGCATCCTCGCCGTTGTAGGTTCCTTCCGGCAAGTCCGGCGTTCCCTTGGCGGGAAAAACCGGAACCGTACTTGTATCTTCGGGAAACGGATTAGCTCCGGCCTGGGAACCGGCTCCCGGCGGCGTCGCTCCAGCCGGTTTTTGCCCGTCCCCGGCCGGCTTACTCTGGCCAGGCGCAGACCCCGATCCCGCCGCATTGCCCCCCGCCGGACTCTGCGCCTGAGCCGCCGGCCCCGCCGCCATGCGGCAGGCCATGCAGCATGCCAAAACCACGGCAAACGTAAAGCCCCGTCTCATTTCCCTTCGCCTCGCCCCTTCCATGACCCTCTCAGTGATAGGATGCGGTCCAGACGGACCAATCCTCGCCCAAGGAAAGCATCGCACACTCGCATGGGACTCATCATCCGCCCCTCCACCATCCACGCCTCCGGCTGCTTCACCACCACGCCCATCCGCAAGGGCGCGCGCGTGGCCGAGTATACCGGCCCCCGCCTGAGCAAGGAGGAGGCCGACGCCCTCTACAAGAACTCGACCGTCACTTATCTCTTTGGACTCGGCGACGGCTCCATCGTCATCGACGGCCAGGGCCCAACCAGGTTCATCAACCACAGTTGCGAGCCCAACTGCGAGAGCAGCGAGGTGCGCGGCCGCGTCTGGATCAAGGCCCTCAGGAATATCTCCGCCGGCGAGGAGCTCACCTACGATTACTGCCTCTACGACGGCGGCGAAGACGAAGCCCTGTGCAACTGCGGAGCCAGGAAATGCCGCGGCACCATGTACTCAAGAGAAGAGGTCCGGAGCCGCAAAGCTCAAAAGAGAGCCGCGTTGAAGGCGGTAGAAGAGCCTGCGAAGAAGAAGCGCGCCAAGCCCAACACGGGCAAAAGCGCGAAGGCGAAGAAGGTCTGAGCCGCAGATGGCCTGAATCCAGCTCAGGATTGCTTCGCTAGTTCTGATCGTCGCGCCGGTGCAGCGTCGGCGGGCCGTCGTCGGAGGTCGAGTTGCCGTTGCCCGTGCTCGATGGGCTGGAAGAACCGGTCGGGTCGCCGGTGCTGGTGCCGGGGCGGCGCAGCGACGGCTTGGGCGCGCCCTTCGTGTCTGTCAGGCGGCGCTTGTTCTCAATCCGCGCCAGCCGCGCCTTGATGTCGTCGAACTCCGAGGTGGTTACCGTATATTGATCCCTGGCCGGCAGGATGCGGGCAATCTCCTCCTGCGAGTGCAGGATGCGATCGGGAGTCTGTGGGTGGTCCTGGAAGGCCTTTTCCACCATGCCCGGCTTGCGCTTCTCCAAGGCCTGAATCTTCTCAAAGAAGCTGATGAAAGCCTGCGGATCGTAGCCGGCCCGGTACATATACTGCACGCCCAGGTAGTCGGCCTGCGCTTCGAACTCGCGCGAGAACTTGAGGAAGGTGATGGGTATGGCCAGTTGCGCGCCTTCGTAGATGCCGTAGCCTGTCCATCCGCCAACCAGAATCATGACCGGCACCATGCTGATCTCGGCGTAGTTCAGGCGCGTCATTTCGCGCGCCGCGTGGTGAGCGCAGACGTGGGCGGTCTCGTGGGCCATCACCCCGGCCATTTCCGCCTCCTCGTCGGCGTTCAAGATCAATCCCGAGTTGACGTAGAAGAAGCCCCCCGGCAAGGCCATGGCGTTGATCACGTCGGAATCGATGATCTTGATGGTGAACGGAACCTTGCAGTCGGAGTTCTTCACGATGTTCTGGCCGATGCGGTTCACGTATTCCACGACCACCGGGTCGGTGATGAACTTGGTGCTTTTCTCGATCTCCATGGCGTACTGCTTGCCCATCTTGATCTCAGAGTCGGTCGAGTACCAGTTGCCAACGCCGCGCCCGCCGATATTGCGATTGCCCACCGCGTTCACGTCATCGATCGAGCCCGGCTTCACCTTGACCGGCTGGCTGCCCGGCTCGACCACCTTGTCGGGGTTGACGCCTGCGGTGGCCGCGGTATCGCCGCCGACAGGCGTGGTTCCGGGCGCGGGCTGCTTGCCGGGAGCGGCGGGCGGCGTATCGCCGCCGACCGGCGTGGCGCCGGGCGCGGGCTGGGCTGTGGTGGTGCTGGGCGGAGGAGCCGGTTGGGAATCCGCCTGGGAAGTGGACTGCGCCCGCAGCGTTATGGCCAGCGCCAGCGCCAATGCTGCCAGCGCAACTGCTTTCGAGCTCTTGAAACCTGCTCTCATGACCTCGCCTCCAGCGCGCAGACGGTCCGCCGGGCTGCGCCGCTCCGCTCCATTGTTTAGACGTTAGTATCCGCCTATTTGGCAACGCAAGGAAGAATATTTCCGCGCATGGCCGATGGAATCGGTCTTCCCGCTGCGCCCGTCCGCTACCTTTTTGTCCACGGAAGCAGAGCCTTGAGCCTGTCGATCAGGCCAGGCTTGGCTGGCGCAGCCGCGGCCGAAGGCTTCGATGCCGGAGTTCCCGCCACAGGCTTTGCCGGAGCCGGAGCCGGAACTGCCGGCTTGGGCGTCGTGGTGACGACCGGCGGAACGCCCTGCGGATTGGCTTTGCCCGCTGCCGTCGCGGGATTCCCTGGCAGGGTGGGGAGCGGCGCGGATCCATCCAGCACTTTTTGAGCGGATACCGTCGGCACCTGATCGTTGCCGTTCTTGACCAGGATCGAGATTCTGCGATTCGAGGGGTCGGTGGGATTGTCCTTGACGCGCGGCATCTGGTCGGCATAGCCGCGCACCTGGGAGACCTGATCGGTGCGCACGCCGTCCTGCTGCAGCAGACGCCGCGCGGAGTTGGCGCGGTCGGCGGAGAGATCCCAGTTGCTGTAACTGTTGTCTTTCGAGTAGGGCGTGGCGTCGGTATAGCCCTCGATCAGCAGCAAGTTGGGCAGTGTCTTCAGCTCCGCGGCCAGCAGCGCCAGCAGCGTCTGCCCATTGGCGCTCAGCCGCGCGCTCCCCAACTCAAAGAAGGTCCCGTCCTTGCCCTCGATTAGCTCAATGCGCAGCCCCTCGGAGGTGATAGTAATCTCGATCTGCTTGGAGAGCTTTTCCAGCTCCTTCTTGGCCTTGATCTCCTCTTCGAGCCTTTGCTTCAGCTTCTCCATGGAGGAGTCGTTAACGACATCGACGATCCGGGAGAGGTTCGAGCCCTGGCCCGCCATGGTGCTGCCGGTCATGCTCCCGGTTCCTTTGGGATCGTTGAAGTAGCCGGCTACGGCCTTCTTGACCTTGTCGCTCGAGCCCATCAGCCAAAGCACGATGAACAGCGACATCAGAGCGGTGACAAAGTCGGCATAGGCCACCTTCCATGCGCCGCCGTGATGGCCGCCGTGGCCGCCCTTCTTCTTGATGACGATGATCGGTTGGCTTCTGATGGCCATGACCTTCCATTCTCCAAAAGGGGGCGCGGGTCCTACGCCGCCACCGCTTCAACGCCCGCAGCGTGGCCCTTGCAGTTCTGTTCCATCTCGTCGAAGCCGGGCCGCACATGCGCGGGAATCGCGCGTCGTCCCATCTCGATGGCGATCATGGGCGCCGAGCCTTTCAAGAAAGAGAGCATTAGCACCCGAAGCACGTGCAGGTATTCGTTGTGATCGTCGGCGGTCTTGCTCATGTTCGAGCTCAAAGGGCCGGCTACTCCGTAGCACAGCAGGATTCCCAGGAAGGTGCCCACCAGCGCGGCCGCCACCTTTTCGCCGATCTGCTCCGGCGGGCCGCCCAGCGCCCCCATGGTGATGACCACGCCCAGCACCGCGGCCACAATGCCCAGCCCCGGAAGCGCGTCCGCCACGGTAGACAGCGCGTTCACGGGCTGCATGGCGCCGTGATGGTGCACCTCCATGTCCAGTTCCATCATCTGGTCCATATCGAACGGCTCCACGCCTCCGGTAATGGCGGTGCGCAGCGTGTCGCACACAAAGTCCCGGGCATGATGGTCGTTAAGGAACTCCGGATAGTTCTTGAAGATGGAACTGTCCTGCGGTTTCTCGACGTCCATCTCCACGCTCAGCAGTCCCTCCTTGCGCACCTTGTTGAGGAACTGGTACATCATCTTGAGCGTGCTCAGGTAACGCGCTTTGTCAAAGGGCGAGCCTTTCAGCACGCCCAGCAGTCCGGCGATCACTCCTTTGATGATGTGCAGCGGATTGGCTACCAGCAGCGTTCCCGTGGCCGCGCCCGCAATGATGAGCAGCTCGGCCGGCTGGAGAAGCACCAGGATATGGCCCTTCTCCATCAGGAAGCCGCCGATGATGGCCGCAAAGACCAGGACAATGCCTACGATGGCGAACATGGCAGCCCCCCCGGCGCGGATGTTATCTGGTTTCCGCCCGCGTGAAAGCTCGAAGACATGGCGGCTTTCGCCCTTCCCAGCAGCTCCGCCAAAGTTCCGGCCCGATCCGCCTGGGCCGCGCCGATGCTCACCGTGATCGAGACCCGGTCGCCCCACCAGCGAAAGTCCGCCGTCCGCGCCAACCCGGCCAGCGTCTGGGCATGAGAGGCCAGCATCTCCGGCGTACGTTCGTGCGAGACGACCAGAAACTCACCGTCACCCCAGCGTCCCAGCTTCTCCGTCGGCCGCAAGCCTTTTGCCAGCGCTTGCGCCACTTTTCCGATCATGGTGTCGCAAGCGTTGGCGCCGTGGGTCTTGCGCAGGCAGTGCGCCTGATCGACCGTGATCCAAAGTACGCCGAAGGTCTCTCCGCCGCGCGCGAAATCCTCAAACTCCGTCTCCAGCCGCTCCTTCAGGTCCGCCTGGCTCACCTTCACGCCTTCGCCTTCGCCGCCTTCCCCTTGCGGCAGCGCATCCAGGCTCTCCGCGGGATGAAAGACGACTGCCGTGCCGATTCGCCCGCCTGCCCCGTCGCGCAGCACCAGAATCCGCGCCATTGCCGGAACGTCGTGGCCCAGCTTATGCCGCGCATGAACCGGAACCCCGCGCATGGGTTGAGAATCCGCATCGGGCTCCGCGTCCATGGGCGGAGCGCACCGCTCCAGCAGCGGCTTCAGCGTCTCGGGCACGGGCTGCCCCGCCAGGTCCGCTGCGGAGTGACCGGTGATGGCTTCCGCGGCCTGGTTCCAGAAGACGAGATCGCGCTCCTCGCCGAGCAGCGCAATGCCTTCAGGAAGACTGTTCAGCGCGGCTTCCAGAAGTTCCATGCGATCGGTCATCCGAGCCTCTCTATCTCTTCCATCGGCAAAGCGCGGACCAACTTCATCGTCTTGCCCAGTTGAAAAGGGGCCTGGAGCTTGCCAATGAAACGGGTCCAACCCGCGGAAGTCGACGCGCTTGGGAAACCGCTGGCGGCGCAAGCTTAGTGAGCCGCCCACTGTTCCCAGGGACACGGCGCGCCCGTTCCCGAAGCCCTCCGTTTTGAGCCTGCCCGCCCCAAAGGAGATAATGGCAACTACGCTGGCGGCCACGATTTTTCGTGACCGTTGAGGCGGGCAGGCTGTAATCTCATTTGCAGGAAACTTATTTGAGCCTAACGATCTTCCGTCCTGAGCCGGTTACGCAAGAAACCCTGGCAATTCGCATTGTCGTAAATGCAGACAGTTCCATCATTCTGCGCAGTTTTGCCGATAGTGCCGCAAGAGGAGCAAACAGGTGGCGGAGTTCGGGTCGCCGCCTCCGGTTTACACGGGGATGAGCATCGGGCCGGCCGCGGGCAAGCCCGATCGGGTTGGAAGACAGATGAGGCGCACATTATGAACAAGATCATCCTGGCCGATTCGCAGGCGATTTTTCGCGCGGGCACCGCCAAGGTGCTGGCTATGGACGAGGATCTGCGCATCATTGCTCAATGTACGGATCTGGATCGCATGCACCATGCAATCACCACCTTTCCCGGCTCGATCGTACTGTTTGCCGCTTCGCTGCGCCCCGACCTGACCCGTCTGCGGCTTCTGCTGGAGAGCGCGGGCAGCCGCGGCATTGTGATTGCCGAAAACACCGATGCCGCCGGCGCCTATCTGCAACAGGGCTTTCGCGGCGTGGTCTTTCGCAGCGTCACCGGACCCGCTTTAGTGGAGTGCGTGCGCCGCGTGGCGGCCGGGGATACGTGGCTGCCTCCCCAAATGATGCAGCCCGACTCGCCCGAAGAGGATATGGTGGGCACGCGCGTCCGCGACCGGCTCACCCCCAAGGAGATGCGCATCGTGGCCCTCATCGTTCAGGGCTGCAAGAACCGCGAGATCGCCACCCGCCTCAAGACCA
>Ga0326728_10007672_pt1 | contig 27452 bp, 22 predicted proteins | sample MB3enrmetagenome_FD_207602 | JGI IMG/M metagenome (GOLD analysis project Ga0326728, IMG submission 207602) | Lab enriched peat soil microbial communities from McLean, Ithaca, NY, United States - MB31MN | ecosystem: Environmental > Terrestrial > Soil > Wetlands > Peat | place: USA: New York...
GAACGGGTTTGGGCCCAATGCTTGCACGCCCGCATCGTTGGTGACCTCTTGGTCGGTGATCACTCCCGACACCGGCGCGTAAATGTCCACCACGCCGTTCGGCTTGTCGGGGTCGCTGCCCAGCAAGCGGAGATGTTCGGCCGTGGTCTTTACATCCACTTGCGCCTTGTTTTCCGTGTCCTGCGCAATCTGAAGATCGTTCAAGGAGATTGCGCCATGGGCGTAGAGCTCCTGCGCGCGTTCGAGTTGCGTGCGTGCCAGCGTCTCGTCGGCGACAGCCTTCTGGTAGTCGGAATAGCCACCCGAGATATCGTTGCTTCGCACGCGCAGCAACAACTGCCCCTTCTGCACCACATCGCCAAGACGCGCGCGAATATCCACGACGCGTCCGGTTGCCAGCGAAATGACCGGAACGTTTCGAGAGACGTCCGGAGCCACAACTCCCGTGACCACCAACTCCGGCCTGGAATTGCGCGCAGACGCGGTAGCCAGCGGAAATTGCTCGGGATGGTCCACTTCGACGACGCTTCCGTCCTGCTCGTGCTCGACCTGCGCCGGCGGCGGGGCCTCCAAGGCAGGGTCTCCTTTGGCGTTGCCACAGCCTGCGGCGAGAAACGACAAGGACGCCAGGGCAATCGCGCCGCTAAGCGGGGCAATACGCGAAGGGAGGAATGTCTTTCCCTTCATAAAACCTCCAACGGACCGGCGAGGCCGGTCTTCTAATCAGTCGCGAATGGGATTGCGAACTTAGGAGGGAATTGCGGGGGGAGCACGGCCCGAGACCGTCAAACGCGATGCGGAAGAGGCGAACGATCTCTCGACGGCCAGGTTCGCGGCATCGAGCAACGCGAGGGCAAAGTCCGGATTGGGTGGAAGAGTCGCGACCGCGGCCGACCGAGCCTGCGAGTGAATTCGATGCGCGGCGGCTTGGCGAAGCGCGGGTCCGCGGCGTTTGGAGGCGGAGCTGTCTTCCATATACGCGGGCCCGGGATGGAGATCGTCGGTCATCGAAATGACCGGGAACAGCAGAAAAATGAGGACGACCACGGCCATCCAGCCCTGCTTTAAGCGAACTTCGTTGCCGGCGTGGCGCGGACTCCACCAGCGCAGCCAGATCCAGATTCCGGCCACGGAAATGAAGAGCCAAATGAGATTGAGCAGAGTCTCCATTACGAGAGAAAACTACTACAAAAGCGGACCTCGCGCAAACCGAGGTTCCCAAACGCGATAATCAGACGGCGGGCAGGGGTGGTTCGATCCTCCGGTCAGCGTGAATCAGGAACGACGACAGCGCTGCGCCGAGGGTGTCCCCAGATGCTTGTGGCGCGAGTGAGCGGCGCGGCGGAAGAATCCGGAGGCGCGGGCGCGAGACGACACCGGGCGTCACGCGGCGCCGAAGTCCGACCAGGAGTAAAGGCAGCTCGCCAGCACAGGGGCCCGAACTGCGAAGTTCGGGCCTCTTGCTGAGGAACTATAAAGAGCAAATCAAATGACGTGCGATCTGCCAAGCGTTATTGCGGTTGTGGTATTGCCGTCCCCCGTCCCTCGTTCCACACGTAGTCGTAGTCATTCTTGAGGTCGCTGAATGGGGGAAACGAGTCGGTGTCCTTTAACAAAACAAGAGTTAGCAGGGCCCGTAAGGAACAGAGGTGAACACTTTGAAGTGCTTGCGAGCAGCCAACGATAGACGGGGGTATCGCGGGCTGAATGTTATCCCCAACGAGATTCTCGACATGCTGCGCCAGTCTGCCGAAAGAGCCGTGCGACAGTTCGCTATAAAGTCCATACACGCTGTTATACAACTCCTCGAAGTTCGCCCTTTCCGCACGTTCTCGTAGGCTCCGCCTGCACCATGTGGGGCGCAACTTCGTCTTGTTCTGGCTGTTTGCAAGTAGAAATCTCGGCCTGACTGCCTGATACCCCTTCTCTGTTTCGTCGATCATCGTGGGGGCGAGACCTGCAAACTCGTTCGGCATATATTTCCGCATGTACTCGACTTTTCGGTGCTGTCCGATCAGGCTCCAGTCTAAAAAGTCCCTATACTCGGTCGGCTCGAGACGCAAGTATTCGGCGTTGATAGCGGACTCCAAACAGCTCCGAGCAATCTTCATTGCGCCAAGGCCGTGGCCGTGAGCGACCAACATACTCACGTCCGCGAAAGCAATCCCCGTCGAGATGCAAAGAGAGCGGATGATAGCTTCATTCTTGTCCTTGGGCTTACCCGCGTTCAGCGTGAACTTATTGAGCGCGTCGAACAGACGATTGCAGACTTCCCAGAACCTGACGAACTTCGGATAGCCCTCTTGTTCCCAAAAGGCGCGCTGGGCGGGGGGCGGAGGAATCATCGCGGTAACCTTTCTAGAAAAGTAAGATAGCCCCTGAAAAGTGTAACCTCTCGTGAGCAGAACATGGCCCGAGGCTGGCAATCTGCAATGCGAGCATCGGGCCCGATGCCTTACACTGTATACCTTCGCTTTTGTTTCGTATAGACTGAGACGTCTGCGTGTAAGGACGACTACCTGTAAGGACACAGCGGTACTAACGACAGCAGCAGACGCAGCAGGGAGTTCCTCAATGGGTGGGCACATCATAGTCTTCGGAACCTCTCATAACTTGCAGGGCCCCGAGAATGCGCCACATCGGAAAACCATTGACGACCCCACGTACGACTACCTCGTCAGCGAGCTCCTCGAAGGCAAGGACTTCGTTTTTGAGGAGGCATCAGGCATGGGACCGACCAAGGCCGAACGACTCACCTTAAGGCACCTGGGGCCGGACCGGTATCTTGATGTAGATCCACATGCTGACAGGCGCGACGAGTTTGGCATAGGCAAGACCGGGGCTTCCCGCGAGATTGAGGCTTCAAATCCAGACCCCCTCGTGGTTGTGTTCCAAGACGAACAAGCTAAGAGAGAACTGCTCTGGCTCAAGAAGATCGCGGAGAAAAAATGTCATAACGCGCTTTTCATCTGCGGTTACTTGCACACATTGAGTATGGCGTTCAGATTGGACAGCGCCGGGTACGAGGTTCAGACCTACTATTACACACCATTTAGGAAACTTTGCGGGAGGCAGCACGCCGACGACTCGGGCCTGTGACGTGAGGGCGGCCTATCCTTTTCCCGCCGCGGAAATAGGGTTGGGCCTTTGACGGCGTCATCCTTTCCTCGGTTAATGGCTCATCGCGACTGAAGCAACGCGTTTTGCTCTCCGAGAGGACGCTCGCCGCTCCGCACGCGAGCCACCCCGCGCGGACCGGACTTCAGATAGATCGGACAACATGACCGGCGCGCGATCGGGGAATTCAGCAACAATACGCACATCGCCGCCCATTGCCTTGACGGTTTTCCGCAGCGTCGAGAGCAATAGATCGCTGCGTTTTTCAAGCCGCGAGACGCTGTCCTGGGTGATCCCGAGGACTTTGGCGACGCGCGTCTGCGTAAGTTTCCGGGCCTTCCGAAGCTCACGCAGGCTCATTTCCTCGGCAATCAGCTCGACGGCGCGAGCGGCGATCTTCTTTCGCTGAGCGGAATCCAATTTTCTGATCTTGTCGCGAATGTTCACAGATATGGCCGCTTATTCCCACAATATGGCACGTACTCCATATGATGTCCAGTCCATATCGTGCGAACATTTCAGGCGAGTGGCTGGCTTTTGCCGGCTACGAGAGCAAATCCGGCGGGAACAAGCTGGCGTGGCAGATGTCCGCGGGCGTCCCGGAGTTGGTCCTGCGCAAGCATCGGAACACGGAATCCCGCTGGCGGCGCAAGCTTTCGGTTGCCCGTGGTTTAACCGGCGGTGGAGCGCGCCTGAATTCGTCCCGCGCGAATCGCTTTGAGGAACGAAGCGTGATCGCGTTCGGTCTGGTCGGCGTAGGAGGCGGCAAACTTCTCAATCGCTGCGTCGAAGGCGTCGGTCTTGCCGAGGTAGCCGGCAATTCGGGCGGGATCGCCGGTGCGGGCGTGCGCGCGGGCGAGGACCCAGCCGCAAAGTTCCACGAACTCGAACCAGTCTTCTTTGGCCATGCTTTCAATATCGATCTTCATGCGCATGTCGCGAAGCTGGCGAAAATAGAAATCGTGGCCCTCGTCATCTGACGTCCAGCCCAGAAAAACGTCGCTGGCGGACTGAAGCATCCGCTGGCCGGTGACGACTCGCTCGCCTTGATTCGCGTATTTGCTCTTGCCCGCGTAGGGCGCGAGCACCGATGCGCGAGCCTCCTTGAACTGCAAGAGCAGGGGATCGTGCGGCCCTGCCATCAGCAATGCGACCGCGCATCTCGTTCCGACGCTGCCCACTCCGACGACCTTGCGGGCGATGTCCACAAGTTCGTAACGATCGAGGACGACGCGCCGGTCTTCGGGCAAGGTCGCGCGATATTGATGAAACATTTGCCTCACATGTTTTCCGATCGCCGCGATTTCGCGGGAGTGATAAATCAGAGGCGGGCGATCGATGATTCGCGGCCGGCCATGCTGCACGGCCGCAATTTTCGGGAATTCGTGTCCGGAGGTATTCAGCGCGGCCCGAGCTTCCCGCTTCCGCCATCGCTTCTTAGCTTCCGGTGATTTCGCGTCCTCGACGAAAAGCTTAGCGCTCAGATGCGAATACCAGACGGCAAGCGCGGTCATCTCGGCGTACTCGCGCATGCGTTTCCGGTAGGATTCCACCGCCGAGCGCGCTGCGTCCGAGCAGCGGCGTTCCCCGATGCTCGTCTGGCGCATCGCGAGCACGATGCTCGCCGCCAGCCGCTTGACATCCCATTCCCAAGGCGCAGGGAGCGTCTCGTCGAAATCATTGATGTCGAAGACAAGCTGCCGCTCCGGAGATCCGAAGCCGCCAAAATTGGCGACGTGACAATCGCCGCAGGCCTGCACGCGGATTCCCGTGGCAGGAGTGGAGGCGAGATCGGCGGCCATCATGGCGGCAGCGCCGCGGAAAAAGGCGAAGGGCGATTCCCGCATCCTGGCGTAACGAATCGGGAGGAGGCCGAGTGATCTTCCGCGGTCGGAGTGTTTCAGCAGTTCGATGGGATCGGCGCGATTTTTTGGGGAAATCCAGCTAGCCTGCGAAGACCGCGGCACCTGCTCGCGAAGCTTCTTGCCTGCGGCCAAGCGATCCTTGGCCGTCGGGCGCGGCGGTTCTGATTTTTTGTGAATGACTTTCACAAAGACTCGCGAGGATTGTTCCTCTGAGGGAAGGAGATTGTCAACGTTACAAAATGCAAGCGAGCCCGCGGCCGGCGTGTGCGTCTCTTTCGTCAGCGAGACATTCGCGCGCGGCCTGGGGAAATCCGGAGAAGTGAAACGCCTCACGATCGAAGGCGTGGATGTATGGCGCACCCTCGGCCCAGTATGTCGCCGCGATCGCAGCTTGCCCCGCGCCGCGCAATCCTTCATCACGCTCATCCGCGAAAATAAGAAGACCGCGAACGCAAACGATCGCGAATCTCAAGTGGTTGAAGCTCACCGCTAAGAGGCCTCTTTCGCTTCGACGCCACCCGTTTGCTAAGTTTTTGAAGATTGTTTTCTTAACCTATTTCTTTGTCTTGGGCTTCTCTGGCTTTGGCGCGAAGTAGCCGCGACGCGCCGCCACAGTCAAGCCGGGCTTATCCACCGTGACTTTCAAGAGGTGATACTTTCCATCCAGCTTCACGTTCTGGAGCGACAATACAAGCACGTATTCATACTCCGGCACCACCGTCACGGCTTCGAGTCCCCCCTCCAGGTCATTGCTGTTGTGAAAGAAAGTTCCGCCAGTGCCGTTGGCGAATTCCGCCATGACCTCCTCACTGAGCCCCATGGAGGATGCGCGGTATTCCGATGCGGTTCGGTCAGCCAGTATAGAGACCCTGCCTCGTTCACTGGCTCCCAGATTCGTGGTGTACAAACCACGTGCATCGACGGTGTTAATCGTCACGTTGGAGTGGGCCGCCAGGTCCACAATCTGAGATTCCTCCGCCACAGCTTCAGGCGTAACGGTGAGGAAGCCGGGTGAGACAAGGATCAACGTGCGCTGGCCGGGCATGGCGCCCATTTTGCGAACGATCTCCCCGATGAAGCCGAGCGAGTTGAGCACATCCGCGTCACCAACCTGCAGAGCCTCCCTGGCGGCATTCTGCACCCAAATCAGGGCGGTTTTTTGGTCACAGTCGCAGCATACGAGCGTATTTCGGACTGCCACATCGGTCGCCGTGGGATCGTACTTGTTCAAGATGCGATCGGCATCGTAATAGCCGATATCGGGGCAGTTGCGCCTGACAGGGCGGTAGAGATTGTTCGGCTGCAGCTTCATGATGGCGGCCTCCAACTTGGCGCGATCGTGCGTCATGCCGGTGCTGGTTCCAGACATGGACACCACCGCGGCCAGGTCGGACTCAGCCAGCGACCCTGCGACCATCTTGGTGGCTGCTTTTTGGAGTGGCATCAAATCGCTAGGGGTCACGTGCAGGTCGTCGAACAAGAAAACAAGGAAACGTTCAGGAGTTGTCGGCGGATGATTGGGAGCCGGCGCAGGTGCTTGGCTGACAGCGGGATTGGCAATTGGCGAATCAGGGGTCGCGCCGAAACCCTGAACCTCTACGCGCCTTTCAATGCTGAATTCAGAGATAACCTGTGGCGTCTTCTTATCTAGAACCTGGAAGTCTTCCTTCTTCAGGTTGCCCACCGTGTGGCCTTGCGAATCGCGGACCACCACCGGCACCACCACGTCATTCACCGTGACTGCGATCTGGGGATTACCGGACTGTGGCGAGGTTTCATTGGATTGTTGAGCCGTCAAGTGCGCGGACAACAGAAGGACCCAGCAGAAAAGGCCTGAGGCTAGAGCACGTCTTGAGATTAGGCTCATTTTGATCCAGCTACATTGATGTTTGTCTTCACTACCACTGAGAGCAAGGAAGCCCACCACTTCAATCTGGGGAACTTCGCCAGCCGCGGCTACTTCCTCGCCAAGGTGCACACCTGCAGGTTCCACTTCAACCTCGCTCGCCCCTGGAACTCCGCTTCCTTCTGACTTCAAGAACGACACCAGCATACACTCATCTTGCCCGTTCCCAACACTGTGAAAAGATTCCCGTCAGGAGCGCCTCAACAGTCCGGGAGTCCGCACCAGCGCCGCCGAAAACTGCCCCATATTCCGCCACTCATGCAACACCTCTCCTTCCTCCCCCGTTGTACTCGGATTCCGCCGCTGACTCAGCCACCCGCCCTTATCCGTCCGGCATCGTTCAGATCTCCGCATCCTGCCAAGCGGCTGTGGATGGACTGTCGCAGCAGATCGGGAAGCCGTAACTGAGTGTTTTTGCCGCGCCGGTCCTCCGTGATGTTGTCGGCGACTTTCAAACGGGGGTTAAACGAGAGCTGAAAGGGCTGATTTTACATCTCACCGGTTGGGTCGAGCCTCCGTAGAGTTCGCTTTGCTCTGAAAACCGCATGAATACTGGCGTTGGCTCGATCGTACAAGCACTTACTCAGAGTTCAAGAAGGGAATGTGGGTTGAATCTTCGGAGGATTCTTGATAGAAGCCTGTTATGTGATTCGCATTCAGAGCTTGCAGCACCCCAACCGCGGCGTTTCCGTGGCCAGGCGATTGCGCAGCCTCCGGGCGCGGCTAGCTGTGGACACTGCAAGAATCCCCGGACGGACGGGCGGCGCCGTTCCTCCTAGCAGCGCGGTCCGTCCCCACGGGGACTGCCGCCGCACGCGGCTCTGCCGGCGCTTTGAATTGACGGAAGCGCGGGGAACCGGCTAGAGCAGCAGGCCGAGCATCGAATCCTGTGCGCCGGATCCTCAATTCTTTTCACAAAGAAAGGTTTCTTTGTCCCCTGAAGTCAACAACTCGACCGGATTTCGGCTGAACGGCAAGTCCGTGGCGGTGACGGGCGGCGCGAGCGGGATCGGCGAGGCGATCGCCCGAAGATTCGCGGTGCACGGCGCCAACGTTTACATCGTGGACATCAGCTCGGAGCGGGCGGCGTCGGTTGCAAAGTCCATCCACGACGCGGGCGGCGCGGCCTGGCCGGTTCGATGCGATGTTTCGAGTATGGAAGACGTGCAAAGCGCATTCCAAGAGCTGTTCGCGCGAGGCCGGCTCGAGATCCTCGTAAATTGCGCGGGCGTTTCGCACATCGCCAATCTGGAAGACACGACGGAGGAGGACTTCGATAGAATCTTCCGCGTGAACGTGAAGGGCGTTTATAACTGCATGCGCGCCTGCATCGGGCACATGAAAGAGCGCGGTGGCGGAACGATTTTGAACATGGCTTCGATCGCGGCCTCGGCCGGCATCGCCGATCGTTTTGCCTATTCCATGAGCAAGGGGGCCGTGCTTTCGATGACTCTCTCCGTCGCCAAGGATTACCTCGGCCATCGGATTCGCTGCAATTGCATTTCTCCCGCGCGCGTGCATACGCCTTTCGTGGATCAGTTTATTCGGAACAAGTATCCGGGCCGCGAAAAGGAGATGTTTGAGGCTCTCTCGAAGGCCCAGCCGGTAGGACGAATGGCGAACCCGGCCGAAGTCGCCGCACTCGCCCTGTTTCTGTGTTCGGACGAAGCCGCGATGATTACGGGATCGGACTATCCGATTGATGGGGGATTCTTCAACCTGCGCGGTTGAAAAGGAGGGTGAGGCGTCCAGCCGCCCCCGATCTCCGCTTGCAGCGGAGAAACCGGTTGGGGCATGCCGGCGCCGTCAGCCATGGATCTAGGACTCGCAAACAAAGTCGTTCTCATCACGGGCGGAGACAAGGGCATCGGCGGGGGCATTACCCGCGTGGTGGCGAAAGAAGGAGCAGTCCCCGTCATCGTGGCTCGCGACGTCAATGCAATCCAGAAGATTCAGGAAGAGTTGAAAGCGGCAGGTTTCCGCAGCCACGCCGTGACCGCGGAGCTTTCGCGTCCCGAGGAATGCGAGCGGGCCGTGCGGGAAACGCTCGCGCTCGCGGGGCGGCTGGACGCCCTGGTCAACAACGCGGGGGTGAATGACGGCGTGGGCCTGGAGGCGGGCACTCCGGAGCAATTCGTTGTCTCGCTGCGGAAGAATCTTTTGCACTACTACTGCATGGCGCACTACGCACTTCCGGCGCTGAAGGCGGCGCGAGGATCGATCGTCAATATCGGATCGAAGGTCGCGATCACGGGCCAGGGCAACACGTCCGGATACGCCGCCTCAAAGGGCGGCATCATGGGTTTGACGCGCGAATGGGCGGTCGAACTGCTTCCGTACGGGATCCGCGTCAACGCGGTTCTTCCCGCGGAGGTCATGACGCCGCTGTACGAACGATGGATCAGCACGTTTCCCGATCCGAAGGCGAAGCTCGCTTCGATTGTCTCCAAAATCCCGCTCGGAAAACGCATGACGACATCCGAAGAAATCGCGGCCATGGTCGCGTTTCTGATTTCCAGCCAGTCGGGCCATACCACCGGCCAGCACTTGATCGTGGACGGCGGATACGTGCACTTGGACCGCGCCCTGAGCTAGAACCGAACGCGCGTCACGGCTTCGAGGCGCTCGCGATGAAGCTCGCGATGTTGCTTTTGAGCTTCACCAGATCCTCCACGTGCAAATACATCATGTGTCCGGCGTCGTAGTATTCCAGCTGGATATGATCCTGCAGGCTCGGCGGAAGCCCCAGATGGCTCATCGTGTATTCGGTGGAGAAAAAGGGCGTGGCAAGATCGAAGAGGCCGTTTTCAACCTGCACGCGCAGGTGCGGATTCGTCACCAGGGCGTCCGCTAAATCAGGCTGGACGTTCGGCGGCGCCGTGGGATCGGAATCTCCGCCGGGGCCCTTGTGCTTCCAGTCCCATGCCGCACCCGCTTCATCGCTCATAACCACGTACTCCTGGTCTTTGTTGCATTGCAGGTCCTGCCGCAGGTATTGGTTCAGGGCCGAGGTGAACGGCCCGGTGATGGCGGCGTCGACCGGATCGTAGTTGGCATATTCCTCCAGCAAATCGAGATTCGGGCCGGCGAAGCGGGCATCGTAGCGGCCCGTAGTCAGTCCGCGCGCGCGCTGCAGCTCATCCATGAACTGCTGGAGCCTCACCCGGAGATTCGCCTTCGTCAGGTAGTCTTCGCTCAGGCCGGTGAAATGCGCAAGTTTCTTGAGCACGTCCGCTTTTTCTGCGGGCGAAATACTCGTCCCTTTGGCCAGCGCGGGCGCGTATTCGGTAAAAGCAAACTGGCGCGCCTCGGCCACAAATGCATTCAGATCCGCAGGGCGATCGGCAAGCGTCTTGTGATACCACGCGACCGCCGCGTAGCTCGGCAGATAGAGGACGTAGGAAAGATCGGAACCCGTGTCGAACCCCAGCGTCTCGAAATCCAGAACCGTCGAGATCATGACCACGCCGTTGAAATACATTCCTTCGTGGGATTGCAGATGATCCACGAGCGCAGCGTCCCGGAAGGTCCCATAACTCTCGCCGATTAGAAACTTGGGCGAGTTCCAGCGCAGGTTCCTGTTCACATATTTCACGATGAACTGCGCAATGGATTTCACGTCCTCGTCAACGCCCCAAAAATCCTTGTTCTTCGCCTCTCCGACCGCCTTGCTGAACCCGGTCCCGATGGGGTCGATGAAAACCAGATCGGCGGCGTCGAGAAGGGAATTGGCATTGTCTTCCAACTGGTAGGGCGGCGGCGGCGTGGACTGCGCGTCCGACGTGACGACGCGCTTCGGACCGAAAGCTCCCATGTGCAGCCACACGGACGAGGACCCGGGGCCCCCGTTATAGAGGAAAGCCAGCGGTCGCTGGCTGGTGTCCTTCACGTCGGTCCGGATGTAGGCAATGTAGAACATGCTCGCGACCGTTTCATCCTTCTCGTTCTTCAGAAGGATCGTTCCCGCGGTAGCCTTGTAGGGGATCGTTTGGCCGCCGATGCGAATCGTGTGGTCCGTTACCGAGGATTCTTCCTTCGGAATCTCGGGCGGCGCGGAAGGCTTCGGCGTGGGTTGCGCGGCTTCCGGCGGCTTGGGCTCGGCTGGCGGCGTCTGAGCCCATGATCCAGCCGTTCCGCCCAGCAGGAACAACAGTGCCACCGCAACACCCAGTCTTCCGATTCTCTTCATCGTTTGCCTCGCCGATTGTGTTTTGGAGCAGAGCCTGTGTAGACGGCCCCCAAGGCAGCGAATTGTACTTCCCGCCGCGGCAGAAAGAAAGCCGATGGGCGACAGGCGAGCGGGGAGTGGCAGGCTGGGCGGAGGCAAGGATGCAAGGAGGCAGGGAGGCAAGGAAAGGAGGATTTGCCGGAATACGGACTCGGGGCGGCGCTGGTTCGCAGGCCGGACAAAGGGTAACTCGAAAGGTACTCCCCCTCCCTCCCCCCATGTTTTTATGTAAGTGCTGAATCCAAGAGGGTTACGGGCGAAAATCGTGGATCTGCTGATTCTAAAGGGGTTAAAGTCATTTGTTTTCAATAGCATAAGAAAATGCTTGTAAGTGCTGAATCTAAAGGACTTAAAGTCCTTTCGTGTGTATGACTTTCGAGGGGTGCACAAAAATGGTGCAATTTGCGGGGTTGCCGAGGCGGGGCGGACCGGAGCGACGGTTTGAGGTTCAACGTACACGCCGCAGGATAGCCGATGGGTACTGTATTGTCAAGTCTAAAGTGAGTATTCGAAATAATTCCCACAGGTTCGAAACGAAAAAACGGAACCAGTCGAGGCGGCGAAAAGCCCCACCCTCAAGTCAAAGGCCGCGCCGCCCGCCCGCCGTGGCGGGAGGGACCTCTCCGCCGTCTTCCTCTCTCCGCCCCACCCTCTACCCGCACACCCTCCGCCCCAAATCTCGTAGTCCAAATCCCCCGCAGAAACTAATTCTTGGCTGGACTAGATGTCGTGGGCAAGCCATCAAGGAAGGAAAGCAACCGCTCTCGATCATCCGCGCTTATATGAGACGACGGCCCTGGGAACGAAAAATGAGACCTTAGCTCCAATAAGCTCCAATTCAGCTTATCGAACTGGCCCACGACTGGTTGGCCCTGGGCGCGACGAAGTCTCAGGAACTCCTCACTTTTCTCTTCATCTAAACAAGATGCAACATAAAGCAACAGATCCCGTATCTTAGACTCGCGCTCCGTCATAATCGGCTTTGATATCCTGAGCAGCTCAACCGCAGAAGATGGTTCCTCCAACGCTAGGTAAACTTCAGCGCAATCCAAAACAGTCGCGTAATCAGAAGGGGATTTCGCGAGCATATCGCGCACGAGCGACTCAACCTCTCGTCTTTTACCCAGCCCCACCATAGCGTGAGCTAGGGTGGTCTCTGTTCGCCTAACGTCCGGACTCAACTCTAAGCTCGTCAAGCAATGGCTCTGCGCTGCCTCAAACTGCCCTCTCGCCAGATGCACTCGTGCCAGGTACCTATGCAAGTCTGGGTCCCTCGGGTTCTTCGCAAGGGCCATCTCGAACTGCTGCGCGGCCCTATCAAACTGCCCGAGGCGCGTGAGGCAATCCCCTATGTGGACGTGCGCCGCGTCTGCATGCGAAATTTCGAAATATTTCTCGAAGTCAACGAGAGCATCGCCGTATCTCTGACTCGCAAATAATATTAGAGCCCGATCCCAGTACGCCTGCGCGCAACTGGGATTTGCTTGTATAGCCCGATTAATGTCAGCAATGCCTTGGTCTGCGGACCCCCTGCATAATTTTGCTCGAGCGAGAAATGCGTAGGCAGCCTTCGGGTCTTCTTCAAGGAATGCGTCCAGAAACCGTTTCGCTTGCTCTTGGTCCCGCACCTTCTTCGCAGTAGCGCTACTAGTCCACGAAAACCAGTATTGCTGATTGTCTCGCCGCTTCTGTACGAGCCGGCAAAAGTAGTCATACGCCTCGTCAGCTCGACCGTCCCTTACTTTCTGCCTGCCCAGTCGAAAGATTGTTGTAATGTCCTGGAGATTATGCCCTCTTATCGCCCTCGTCAGACCCTCGTAGTCGTACAGTATTCTGGGCTTTATCTCGTAATCGTCGCCCTCGCGGACGATCAGTTTTTCGCCGAACGTAAGGCTGGAATCAAATGAAATGTCCAGCAGGCGCTCCTCCGTAAAGATCCTCTTGGCCCTTTTAACTAGACCGTTAGCTTCCCTCGTCGCGAATGGCCACGCAGGGGAAACAACGGGTATGACATCCACGTGCTTTTTCGCTCTGGCTTTATATCTTTGAATTGCACCGAACACCTTCCCAGTGCCGTCAAGATTCTGAGAATTCAAGCGGAACATTAAGACCACCAAGTCAGGAAGTTGGTGAAGGCAAATTCCACCGACGTCGCTGTATCCTGTACGCGAATCAACGAGGACGTAATCATATTGTGGTTCGATTTTCTTTATGGATTCTCTGACTGATTCGAGAAAATCAAAGCCATGCGCCTTTTCATAAACTAGACGCCAGTTGATTCTTTCAAGCTTTCCGGAATACTTGCTGTCGATATAGCCCGCCGGAAGAAGATCAATCCCGGGAACCCCAGATTGATGGATGTAGTCCTGAACCGGCGGTACCTTTGCCTCTCCAAGGTAGGTGTCCACCAGGTCGACGAAACCCTGCTTCTTTGAACCCCAACGGCAGTGAAATAGATGTGGGAGTCCCGGCGCCTCCAGATCAAAATCCCAGAGAAGCACTCTGCACGGTTCGTTCCTGTCTGTTGCCAATAGGTACGCGGCATTGGCTAGGGCAAGTGTCCTGCCCACCCCGCCCTTGTAGGAATAGAAAGTCACAAACATCGCTATCTCCCTAAGACAACCCTAAGGACCGGAGAGAATCCAACTGGCTGTCCCGGCCTGGGAAAGAGTCGCCCATACCGAAGGGGATCCGCCTGAGCTAGGTCGTAGGTCGCACATCTGCGCAAAAGCCGATCGTGCCTACGGCGTCGGATGCAACGCTCCTCCGGGATACTGTGGATTGCATCCGAACTCGTTTCGCTAAGCAGAAAATCCACAACGTTGACAGATCCTCTTTCTTCAGATTCTCTGATCAGCTTTACGAGGAGATCTATTGTTCTCGACTGCGGGAACCTCCGAGAGGGGCATTCCCAGAAATAGAGAGACTGTCTACTGCACCCAATCAATTTCGCGAAATCGGCGATTGAGAACCCAAGGCTCTGCCTTAGCTTCCCAAATGCATCGGCGGAGAGAATTCGCCCTTGCGATTCCTGTGATCTCCAAAATTGCTCGCGCCAAGCCTTCCACTCGTTGGCATTGAAGTGCTTCGCGCCGCAGTTGTCACACACCCCGATCGTCGCATTCTCGACAACAAATGGGACCCCATCAAAGCGTGTCTCGAAACGATCGAACCTCTTTGCCTCGACTGTGCCCCTGCCGCATTTTTCGCATCCGTACCCAAACATTTTCACCCTCGCTTTGACCTGCGTGCAGTAACAAAGAAATAGATCGCACCGTCTGAGCCCTTCACGATCTTCCCCGCTGTGTAGAACTCGCAACCGGCACAGTCTCTTCCGAGTATCGTGTACACCTTGTTGCCCACCGAGTTTCCCAAGCGGTCCCTATTCTTCTTCGTCACCGTTCCAGTTGCGATGCAATGCTCCAGGTCTTCGGGCGTGCACCTGCCGTCCTCGATCGCCTTTAAGACCTTTTCAGTCCAGTCGTACTGACCGATCGCCACAAGTGAGCGTATCGTCCGTATGCCGCCTCGGCTCGGGTTCGATCGCTCTTGTCCTTTGTTAGACATTCCGTAGTGTATCTCATCAGCGCCTACACATTGTCCAATAATAGACTAACGATGTCAAGCGCGGCGTCTCGCCGACGTTCCACTTGTCGGGTGGCTTGGCCTTCGCCCCGAGGGCCTCTCCCGCCACGGTTCACCCCCGTACGGGGGTGAACTACGAGGGTTCACGCCGAGCGTTCTCCCCGAGGCGTTTTCCGCGAGCGGCGGGCACACCCTTGAATGAACGAAATGGTCTTGAATGTGTCACAGCTACGGCGCTTGGGATTCTCTCTGCCGAGGTACCCAGCTCGCCACGGCGAGCTGGGCTAAATTGTGCCGCGCCTCTGGCGCTGGGGGAGGGGTGACCACCGGGGGAGAGGGGCAATCGCAGATTTGAAATTGGGGATTTGAGAGGGGAAAAGACCCACACGCAAAGGCGGCATGTGGGGCACCCGCCTCCGCCCAAGCCCGCCAGGGCGGGCAAGCCCAGGGCTACGGCGTGGCGGGCCTCAGGCACAGGACCGGAGTCTGGCGCACCCGCCGGCAGAAACAACTTGTTGACAAACATATCGACACACATATCTGTGAGATATATCATGCAGATATATGAGCCTCAACCAGACTGCATACGCCATCCTCGGCGTCCTCACCTTCCATCCCCGCCAGACCGGGTACCACATCCGGAAGACGGTGGAATCCAGCGTGCGCTACTTCTGGTCCGAAAGCTACGGCCAGATCTACCCCACGCTAAAGCTCCTTGCTGCCGACGGTCTGATTGAGCGTTGCGGCCCCGCAGGGAAGAAGGGTGCGCAGGAATATTCCATCACTCAGGCTGGCCGCGCAGCCCTCGAAGCCTGGCTGGCTCTTCCTTACCGCGAAGATCCTCAGCGTAATGAGTTCCTCCTCAAGATCTTCTTCGGCGTCCTGGCCGCCCCTGAGGTTGCCATCAACCACCTGATTAACTTCCAACAGCGCAACCGTCAGCTTCTTAGCGCTCTCACGGAACTCGAAAAGCTGGTCATCCAGCACAACAGCCAACAGCCCGGCTTTGCCTACTGGCATCTCACCCTCGATTTCGGCCTCACTCAACTGCGTGCCTCTGTGGAATGGAGTGAGCGCGCCCTGGAACGCCTCAACAAATTGCAATCGAATCCTGCTTCAACATAGGAGATCGGCCATGCAAGATTCCCGTCCCATGAACCGCGGTAAACAGGTAGTTGCCTGGTTTTTCGCCATCCTCTTTGTTCTCGGCCTCTTTGTTTCCACCATTGGATCCTGGACCGGCCTCATTTTGGGAGCCTGGTTCGTAGGCACGCAGCGGCCCTGGCGCGGGTTCCAGTGGATGCTGGCCTTCGTCTTTCTCCCTGCGCTGGGCTTCCATCTGAGCAGCCTGCCGCACGCCGCGCTCGGGCAAACGGCGCAAAGCGTCGTCTGGCTCTTGGCGGCGGCCATCCTCAGTGTTCTTCCCTTCACACTCCACAGGCTGATTGCCCCGGCGCTGAGCGGATGGAAGTCGGCGCTGCCCTTACCCTTCGCCGCGGTCTGTCTCCAGGCCATCGCGCTGCCCATCCTGCCGGGTGCGTTCTACAGGCTTTTCTTCTTTCCGCCGGATGGACATGCACCCCTACTCCTGCTCCATACCGCTACGTGGATTGGCATTGGAGCTGTGCCCTTTGCTCATCTCTGGCTCGCGTCCTTCCTGGTCTGGATGTGGAATCATGAATTCTGCTGGAAGCGAATCGCCGGTGGATTCCAGGTCTTTCTAATCATCAGCGTAGCGATTGTGGGATCAGGTCTATGGATGCAAGCGCGCCACGCGGTTCTTCCCGTCACCCTGCCAACGGGCGGCGCATTCACGCTTTGTTCCGTGGTCATTTTGATCGGACTCTTTGCGATGCGCGCTCCACGTCCGCGCTGGCTGGCCAAGCCGGAGAGCCTCGCACGTCTGCAAAGCCCCTTCACTGGACAGCCACTGCATTTTGTTGAGGAAAAGGGCAAGGGGTTCCTGACCAGCGCAGCCGGAGAGCATTTTCCCATCCGCGATGGAATTCCCGTCCTGCTGCGCCCTGAGCAGATCACCGGCGCCAACCGCAAATACAACCTCCTCTACGAGACCATCGGCGGCTTCTATGACGACACCCAACGCGTTGGCCTCGCGCTGTTCGGCATGAATCGCGACGCCTACGTCCGCAGTTATCTGAAGCGCCTGGAAGTTAGACCCGGCGATGCAGTGCTGGAAACCTCAGTAGGCACCGGTCTGAACTTCGAATACTTGCCCAAAGGCGTGGAACTCACCGGCCTTGATCTCTCCGCTGAGATGCTCTCGAACTGCCAGGCCAACCTGCGCCGCTGGCAGATGGAAGCGGACCTCTACCTGGGCAACGCCGAGACCCTGCCCTTCGCCGATGACAGCTTTGACGTCGTCTTTCACGCCGGCGGCATCAACTTCTTCAGCGACCGCGCAAAGGCTATTCGCGAGATGATCCGCGTGGCCAAGCCCGGAAGCCTCATCCTCATTGCCGACGAAACCGAAGAGCACGTGAAAAAGGCCTACGAGAACTTGCCCTACACACAAAACTTCTACAAAGACCGCACAGAATCCGTCGCTGCACCGGTCGATCTGCTGCCGGAGGGAATGGAAGAAGTCAAAGTGGAAACCGTCTGGGGCAACCGCGTCTATGCTCTTACCTTCCGCAAGCCGCTTGCGGCGGGAAGCGCCCGCGCCTGAAGAGAGCGATGGAGATCTGACGCGTGTTGACAGCCTACGGCAATCCGATCCCGTTCTTCGTTCCTTGGGGAGAGGCGCTTGTGCCGCGCCGCCGCGACCGGGTCCCCGTACTCGGGGCAGGCGGGACTCGCACAAGACGCTCGCCGGCAAGGCGCTGGGGGAGGGGTGACCGCCGGGGGAGAAAGGCTATCGCAGATTTGAAATTGGGGATTTGAGAGGGGGAAAGACCCACACGCAAGAGCGGCGTGTGGGGCACCCGCCCGCCTACGTCCAGGTGCGGGACTACGGCGCGGCAAGCCCCAGGCACAGGGCGGGCGTCTGGGGCACCCCACAAACCGCACAGTCACCCGGCCTACGCCAAGCCTCAAGGCTCCGGCGGGCAGGGGAGTGAGTGTGCTACTGAAGCCAGCGGACAAAGAGGGATTCTTCGACTGCGTCCCGACCTGTCCGCGCAACGCGGACAGAAAGAAGCAGAGTGTCGGGACTGCGCTCAGAATGACTCGGCTTGCTTGGGCGGTCGCGAGGCGGGCGAAACGATGCCAGACGTTTGGGAACCCGCCAATTGCCGCGGCGACACTCCTCTATCCGTGGGTTCCACAAGCACCCGCGCGGCCTCGCAGGTGGTCGAAGCCACTGCTCCCACTGTGATAGCATCCAATGCCGTATAGGGGTGTGCGCTGCGCCACAGCGCATAGGGACGGTCCGGGATGCTGTCTGAGACGAATCTGGGTTTGCCGCCGGCGATTTCCGTCGTTGTGCCGGTTCGCAACGAGGCGGAAAACATTGAGCCGCTGCTCGCTGAAATCCAAGCGGCGCTCGACGGCGTCGAGACCTTTGAAATCATCTACGTGGACGACGGAAGCGACGATGGCACGACCCAGCTCTTGGTCGCTGCGATGGACGTGTACCCCGCCTTGCGCGTCGTCCGCCACGCGGAGCCCTGCGGACAGAGCGCCGCGCTTGTGACCGGCATACGTAACGCGCGCGCCCCGTGGATCGTCACGCTGGACGGCGACGGCCAGAACGACCCGGCGGACATGCCGGCCCTCTTGAATGTGCTTCACGATTCCAATCAACCGTTCGCGCCTCAAATGATTTGCGGCAACCGGCGGCACCGGCGGGACGCTTGGGTCAAGCGCGTGTCTTCGCGCATTGCGAACCGGGTCCGCCGCATGGCGTTGCGGGACGGCACGCCGGACACAGGGTGCAGCCTGAAACTTTTCTCGCGCGAAATGTTTTTGGCTCTGCCGCAGTTCGACCACATGCATCGCTTCTTGCCCAGCCTCGTGCAGGCTGCCGGGGGAAGGGTTGTTTCCGTGGAAGTGACGCACCGGCCGAGGCAGCGCGGCAAAACGCACTACGGCGTTTGGGATCGCTTGTGGGTGAGCATCGTGGACCTTTTCGGCGTGATGTGGATCGAGCGCCGGATGAAACGCCCGCAAGTCGTCGAGTTGAGTGCGCAGACTGAACTGCCGGAATCTTTCCCCCGAATGCGCTCCCATGGGTGAGCCCGCCGGGGCCGAGGGCTCGCCGTTCACCGGGGAACCCCAGCGCAAGGCCCGACTCTGGTGGATTCTGGCCGCGTTTCTGTTTGCGGGAGTATGTTTCTTCGCCAGACTCGGCGGCTGGGCGCTGATCAATCCCGACGAGGGCCGGAACGCCTCCATCGCGCTGGAAATGAGAACGAGCGGGGCGTGGCTCATTCCCACGTACGACGGCCTGCCCTATCTCGACAAGCCGGCCTTCTATTTTCGCGCGGTGGCTCTGTCTTATTCTCTCTTTGGAAAATCAGAGGCCGCAGCGCGATTTCCTTCCGCTCTCTTCGGATTTGGGCTGCTCGTGGTTGTCTATCTTTTTTGCCGGCGCGAATTCGGCTGGCGTACGGGCGCGCTCGCAGTGGTGGTTCTCGGCGCGACGCCGATGTACGTGACCTTCTCGCGCATGGTGATTTTCGATATGGGGCTCACGCTGGCCGTTTGCTCCGCGATCTTTGCGGGCTATCTCGGCGAAAGGACCTTGGGGCGAGAACGGCGCATTTGGTATGCGACGGGCGCGTTCGCCGCCGCCGTGGCGACGTTGATCAAAGGCCCCGTGGGTTTCTTCGTGCCACTGCTCGTCCTTGTCGCGTATGGCGCGGTCGAGCGGCGCTGGGGCGTCCTGCGAAGGATCTGCTCGCCGGTGAATCTGGCAATTTTCTTCAGCGTCTCGCTCGCCTGGTTTCTCGGCGTGACGTTTCGCCATCACGATTTTCCCTACTACGGCATCGTCGTGGAATCCTTCCAGAGGTTTTCGACACAGAGGTTCCACCGCCACGGGGCGTTCTACTACTACGTGATCGTCATCGCCGTATTGTTCTTCCCGTGGAGCACGTTGTTGCCGGAAGCGGTGGTTTCGGCCTGGCGAGCCCGCCGCCGAATTCTGCCCGCCGAGCGGCTGCTCGCCGTTGCTGCCGTCGTGGTGGTCTTGTTCTTCTCCCTTTCAAAATCGAAACTGCCGGAATACGTGCTTCCGGGTGTTGTGGCGCTCGGGATTCTGGTGGCGAGGCTGTTCGCCCTGGCTTGGGAGCGGCCGGGAGGAGCGGCGTCCCGCCTGGTGCGGCGCGGGGCCTTGCTGATGTCCGGCGTGAGTGTCGTGTTTGCATTGCTTTTGGGGCTCGACGTTTATCGTGGCCCCTATTTGATCCGTGACTTACACGTTCGCGGCATCGACGGGCTGACTTCGCCGGTACTCTTTCCTCCGACCTGTTGGGCATTTGCGGTGATCGCGATTCTTGGTCTTGCCGCATACTTTGTTCGCAACGCGAAGGCCGTATTTGTGGTGTGTTCGCTGTTCATGTGCCTATGGCTCACACTCGGATGGAGCAGCATTCAGGCGTACGCGGAAGCCCTTTCGACGCGCTCCCTGGCGGCGCGGGTGTCGGCAGCTTCCGGTCCCGCGGATATCGTTCTCATGCGGTGTTTTTCGCCCGGGTTGCCGTATTATCTCGGCAGGGCCGTTTACTTGGTGAGCGTCGATGGCCGCGAGACGACCAGCAACTACATCCCGTACTCGCTCGCGAGCAATCCGGCTTGGCCGCCGAATGTCGTTTCTCCGAGTGGACTGCCGGCGTGGCTGGCGCAGGAATCGCGGCCTGTATACTTGATCGCACGCGTGGAACAAAAGACTCAACTCGAGTCCTTCGCTTCGGCTTCAGGCGCCGGGGTCCAGGAGATTCTTCCGGGTTGGTGGGGCGCGCTCCTGCCACCGGCGAGGGCCCACTAAAGTGTGCGGAATCTGCGGAACCATCGATTGGGACGGACGCGGCGAGCCTCCCGCGCGCGAGGCGGGCGTATCCGCCATGCTCGAGCGCCTCGCCCACCGCGGTCCGGACGGATGGGGTGTGACGAGCCGCGGGCGGGCCACGTTCGGCGCGGTGCGATTGGCCATTCGCGGCTTGGGCGACGGCCAGCAACCCATCGTGGACGACGCGAATGGAATCATCGTCGTTTGCAACGGCGAAATCGACAATCACCGCGAGTTGAAGCGCTGGCTGGCGTCGCGGGGGCGTCCCGTGGCGGCCGAAACCGATGTCGCGGTGCTTCCGGGACTATTCCTCGAACTCGGATCCGAATTTGTCGAGCGGCTGTCGGGGGCTTTTTCCATCGGTTTGTGGAGCGCCCGCGACCAACTCCTTCTTTTGGCACGCGATCGCGCCGGAGAGCGCCCGCTGCATTTTCATGCTTCCGAGGAAGCGTGGTTTGCGTCGGAAATTTCCGCGCTTGTGGCCGCCGGTCATTTGCGCGCCGGCGTGAATACCCAGGCGGTGCGCGGATATCTTGCGGCGGGTTTCTTTCCCGCGCCGCTGAGCCCGTTCGAAGGAATTCGCAAGGTCGGCCCCGGAGAGATTATCGAGATTCGCGGGCAGAGCGTATCCACGCGCCGGTATTGGCGGTGGACCTCCGTCCCCGCCCCAGCGAAAGCCGCAGCGAATCCCGGTGAGTTCGATGCAGTGTTCCGCGAGGCGGTCCGGTCGCAGAGCGATGTGGACGTGCCCTATGGCGTCTACATGAGCGGCGGCGTTGATTCCTCTCTCGTGGCTGCGGTCCTTCGGAAGTTGCGCCCGGACTATACGCTCCACTCCTATACGCTGCGGTTCTTCGAGCCCTCCTACGATGAGAGCGGCTACGCGGAATTCGCCGCCAAGTTGCTTGGGCTGGAGCTGCACCGGGTGGACGTCACTCCGGAAGTTGTTCCTGCGGCCCTGGTGGAACTGATCGCTTCGTCCGGAGAACCGCTCGCGGATCCGGCGTGGGTGCCCACGGCTTTGCTCTCGCGACGCGCGGCGCAGGACGTCAAGATTGCGCTGGTGGGCGAGGGCGCTGACGAACTTTTCGGCGGCTACCCGACCTATCTGGGCGCGGGCCTTGCGGACCGGTATGCACGACTCCCCGCATTTGTCCGCTCGCTGGTGCGTCGCGGGGTGGAGCGTTGGCCTGCGACAGACAAGAAAGTCACCCTGTCCTTCCTGCTCAAGCGTTTCGTCCGCGGGGACGGCCTGGCGGCCGTGCCTCGCCACTTGCTTTGGACTTCGGTGATTTCTCCCGAACTATTGGGCCGGCTCGGCGTCGCGGCGACAGAATCGTGGCGGCTCGATCCCGTGCCGCCCGGCGGCCTGCCGCCCGGGGACATGCTGAGCGACCTGCAGCGCGTGGACCTCGAGAATTCGCTGGCGGAAGGATTGCTTACGAAAGCCGACCGGGCAAGCATGGAGTTCGCGATCGAACTGCGCGCGCCGTATTTGGATGTGAGCGTCATGGAATTCGCGGCTCGTCTGGCCGCGCGGGATCGCATTCGCGGTTTCACGACGAAGGCGTTTCTAAAGCAGTACGCGTTGAAATATTTGCCTTCGTCCATCGTGAATCGCCGCAAGCGCGGGCTTTCGGTGCCGCTGGCCCGCTGGTTGCGCGAGCCGCTGCACGATTGGGCGCGCTCCCGGCTCTCCTCGGCGTTGCTGGGCGAGACGGGCGTGCGCAACGAAGCAGCCGTGGAGATGCTCGAAGAGCACCGCTTGCGCAAGGCGGACCATTCCCGCGCCCTCTGGGCGCTGATCGTCTTGAGCGAATGGCTCCAGTGGGTGGCCCAGCGGAACGTGGTTTTCTCCGCCTCGCAAGCCGCGCCGACGACGGCCCGGATGGCTTCTTGAAGAATCCTTCATGAACACGAATCCCCGAAGAGTGCTTCTGACCGGCGGCGCGGGCTTTGTCGGCTCGCATGTGGCGGAAGCGTTGCTATCGCTCGGGAATTCGCTCGCGATCGTCGATAACCTGGATGACTTCTATCCTCCCGCGCGAAAGAAAGCGAACTTGGAGGAGGTCCGCCGCAAAGGATCATTTGAGTTTTTCGCTGCGGATATCTGCGACACTTCAAGCCTGCGGGAAGTCTTCGCGGCGGTCCGGCCGGGCGCCGTGATTCATCTCGCGGCTCGCGCCGGCGTGAGGCCTTCGATCGAGCAGCCCGCGCTCTACGAACGCGTCAACGTCTTTGGCACGCTGCAACTCCTCGATCTTGCAAAGAAATTCGGTGTTGAGAAATTTGTGTATGGCTCCTCGAGCTCCGTCTACGGCGCCGCGAGCGCAGTCCCGTTCTCGGAAGATCAAAGGGACCTGCGCCCCATTTCTCCCTACGCCGCCACCAAACTCGCCGGCGAGTTGCTGGTCTTCACCTATGCGCATCTCTATCACTTCGACGCCGTCTGCCTGCGCTTCTTTACCGTCTTCGGGCCCCGGCAGCGGCCGGACCTCGCCATCCACAAGTTCACCGCGCTGATGGAAGCGGGCGAACCGGTGCCGGTATTCGGAGATGGGTCCGCGGCGCGAGACTATACCTACGTGGACGACATCGTCGCCGGCGTGCTCGCCGCGCTCGAGTTCGCGCCCCCGGTGAAGGACGGCGCTCATTTCGAAGTGTTCAATCTAGGCAATTCTCACCCGGTCACTTTGAATGATTTGATTTTGAAGCTGGAAGGCGCCACGGGCCGGAAGGCGGTCCGGCGGGCGATGCCTTCGCAATTGGGCGACGTGCCGGTGACCTGGGCCGATATTTCCCGCGCGGAGAAATTCCTGGGTTATAGGCCCCAAACATCTCTGGACACCGGCCTGGAGAGATTCGTCCGTTGGTTCAGGGCGACCGGCGCCCGCTAAGAGGACCCGCCCCCGGTTCCCTGGGCGCGGGCGTCCCGCGGCAGGACGAAGCGGTATCCGACCCAGGGTTCCGTCAGGAGGAACTTCGGCCGCGAGGAATCGGTCTCGATTTTCTTGCGCAGCTGGTTGACTATAACGCGCAAATACTCCGTCTGTTCCCCGTAGTCGGGCCCCCAGACCGCCTGCAGCAGCCGCCGGTGGGAAATTGGCTTGCCGTGATTGCGCACGAGTTCCTGGAGCAATTCGCATTCCTTCGGCGTGAAATGAATCGCCTTGCCGCGCACGGAGAAATCGCGCGCGCCGAAGTCGAAGCTAAACTCCTTGGACACGACCGACATGGCTTCACCCTCGGGTGAAGCCCGGCGCAGCGCCGCGCGGATGCGCGCCAGGAGCTCTTGAATCCCAAAGGGCTTGACGACGTAATCGTCCGCACCGGCATCGAGCGCGCGCACTTTGTCCCGCTCGGCATTCCGCACGGTGAGCATCAGGATCGGGACATCCGACGCCGCGCGAATTTCGCGGCACGTCTCCAGCCCGTCCATCCCGGGCATGTTCATGTCCAGCAGCACGAGATCCGGGCGTTCGCTGCGAAGTTTCTCGAGCGCCTCGTTTCCGTCCTGCGCCTCGACGATTGCGTAGCCGTCCGCCGCCAGCGTGGTTCGCAAGACGCGCCGGATTTGCGGTTCATCATCCACGACGAGAATCGTAGGAGATTTCATGGCGGTGTTGTTCGCCCCCGCGCGATTGGCAGTGTGAAGGAAAAGACGGAGCCGTGGCCGAGTTGGCTCGTGACGCCGATCGTCCCGCCGTGGGCTTCGATAATGGCCTTTGCGATGGGCAGGCCCATGCCCGTCCCTTGAACCAGATACCGCTGATTCCGCCCGCGGTAGAATTTGTCGAAGATGAGGCTCAATTCCATTGCGTCGATTCCGGGGCCCCGATCGGCGACGGCGGTGGTGACCAACTCTCCGACGGCCTCCGCCGTGATCGTGATGGGAGACTCTTTGGGCGAATAGGCGTCGGCGTTTTCGATCAGGCGGACGAGCACATCCTTGATGCGCGCGAAATCCGCGTCCACCGGCGGCAGGTCCGCAGGCAATTCTACGCGCACTTCGCGGTGGCCGAGGGGCACTTTGTACTGGTCCAGCGCGGCGGAAATAATGTCCGACATCGCTTCGGGCCGGCGCTTCAATTCAAATTCTCCGGCGTCGAGCCGCGCCATTTCCGCGGCGTCGCCGACCAGATGGTTCAGCCGGTCGCACTCCTCATCAATCACGGTGAGCAGCTCGCGCGTGTCCGGCGCGGCCGTGGAAGATGTCGAAAGCAGGCTCGTGACCGAGGCCTTGATGGAGGTGAGCGGCGTCCGAAAGTCGTGCGTGATGGAATCGAGCAGCGCGGACTTCAACCGCTCACCTTCCCGCGTCGCTTCCGTCTTGCCGAGTTCTTCGACCGCGCGGGCGCGCTCGACCGCGATCGCCACCATCGTTCCCAAAGCCTCCAGCGTTTCCCTGGAAAGCGCGCGCCCCGAGATCCCCAGGCTGCCGATGGCGCGCGTCCCCATCCGCACCGGCACGAAGGATAAACTCCGTGGCGTATCGAAGACCGGTTCCTCCCGGTGAGTCACCCGCCGCATCTCGTCCTCGTCCAGGCTGACCCCGCCCCCCGAGCGGTAGAACTTCTTCTTATTCTCCAGATAGAGTGCTGCCGCGCCCACGCTGAAGGTTTCCACGATATGGTTTGGAATCGCGTTCAGCAAGGTGATTACGTTCCCCGCCACCAGCAGCCGTTGGCTGAAGGCGTAGAGCCGCTCGGCTTCTTCCCGCCTGCGGTCCGCCTCTTCCTTTTGGCGCTTCATCCGCTGCGAGAGCTGGCTCCCCGTGAGCGAAGTCGCAAGGAATGCAAACAGCGCGAAATAGTTCTCCGGATCCGCGACCGTAAACTTTCCTACCGGCGAAAGAAAGAAATAGTTGAACGCCAGCATTGCGGACACGGACATGAATGCGGAAACGGTGAAACCCCACGCCGCCGAAACTGCTAGAATTGCCAAGAGGTAAAAGAGCGCAACCGTCGTGTGATTGGCTGGGACAATTTCCCGGAAAATCCAGGTGATGGCCAGGACGATGGCCAGCGCCAGAACGAAACGCAGCGCGCGATTCAGATAGCGCCAATACACGCGGGTATTGTAGCTTAAGTGCCGCTGTTATAACGCCTATGCCCAGACGTCCCGAGGACTGGCTCGAAGTAGTCTCTCCGCCCGAGAAGACGAAGGGCGCGTTCAAGCTTTTCCTCGGTTATGCGCCGGGGGTTGGCAAGACCTTTGCCATGCTGAGTGAGGGAATTCGCCGGCACGCTCGCGGCGAGGACGTGGTCATCGGCGTCGTGGAGTCGCACGGCCGAGCCGGAATCAAGGAGCTGGCCGCGCAGCTCGAAGCCGTCCCTCTCCGCCGGATCGAATACAAAGGCACGATTTTCGAGGAGATGGACGTCGACGCGATCATCGCGCGGCGGCCGCAGGTCGTTTTGCTCGACGAGCTCGCCCACACCAACATTCCCGGCAGCAAGCATCGCAAGCGCTATGAGGATCTACAGGAGATCCTGGCCGCAAAGATCGACGTCATCTCGACCATGAACATCCAGCACATGGAGAGCATCGCCCCGACCGTCAACGGCATCACCGGCATAACGGTCCGCGAAACGGTGCCGGACTGGGTTCCGCTGCTGGCCAATGAGACCGTCATGGTGGATCTCACGCCGGAGGCGCTGCAGAACCGTCTCCGCCGCGGCGACGTCTACAGCGCCGAGAAAGTCAATCAGGCGCTCAGCAATTTCTTTCGCAGCGGGAATCTCATCGCCCTCCGCGAGCTCGCGCTTCGCCAGGTTGCCGAGCACGTGGACCGCAGCCTCGAATCCTACATGGCCGCGAAGGACATCGACGACAACTGGGCGGTTCGCGAGCGCCTCGCCGTCTGCATCAGCTCGAATCCCGCGGCGCAATATATCGTGGCCCGCGCCGCCCGGATGGCGCGGCGGCTCGACGCCGAGTTTTACGTCATCTATGTGGATACGGGGGCGGACAGCAAACCGCAGGACCAAAGAACTCTCGACGCGAACATCCAGTTCGCGCGCGATTTGGGAGCGCAGATCGTGCGCGTCCGCGGGAAGAATGTCGCCTCTTCCGTGGCCGTGGTCGTCCAGGAAAAACACATCACCCAGATCATTTTCGGCCGCACGGCAAGCAAGGGCTTGCGCCGCTATTTCTACCTCACCGCCGTGAATCGCTTCCTGCGGGATGCGCCATCCGTGGACGTTCACATCGTCACCCACGAGGGCGACGCTTAGCCGTTGTCATTTCCTTGCTGCCTTTTCAACCGAAACAGGAAAGCCCGGTTCGTCCGGCAGATTGATAATCCGATGTTTTGTTACCGCTGCGCGGTTCAAGTGGGGTTTTGATGTTGGCTTCTATCTTCAGTCCCGTGCTCATAGAATCCGGGTCTCGCCGGGAAGGTAGTATTCCTCCAACCATTTCTTGCCAGGTCTGTATTTGGTGTAAGCGTCTTCGATCACGAGGACTGTGGCCTTATGCAAAAGGACCATTTCTTCCTCGGTGTATCCCTGTGCCGCTTGTTTAAAGGCTATTGGGTCTGCAATCCGCAGATTGGCCAACGCATGAGCGGCTTGGGTTTCCGCCCGGTCCTTGAGCAGGATGTCAATCATGGGCCTAATCGCCCTCATATCACGCATGAAGCCAAGTAGATCCATGGCCTTTTCGCGCCGCTTCTTGGTTAAGCTATCGGACTTCTTGGGAAGGTTTGAAAGAGCAAGAAGATGGTCAACGGCTAATGCTCCAACAGATATCATTTTCTGATCAACCACCTTGTGCGCCTCC
>Ga0326728_10007673_pt1 | contig 27447 bp, 24 predicted proteins | sample MB3enrmetagenome_FD_207602 | JGI IMG/M metagenome (GOLD analysis project Ga0326728, IMG submission 207602) | Lab enriched peat soil microbial communities from McLean, Ithaca, NY, United States - MB31MN | ecosystem: Environmental > Terrestrial > Soil > Wetlands > Peat | place: USA: New York...
TGTCGTTTCAGGTCAAGAAACTGTGCGATTGGGTACTGTCCTAATTCTGCGTTGCAGCCCGGATTGCCCGGAAGCGGGCCTGAGAAACGAAAACGCGCTAAAAGCCACGGTCTGTTCGGTGTTTCCGTTCTTGCCGTTTTGTCTCTGTAAGTGCTCCATATGGAAGTGCGCATGCAAATTAGGGTGGCGAGGGAATCGGCGAAAATTAGAGATTTCTCAATCGGATTAATTAATCAAACCGCTTTCCGGAATGCAGCGTCTAAACATTGAGGTGTGACGCTCATCACATAGGCCTTTCAAAATGGGAGTAATATTATGGTCTATTCCAAGAAAGGACAGGAGAAAATGGCGGCATCAGCGGCGGAAGTGCCTGGTCGCCTGCAAGCTCTGCGGTCGGCTCCGCTGAACAGTTGGGTCGCACTGTCGGAGGACGAGAGCAGAATTGTTGCGGTCGGCGCTACTTACCAGGAAGTGGTCACCAACAGCGAAAAGGCAGGAGTTTCCGATCCACTCATTTTGAAGACACCGGAACGCTGGTTGCCGTTCTCCGTCTAAAGTTTTTGAGATTTCCATACAAGGTCTATCCTGACGCCGCTGGCGACAAAGACTACGTAGCCGCTCTGGACGTGAAAATCTCTAACGCAGGAAGACATTCCCCGCCCTCCGCTAAATTTGAGGCCATTATTGATTCTGGAGCGAACCGATGTGTTTTCCATTCCCAGATTGGCCGGGCTGTCGGACTGCGCATTGAGAAGGGGGAGAGGGAAGAAACCATGGGCGTCTCCGGGAAGCCGACCACAATCTACATCCACAGGATTGCCCTGTACGTTTGCAACGAAATAATACAGATCAGGGCCGGTTTCACGGACGACCTGCCACTCGCTGGAGTACTTGGAAGGAAGGGATTTTTTGATAATTTCAAAATCATTTTCGATCCCTCTTCCACCCCCCCAGAATTTGAGCTGGAGCGAATTCACATGACCTAAACTGCACGGGCCAGCAGTTCTGCAATGGTCCAACTATGATCGGTGATCCCCGTTATCCAACCGAGTTGCGATAGGGGCCAAGGCCGTCCGTGGTAAACCGGCTGGCCGTCTGCCGCGGCGCGCCCCCGGCTCCATGCGTCGCGTGCAGACCAATTAACGTCCCGCCACAGACGGGAGACGGGCGACGCTGCAACGCGAAACGGTATTTGACCCGAGCCGGAAACAGCAAATAGAATCTGGTCAGGATTGCATCGCGGCTGCAAATTCTGCCCCCTCGTTCAATGGCAGGACAGCTGACTCTGGATCAGCATATCGGGGTTCGAATCCCTGGGGGGCAGCCAGAATTCCGTCTCCCGTTACCCGTTTTTCGTTTCACGTTTTTTATTTCCCCTTCCAGCTTGCAAAGCAGCCGACTCGTGCGACACACTTGCTACGCGGCTTCGCGGGGATGTGGAGGGGTGGATTCGGGCGCAACGGCCAGAACTTCCCTGACAGTCCAATGGGAGTCCCGTCACGAGGTTGATGAGGGGATCGCGATCGGCGGCAGGGGCAGAAAAATCGCGGCGCCCGGGCCGGTGCGTTTCCTGCTGTAATGGCAGCGGAGGCGGAGGCATAAGCATGAAAACCCGCCAGAAACTCTCTGCGCCAGAGACGAGGAAAGGAAGCTATGACGCATTCCTGTCGCACTCGACACGGGTGTTGCCGGAAGACTCAGAGTTGGTAGAGCGCTTGGTTCACGCCCTGCGCCGGCGCGGGCTAAGGATATTCTTCGATGGGCTGCACTTTCAGGACGGCGACCCGCTGATTGGGGGCATTGAAGGTGCCATCGCTGCCTCCGCGGCCGGCCTGGTGGTGCATACGCGCGCCGCCCTCGCGAGCGGCTGGGTGGAGTTCGAGCGAATATGCATGGCCCGTCGCCGGCTTACCGGCGGGTTGCGCATGATTGCCCTCCAACTCGATCCCAATTGTCCATTGCCCCCCGGCGTTTCCTGGGATGCCATACTGCAGGTCCGAAACCGGGCGGATCTGTCCCGCCTTGCGGACGATGTTGCCGAAGCCGTCCTCCAGCTCACGTCGAAGCGATTGCAGAACGAGCCTGGGTAGCAATGTTTTCGGGCTCAAGGTAGAAAACGGTGTATTTTCCCGTGTGGCCCGGAATTTCCACTTGCCTCGGCTCGAGCACCTCGCCCTTCCGCTGGCCGTCTCTCTCCTGCAGCATCCCGTTTGCCCAAAAGTTGGCAGAGGCGGTCAGCAGAATCGGCTTCTCCAATGGTAACTGCGCAAGCTGGTGCACAAGCGTGACCCGCTCTCCCAGGGCAAGATACGTCATATGGTCCTTGCTGCCTACGTAATCGAAGGTAGCTTCCCCGTGGTCGATGGCGATGGCGACCGAAACGGACACATGCAAGGCGCCGCCCTGCTTCCGATAATCATTCAGCCGGAAAACTTTGTCGAGCCACTCTTTGACGCTCTCCTGGAATTCGCCGACGAGCGCGGCGGCGGCACTCAGCGCATACTTGCAACCGGGGCGCGGAGTTTCGTCAACCGTGTCCAGATACTCGCCAAAGACGGCAAGCACGGCGTCACCACAGAGTTGGTCAACCCGCCCATGGTTCTGGCGCACCAGCGTGGCGAAAATCTCATTGAAGCGCCGAATCAGGTCGGAAATGCAATTCGCCTGTGCCTGGGGAGTGAGGTCCTTCCGGCGGCTGACGCACGCCGAAACCGCATCAAAGCCACGCAGGCGAGCTGCCAGCAAAGTCACATTCTTGGTTTCGGGACGGCAATACGAAGGCAGATAGGTCTCCGGCTTCATGTCATAGAAATTGGCGAACAGCCGGATCAGAAGCCGCGCCATCGACCGCCGGAACTCAACCCTGGCTTCTTGCCGCCGGGGTTCGTCGCATGTCGGCAGAAAGCGCTCATCGGTCTTTGGGGACCAAACGAGGAAGTAACCCAGACGCGGGTATTCTTTACTGGGAAGTCGGAGCACGAGCAGAGAATCGTCCTCTTCAGGGGAGAAGCGAAACTCCTTGCGACGCTCCCTGTACAGGTCGCGGAGGATGTACCAGAGCGGACTGGTGTTTCCGATCGGCGTCAAAAGTCTCTCGTCGGGAAAGGCATTCAAATCCGGAAAAAGCTGGTCCCGCGGATCGTCATTTCTCCAGGACAGGCGGAAGTACTCCGGCAGCCCCGGTCTCGGGATCAGGTCCTCGAGGCCGCCATGCCTGCGCTCCTCTTCCTCGCGCACGGCCGCCAATGTTTCTTTAGCGGAACCGAGCACCATGGCGTGCACTTCTTGGACCTCCTGATTTACAAACAGATGAATGGCAACCTGGCCCCGGCAGGAGCGCGCAAGTTTGTGCAAAGCCGGCGCCATCACCGCCCGCAAATTTTGCTGCAGCGGCACATTTGGAGTCAGCGAGGAAAAAACCCGGAGCTGAAAGATCAAGAAATCAATGTCCATGGTTACCCCGGAGGCGCGTCAGTTCGCTGTTGATGGTAGTGGCTAGGCGTGTATGCTCAAAAGGTTTCGTCAGCCAGCGATAGCGCCCGGCCGGGATCTTGCATTGCTGGAGTGCAGCGGCCGGTCCTTCGTCTGTGTCCGGGTCAACCGAGATGAATATGATAGGAACATCCTTACGTATGCGATTGCTTCGCAACAACTTGCCGACGCTATCCACGCCCTCGTACTTTGAGCTAGGCAAGCGAGCATCGATCACAAGAACATCGGCAGCGGCCGCCCTGTCGAGGACTTCCACGGCGCTTGCCACCCTTACGACCTCGAAGCCCTCGTCTTCCAAAAAGTCCCCGACCGGCAAGGTGAAAATAGTCTCATCGTCCGCCAGCAGCACCTTTACCATGTTCCGCCCTCCAATCTTCGGGAATCTGGATTTCGAACCTAGCCCCATGCGGCGACACATTTCTCTGACAGATGGACCATCCGAGCTGATTGAGAAGCCGCTTGACTTCGAACAGTCCCATGCCGGTTCCTGCAGGCCATCCCTTTACTACGGTGTGATAGTAAAGCTCAAAAATGTGGTCCTGGTTTTCCGGGGGCACTCCCGGGCCCTGGTCTGTGACCGCGAGAAATGCTCTCCGGTCATCGCCATTGCACCTGCACTCCAGCTCGACGCGGCCTCCGGCTGGCGGGCTGTAACGGATGGCGTTATGGGCCAGGTTGAAGATGACGATTTCCAGCCATGTCCGCTCCAAGCGGTTGAGCGGGACGGAATAGGGTTGGCTGCCCTCGGCAATGACCACCTCGATGCCCTGCGGGGCCAGCTGGTTTAGCTGGACCAATTGCGCCTTCAGGAATTGCAACAGGTCGGTCGGCTCCGTTTGCTGAGAACCCACCCGGGCGGACACTTCAGCCATGATGGTTTGGCTCATCGTGAGGTGGGCGAACACCGGCTTCTTGATTTCTTCGGCGTAGCGGCGGAGGCGATCAAGGTCGGGGCTGGGCTTGGCCAGTTCCCTGCTGAGCTGGTCCAGCATCATGGCGATTCCCGCAGCCGGAGATTTCAGGGTGTGGGCCATGCTGGGCAGCAACTGAAGCCGAAGCTGCTTGGTCAGCGCTAGAAGGATCACGACATAATTGGCCATCAGCTCGCATTTGCGGCGGTCGGCCAGGGTAAAGTGAGCGGCGCGCCTGGGATTTTCCACCTTGAGGACCCCGAGCAGCTCATTGTTCAACAGCAACGGTACGGCGCACATGCTGTGAAAGCGCCGGGCAGCAGCTTCCTTGCCGCCGTACATTGCCGGGTCCCAAGTGCCGCGCCACGAGGGATGCTTGCGTAATTCCGCGTGCGAGTTGGCCCAAAACGGTTTGCGGCGAATGCCCACCCAAGCCGTGATTCCTTTGATATCTTTGTCTTCTTTGGGAGCCGGCGAAATTCTGTAAGGCGGCACGCCCTCGAGGGGTCCGGCAAAACCCCGGCTGGCGCGGTGAATGAGGTTGCGTCCGCCCTCGTCCACCAGCCATAGGGAACAGACTTTGGCATCCAGGGTCTCGGCGGTAATATCGACGATCTCCTGCATGAGCTGCGCGGTTTCAAAGGGACGCACAAGAGCGTCGGCAAGTTTTGCCGGAACTTCGATAAGGCGCTGCTCGTGAGCGTCGAGCATCCGCATAGTCTTGGCGAACACGGCGAGGGGACGCCGCAGGGCATCGACTTTGGCGATGTCATGCTTGGTGAAGCCGCCTCCTTTCCGGTTCTCGACTTTCAATACACCCTGGACCTCGCCGCCGAGGCTCACAGGCACGGCGTACAGATTACGCAGCCGTCTCTCGGGCTGTCCTTTCCACTGGATCACATCCATCTTGCCGCGGTGGCAGAAGGCGTATTTCCGCCGCAACTCCTCGAAGGACCGCACCAGGACCGATTTCATTTCGCTGGCGACATAGCCGGTGACACCGTCGCGCCGGTTGATATCATAGGTGACCTCCTGGGCCAGCGTGTAAGGCTCCTTGACCCCGAAGGCCGCCGCCAGCCGCAGCCGGCGCTTGCCTTCTTCGGTGTAAACGCGCCAGAAGGTGCAAATGGGGGAGCTGGCGACTTGGGCGCCGGTCTGGACTACAGATTTAGCCATGTCTTCAAAAGTGTTGGCGCGGCTCAGTTTGTCTTCTAGCAGTTGAACTGGGGCTATCTTGCGGCTGGCGGCTTTTGTCATACATGCTCCCTGAAACGCGGATCCGCTCCTCGTATCGATCCGGGGCGCCGGGTTGAAGCAGCTAGTGTTGTTTCCCTCCGGGTCGAAGCAGCTAGTGTTGTTTCCCTGAGGTACATTTACTTCTTGGGCTCTGAAAGCGCGTGGCCTCAGTAGTCAAAGCCGCTCCGCCGGAATGCCTTTCCGGCCCGTTTCAACAGCCCGCTGAAAACGGCAAAAAGCACTACCTCGCAGGTAAAGCCCGTGAGGTATTAACACAAAAGCAAAGGAGTCCGGCCCGACTGAACTCGTGCCCCTACCCGACCTTGTCAGCGGCCTTTGAAGTCATGCCCTTTCAAAGCTCAGTTCGACACACTTTATAGGGCGCAATACCGAGAAGGTGAAGTATAACACAAAGCCTTAGGGTGCGGAGAGGCAAAGCTGATCTGCTCCTGGCGCTTCTCACTTTTGTGTTGGGCGCCCGGTCAAATGGCCGTTCTTATTTGAGACCGGCGAGAACAATTTTCATTCCCGCTTTCCTGGCGAAATCCGGGTAGTGGCGAATGCTGGTGCGGTCGTTGTCCGTGTCCGGCTTTGGGAGTTGGGCAAAAGCTTCGAGAAGGTGATTAAGGCTTCGGTCGTTGGGCGATTCGTGGAGGAAGCCTTGGGGCCAGCTTGAGCGGCTGACCATCCGCCGCTGAAGACCTCAGCGGTCGCGGTATAGAGGGGGTACCTCAGGAACGCTTCAGCAGTAAAGCTGGAAGGAAAGGGTTATGCCTACCGCAAGAGGAGGTGTTGTCTATGCTTGCTGACCTCGGCTCATTTATCGGAGCACTGAGGCACCTGTTCCCCAGTACCTGTTATCAAACTTCATTCTGGTGCGCGGCCGGCCCCAGATGGCTTGCTGCAATCGGTACCCTCAAGTCCTGTGTATTGGCGCTGGGACTTGCTCTCTATGGAACAAAGATCCAGCAATTGCGTATTCGTCCAAAGCTGGTTCTAAATGCACGAGTACAGCGGCCCGCTGCCGATTTAGCCAGGCGGTGGCAACGTAGCCCGGAGGTGACTTTTGATCTGGGCGAGGTTTGGTTTTTCCGGCTGGAGGTCACAAATAGAGGCAGCGCCCCCGCCCGTGATGTTCAGGTCGCTTTGTCCAAGATCGAACGGCAGGATGAAGGCCATACCGTCCCCGTGGATCGCTTTACGCCAATGAATCTTATGTGGACCAACACTGCCAGCCAAAATGCGTCTCGTGTGATCGCGCACCGCTCGAATTGGGGAGCTACCGCTGTTCTGCTCCTGGGTTCAATAAACATCTGATTTCTGCACCCCCACCAACGGCAACTCCGGCCACGCGAAACCGGTGACTTACCCCGGTTTCGCGCGGCGGGAGTTTGGAACCTGTTCCCCGGGGCCTGAACCAGACTCAAATCTTTGCGGCCCAACGCCTTCTGGCAGAAGCGATTCCAGGGTTTCCAGGTGAGGGGTTGCTCACTGGACAGCCGGCAATGTCCCCGCAATGGTGGTGGCTGCGGCGCTGCACACCGGATGGCCCCACCCACTGGCGCTGACACCAATCGGGAATCCCGCCGGATTTGTTATGTCATAGACGATGTTGTCCGGATGGGTGGAATCTCCACTGACGCCCGCGGGCACGTAGTCCAGCGACAAAGTGTGGCGCGTCCGCCACGCAATATTGTGATCGGCACAGGAGGAATCACCGCTCACCCCGAGCGCGCCCAGCAGTGTGCCGGTTGAATCGTAGAGAGCCAGTCCGCCGCCAAACACATTCACGCCGCCGATACGGCCACCCACCATCGGGTCGGCGGCCGTTCCATAGTTGGCCGGATCACCGCCATAAGCGACCTCCGTACTTACCGGATTGCTCTCCTGGAGGCCGAATAGGCTGCCGCCCGGCTGCACCGCACTGTACAGATTCGCGGTAGAAAGCGCCAGTTGGGGAAGGCTGAAGGCATTGGCCGTATTCGCTTTCTGGGCCGAAATCACGCGGCTTCCGGGCCATTGCGCACCGCGGTTAATGCCGGTGAAGGTCACGGCACAAACCACACCATCGCGATTCACCACGGTCGCCCACATATCGAGGTTGAATCCGCCGTTCGCTTGCGCCCGCGCCGCTTTCAAAGCCGCCTGCAACGCTGCGTATGTGGGCAGCCCCTTGCACGCATCAGGGTTAGGCGGCCACGTTCCGGCCGCGGGAAGCCCCTTGCCGGCATCGCCGGCTTGCGCGACGCCGATCAGCAACAGCATGGTTAATGCCAAACAGAGCATGGACACTGTCTTCCTGGTCATAGTGAAATCCTCCTGTGATCTGTCTTGCGATGCAGCGTTCACGGAGGGAGTTGTTAAGTTTGCGATGAGATTTCAGTTTTTCTGCCAGACACCACCCGGCGTCCGGCCCAACGCCTGAAGGGACTCCGGATCAGCACCTCGGGGTTCGAATCGCTGGGGGGCAGCCAAGGCACCGTTTCCCGTTTTTCGTTTCACGTTTGGAGACGTCTACCGTCTCCCGTCCCCGGTCCCCCCTCCCCGGCGCCGCACCGGCCCGAGCCGGCGCGCCCGCCGCCGGCAGCGTAATTATCACTGCCACAGAACTACTCTCCCGGCGCACCGCCGGCGGGCAAGAGAATCGAAAGCGCAGTCCCTCTGCGTTTGCCCTGCGTGCTGGAGCGCACGCGGATGCGGCCGTGATGCTTCTCCACGATTTGTTTGCTCACCCAAAGACCAAGCCCTGAGCCGGTCGATCCTTTGGTGGTGAAGAGCGGCTCGAAGATGTGCGGCAAGGTAGCGGCGTCGATGCCGGCGCCGTTGTCCGCTACCGTGATGCGGATGCAAGGCCGCCCGCGGTCAGCGCAGGCCGATTTAGAGGCCCGCAGCGCGATGGCGCCTCCCTCGGCGATCGCATCCAGACTGTTTACTAGAAGATTCGAGAGGACCTGGCGCAACTCGCCCGCCACTGCCCTGACCTGGAGGTCTCCGTCACACTGCTTTTGGATATGGGCGCGTTTGAGTTTGATCTTGCCCCGCAACAGGTCCATCACGGAATCCAGGACGGAGTGAACGGACACCATCGCCGGCGCGGTGGACTCCCGGTAGAAGCCCAAGGCTTGCCGCGTGATGTGGGTTATGCGCTTCAACTCATCGTCGGCGGTTTCCAGGTATGGGCGCAGGGAATTGGGCAGATCCGCGCTGGTTCGTGCCAGGTAGATGGTGTTCGCCACCGCCGCCAGCGGGTTGTTGATTTCGTGAGCGATGCTGGCGGCCATGCGGCTCACCGAGGCCAGCTTCTCGCTGCGGATCAATGCCTCCTCGGCCCGCTTGCGGCCGGTATTGTCCCGCGTAATGGTGGAAGCCCCGACAATATTTCCCGACACATCAAAGATGGGGGAAGCCTTCATCACGACGCCGACCAGGCTGCCGTCTTTTCTCCTGCGAAACGTCTCGTACTGCTCGATGCGGTCACCGTTTGCGATCCGGCGCAGGATTTCCGGCTCGTCGTCCGGGTGGTCCGCGGGGATCAGCACCGAGACCGGCTGCCCAACCATCTCCGCGGCGGAGTAGCCGTACAAGCGCGCCGCCCCAAGATTCCAGCTGGTGATTACGCCGGCCAGAGTTTTGCCGATAATGGCATCGTCCGACGACTCCACAATTGCGCTCAGTTGGCGCAGCGCCTCCTCTGCCCGCTTGTGCTCGCTGATGTCCTGAATGGTGACCAATACCTGCGCTTCGCCCTGGAAATTGAACGCGGCCGTGGAAAGCATAAAGGCGAGCTCCCGGCCCTTGCCCGCGGCGGCGAGCGGCAGGCTCGCCTCCACTTGCAAATGGTTGTTCCCGGTAGCCATGGTGTCGAGGACGGTGCGGCGCAGGGTGCAGGTTTGGCAGTGCGGCCCGAAGCCGCAGCCCCTCGGGTCCTCCAACGCATTCAGACAGCGCATCGCATCGCCGCCACACCGGCCCAACATGTCGGCCTCGGGAACCCTGGTAACCTGCTGGGCAAACCGGTTCGCCTTGCGAATGCGGCCGCCGCCGTCCACCAGCAGCATCATGAGCGGGGCATCCTGGTAAATCGTGTCCAGTTGCTCCTCGCTCCGGCGCAGGGCCGCTTCGGCCCGTTTCCGATGCAACGCCTCGGTGGCCGCCTGGGCCAACGTTTCCAGGGAGTCAAGCTCCCGCTGCTGATATCCGCCTTCACGATTGCCCAGCCCAATCATGCCGACGGTTCGGCCGCCCTCAACCAGCGGCACGCCCATAAAGGAAAGCAAGTCCTGGAAGCCGGCGGGCGTGCTCATGCCTTCGGGGCAGCCGGCGGGGGCGTTGGTGAAAACGCCCTTGCCGTCCTGCAACATCCGGCCGTAACGCTGGTGAATCTTGAAACTGCAAGTGGAAAGGCTGTGCCCGTCCTGGTCACAGCGGATGCAGCGTTCCCACCCGGAATCGCTCATGGCGTAATCGTGGAAGACGCCATCCGGGCCGATGGTTCCGATGAATCCTAAACTGCTGCCGGTGATCTGCTTCGCCAGGCGAAGGCAATGCTGCCCCAATTCTTCCTCCGTGCGGCAGTGGAGCCCCTCTTCGAAGATCGTGTTAATTCCGGCCAATACGGCGTTCGACCGCTGGAGTTCCTCATCCGCGCGCTTGCCCTTGGTGATGTCGCTGATCACTACCCGGAACACCTGCGCCCCGTCGGCGCTTTGGGCCTTCGTGGTCTCCAGGCGAGCCCAGAACTGAGAGCCGTCAGGCCGCACCATGCGCACTTCGACGACCTCCTGGAGGCCGGTTTCCAGGAGCCGTTTGCGCTGCAGATAGAAGATGTCCTCGTCCTGGTGGAAAATGAAGCTGGCCAGCCGCCGCTTGAGCAGAAGGCCCCTTTCCACCCCCAGCAGCCGGGCTGCCGTGAGATTCGCTTCCAGTATCAGCCCGCTCTCGCTTATGGTGACATAGCCGGCCGGCGCCAGTTCGTACAAATCGAAATAGCGTGCCCGCGCGGCATCGAGTTCCACCTGCGCCCGGCGCAGCTCCTCGTTCTGCATCTGCAGTTCGATCTGGTGCACCCACAGTTCCTGGAGAGTGCGCCGGGCTTCTTCGGGCGACAGGGACTCCGGCGATGGCGGCTCGCCGGCCCGGGACGTCGCCTCCGCGCGCTTACGAAGGCTGGCCGGGTCCCCCAGAGATTCATCCTTGTGGCCCATGGGGCGCCTCCCCCGCTTGCTTCTTCCAGGCGAGTTCTATAAAGGTGATGACCGCGCCCTCAATCACGTTTTCCAGGGTGCGATAAGGGCGGATACGCAGGGCGAACCAATTCCCCGCCGTGGTCTGCACTTCAACTTCTTTTGGAACTAAATCGTCGAGCACCGCGCGCACATCTTCGGCCAGGCGTTCGTAACCCACCAGGTTGGAAACGATGTGGCTCACCGGCCGTCCGACGTCGGTCAGGATCAGGTTGATTACCTGGGTGACGGCGGGAGTAAAGCGCAGGATTCGCAGTTGATGGTCCACGAAGATCGTGCCTATGCCGGTGCCGGCCAGCAGGTTGTTCATATCGTTGTTGGCGCGCGACAAATCGGCCACCTTCTGCTGCAGCTCGGCGTTGACCGTGGCCAGTTCCTCGTTGACCGACTGCAATTCCTCTTTGGCGGTTTCCAGTTCCTCGTTGGTGGAGCGCAATTCCTCGTTGACCGACTGCATCTCCTCGTTCGAGGATTTGAGCTCTTCGTTCGTGGTCTCCAGTTTCTCGTTGGTGGCCTGGAGATGCTCTTCCTTGGCCCGCAGTTCCTGCCGGAGCGCGGCGACGCGTGTCTCCGCCTCGTCCGTGGCGGGCGGGTTCGCATCTCCCGCTGGACCCGCGGCGGCGTTCTCCTCGGCCGGTGGCGGCTCGGCCGGGGGCGGAGCTTCCTCGAAAGTGACCAGGAACAATTTGTCCGTGGCCGCGGCATTGCCCGCCGGCAACGGCTGTACGGTGAGATCGATAGTAGTTAAATCGCCGTTGGTTCTGACCTGCAGGCCCGGCTCGCGTACCGGCTCTTTCTGCATCGCCGCCTTGCGCAGGGCGTCCACCAGCGCCCGCCGGAGTCCCTCCCGGGCCATGTTCACGATGTTCATGCCGGCCTCGCCCGGGGCCGGTTCCAGATATTGGCCGGTGTGGCCATGGATGTAAAGGATCTCGCCGCGCTCGTCCACCAGCACGGCGCCAGGGGTGTACTGGTCCAGCAGCTTGCGCTCGGTCAGGTCGCGCAGCGAGCTCTTGCCCCGGCCGGGCGCCGTCCCGGCAACCCGCCGGGCCGATCGGTCTCCGGTTGTCTCTGCGGCCAAACCTCCCAAGCCGGGGCGGTGGGCGCCGGGAAGGCCCTGCTTGCGGCTGAACAGCTTCGCTTGACGACCGATGGTCGCAAAAAGGTCCGAATACTCGCTTACCGTCTCCGAGGTGCCCAGGAAGAGAAAACCGCCCGGGTTCAAGGCGTAGTGGAACAGGGAGATCAGTTTCTTCTGCAGCTCCGCACCCATATAAATCAGCAGATTGCGGCAGCTAATGAGATCGACCCGGGAAAACGGCGGGTCTTTGATCGCGTCCTGCTCGGAAAAAATGAGCATGTCGCGGATGGTTTTCTGGATGCGGTAGGCACTCCCGTCCGGCTCCTGGGTGAAGAACTGGGCCAGCCTTTCCGGGGAAACATCGGCGGCAATGCTGGCCGGGTAAACCCCGGCACGCGCCTGGTCGACCGCCTTGCTGTCGATATCGGTGGCAAACACCTGGACCTTGAAAGGCCGCTTTACCGCGTGGAGGTGCTCCTGGAGCAGGATGGCAATGGAATAAGCTTCTTCGCCGGTGGAACAGCCGGGCACCCAGACGCGAATGGGCGCATTCGGAGGCTTTCCGGCAAAGAGTTTCGGAATCACTTGCTCGTTGAGCGCCGCGAACGCCTCCGGGTCGCGGAAGAAATTGGTGACGCCAATCAGCAAGTCGCGAAAGAGCGCCTCTACCTCAACCGGATCCTGCTGCAATAAACGCACGTACTCCTCGAGCCGCGCGATCTGGTGGACGGCCATGCGCCGCTCCACGCGCCGGGTGATGGTGCTCTGTTTGTACAGGGAAAAGTCGTGGCCCGTCTGCACCCGCAGCAGCACGAAGATCTTCTTCATTGCGCTTTCGGCCTTGGGGCTCGGGGGCGCAGCCGGGCGGGGCAGCTTGCCGAATGCCTGGGCGACGTAGGCCATGAGCTGCGCCGGCATCTCCGCCGGCGGCAGGATATAGTCCACCAGGCCGGTGTTGATGGCGTTGCGCGGCATGCCGTCGTACTCGGTGGACTCGGGGTTTTGCGCCATGATCATGCCGCCTTCGCCCTTAATCGCGCGCAGCCCCAGGGTGCCATCGCTGCCCGTGCCGGAGAGTACGATGCCGATGGCCCGCTCATGCTGATCCAGGGCCAGGGAGCGAAAGAAGAAATCGATGGGCAGGCGCAGGCCGCGGGGAGCGCTCGGCGCCAGCAACTGCAAGGTGCCGTCTAAAAAGGCCATATCCCGGTTGGGCGGAATGATGTAGGTGCAGTTCGGCTGCACCTGCATCCCGTCTTCCACCTCGAAGACCTGCATCTTGGTATAGCGTTTGACCAGGCCGGAAAGCAGGCTCTTGTGGTCCGGAGCCAAGTGCTGCACCAGGACAAAAGCCATCCCGGGATCGCCGTCGCCGGGTATGGCAGAGAAGAAGGCTTCAAATGCCCCCAAGCCTCCGGCTGAGGCCCCGATTCCGACAATAGGAAATCTCAGCCCCTCATGCCCCAATGCGGGCTCGCACGGGCTTGGCGGTTCGAGGGTCCGCTCCGGCTCGCGTTCCGCATCTTTCACCGTTGCCATACTTCCTTTCGTACCTTGCCGGGCAACTTCAGGTACTTGGCCGCGGATTTGAGGATTCGCGGCCCGGTTCGATGGCAGTTCAGAGGTTTAGACCTGAGTGGCCATTGGATATGATGCAATATATTGTAACGTAGACCCAATTGGGAGGGGAAACTCTTCAAAGCCAACGGTATTGGCCTAGGCGCAAGGGCCCGCGTGAAACACGCGTTGGCGCGCCAGGATGCCCGAAAAAGAGTAGCAAGGAACAAGCCTTCAGCGTCTTGGATGGCGGATCGCGAAGGGCCCGTAGAGAACAGGCCTGACTCCTGGCGGACTACGGCTGCTCGTGGCGGTCTGCCACAAACTTGTAGCCGACGCCGCGAACGGTAAGCAAGTGGCGTGGTTTCGAGGGAACCGGCTCGAGGTAACGGCGCAAACGCACGATGAAGTTGTCGATCGCCCGCGTGTCCGTATCTTCGTGCAAGTTCCAGACATCCTCCAGAATTTGCTTGCGGGAGACGGGAAGCCCGCGATTCCGGATCAGGTACCGGAGCAGCTCCGATTCCATCAAGGTCATCTGAAACACGCGGCCGCCCGACCGCAATTGCAGTTTCCGAAAATCGGCGGTGTGGTCATCGAAGGCAAAGAAATCGAGAGGCTCGGAGCCGCTCGCGGCGGGTTCCTCTGCCGGAGGCGTGGACTTCCCCAGCCAGTTCATCCGGCGGAGCAAGCTTCCGACGCGTGCGATCAGAATGGGGAGATCGAACGGCTTAGCCAGATAATCGTCCGCGCCGGATTCAAAACCCCGCAGTACGTCTTCCGGCCGGCTCCGGGCGGTCAAGATGAGGATGGGAACGTAATTGTGCGCGGCCCGCAATTCGCGGGCGACCGTGAACCCGTCTATGCCGGGGAGCATGACGTCGAGCAGCACCGCGTCAAAGGCTTCCCGCTCGTGCAGCAGGCGGCGAAGCGCTTCTTCTCCCTGTTCGGCCAAGGCAACGGAATATCCTTCCGCTTCCAGGTTGAAGCGCAACCCCTGCGCCAGGTGCATTTCATCTTCCACCACCAGTATCCGCTTCATACGCGATAGACCCTGGGGAGGCGGATGGTGAAAGTGCTGCCGCGGCCTTCCCCGCTGCTTTCCGCGTAGGCGTCTCCCCCGTGGCTGCGGGCGACCGACCGCACGATAAACAGGCCCAGGCCGGTTCCCTTGACGTGGCTCAGCGCCGACGCGCGCGTGCGGAAGAAGCGCCGGAAAATTCGTTTCAGATCGGCGGGCGCAACGCCCACACCGCAGTCGCGCACCCGGAGCAGTACGGTATCGATGCCGGGAGTCAACAGGTCGACGGTAATGTCCTTGACCGGCCCGGAATACTTCACCGCGTTGTCGAAGAGGTTTCCCACGGCGGCGCGCAGCTCCTCGGCGCAGCCCAAAACGGTGAACTCGCCCTCCGGTTCGGCGCCAAAGCGGAGGGCTTCCGGCGGGAGATGATGACGCAGCCGCGCCAGTTCGACGCACTCCCGGACCACCCCGGAGAAATCCACCTCGCGCCAGCTCCGGCGATTGCTGCCGTGGCGGGCTTCGCCGGCCTTCAAAACCTGCTCCACCGTGCCCAGCAGGCGGTCCGCGTCTTCGACCATAATGCGATAGAACCGGCGCCGCTGGGCCTCGTCCAAGTCCCGCCGCTCGAGCGTTTGCAGGTAGAGGCGAAGCGAGGCGATCGGAGTCTTCAGTTCGTGCGTCATCGCATTCAGAAAGCCGTCTTGCTGTTCATTGCGCCGGATCTCGCGCACCAGGTAGATGGTATTCAGCACCAGGCCGACAATAATCAAAGAGAAAAAAACCACGCCCACCAGCATGAGCGCGGCCTGCCGCCAATGCAGCATGATCCAGGTAACGTTCAGCGTGATCGCCAGGGCCACCATGAAAGCCCCGAGCGCGATGAAGACGACCGTCTTGGTGCGGCTGGCGATTCCCGGCATGGCGGCACCCGCTCCTATTTTATTCGTAGCGGGCGGAAGGGAGAGAGCCCACGGCGGGCCGGCGTGAAGAACCAAAAACCGGATTGCCCGCGAACTTACTGCAAGGCGCCGGCGTGCTCACTTACGGCGGCGGCTTCGGCTTGAATGCCGGTTGCCGAAATCGACTTCCGTTGTATGGCCTCGAGCGAGGGCAGTTTCACGTCGCGCGCCAGGCCGAGCAGGCGCAGGGCGCGGATCCCGTACCAGTTCATATCGATCTCGTACCAGGCGAGGCCATGGCGGGGAGACTGCGGATGGGCGTGATGGTTGTTGTGCCAGCCCTCACCGAAGGTCAAAATCGCTACCCAAAGGCTGTTCTTGGAGGTGTCGGGGGTCAGGAACCGGCGTGAGCCCCACATATGGGTTGCGGAGTTCACCAGCCAGGTTGCGTGCAGACCGAGGACGGTGCGCAGGAAGACTCCCCACAGCAAGCATGGCCATCCGAAGACCGGCAGGATGACGATTGCCAGGACGGCCGCCGGCAGCCAGTGCCACCGGCTGATCCAAACGTGAAACCTATCTTTGCGGAGATCGGGCACGTAGGGCAGCAGGGCGGGGGTGAGGCTGTGCATGGCCTGCCCGGTCAGGATCCATCCCATATGCGCCCACAGTCCGCCGTCGCGCGGCGAATGCGGGTCGCCCTCCTTATCGGTATTTTGGTGATGAATCCGGTGGGTGCCGACCCAGGCGATCGGTCCGCCTTCCAGCGCGAGCGTGCCGCAGAGCGTCAGGGCGTACTCGACCCACTTCGGCGTCTTATATCCGCGATGGGTCAGCAGACGGTGATAGCCCATGCCGATTCCTAAACTCCCCGAGATCCACCACAGCAGCACCGCCAGGCCGAGCGCCTTCCAGGTAAACGCAAACAGCGCCGCGACGGCGCCCAGGTGGAGTACCAGCATGACAAAAGTGGTCTTCCATTCGATGGGCTCGGTCCAAGTGCGGTCGTGTTCCAAACTGCTCATAGTTGCCGGCGCTCCTTAACCACTTCGCTGAAATCAGGCTAGCATCGCCGTACGGAACCGACTGTAAGACTTGTGTAATACCTGACCGGCGCTGCGCAGCGGCGCGAGAATCCTAGCCGGGGTTGGAGGGCCGTCTTCGGCCCGGAAACCCCGGAATCCGGTTGCGATCGGCCGCGCCCCGGCAGGTGGCGCGGAGATCGTCATGCCTTCCTCATAACATTCTCCGATGGGCCGGATTCTTGCGCCCTCTCAGGGCGCGGCGTTCTATTCTTCCCTTCCGGGGGCTCCAGCACCTGCAGTGGTCATGACCAAAGTGACCTTGCATAGCGAAGCCGTCAGTGCGATGATCCGCATCTTGCCCAGGAGGCTTCCATGAGCATATCCGGCACGCCCAGGAGAGCAGCGCGGGCAAAGCGGGTGCTCGCCACGGCGGCGCTCGCTGCCCAACTGCTTCTGCCGGCCACGGCATCGTTGCCGCAGGAAAACGGTTCGTCCGGACCAACCAAACCGCGCCGGGTTTGGACCAATGAAGACCTCGACGAGCTCCAAGGCACGGTCAATGTAGTGGGCAAAGCTACCCCGCCGCGCGGCAAAGCCACAGCGGGCTCCGCGGCTTTCGGGGCGGCTCGCGCCGTTTTGCCGGGGCCGGTATTTCGGGCGCAAACGATCACGGGCGAACCGATTACCGCTTCCGTCGTTAACGGAAATCCCGTCCTGGTGCAGTTCTGGACCACATGGTGTCCTGTTTGCCGCGGGGACCAGCCCGCCGTGGACAAGATCACGCAGGAATATGCCGATCGTCTGTTAGTGCTGGCAGTGGACGTGGGGGAAACAAGAAAAGTGGTCGAGGGCTACTTAAGCAAAAGTCCGCGATCCTGCCGGGTGGTGATGGCGGAGGATACCAACCTGACCGGGTTGAGACGCGCAACCGGTTATCCCCACTATGTTCTCCTCGACCGGAACGGACAGGTGGTGGCCACACACACCGGCCGGGCCCCAATGACCGTGCTCCGGGAAATGCTGCACAGCGTCGAACTCTAGCCTCGTTGGAATTCAGAATCCAGGAGTTAGAAGTTAGAATTTCAATTCTCTTCGGCCTTTTCCAATTCGAGGCATACCGAATTGATGCAGTACCGTTTGCCGCCCTGCGCTTTCGGTCCGTCATCGAAAACATGCCCCAGGTGCGCTCCGCAGTGCTTGCAGACGACCTCAGTGCGGCGCCTGCCGTGGCTAAGGTCTTCGCGTAACTCTATGTTTTTCAGGTTGGCGGGCTCGGTAAAGCTCGGCCACCCCGTCCCCGAATCGAATTTCGTATCCGACGAGAAAAGCTCCGCCCCGCAGATCGCGCACTTGTACATGCCCTTATCGTGGATGTTCCAGTATTTCCCGGTGAAGGGCGTTTCGGTGCCGCCATGGCGGGCCACGTGGCGCAACTCCTCCGAAAGTTCTTTATCCTGTTTCATAATGTTATTTCCGTTATTTCTTCCCGGGCTCTTTGAGCAGCCCTTTAAACCGCGATCTCAGCTTGGCAAGCTTCGGAGTGATGACTGCCTGGCAATAGGGGGCGGAAGTATTGCTTCTGTAGTATTGCCGATGATATTCCTCGGCCTCGTAAAACGCCTCCAGGGGTTTCACTTCCGTCACCACCTTGGGTCCCGAGCCGTTCAATTTCCTGATGAACGCCTCGGCCGCCTGTTTCTGATCGTCATCCGTGTAAAAAACCGCTGAACGGTACTGCGTGCCCACGTCTGAGCCTTGGCGATTGAGGGTCGCCGGATCATGCACAGCGAAGAAGACCGTAAGCAAATCATCGTATGCAATCCGGGCGGGATCGTACTCGATTCTGATCACCTCCGCATGGCCCGTCTTACCGGTGCACACGGACTCATAGGCCGGGTTCTTGACCGTGCCGCCCGCGTAGCCCGGCATCACCGAAAGCACCCCTTGCAATCCCTCAAAGGCCGCTTCCGTACACCAGAAACAGCCGCCGCCAAAAACCGCGACTTGGGTTTTTGCCGCCTCTTCCTTCATGTCTCCATTATATTCATCGAAGAGCAAACGCCGGGTTGGCTTTGCCTATGCCGGGAACCCGGAAACTGAGCACCGGCAACCGGCCACGGCCCTGAGTTGCCCGCATCGGCGCCGGGCATTTATATACCGAGTAGCGAGGTGAACGGTATGACTGCGCTGCACTCTTCGAGGTGGGTTATCGCCGCCGCAATTGCCCTTACGACTCTCACGGCGGCGGCGCCGCCGCAGAACTCTTCGGCGCCGCTCATGACCCTGACGGTCGATGAGACGCAAGCCGCCCGGCGCATTGCCTTTGTGCATGAGGAAATTCGGGTGACGCCGGGCGAACTTGTCCTGGCCTATCCGCGGTGGATTCCCGGGGAACACGGGCCCACGGGACCGATCCAGCAGTTGGCGGCGTTACGCATCGGCGCCGGCGGCCGGACCCTGCCTTGGACGCGCGATCCCGACGACATCAACGCCATTCGCGTGCCGGTGCCGCCGGGCGCCGGCCGGATCGTGGTGGATTTCGACACCTTGGTGGAAAACACGATCTCGGACCATCAGTTGCTTCTGGCCTGGAGCACCGCCGTGCTGTACCCGCGTAAGGTGCGCATGGGCGAATTGATGGTCGAGCCCGCGGTTCTTTTGCCGGCAAATTGGAAACAGGGCAGCGCGTTGCGGGTAACCGGGCAGAGCGGGCCGCGGGTGACTTTCGCTCCGGTGACGCTCGAACGCTTGATCGACTCCCCGGTGCTGGCGGGCGAATTCTTCCGCGCCGTGCCGCTGGCGTCCTCCTGGCCGGCCGAACTTGATATCACGGGCGACAGCCAGCCGGCGATCGATTCGGCCGACGATGCCCACGCTTTTTCGCTATTCGCCAAGCTGGTCGATCAGGACCGGGCGATGTTCGGTTTCCGGCACTGGCAGACTCTGCACATCCTGGTTTCGCAAAGCGCGGCGCGGCCGTTCGACGGACTGGAGCACGAAGACTCTCCGTACAACGCCATCCCCGACGCTGCGCTGGCCAAGAAAGACCGGCTGGAGATGTACGGCCGGCCGCTGCTGGCGCACGAACAAGCGCATTCCTGGTGCGGCAAGTACCGGCGTCCGGCGGAGCTGTATTCCAAGCCGGACTATCAAGGTCCGGAACGCACCACCCTGCTCTGGGTGTACGAGGGCCTGAACGAATACCTTGGGACGCTGCTGGCCACCCGCGCCGGGTTCAATGACCCGGACGACATGCGCGATTATCTGGCGCGGGCCGCCGCGGACTTGTCGCTGGAAGCCGGCCGCGCGTCGGCCGCGCTCGTGGATACGGCCACGGAGAACTGGGTCCTGCGCAGCCGGTTCAGCGGCGGATGGGCGGGGCTTCGGCGCGGGCAGGATTATTACGACGAAGGCGCCCTGATCTGGTTGCGCGCCGACACCATCCTTCGCGAACAAACGCAGGGCCGCCGGTCGCTGGACGATTTCCTGCGTGCCTTCCTCGGCCAGCGCGATACCGGGCCGGTGGTTGCGCCTTACACGCGCGAGGATGTCGAGGCGGCTTTATCGGCGATCTGTCCCTATGACTGGCACAGCTTCTTCCAGACCAGAATCTACGACGTGAACCCCAAGCCTCCGACCGAAGGACTCGAGGCCGCGGGCTGGCGGCTGGTGTACAACGATACTCCGAACCACGAGCCTTTTTACGCCGACACGATATCGCTCGGCTACAACGCCATGTATTCCATCGGAATCCTGATGCAGAAGGATGGCGGCATTATCGATGTCGCACCCGGGTCGCCGGCCTATGAAGCAGGCCTGGGTCCGAACATGTCCATTGTGGCCGTCGATGGCCGCGTGTACTCCCCCGAGGCGCTGAACCAGGCGATCGCGCATCCGCAAAACGGAAAGATCACTCTCATGATTCGCAATTTCGATTCCGTGGGGCCTCACGAGATTGCGTATTCCGGCGGGGTGCGCTACCCGCATCTGGAGCGAATCCCCGGAACGCACGATTACCTGAGCGAGATCGGGGCGCCGCGCAAGGCGCAGTGAGTTGGGCGCCCGGCATCGTACAATCGAAATTTGAGATCCCATGAAACTCGAGCTGCCGCCGGGCCAATTTCAAGCGTATCTTTTCGACTGCGACGGCACCATCGCCGATTCCATGCCCCTGCATTACATCGCTTGGACATCGGTGCTGCGGGAGTGGAACTGCGCATTTGAGGAAGAGCTCTTCTATTCCTGGGGCGGCAAGCCGGCCGCTCAGGTGGTCGCCGATTTGAACCGGCTGCACGGGCTGAGCATGCCGCCGCAGGCGGTGGCCGAACGCAAGGAGCGCCAGTACTACCAACTGCTGCCGCAACTTAAGGTAGTTCCGGAGGTGCTGGAGCACATTGAGGCGCAGGAAGGAAAGATTCCGTTCGCGGTGGTTACGGGAAGCCGGCGCCAGTCGGTGATGGCGACTCTTAACGCCATCGGACTGCTGGAAAAGTTCAAGACGCTCGTCTGCGCGGGCGATTACCAGAACGGCAAGCCGCATCCGGAACCGTTTCTGCTGGCTGCCGCCCGGCTGGGCGTTCCGGCGGAGTCCTGCCTGGTCTTTGAAGATACCGGCATCGGCCTTGCGGCCGCGGCGGCTGCGGGTATGGCTGCCGTCAAGGTCCCGATGCGGCGGCAGGAATGAATTGTCTGTTCCGCTGGGAATAACTAAAAAGTGATATCGCCGTCCGTTTACGACACGAATTTGTATCCTAATCCCGGCACGGTTACGATCATCTCGGGGTGTTTAGGGTCTTTTTCCAGCTTCTGGCGCAGGCTGAAGACGTGGACGTCGACGGTGCGCGTAAACGTCTCAGTACTGTATCCCCAAACTTCGCGCAGGAGCTCGTCGCGGGAGACGGTCATGGCCGGCCGTTCGACCAGATAGCGCAGGAGTTGAAACTCGCGGGCGCACAGGTTGATGGGCTTGCCCTGGCGGGTCACTTCGGTGCCGCGCAGGTCGATGCGCAGCGCGCCAAACTGCTTGACGTCCGGGCTGGGCGGATGGCTGGGCGCGCGCCGCAGCAGCGCTTCCACCCGCGCCATCAATTCCGCCATGTCAAAAGGCTTGGTCACGTAATCGTCGGCGCCGAGTTTCAATCCCACCACTTTGTCCACCGTCTGGCCGCGGGCGGTCAGCATGAGGATGGGAGTAATCAGGCCGGCTTGGCGGATGCCGCGGCACACGTCGAAACCGCTGCGGCGCGGCAGCATGATGTCCAGAATAATAAGGTCAAAGGCGTCATGGGTCGCCCGCCGCAAGCCTTCCTCGCCGTCGTGGGCGCATTCCACCGCGTAACCTTCGCTGTGCAGGCGGTCGCTGAGGGTCATGCACAGAGCTTCTTCGTCTTCAACGATCAATATGTTCTGATTCATGGTTTGCCATCGCAATCTGTTCACCGGCGGGCGCGGCCGTGGCGGCATTCTCCCGGAGCGGAGATTCGTCCGCGCACGGCAAATGCAGGATGAACGAACTGCCTTTGCCCGGCTCGCTGGTTACCGAGAGACTTCCACCCATAGCTTCGGCAATGTTCTTCGCCAACGCCAGGCCCAGGCCCGTCCCATGAAGCTGGGCGGTCCTGACGGAGGGACTGCGGTAAAAGGGATCGAAGATGCGCGGCAGGTCGGAAGCGGCGATGCCGATGCCCCGGTCGGCAACCGCGATTTGAATTTCCCGGCCATTGCGCAGCGGCGCCACACTCACCCGGACGCCCAGCCAGCGGGCGCCGCCGCCATACTTCACCGCGTTGGCAATCAGGTTTTGCAGGCAGTGAGTAGCCGCCGGCAAATCGACCAAAACTTCGGGAAGGTCCGGCGCCACTTGCCGCTCGACGGTAATCCCCGCGGCGCGTATGGCTTCGGCGGAATTGGCCAGGGCCGCTTCCGCGATCTCCGCCGGCGGCACGCGAACGAAACGGTAATGCTGCCGGTGCTGCTGCGTGGCGGCGAACAGAAGTACCTGCTCGACCAAATGCGTCAGTTGCCGGGTCTGTTCCCGGATCACCTGGCCATAGCGCATCAACTTACTCTTATCTTCGACAATTCCGTCGGCCAGGTTCTCGGCGGCTGAGCCGATCACCGCCAGCGGCGTGCGCAGCTCGTGGGAGACGCCCGCGACAAACTCCATTTGCAGTCTGGCCAGACGCTGCGCCCGGCGGGTGGCGTGGATAATCATTCCCATGGTCACCGCCAGCACCAGCAGCACGCCGAAACTCAAGGTCAAGTGGCGCTGGCGCACCGAGGCCAACGCGGCTTCCAAAGACCCCTTGCGGTGCCGGGCGATCAGCTCCCATTCCTGGTCTTGCGCGGCATAGCGAAAAGGCTGCAAGCGGCGTGCTGCCAGAAAGCCGATCTGGCGCTCGCCCGGAAATGGTCCGCGCCCTGCTCTACCGGCCACAAGAGGCTCGCCCTCCGCCGGGGGATGGTCGTCGGGTGGGCCCGGGAACGGCGGGCCAAAGATGGCGACGCGTGCATCTGGAGAAACACCCCTGGGGTTGAACTGCGGACTGGAGGCGTAAATGACGCCATTGGCCGGGCCCGGGCCGAGCACGGCGACATCGTATGTCAGTCCGTCCGGCCCGGCAAAATAGCGCTGCACCAGTTCCGGCAGAAGCTGCTCGCGGAGGACTTTGGCATTGAGCGCGACGATGATCCAGCTCACGCCGGCGAAACGGCCAGGGACAGCAGACGGGGAGACCTGCAACTGCAGCAGCGCCGGGATGTCTTCTTCGATCATCCAGGGCAGCTCCGGCGGCAAGGGACGAAAAAAATTATTTCCGCCTGGCCCGTGCGCGAAATCGCGTTGCGAAGCCGCAGCGGCGGCCGAAGATGCAGCCCGGAAATATTCCTGCAGGCGCTCAAATCCAGCCGGGCAAGCCACCGCAGCAAACTTTTCGGCGGCGGCGTCAAGACGGAAAAACTCTCCCGGCTTGCCTGGCGCATTGCGCCAGACGAACAGGCCGGCGGCCAGGTCGGGGTGACTCGCCGTTCGCCTCCAGGCGTCCAGCCGGGTTGCGAATGCAGCAGCATCGGGTGCGGCTCCCGCCGAATTCGGGCCGGGCTGCAGGCTCAGCGGAATGCCGGAGAGTTCCCGCGCCAGGTCTTCCCGCATTCCCATCATGGAGGATTGCAGGTTTGCCATCATGCGGTCACGGGCGGCATCGCTAAGCTCGCGGCTCCAGTGGTATTGCAGGACGGCCAGCACCGCCAGAATCGCGGCGAGTATGAGAACTGCGGCGGATGATAACACCTGCTGTCTGGGGGGCAGCTTCATAACAGCCGTCTTTCACCCATAATAATCCCGTGGCTGGCGGACCGTGTGGGGAGAGAACCACACGATCCGCCAGTCGTGGGAGAAAGCGCCTCTTGGGGCGCGGCGCTTCCGCCCTGGCATGCGCACTTTTCACCTCCGGCGCGTGCCTAAAATGGCCCTGGCCCACCCATCATTGCGGGGTCGCCGGGACCCGGACCGCCAGGGGCGTCCTTGCCATGGCCGCCTGAGCTTTGCTGTGCGTCCAGCGTGCTCTGCTGGCTGGTAGTGAGGATCTGATAGAAAGCAGCTTGCGCTGTCGCCTCGATCGACGTCATTTGCGCCACCAAGCCGCCTATCGTAGCCGCTACCGTGTTAATGGTGGCGGTGTCATCGGCTTTGATTGCGGCGGCTAGGCTCTGGCGGGCAGCCTTCATCTGGGTGTGCAGCGGCTCTGCGGCCGTAGCGGCGGTGGTGAAAATGGTAGTGGCCTGAGTCTGCTGGGCCGACGTCAGGGAAAGCAACTTCGTCAGGAACTGAACATGGTGTTGGACGAAGTCGGCGGAGTCGGGGGGTGGAGGCGGTCCCTGGGCCAACAACATTACGGTGGCGCTCAGGATTAACGACAACAGCATGGCAACAGTCTTGGTCTTCATAGCCGGTAGCCTCTTTTTCATTAGGGTTTTCCTAATTCTTCTTTCGCGCGCCCGAGCGCTTGTGGTCTCGGGCACTCTGCTGCTGATGTAAACACACTGCGGCCCAGGCCGGGGTAAACCCTTGGCTAGGAGGATGTAAAAGAGGCGTTAAGAGCGCCGGTTCAAGCCTGCCGAAATTTTTGCCGATAGGACTTGGGTAGAGTTCCGTTCCGGGACGGCGAAATGAAGGGTAAGAGGAGATTTCCGTTTACGAGGGCTTGGGCCCTCGGCATCCTGGTACTGCTTGGGGTGTTCCTTGCGGCTCCTATCGTCTCAGCCGCAGACCGGAGCGCCGTCAAGAAAGTGCCGCCGACGTATCCCGCATTAGCCAGGAAAATGCGCATTGCCGGCACGGTAAAGCTGGAAGTCAAAGTGGACCCTTCCGGCAAGCCGCAGGATATTAAGGTGGTGAGCGGACATCCCCTGTTAGGCCCGGCGGCGAAGGAGTGCGTGTCGCAGTGGCGATTCTCCCCGGCGGATGCGGAAACCACCGAGGTCATCGAAGTTGCCTTCACGATGTGACCTGCCGGCTGAATTCCTCTTGCCCGGCTAACTGCCTGCGCGCGGTTTGGGGACTTGGGCAACGGCGGGAATATTTGCCGGGTCCACGTCAACGGTTCCCATATGCCCCGTGGCCTCGTCGCGCACGACAAAGCGCAGCCGCGCGACTTTCCTGGGAAGCTGCACCTGCACGGGAAAACTCACCGGCTGTTCCATCAGAGCGTTAAACTTTGCCGCCGGCGTGGTGCTGGACATCTCCTTGACGTCGTAGGCGAGCCGCTTGCCGTCGCTGGAAAAGCTGGCCATGCCGATTCTGACCGTGGTCTGGCTGTCCCCGTTGGGCAAAGTCTGCCAGGTCAGGGCGTGGGCATCGACGTACAGGGTGCAAGCGGCGTCGTCCCCCTGGTTTTTTCCCGTGATGCTGATGGGCAGGCCGGTGTAGGAAAGAGTGTTCTCTGCGGCTTGCAAAAGGTCGACCGCCACCATGTCCTTGGTCAGCGGCGGCTCGATGGGGTAATAGCCGTCGCGGGTACGCGCGATCAAACCTGGGCGCATCTTGATGCGAATCGAGCGGAATTTCGGGTCCTCGGAACGGTTGCTGGGGACATAAGCCATCGTGTAATACTCGGAGCCGTCGGCAATGCTGGTTTGAATCACGTCGGCGATATCGTTCCGCCAATGATAGGAGCGGCCACCCGTGGCCGGGCCAAAGAGAGCCAGGTTCACGTCCGTGTCAAACGGGTCGTTGTCGAGGTCGGCAAAGGCTCCCGTATCCGGGTCGCCGCTGTCTATGGCGGCGCTCTTCCGGGCGCTGGTCATCAAGGTCGGGTCGATCGGGTACATGCTGACGCGGGCCTCGAGCAGCCTGTTGACGGTGCGATTCACCGCGTTCTCGATGGTGGTCTTAATGTCCTCGTGGACGCCGATCAGGTTCAGGGCGGGAAATCCGACGCCCACCCAAATGACGTTCTTCCGTCCCGGAATTCCCATAGTTGCCGCCGCGATCTCCTGCAACCCCACCAGGGAGCGCGCCAGCCGGTCGGTTATGGCCCCATTCTTCAGCTTCCAGGGCAGACGCGGCTCATGCTTCTTCAGGGCCTCCAGCAGGGCTTCGCGGTCGCGGCTGAATTCATGCAAAACCTTAAATTGCGTGCTGTCGATAAGAATGAGGGCGGAAGGCTCTTGCAGATGCTCCGGCTGGCGGCGCAGGTAGCGCAGCAGTTGTTCGCGCGCAAACGCCATGTCATGGAAGTTCGTATTCAGCTCATCCAGAACGAAGATGGTCACCGGCGCCTGGCTGCCACTGATGGGATTCTGCGGGTGCGCGGCAGGCGCCTCAAACGAGACAATCTGTTGCTCCTTTCCATCCTCCAGGATGGTAAAGTCTTTTTGCGTGAGGCCGCTCACAAATTGGTGGTTAAGGTCGGTAACCACTACATCGAGCAGCACCAGACGGCTGATGGCTTTGAAGGTAACGTTGGGCATGGGCGCAGGCGCCGGCTTTTGCGCTGCCGTGCTGGTAATGGCGCCCACTCCAATCAGGACAAGGATGAACCTCCGCATGATGGCGCTCGCCTCTTAGCAGCATCCTCAATTGCCCTTGCCGGTGTGTCAAGGGCATTTACCCTGCGATTACATGGCCGGGTGGCGGCCACGCGGCGGCGGTTTAGGCGGTTCCGCAGGCGCCGGAATGGCATTGGGATCGACGTCAACGGTGCCCATATGGCCGGTCGATTCGTCGCGCACGACGAAACGCAAGCGCTTGACCTTGCCGGAGAGCGGCGCTTCGACCGGGAAAGCGACCGGCTCCCGGAGCAGAGCTTGGAACTTTGCCGCCGGCGTCAGGCTGGACATCTCCTTGACCTCGTAAGCCAGCCGCTTGTCTGCGCCGGAAAAACCGGCCATGGCGATTCTTACTTGAACGCGGCTATCGCCATTGGACAAGCTCTGCCAGGAAAGAGCCTGCGCGTCCACCAGCAAAGTGCATCGGATCCTGCCGTTGGCCGCCTTGCCGGTGACGGTCACGGGCAGGCCCGTGTAAGGCAGCGTGCTTTCCGCGGCCTGCAGAACGTCGAGCGACACCATGTCTCTGGTCATGGGCACGTCGGTGGAGTAATAGCCGTCGCGGGTGCGCGCCACCAGGCCGGGAGGCATCTTGATCCGGATGACGCGATAGTTGGGCTTATCGGAGCGGTTGCTGGGCACGTACGCCAGGGTGTAATAGCGGGCGCCGTCGGCTACGCTGCTCTGGATCACCTTGTCTATGTCATTCCGCCAATGAAAAGCGCGGCCGCCGGTCGCCGGTCCGAACGCTCCCATGTTGACGTCCGTATCAAAGGGATCGGGTAATTGCTGCAGGTCGGGAACCTGGTTCTGAAAAAGTCCCAGGTCCGGGTCCCCGCTGTCGATAGCGGCCGTTTTTTCCCAGCTGGTCATCAAGCTCGGGTCGATGGGATACACCGTGACCCGGGCTTCGAGCAGCCTATTAATCGTGC